>Ga0307378_10005335_pt1 | contig 17945 bp, 17 predicted proteins | sample UN1MG_FD_202238 | JGI IMG/M metagenome (GOLD analysis project Ga0307378, IMG submission 202238) | Soil microbial communities from Risofladan, Vaasa, Finland - UN-1 | ecosystem: Environmental > Terrestrial > Soil > Coastal area > Acid sulfate soil | place: Finland: Risofladan, Vaasa | collected... | reverse complement strand
GAGCTGCTCCGGTGACGAACTCCAGGTAACCACCTCCAAGGCCGACACCACCCGTGAGGGTCGCAGCGGACACCGGAAGACGACCACCGTTGGAGCTTGCCAGTGTGATGAGGTTCCCGTTGGGTCCGGGCACATCAGCAGTGATGGTGATGGTCGTGGACGTTCCACCCACGTTGTCCGTGGTCACAGCAACCCCAGCAGCAGGATCGTTGAACGCAGTCACCATGTTGTTCGACACGGGGATGGCCGAGAGGCCGCCTGTGAAGAACCCGCCCGCCGTGACCGGAAGTCGAACTCCGGTGGACGAAGCAATGGTGTCCGTGTTGCCCGCAACGCCTGGGACAAGATCCCAAACCGTTACCGTGGTGACAGTTCCCCCTGCATTGGCCGCCGCCACGTCAACGGACAGACCGTTGGCGGGAAGGTTGATGGCCGTAACAAGCGAAGTTGCCACGGTGAGGTTGGTACCGATACCACCCGACATGGTTGCTCCCGAAAGAGCTTCCCGAACCGGATCGCTGCTGCTCAGCGCAATGGCGTTTCCGACATTGCCAGGAGTCACCGCCGTCAAGTTGCAAACATTGGCTGCTTGGACCGACGTGACCGAAGTAAGGGACAAACCAATGGCGGCATCCAAAGAGATAGCTGCCGTCGTGTCTGTTCCTGCTCCGCCTGTGAGAGTGGCGAAACCACCCCACGTCAGTCGAGTAGCACCCGTGTTCTCAACCGTGGAGACACCATCCGCAGCGATTCCGGGGGTGATGGCCGTAACCAACACATCCGCCAAAGTGCCACCAGCGTTGTCCGCGTACAGGTACGTGGCCAAACCGTTGCCGGGATCGTTGAAAGCAGCGACAAGGCTGGAAGCAGCCGAAATGTCGTCACCAACACCACCCGTGAGCGTGACACCCGAAATCGTCAAACGACCCGATGCCGAAGGAGGCGTCACAGACAGGGTGATTGAGTCACCCACGAGCCCAGGAGTCACCGCGGTCAATGTAACCGTGGTGGTGGTCCCGCCACCGTTGCCTGCGCTGACGATCGTGTCGAACGAGTTGGCCAGGAGGACGATGGCAGCTACCATGTTGTCGGCGGCTGTTTGATCCGTTCCCACACCACCAGCCATTGCCGCCAACACGATGTCAACTCCGGTAGTGACGAGGGAGATGGAGTCTCCTGCAATACCGGGGTTCGTCGCGTGGATGGTCACAACTCCGCCCGCTGCGGGATCAGCGAAGATCTGACCAGCGGGGAAGTTGAGGCTATCGTTGATGGCAGCTTCAAGCGAAGTTGCCGCCGTGGTCTCGTCACCAACACCCGCAACAACCGAACCAAAAGCACCGGCTGTGACCAAAGTAGCGTCGCCAACCACAACCGTCGGCCCGTTGCCAATGGCTCCGGGTTGGTTGAAGGTCAGTGTGACCACCGTGCCAGCTACGGAAGCCGTAACTGCTGCCGCCAGGACACCGCCGAAGTTGGTCGCATCGTTGATGGCATCACGGATGTTCGTGGCAATCGCCGAAGGATCAACGCCTGCTGGATCACCACCGTAGGTTCCGGGGGTGTTGCTGGGAGTTGCGTTGGCAGTCAGGACAAACGGCCCACCAGAACCAGCCCAATCAATCGTGATCGAGGCAGTTGCGGGGTCAGTGATGACCGAGATGGTCGTCGTGGCCTGCGTTCCCGCTTCCCACGTCAGGGTTCCTGCACCACCGCCCGTTCCGTTTACTTGGGCGGTAAGAGTCACGCCGTCGATGACAACCGTGTCGTTCTCTTTGGTTCCAACAACCGGGGCACCCAGAGCGTAAACACTCTGAGTGATGGAGCCCGTGGAGCGGGTTCCTGCGTCGTATTCATCCACTGCCGGTGCACCTTCAACAGCCGTCAAAGGGACGCCGTTGATGAGCAGCACATCTGCCGGGTTGGCAAGGTAAGCCGGACGAACTCCCAAAAGAGTCACCGTTCCAGTCGAAGCCGTACCTGCGTTGAAATCCAACCCACCAGGGAGTTGGGAAGTCGAAGCTGTCAGGGTGACAGGACCGCCTCCGATGGCCGTCGTGTTGACCGTGACAGTATCTCCGTACTGAACTGCCGCCAAAGTGGCAGTACCAGCCGAACGAGTACCTGCGTCGAACTCACCAGCAGCGGGAGCGCCCTCAACAGCCGTGAGAGTCACGCCGTCAATGATGATGGTGTCTGCAACCGGAACGACCGACCCCAAGATGGGGAGAGGCCCGTTGAGGGTGATGTCCCCCGTGGCCCGGACTCCGCAATCGAAGAATCCGGGAGGAGCCACACCTTCAGCAGCGGTCAGAACAACGGGTCCTGATCCACCATCAAGGGTGATGGTATCTCCAGGCTGAACCCCACTGGGGATGGCGGTGGAGCGTGCTTGACCCGTATCCCAGGTCAACGACCCAGGAGCTTGGGTGAGAGCACCTGTCCAATCCACGCCTCCGATGGAAACGGTATCGCCAAGGATGCCGCCCGTGGAGTTGATGACCGTGCCCGAAGCGAAGGTACCCAGGTCGCCGTCTGCCGCGCAGAGGGAGAACTGAAGTTGACCGTTCGCGTTGGCCGTGACTTCGACATCCAAACCGTCGAACGCTGCCGGAAGGGCAGAAACTGCGGTGCCTGTTGCAGTGTTGACCGCCGCAGCGAAGGACGCCGGGGAGACATACACGCCAGCAGGAACCACCACAGTGACAGGGCCGGAAGCTCCAGCCGTCACACCCGTGTAGTTCATCACAAAAGTGTCGTACTCACCTGCGGTGATGACCGTGGTTGCGATGAAGCGACTCGATGCCGTGTAGAAGGGCTTGTTGAGCGCCAGCTTGGCTTCGGCGTTGATGGCCTCGACGTAAGCATCAGCGTTGACGCCATTGGCAGCGGGAACCGTGACCGAGATGACCACATCATCAACAGAGACGGAGAACTGGTCGTTCAGCCCCTCAATGATGTCGTAAGTGGTCTTGCCCGAATCGTCGGTGTACGCGATCTCTGAGCCCAAGAAGCTGGCAAGGAAACCCAAGCCAGTGATTCCGTTGGGCGAAGACAGATCGATTCCGGCAGCACCACCAGCAAGCGGGCTGCTGTCGATGGTGAACCGAGCACGGTCTGAAGCGCTGGAGACGAGTTCGTAAGGGCCTTCGCCACGAACCGTGAACTTCGCCAGAGTCGCATCCTTGTCGGCAAATGCGACCGTGATGGTCTCTTCAACGGGACCAGAGGTGGACCCTTCAAAGTGGACATCAGGAGTGAGTTCCGATCCAGAGGGGAACTCGATGGTCACACCCGTCAACGCCGGACCCTTCACGCCAAACTTGGGCGTGTAGACAGGGTTGCCGTTGGTGTCGAAGATGAAGTACGTGCCGATGCCGGACGGACCACTGGTCTCGACCTCCAACGTGTACGTCTCATCAACGAGGATGTTGTAGTAGAAGGTGGCGAAGACATCCGCACCGACGGGCACGGGGCTTTGAAGCGTGATCTCCGTACCATCGACTTCGATGACCCTGACGGCTCCACGCTGGATGGCGTCTTGGACTCCAAAGCCCCAGTAGGCAGTGACCAAGTTGGGGTTGTTCGTCGCCAGATCGATTCGATTGTTCGAAACCGACAGGAACGCGTCCTGGCCAAGTGGGTTGTTCCGGCCGTTGCCCGTGGTCGGTTGCAACGGAAGCTTGAACTTCTGACGCCCTTCCAAGGGAGGATTGACCGTGGTGTCCACGATGGGTGTGGTGGGCGCCAAGAACCAGCGCTGGTCCACGAGGAACCCGCTGATCTGAGTCTCACCAAACTCCGGGGCTCCGGGGGTTGTAACTCCCGGACCAATGAGGAAGCTCGTTCCCCAAACGATCTTGTCGTCCTTGAGTACGAAATCCGCACCTTGGATGAAATCGCTGTTTCCGGGAACGATGCCGCACCGGAGCACCTGGGTGATCCCGATGTTGGCGAGGTAGTCGAACGTGTCCTGCCAAGTATTGAAGAAATACTCGATGGTCAGTTGCGCGCCGGCTTCGGGAGCGAAAGGCAACGTGACTGCCCGAGTTGCTCCGTCCACTGAGGTCGGGATGATCTGAACACCATCAAGACGGACAACCAACTTCGCCGGGTCCGTAGTCGTGATGCCACCGTTGGTGCCGTCCACGATAGGACCGTTGAAGGTGAAAAAGACCTTGTTGCGAGAGGTGCTGTTACCTGCCGTGAAACCCAGAATCCCGTTGGCAGTACCTTGGAGGATGAGGATGTCCCGAGCCGCTGACAGGCGTACTGCGGTGTCTCCAAAGTTGTTCTCGTAGGTCGAAGCAACCAGGGAGGTCCCTGCTGCTGCGCCGTTGATCAAGGAGACAACGGTGGCAGCGCTCTTGCCGCCGGTTCCAAAGTTGACCGAGATCTGCTGGTTCTGGTCGTCATCAACCTGGAAACTCAGGACGTTGGTCTCAGACGTGAACTGGTAAAGGTTGCCAATCGCGCCATTGATGATCGCCGAGCCTTCGGTAATCTGGTTCGACACATTGTCGGTGGTGCGGGTGTCCGTTCGGTTGAAGAAGTACGTGACACGCACATCGTCCCCAAGCTGAGGAGCGGTGGCGATTTCGATGACACCGATATCTGCGCGAGCGACGCTCAACACCACATCGGGTCGGCCGTTGATCGTGACGAGCACGGTGCTCGGGTCAGTGGCGGTACTGCCGCTTCCGTCGCCGGAGACGATGGGGAAGTTGCGTACCTGGAGGCGCTGCCTGTCACCGTTGAAGTCACCGAGAACGACTTGATCCGTTGCAGTGATCTCTGCGACGGCTCGGCCTGTCTCGTCTTCTTGTGGAACCTGCTGGTCTACAGAGGAGCTAGATCCCCGGATGACCTCAAGGTCTTGTTGTTGAAGAACCTCGTTGCCCGTCCCGATAAAAATCGGAATACGAACACCTGCAAGAACACCCTGAACAGGGTTCTCAAACAAAGTGCGCGTGTAGACACCGGGAGGGGCGTAAATCGAACCTGGGAATGGCATTTGGGTCTACCTCTTGTGGGATCTGGGACACATCTCTTCTGAAGCCAGAAGGTGGGCCCGTGTACGGTCGCTGTTCACACATCCCTGATGGGGTGCATGTCGAATTCACATTTAGTGCTCAATCAGGTCCGTCTGTTTGTGTCTATTTTGTCCATCCGACCCGAGAGCCGAAGGTAGGTTTGCGCAAAGTCCGCACGGGGCGGTGAGTGTCCATTTGATGTGTGTGTTTTGTTTACATTTGGCTCCCCGAAGGGAGACGGTTTGCGACCGCCCTTATGAGGCAGTGCTGATGAAGTGCGCGCGTTCTGCGGCCTTCCTCTGATCGGAAATCGGTGTCTTGGCCTTGTGCCCTTCGATGAGCTTGGTGGCCTCTTGGTTGAGCTTGCGTGCGCGTTTCGCGGCCACTTCCTCTTCCTCCGTCATCACGAAGTAGTCGCCATCGGATAGGCGACTGAGGCGCTTGCCGTCTTGAAGCTGAGCTGCGTGCATGACGCGCTTTTTGTGCTCCTGACGTTTGTTCATTTCGTTCAAACGCAGAGCGGAATCTCGGCCGACCACAACGTCCACATCGTGATCCACCGAACTGGCTCCTGTGTTCTGAGGACCAAGGCCAGTGGGACGAACTGCCATTTTGAAGCCACCTACCGCCATCTGCCGTTCTGCGGTGCCTTTACAACGCTTGCAGGACGTAGTTGTCCGGGCCGAAGACGCGCGTTGCATCTTTGGAAATTGGAGTCCACAAGCGGAGCAGGAGTAGCGGAACGTCGGAATAGCGAAACCCTCGTCTATACGTGGGTTCCTATAAGCTGACTATCGGAGCATTTCGAAAGTTCGGTAGCGTCCGGTGTTGCCACCTTTGCCCGTCAGGAACGGATCGCTGGCACTACGGAGCCCTAACTGCTCAAGCAACACGAAGTTGTTTTTGACCTGCGCCACCTCTTCGTCCGTCAACCCTGCGATCTGAACCGCCAGATCAGGACTTTGTGGAATCACGCGACGGATGGCGATGTCAACGGGCACCCAGTTGGCCCAATCCACCTGAAGCTGAAGCGAAAACGTCGCATTATAGAAATAGTCGTCAGCATTTTCGTCGTAAACCTCTTCGGTTTCGCCGCCCATGTTGACGCCCAAAATCTCGACACCCTGAGTGGATAGCCGAGGACGAGCGTTGCTCCACAAATACAGAGCTGACTGATCTAAGATCTCTCGCTGAGCCAACACATCCCGAGCCACAACGGTCATGTCCAGGTTCAAGTCCCACCGTCCACCGTACTCCAACGCCGTGATGCCCCGCTTCTCGTTGATGACGACAGCAAGACGGTCCCCTGGCGTGATGCGCCGACCGAACGCCAACACCGCACCCGGCAGAGGCTGCGTGAGTGCCCTGTTCTCTTGAATTTCCCAGGGGCCCGTCGTAGGTGCCGGATAGCGGTAGTCCGCCGACAGGAAGTCTCCTGGCTCGTCTAAAGGGATGATGAGGTCGATGACCCCTGTGTCGGGGTCTGCCGTGTAGTTGATGCCCTCATGCAGCAGGATGTTGCCTGGCATCTGGTACACATCGAGCGTTTTGTCGAGGTACTTGCCGTTGAGCAACTGCCACTGCAAATCCGTGACCCTCTGTGGCGTCTCGTCCCGAACAAACAGCAGGGGATCGAGCATGAACGACTTATCGGTTGGCTCACCGTGTTCGTTGCAAAGCTCAATGAAATAGATGCCAGGCAATGAAGGGAAGTGCCCTCCGTTGTTCTGGATCGCTACTGCGTCTTCCCGAACCCACTCAATGCTCAAACCGACGTAGTTCTCAACATGAGCCAGGGACACGTAGCTCTCAACCGTTCCTTGGAAGTTGTCGGCTGCCAGTTGGACTTGGTTTCCCGACGAGTTCGTCAGGATGATTCCAAACTGAGGCCGTTCAGCAAAGCTGTACTTCCCTTGGATGTTGTCTACGATGTCCTGGTACTTGGGGTGGTAGGACCAGTATTTACGGAGTTCTTCGATGAACGTCCGAGTTATTTGTTCGGTCAAAAAATAGTACACGGCTCAAAATCCCCTTCTGGAGTAACTACTCAGGGCAGAGCCATAGCCAAATTACTCGTCGTACTCTTGAACTGCCTGTACGAGCAAACCGCGCGCTACCGCATCCAAAGGCTCTGTGGCCGCTCGGATCACGCTCACCTCGATGGGGAACTTGCGCTTTTTGGACTCAAAGACCTCTTTGAAGAAGTCCAAGAACCCCTCAGCTTTGGACGTTCCACCCGATACGACAATCGGCACCGGGAAGGGCATGTCGAATTTGGCGCTGATCTTCTGGAACTCTTTGACCACGTTGTCCAACGCGTACTCGATGAGATTCTTGTAGTAGACCACCAGCGCTTCTTGCTCGCGGCCAATCGGTTTCATCAGATTGAGTCCCTTTTCTTTGATGGAACACATCCGTGCTTGGGTGGCGCCGACGGACTTAGCCGCACCGGCATCGATCCAGTCACCACCGCGGCCGACGGAGAAGCTCAAGCCCTCAACGGTCCTGATGGCGAGTGCTACGTTGGTCATGCCGGAACCGAAAGAGAAGGCGATGCCAGAGAACTGGTCCTTGCCGCACTCAGCGTAGATGATGGCAAGGGCTTCGTTGGACGGGATGGCTTTGTAACCACACTCGTTGACGATCCTCTCCAAGATGCCCCTGTGGTACACGACATCTTTGGTGGGGTCGTCTACCGGGGCCGCCGGAACCGAGAACACACAGATCTCGTTTTCGGTTGCGGGGTCGCCCAGGACTTCACGGACCATGACACCCAGGATCTCCAGGGCATCAATCTCACCTGCTGAGATCAGTCCGGCCGCTAGTGGGCGTCGGACCTCTCGACCAAAGACATTGGCCATCTCATAAGCAGCGTCGCCCACGATGATGATGTCGTCGTCCTTCTTGATGTAGTTGACGTTCGACAGCTTGAGCATTCGTCGATGCTCGGCTGGAAGGTCCAAAAAGGCATCGCGGATTCTCTTGGTCACAACGCCGGAGGGCTGACGCCTGGCTGCGACAATGTTCATCGTGCCCATGTCGAGGCCGACTCCCATTAGAACGGGGGCTACTGCTGCGGGGGTCTCATTCTCGCTCATGGTCATTTGTCCTTATCTGTTTGTGTTTTCCGACGTTTCATCTCACGGAGAAGCTTGGTTGCTTCGTCCAACTCGCCTGAACCCTTCGATTCAGATTGGACCGAGATTTCGGCTTTCGTGTTCTTGTCCACAATACCCGTCGGCAAGTAAAGTGGTGCCTCTTCCGTATCTTCCCGTCGTCTTGATGGGGCAACCACAACGCCTCCCCCTACAGGAGCCGGGAGAGCGGCTGCCACCGCTTGCTGAACAATAGCGGCCATTGCTGCTGCATCCAACGCGGGCGGCGCTTGGGGAGCCTGAGAGGCTTGCAAGGCCATTGCTGCGGCTACGGCTGCTTCAATGGTCCCTGCCATCTCTCCAAGGAGATCCCGTTTGATTTGGGCCGTCAATGCCTCCGTGTTTGGGGCTTCGATGACCTTCTCAACAACCACCCTTTCGACGATCTTCTCCACGATAACTTGCTCGGGTGCCGCCACTGGGACGACTGGGGCGGCTGGTGTTTGGGTCCGTACCTGTGGCTTCAACCGTTGGTAGGACGGAGGCGCGTGTCGCCTTGCTTTCTTCTTATCCCTCATGCGCTGGTACACCCTGACATGACCCATCGCCACCACACGTTTGAGGTCTTTGGAACTCTTGGCTAGCACGTTTGCGACCCAAGCCTCTTCGCCCCGGTGCAGGTTCAAACTCAGATCGGGGATTTCGCAAGGTTCGCAGCAGATGATTTGAGTCTCCATCATCGAAACGCCTTCTTGATTGTCTGGATGGCATACATCTTACGAACTTTGGGCGCAGCGTTCTCCCACCCCTTCTGAATGAAATTGTGACTGGCAAAACCGGGGTGAATCCAAGCATTGCTTTGGCTCGCAGGCGTAGACAGAATCTTCACTTTACCCGTGGGATTGGTAAAGGGAACACGGTCGTAACCTCTTGCTTGAGTCAACCAGGTCATTTTGTAAGGCGAACGGCCCTCAACGATCTGACTGATCCAAGGCCAATCGGAGTAGATCTCCACCTTGGTGCCGTTTATCCGCCATTTGAAACTGTCGTAGAACCGCGGAGAGTTCGGAATCCCCTCGGGCACCGAGTCTGATTCTTGACCCTCCGAAGAGGTTTTCTTTTTTCGATCCGAACGAGCTTGTGCCTTAGCCTCCTTGACGATCTCGTCACGGATGACCTTGCCTACTGTGTCGAGAAACGTCCGGTCAAAAACCTGACGGGCAGTGACAGTGGCGGCACGCCCACTCTTTTTGGTTTTGAGTGTAAACATCCATCATCCAGCCATCAGTAAGTGATGTTTTCGTAGACCGGGGTTCGGCCGCGTTGTTCTCGCGTATCGGGGATGTTCTCTTTCTCCGTCTGCATCGGAGTCTGCTGGTAGTCGGCACCCACCGGGTATGGACCCTCGGGTGGGTAATCCGTCTTCCAAGCACCACCTTGTTGCGGAGTAGGACGCCCTCGGACTTCCGGCCAACACAACTCGGTCGTGTCGAACAAAGGAATCGTGTACCTGATGTCTGCCTCGTCCAGATACTTGATCTGGAAGTGCTGCTGCATGACGTTGCCACGCGCAGAGGGCTTACGAACCGGGCCAATGCTGTACCGCTCGTTCGTCTGCTTCACAATGAAGTCACGCATCGTGAGCATCGGACTCGGCCCCGTCCACACATCTTGGGTGTGCTCCAAGTGTCGACCCATCACGCTTTGACGAACTGCACGATCCGCGTCGTCCGGTGCAATGATCATATCGTAGGGGCCTTCGTAACCGCCCAAGAAGCTGGTGCCGAAGCAGCGCTCACAACGGGAGTCTGGCTGCTTGTTGTAGGCCAGGGTCCGCGCATCTCGGCCACATGAGCAACGGATGCCGCTGGTCTTCTTGATGAAGATTTTGACGCGCTCTCCGCCTTGCTCCAAAACCCAGTTGTTACGGCGCATCGCTTCACGCCAGATGTAATCCAGACGCTCAACGGCTCGATGGGTAACAGGCTCCGTGAACTCCATCGGGGTTTCACGATATCCCGTTGGTGAGTTTGGATCGGAAGCAACCGTTGTGACCCGGTACCAGATCTTCTTGTCCAGGTTCGTTCTGACAGCGTTCTGATTGTAGTAGTACGTCACCGAAACGGCGGACTCGGGGCCAACAGGCAGGATCGGCTCAAACCAAGTGTTTGTGGCGATGTTGTACCCCTTGACGTTGACCAAAGTGACTTCGCCCGTTTGTCCAAAGACGGCCTGCACCGGCACAATCTGGTTGTCGATGACCAACTGGATGTCCATAGGGCTGTTGGCCGCGATAGCCTGCCCGGACTTCTTGACAATGGGGAAGAGTTTGGAACGGAAGGTCCAACGACGAGCATTGGCCTCTTCACCACGCGACAACCAGGAGTTCTCCCAATCCACGACCTCCGATTCGACGAAGGCGTTGTTGGTGAAGTCCCGGTAGAAGCTGCCGCCTACAGGGGCGATGTTCAAACGAAAATAAGGGCCGCGTTCGGATGAGTCACTTCGATAGATGTTGACACCCTGCACATCGAACTGACCGTTCTTGGCCAGGATGGCAGGGTTGTCCCATCGGATATCAAGTGTCCCCGCAAACAGAGGGCTGACCACCTCTGTGTTGATGGGGGGAACAGGGCAGGCGTCAGGGCCAGCTTGCCATGCGCTGTTGTCGGAGGGGCCAAAAGGCCCTGGGTTGCCGCAATCTGGGCCGTCAGGCGGAACGGGGGTAGGCGGCGTCTCACAAGACACCGGGCCAAGAGGATTGACCTTATCTACCCATGGTTCTTTTGTATTGCCGCAACCCATGACTCATTAGGCGGTAGGACCGCCTCCTTGTTGAATCAGACGGATGGTTCCGTCCTGTTGAGCTGCCCATTGCTCGCCTGCTTTGAGGCCAAGTCGTTGGGAGATGGCCCCCAGGATGGCTTGTCCTTCGGCGTCCAACGACTCCAGCTTGTTGAGCAAACGAGCCTTCATCACTTCAAACTCACCAATTTTGGCAAGGTAGCCTTGGCTTTCTTGCTTGAGCTTGAGGATGGCGGTTTGCTCCTCGGGGGTCATTTTGCCCAGATCCGTAGGATCCTTCGGGGCTTCGGTGGTGGTCGGAGTCTCGGTGGTTTCGGTCGTGGTTTCCATAATGGTCCTCGGTCGTCAGTTACTCTACCCACCAGAGGTATCAGACTCGTCGGTCTGTTGGTCGAAAAACTTGCGCAAAGCCCGGAGTTCAAACATGTAGTTGTCGAACTGGGTGCCCACTCGGGAACCGATACGAAGCCGTTGGGCGGGAGAAACTACTGAAGGAAGGCGTGTGAACGACCAAAAGGTCACACCGTCTTCGTTAGTGTACTCGTAGATGCGGCCTTTTCGACCCTGCACCGCAGCTTCTTTGGGTTCCGACATCAGAGGTCTCCCAGCGGGTCTTTTTCGTCTTTGTCCAACTTCTTCCGTTTTTTGACTTCACGGATGATCTCGTCCAAACCTTTTTCGGCTTGCTTCATCTGAGTAGCCTGATGCTGGATGAGTTCTTTTTGAGCTTGAACTTGTTGGTAGGGATCGGGGGCGTACTGCATGGCAGTTAAAGCCTTCGCATCGAGTGCTTCCTGCTCTTGGAAAAACTCATCTTCCGGGGCGCACGACCCGTCTTCCATCCTGCCCTGATCTGCGGGACAGCCAGGGATCGCCTCACCCTCTTCGGCGGCTGCGGCTGCTTCAGAAGAGTCACCACCGTATTCCCCGACGTATGTGTCAGGGAAAACCGCTTCCACTTTGTGGAAGTCTGAACGATCCTCCTCCTTCCGATCTTCTATGCGATCGGCTCGTTCCTCAGTAGCGAAGCAGGCCGTAAAGACCAGGAAGCTACTGAGAACGCAGCAGCTTCTTAACCTCATCGATCTTCTCGTTAACATTGTCGATTTTGCCTTCCAACCGAACCAGAGCCAACGTGTTCCCCTGAACGGAATTGGTGATGGACGCGAGTTTGTCAAGATCCTCCTGCATTTCGGAGATCCGCTCCTCTTGGATGGCATTGTTGACTTCCAACTTAATGCCCCAAAGCAAAAGAGGGATGACGACAACACTCAAACCCTTGAAAGCGACATCGAGGAATTTCGTGGAGCTTCCCGAGCTTCTAGTGGCTGATGTATCGGGCATAAAGACCTACGTCCTACCAAAGTACGGGGTATAGCCCGTCTACCGGATTTTAGCTGCTGTGCGTGCTACGACCCTACGCACCCACATCTGAGCGACATGCGCCACCTTGTTGATCTGAAGGGTGTCCCCCTCCGTAACAAGGAGCCCTTCGTCCTTGAGGGCCTCTACAGCCTCTAAAAAGGTCGCGGGGTTTTCATCATGGAAAGGCCAATGGCGTGCAAGAGCCTCCGACATGACATCGAAATCGACAAATTCGTCCGACGGGGCTGTCTCCAGATACCGAAGCACGATGTTTTGCGCTTGTTCGGAAGGCGTCCCCGCATTGTCGTTCCTCAGATCCGTGTAATCGGTCAAACGCGGAGTGAGGTCGCCTTCAACGAGGGGTTCAGTTTGTGACATCCGTGACATTTTTCTCTTCCTTTTTGTAGGCTTCATCGTGTCGTTGACACGCAGCATCAAGTTCGTCGATGGGGGCGTTGTCCGATTTGTGGCCTGGGCCGCAATGCTCCCCGTACCATTTGAAGTCGAGCGTCTCAGGGACATCTTCGGTGTAGTCGCAAACGAAAGTCCGAACGCTGAACGTGAGAGCCAGCAACGCGGTTGTGAAGAACGGTGTCTTCCGGTTCCAGACGAGGCTCCAAGCAGTCTTGGAGAGTTCTTTGTCTGCGTTCTTGCGTTCGGTGGCTTCAACTTCGTCGAGGGTTTCAGTCATCTCGGTGCTCTCCTCTTCCACCACCATCGGTTCCAAGCGCTTCCACGAAGGAGCGTCTCGTAGACGGTGCGGGCGGCGCGAGCATCCTCAAGGGCTGAGTGGTTCGACTGGTAAGGGATGCGCAGGTAGAGACACACACCCTCCAAGGTGCGGTTTTCCAAGTCAGGCAACTGCTCCCACGCCAGAGTAAGGGTGTCCGCGTACAGGTTGTTGATTTTCGCCAACCTGCCTTGAGCCAGTTGATCTTCTCCAAGCGTCTCCTGCAACCAATGGTTGATGAACCCCATGGACAACTGCGTGTTGTGACCTGCAATCACGGGCCCTGAAACCAGATCAAGGATCTGGTAGGCGACCGATGCAAAGAAGGGGCTGGGCCCTAGGTCTCCTTGGCTGTACGGAGCGTTTTCAGGGAGATCGTTCAGGTGCTCGGGGGCAATCGCTGTGTGTAACAACAACGACCCGTCAGCAGCCACGATGGCGATGTCGAGAATCTCATCGGTGTTCTCGTCCGGCCCACTCGTCAGGGTCGCTACGAAAACGTGGGTTTGGGTCGTCGTGTCCATCTTAGTTCTCTAGGAGGGGAATGATCGCCAAACGGACTCGACGAACCTGAGCAGTCGTGGATGCCCCTTGGTTTTGTCGAAACTGGAGGTCAACGACAGGACTCGACCCACGGGAGGTCGAAACCACAAGGCTGCCACTTCGGGAATCGAAGAAGGTGATAGCCTCCACGCCCCCCGAAGCCACATCCGAGCCATCCAGAAGGATTTGGTACTGCGCTTGGGAGCTGTTGTTGCCGCCTGTCACCCGCATCTCCACGTAGAAACTCAACGTGTACTGGACCGCATCAATGGGATCAGCATTCAGAATGGCCGCCGACTGCCAAGTGTTCGTGGTGTTGTCCTGGGCTGCGATAGCGTTGACCCGTTGAGCACTGTTGTTGAACGGGATGCCTGTGTGTGTCGCAACGATCTGATTCAGAGTTACGACTTCGGGAGCCGACAGGTCCGAAACAAAGACGATCTCGCAGTTGTCCCCATTGATGTTGATGCCGTCGAGAGCGGGAACGATGGTGGAAGACTCGATCTCAACAGTCAGGACAGTGGGGTCCACCGCCTGATTGGGGAAGTCGTTTTGGATGCTGTAGTTGAACTCGGTAGCCATGGGAGTGGTCTTTATGTGTCCGTCGAAACGGCGTAGAGGGTTGCGATGGCAGCAGTGCCGCCGTAAGCGATGTCTGACCCCAGAGAGATTTTGATGCGCATACCTTTGTCGGCCACAAGGTCACGAGTCGCGTCTTCTTGGTACGGCCAGCGCATCACGTAAAGCGGTTTAGACAGTCCCCGCCAGGAGGCTCCCCCAAGAGCAGGGATGGCCGGATATGACCGTTGGGCTTCAGCGATGAAATCCATCATCGTGTTGTAGATACGAGGCGATCCAAGCGGGATGCGAAACCCCGTCGGGAACGATGTCGTGTAGTTGGGGGTCGCGTCGTCAACCGTGGCCCCCGGCATGAAAGCGTGGACGTAACCTTCGATGTCGAAGCGCACCGAGGTTGTCAGGTCGATGTCGTCCGAAAACTGCACCTCAACAGCAGTAAGGCGAAGAGTCTTCTCCGCATCCGGGGTCACGTAGAAACTTGAAGTCTGAGCGTAACGGTATGTGGCTTCGACGGTCTTGCCCGCTTGAGTGGTGTTGAACGTCACATCCCCAGTGGCGTAGTTGATCTGGAAATCCTCATCCGTTGTGCCAGGAGGGCTTTCCGTCATCACCACCGCGTCCGCCTTGATGACGACGCTGTAGGCGGCAGCGTAACGATGCTCCTGGGGGATCTTGCCGTGGGTGATGTCGATCCAGTTGGTCTGGGCAGAGTTCCACGTCAGACCGTCTCCCGAATCCGTCAACCCTTCATCCGTGACCGTACCTGCGTCTGAAAACCAGGTCGTTTTGTCGCACCAATTGAACGAAATGAAGTCCGTCGCAGAGCCCTCACGCCAAGTGGTCTGCACCAACGGGACACCGTGAGCCGTCACAGGCGCAACAGCAGGGACAGAAACAACTCCTGTGTGGGCAGAGATCAACCCATCAAGGAGGGTCTCATCGCCACCGGACAGGGCGTCCTTCATGGAGACGGTGAGAACATCCCCACCTGTGGTGAGCCCATCAAGAGCGGTGACGATGGCGGAGGCACGGATGGCGTCGTCCAAGCTCCGGGCATGGACGGCAGCGTTCGCCGTATCTGTTGCGATGCTGTAGGTGTAGTTCGTTGCAGCCATTAGCTCATCCTCCAGAGGGTCATGGAGGCATCCCAAATAGACGCCTCGGTGCCCCCAAACTCAGCGTTGTAGTCCAGCGTGAACGTGTAGGACTGCGCTGAAAGGGTCCGATAAAACACACGCGTCAGATAGTGACGCTGGTTCGTTCCCGTTGATCCCCAGGAACCCGCCGTATCTTTTGGCTCCTGCTGATGAGGCTCACCGAGCGTCACGCCATCTTGCTGCACCTGTGCAAAGAAATCCGACGTAGCTGTGTCAGTGTTCCAGCCGTAATGCACTTCCAGCCGGTAGAGCCCGCCCGTCAGAGTCGCTGTGACCATCGAAACTTTGTTTTGGGGCGACGCACTGGTGGTGGTCGAAACTGAGAGGCTCTCAGCCTGATGGACTTCCGTGCCGAACACGCCACCCACTCCAGAAGGGGTGCCGTAGGACGCCCACTTGGTCGTGGCGTCCACATAAACCACCACGATGTCTTCGTCGAAGACCCAAGCAGCCAGACCCTCAGAGGGACGTTGAAATTGCCACGTTGTGCCGTTCCATCCGCCCACACTGTCGTCCCACCCAGCCCAGGCTCCGGTAGATCCCGCACCCACAATCCAATACTCGCCCACCTTCGGAGAGACCGGCGGGGTCGTCAGGTTGCGGTCTTCAACACGCAAATTCCAACCGGGCTCACCAGCTTGGATGTCCAAGTACGGAACGCCGTCGTGCGCTGCAACAAGCCCATCAAGGGTGGTCTGATCTGCCCCATCAAGGGCGGCGTCAAACCAGATGTCACAGTTGTCTGCGCCCGTAACTCGGATGTTGATGTAATCCAGAGTCGACGACGAAATGGAGGAAGCGTTGATCTGATCCGTGAGAACGTCAGGAGCCACCGCCCCGTTAGGGAAGTCTGTTGAGATGTCGTAGGTGTATTCTTGCGGCATGACGGCGGTCCTACGGCGTGACGCTCATTTGGAGAAGGGTGATGCGCCGGTTGTCCATCGAAGTCGTGCCCGACCCAGAGAACCGTCGGAACAGGCCCGTCACGGTATTCCCAATCGTGAGAGCGACAAAAGTGTGACAGAAGGTCGAAATCTCAGCGCCACCATTGCCTTGCATCAAACGCTGGGAGTCCACCACAACAATAGTCCCCCCTCCGGTGTCCGTCCCAATCCCGATCTCATTCACGGTGTTGCCGTTCGTCGCTTCAATGTTTCCTTCAAAAATAATCATGTACGCCCCGGTAGCGGGGACCGTGATGTTTTGCCCGGAGAAGGCATCCTGAAAAGTACCCGAAGTCGTAGAAATGCTGACGCTGGTGAATTCCGTGCCGCCGTTGGTCCCCACCAGACTATCGAGTTTCGTCTTGTCCGCAGCGGACATGAAGCCATCCACGGAAGGAGTAACAACGGCATGGAGGGTGCCGCCTGGTTGGTCCCCGTGAGCATGGACGTGATTTGACCGTGCTGCGGTATCGTTCGTGCCATCTGCGTTGGCCGTCCCAACCGTGACCGGAGAGCCATAAGCCACCACCGAAGACACCCAAACCGCCGCATTGTTCGTGGCGTCGAGACATGTGAAGACCGTCTGGGATGTCGTATTGAGCCAAGTGGACCCCGCGACATACCCGGCGTCCGCGTCATCATTGCCGGTGGGGTCTACGGTTGCGCTGTTGTTGTTGAGCGCACGGGAGTATCCGATGTATGCCTTGGACTGCTGCGCCGTCAGGGCCACCGCATCGACGGTGAGAGTGATGTCCCCCGCATCAACAAAGACGTTCAACTCCGGGTCGTTGATGATCTCGTTCACCAGCACTACGTCTGGGTTGACGGTCACGATGATGCTCCCGCTGGCAGGGACATCAATTCCAAGCTGCACGAGCGCGATCAGGCTCGCGGTGCTGTTGTTTAGTTGGATAGTTGGATTCGCCATGTCATGCCCTCCACTTCACGCGAGCCCACACGATGCCGTTGCTCAAAGCGTTGGCGCCGTCATTGCGTATTGCTAAAATGGCGTCTTGAGCGAAATCCCCATCCAACGCATTGTTAAATCCCTTCAATGCAGTAGAAGCCACCGAAGCGATGGTGATACCTGCGGCCGTAACGGCGAAACTGGCCGCGTCCGTGTCTGTGCGGGTGTATCCGAGACTCACTACGGTCCCAGCGAACATGGCGTCGTACCCTCGGGCAGCGGCCATGCGGAGTGTTCCGACTTGAAAATAGGAGCCGCTGTTGAGAGTCCCCTGGTCTGACGCGTTGATGATGCAGGTCTCGACGCTCAGCCACTTGGACCGAGACCCGTCGTAACGCATGTCCATCTCAAGGACCGTGTTGTAGTAGCGGTCCCCCTCGGCTGGAGCCGGCAGGGTTGGATCAGTTGCGGAGTTGGCGTAGTGCTTGGGACCGTTGACCTGAACAATGCCGTCGGTTCCAGTTCCGGTTCCAGAACCCGGGTTGATGATAACATCGCCACCATCGTTGTTGCCAGCCGTGGAGGATCCAGCCGTGATGGGGATGTCCCCGCCGGTCCCGGCCCCGTTGTCTTCTCCGAGAAGGGAGTCGCCACTTGAAATGACGGGGTTGGTTCCGCCGGAGGTGTTGCCGTTAGCAAGTACCTCTGCCCAGGTCAGCGACCCGTCCGCATCGAGGACAACCTGCCTCCAGCCAGTCGTTGTGCCATCCGTGTTGACCCAAAGCTG
>Ga0307378_10005334_pt1 | contig 17948 bp, 12 predicted proteins | sample UN1MG_FD_202238 | JGI IMG/M metagenome (GOLD analysis project Ga0307378, IMG submission 202238) | Soil microbial communities from Risofladan, Vaasa, Finland - UN-1 | ecosystem: Environmental > Terrestrial > Soil > Coastal area > Acid sulfate soil | place: Finland: Risofladan, Vaasa | collected... | reverse complement strand
GCTCACTCGAAATGCCTCCTTGCGTATGGGTGTCGTGTTTTTCCGGATACTCCTTATACGCAAAAACACAGGCATTTCGAGTGCTTTTTGAAATCAGGCGAACAAATCAAGCTTGATCAGGGACTAGTGGAGGCGTCGAGCGCGCCGCCCTCGTCGGGGTTGGATGTGTTGGCGGTGAATGTGCAATTGGTGAGCCGTGGACTGCCGGTGGTAGTCTTCACGGCGCCTCCGCCGTTGTTGCCGGAATTGCCGCTGAACAGACAGTTCGTGACGGTCATGTCCCCGCCGAGACCGTGGATTCCTCCGCCGTAGCCCGCGGTGTTCCCGGTGAAGGCACAATTGAGGACCTGGGGGTTGCCCTCGGTGTTATAGAAGTCGATTCCACCACCCATGAGTCCACCTTGGTTGTCGAAGAAACGGCACCCTTCGAGCACAACCGGCACTTCGGCGGTGCCTACACGATACATCCCACCACCGCGCCCAGCGGCGTAGTTAGCGCTGAACGTGCAGTTGCTGACTGTCACAGCCGCGTTGCTGACGTACATCCCGCCGCCCTTCTTCTGGTCGTAGCCAGTGCCGTTGGCATGCGCTCCGGTGACGGTGAAGCCGTCTAGGAGCGTGCCGGCGCCGGTCTGGTCGGCGGTAACCACGTGATAGCTGTCGTAATTGCCCGAGCCGTCGATGTCGCCGCTGAGGATCGTTTCATGCAGCGCGATGTCGCGGAGGTCCGGGTCAGTTTCACCGTAGCCAGCATAGCCGCCGTAGATCGCGACGCCGTTGATCAGTTGGAAAGTTGCTGCGCGATCTCCTGTCCCTTCGGGGTTGGCTGTGCTCTCGTCAGGTCGGTATGTGCCCTGGGCTACCCAGATCTCGGTGACGGTGCCGCCCGATCCCGCAGCGTCGGCCAGAGCATCCTGCAAATCGTTGTAGGCATCGGTCCAGCTCGTGCCGGTCCCCGCGCCGGTCGCATCAGCATCGACGTACCGCGTCTCTGCTTCCGCCGCCGGTGCGGCCAGCAACAGGCTGACCACGACGGACAGTACGGTCGGGATTGTCTTGCGAAACAACATGGTGTGCTCCTTTCGAAAGAATCCGGGGCGACTCTGTCCGGAAATCCTGCCTTCCTGAACGTAGGACGATGATACAGGACACGCCGATCGCTTACCAGCGCGTATCGGGAGATTGTGCATCCGCTTCTCCCTGTTCACCGGCTGTTCGCAGGAGTCTCGCCCCGTTTGCCCACAGAGGGCGTGTTCGCCCCGGCCCCCGCATTGCGAGCGTTCGGTCTCTTCGTAGGCCGCGTAGGTTTTCCAGGCGGGCGCTCGTAACCCGAGCTCGCAGCATTGGTTGCGGCCGCGAGAACTGTCGAGGATCATCATTGCTGGTCACCAGAGGCACAGGGATCGGGAGATCGCATTTGCGGCGCCCGTTCTTAGCAAGGAGGTTGCTCATGTCCCCAAACCGTTCGTTCATTTCGTCCGGCGGCGGCGCTCTCCTGGCGACCGGTGTAGCGCTGATGACGATCGCCGGTCAGGTGCACGCTCAGCCCAGTTCGCAGGCAGACCAGGGACGGCTGAGGCACCCCGTACCCGAACGAATTCATGTGGACGACGCACGCGGAAACGACCGCAACCCGGGTACACGCGAGCGGCCGCTGAAGTCGATTTCGGCAGCGGTGGCATTGCTCCCTGAGCTACTGACCCGTTCCGTAACGATCGAAGTCAGCGGCGGGTCATACACGAGTACCGGCGGCCACGAAATGGCCGGCAACTGCCTGGAGCTTATGCGCCGCATGCGGCCTCAGGCGGAAGTGCGCATTGTCGGTCAGCCCAATAAGCAGGGGCAGAGGCCGACACTGGCATGGGAAGGCGGCCCGGCCATGGTTGACGTGCGCGAGGGGAACTGGTGGCTGGAGAACGTCCAAATCGGCTCGGGCTCGACGCGCCAGCGACGCGGCGTCATGGTGGCGGGCCCTGGACACATCACGCTCAAGAACGTCACTTTCCGCACGCGGAGTCACTCTGATGCAGCAATCTACGCCCATCGGGGAGGAAAGGTCTCATTGCGGGGCGCCATCAAGCTCAATGAACATCTGCACGACAAGGCGGGCGACGAGACCTTCGCCGGAATCATCGCGACCGACCATGGCCTGGTCCGCTTCCAAGAAAGAGAGGGTGCGTCGCTGGAGATCGGGAACGGAAGCCTCTCGGCCGGCTACTACGGGTGCATTCGCCTCGGCTGCGAGACGGCCCGTATTACCAGTTGGGGCGAGCAGTCGAACAATCTCGCGATCAATAACGGCGGCCGCATCGACCTCCACAACACGACGACGCGGCTGTGCGCGAAGAAGCGACGAAACACGCCGATCGGGCTGGAACACGACGGGCACATCTTGGCGGAGGATGCACACATCATCATTGAGGGCGAAAATGAAGACGCAATCGCGCTACAGAAGGCCAGCACGCTCACGTGTAATGACATCGAGCTGCGCGGCCTGTTCAAGACGACGATCTGGGCCAGCAGCGGCTCAATGTTCGTCGGCCGCTTCCTGACCGACGTTACGCGCGTGTACGCCACTACCGGCGCGAGTATCAACATCGAAGCGGTCGATGGACAAATCATCGGTCCCGTATCGGCGGAGCACTGCGGGGTTGTCTCGCTCCCGGACCGGAACGTGTTTTCCGAATGAGCGCCCCGGCGGAGTTCAATGAGCATCCGAGGCGGATTCTGACTATGTGCCGAGCACTGCCGTTCACAGCAGCTATCCTCTGCCTGACCGGCTGCAGCGCAGCCCGACAGGACCGTCCATATCTCGACGCCGCGCTACAGGCGGCGAGTTGGATCCAGTCCGTCGAACAATCTACCGGCGCCGGCAAGACCTGGCCGGCGGACCCCGAGAATCCCGGGCAAGTCGCCATCGACCTTTATGCAGGCTCGGCCGGCGTCGTGCTTTTCTTTCTCGAAGCCTACGCAACCACCGGAGAGGTGCGGTTCCTTTCCGACGCCCGCGCCGGGGCCGATGATCTGCTGGCACGCATCCCGGAGGACTTGGGCCGGCCGGACGTGGGCCTCTATACCGGCGTGCCGGGCGTGGGTTTCGCGCTGCTGGAAACGTACCAGACCACCCGCGACCAGAAATACCGTGCCGGCGTCGAGCGTATCGTGAAGCTGCTGCGCACACAGGCGCGCAAGTCAGCGGACGGGATCGAGTGGAGTGACGTGACCGACGTCATCGGCGGCAGCGCGGGGACCGGGCTTTTACTCCTGTACGTCGCCGACGAACTCGACGCCCCCGAAGCCCGCAAGCTGGCCGTCGCGGCGGGTCGGCGTCTGGTACAGTTGGGGCAGGACGCCGAGCGGGGCAAGAAATGGGCGATGTCCCCCGGCTATGACCGCCTGATGCCGAACTTCTCGCACGGCACCGCCGGCGTCGCCTACTTCCTGACGACCCTCTACCAGCAGACCGGCGAGCAGGCCTTCCTCGACGCCGCTATCGCCGGCGCCCGCTATCTACAAGCCGTCGCGAAGACCGACGACGACGGCTGCCTGATCTTCCACCACGAGCCCGGCGGCGAAGACCTGTTCTACCTCGGCTGGTGTCACGGCCCCGTCGGCACCGCCCGGCTGTTCTATCGCCTGGCCGAGGTGACCGGCGATCCCGAGTGGATGACCTGGGTTAGAAAGTGCGCCCGTTCGCTGATGACCAGCGGCATTCCCGAACGGCGGACGCCCGGTTACTGGAATAACGTCGGTCAATGCTGCGGCGCGGCGGGTGTGGCACAGTTCTTCCTCGACCTGTATCGCGTAACCGGCGAGCGAAAGTACCAGGACTTCGCGATACGCGTCACCGCCGACCTGCTCGGCCGCGCAACACATACCGACGGCGGGTTGAGGTGGGTCCAGGCAGAGCACCGCGTCCGGCCCGAGCTGATGGTTGCCCAGACCGGGTACATGCAGGGTGCTGCCGGGATCGGCCTGCTGCTCCTGCACCTCGACGCGGTCAACAACAACCGCCAACCGACAATCGTCTTCCCCGATACTCCCTTTGAGTAGCGGCGCGGCACGCAGTGCCTTGGGAACGTCCGACCCTTATGAACCGTGCGCGCGTGGGCGACGCGCTTGAGGATCGACGGCTCACTTGACTTGAACTACAGCCCCCCGGAGCATGCTGGCCAAGGAGGACGATCATGAAGCTGCGATCTATGGCCGCCGTTGTACTCGCGCTAGTCGCGGTCATGTCCGCCGACGCCGGGTTCGACGACGACTTCAGCGGAGCAACGTTGCGCGTTGACTACTACCATACTGGTACGGCAAGCGCGGAGCACCTGGCCCTCGACCGCGTGCGAGTGGAGGGCGCGTGGCCCGGAAGCCGGACACAACTGATCGACACTACCAATCTGGGTAAGTACTTGGTGGAAGTCGTGGACCGGGACAGCAACCGGCTGCTGTACACGCGGGGGTTCTGCAGCATCTACGGCGAGTGGGAGACCACCGGGGAGGCCCAGGAGGGCACCTGGCGTGCCATACCCGAGGCTGTTCGCGTCCCCGAGCCGCGCCGGCCGTTTCAGCTCCGGATTCGGAAGCGCGACCGGCAGCAGAGCTTCCGGGAGATATGGAGCATCACCGTCGATCCGGCTTCGAGGTTTGTCGATCGTGCGCCGGTTCCCAGCGGGGATGTGTGGGTTGTGATGGAGCATGGCGACCCTTCGGTGAAGGTGGACCTGGTCGTTCTGGGCGACGGCTACACCGCGAAGGAAATGGACAGATTCCGCGCCGACGTCGAACGCATCGTTGAGGGGTTGTTCGACGTCGAGCCCTTTGCATCACGCATGCAAGACTTCAACGTGCGAGCCGTCAATACGCCCGCGGAGCATTCCGGCATCTCCCGTCCGCGCGCGGGCGTCTTCCGCAACACGCCGCTCGGGACCCGCTACAACGCATTCGACCTGGAGCGGTACGTTCTCACGTTTGACGATCGAGGCTGGCGTGATACGGCTTCAGCGGCGCCGTACGACTTCGTTCTGATTCTGGTCAACGGACGGGAGTACGGCGGCGGCGGCATCCACAACCTCTACGCCATTACTGCTGCGGGCTCAGCGTCCGCCCCATGCCTCGTGGCCCACGAGTTCGGCCACCACTTCGCCGGCCTGGCGGACGAATACTACACCGGGAGCATGGCCTACGAGGATTTGCCCGGCGGGAAGGTGGAACCGTGGGAACCCAACGTCACGGCGCTGTTGGATCCGGCGAAGCTGAAGTGGCGCGACCTGGTCTTGCCCGACACGCCGGTTCCCACGCCGTGGAACAAGGCCGCGTTCGAGAATCGGCACCGGGAGACCCAGAGCCGCCGAAGAGCGTTGCAAACCGAGGGGGCCTCGGAGCAGGCTGCGGACGCAGCCCGCCGTGAGGGGCGGGAACGCTTGATTGAACTGCTTGGCAAGAATGAGTACGCCGACAAGGTCGGAGTCTTCGAGGGAGCCATGTACGTGGCGAAGGGTCTTTACCGGCCCGGCGTGGACTGCCTCATGTTCGAGATGACCGAGGCTCGCTTCTGCCCGGTGTGCAGTCGAGCTATAGAACGCATCATCGACCTGTACACGCGCTAGCGCGCTCGCAGGCTTCTCGGCCCACCTCTCATCGCTCGTCTTTCCAGTTGCGCGCCACGTCTTCGGCGCGTCTCAGCGCCCGCAGCAGATTGCCGCCCATGATCTTGTGAATATCCTCCCGCGAATACCCGCGGCTGAGGAGCTCCTGCGTGATGTAGGGATAGCAGGAGACATCTTCGAGCTGTACGGGCGTTTTGGAGATCCCGTCATAATCGGAGCCGAGGCCGACATGGTCGATCCCGGCCACCCTGGCGATATGATCGATGTGATCGACCAGCGTGTGCACACTGCCGGCCGGGATCGGGTTTGCGCGGCGCCACTGTTGCCAAGCCTTCTGGAAGTCGGCGTCGTCAGGATGCTTCTCGCGCAGCTCGCGGTGCATCTGGAACACGCGCTGCGTCACGCGCGCTCCCTCCGGATCGACGAATCCGGAGAAAAAATTGACCATGACCACTCCGCCATTGGCGGCCACCAGATGCAACACGTCGTCGGGGACGTTGCGCGGGTGCGGGGCGACCGCGTAGGCCGACGAATGCGAGGCAATCACCGGGGCCCGGCTGACACGCAGCACATCTCGCATCGCCTCGGCGGAGACGTGCGAGATATCCACGAGCATGCCCAGCCGGTTCATCTCCTGTATCACCGTCTCGCCGAAGGGCGATAGCCCGCCGTGGCGGGGTTCGTCGGTGGCGGAGTCGGCCCAGTCGTGCGTTTCGGAGTGCGTCAGGGTCATGTACCGGGCGCCAAGCGCATGAAACATCCGCAGAACGCCGAGTGAGCCTTCGATTGCGTGGCCTCCCTCGACAGCGATCAGCGCGGCGATCTTGCCCGCGCGGTGGATGCGCACGACGTCGTCGGCCGAGTAGGCCATCTCGAAGTGTTCCGCGTAGCGTTGCACCATCCGGTAAATCAGGTCGATCTGTTCGAGGGCGTAGCGGGCCGCCCCGCCCGTGCGCATCTTTTCGGGCGGGACCCACGCCACCCAGAACTGCGCCCCGACGCCGCCGCGGCGAAGACGCGGGATATCCGTGTGCAGGTCCTTCTGGGGTCGGGATATGTCCAGCTTGTCGAACGACGAATCTGCCCGGTCGCGGATCTTCTCGGCCAGATCATTATGGCCGTCGATCAGCAGGCCGGCGCGATGGATGCGCCGGGCCTCGTCGGTCAACTCCACAGGCTCGTGCTTCCGGTTCCCGGCAGCCGGCAGAACCGATGTTCGATCAACCCGAGACTGCACGCCGGTTGCATCGTGACTACACGAGACCGTGGTCAGACACAATACGGCGAGTACAAGCCACAGCTTTCCTGCTCGCATAAGGTTCTCCTCAACCGGAGTCTACAAATCAGGCCGGGCTCATCCTACCAACTCTGGCGGTAGTTGCTGACCGGCGGTTATAGCATCGACCTCCAGCTCGAACAGGAGGTCAGGCCGGCACATCTCGCTCTGCGCCAGCACAACCGGCAACGGCCCCATCTGGTCGGTGTCGCAGCAACGCCGAAAGGCTGGAGCATCTTCTGCCCGCTTGAAATGGGCGACGCCCCGCACGACGTCCGCCCAGCCCATTCCACGAGACTCCAGAATAGCGTTCACGACATTCAGCGTCCGCCCGACCTGTGCGTCCACATCACCGACGTGCGCGGTGTTTCCCTCCGGACCAATGCTGGCCGTGCCCGAGACGAGCAAGCGCCGGTGATCCGGCATGACCAGCTCCACCGCCCGGCTGAACGAACTGCCGTACTCCCGCGCTGCGCCCTGCAACGGCGAGGGAACGGCAATGGCGCGCACTTTCGCTTCTTTTGCCTTCACCGCCAGCAGGCCGCTCACCAGCGCAGCGCCGGTGCCCGCCGCAGTAGGCGCGCCCACCGCCGTGCTGGCCGGCAGCAGACCGTCGAAGACGTGCCTGCTTGTAAAGAAGCTGTTTCGAACCTGGTTGAACTGTCTGTACCAAGACAGTAGGTCATCATTATAGAACCATGTGCGCAGCACGTGGCTGAATTCCATGTCGGCCGCACACAACGCCGCTTCCATTAACTCCAGGACCTCGCACGCTTGCTCGTCCCGCGGCCGCGACAAATCGGTCGGCAGCAGGCTGCCCAGCCGGCAGTACCGCGCGTAGTTGTCCTCGAACACGCTTCCTACAAGCTTGCCGTTCAGCTTCAACGGCTCTACCGGGACCCCCGAGACGGCCCATATCTGCGTGCCGCCAATCCCACGCGCCGCCTCACGTGCCGGTCCGACCGAAGTTACCGGCCACGAAATACTTCCCAGGGCTCTAGACAGCGTTTGCATATCATGACCGCCCGGAGTCAAGACTCCGAACACCTCCTGTGACACGATATGCGCGCGACTGTCACCAAGCGCAGCGGCGATTTCGCCCAGCATTGTCTCCGCGGATCGGCCGTCGCGCGGTACTGCGGTGATGAACAGTTCCCTGTGCGACCGCCGCACAAGAGTGATCACGTGCATCCCGGGCAGCACGCGTCTCTCCATGCTCCCTCCAACCGAATCATGCTTAGGTGTCATGCATCATCCTGGCCGCTACGTCAATCCGGCAATGGTCCGCTAGGGTAGATTTGAGGGACGATAGGGCTTACCTTCCCTGTAGAGTTCAATCCGCGCCTTGATCGCCTCCGCAACCGCCTCTTCTCCGGCGGCCTGTGCAAGCTCGAGCGCCTGCTCCGCGGCCCGAATCGCCTCGGCGAATCGGCCGGCTTCCGCATAGCCTACCGCCAGGATGTCGAGCGGCTGAACGGCGCGGTAGCGCGTCAGCTCACAGGCCCGTTTGGCGAGCGCAATCGCCCGGGCACCGTCACGCAACTCCGCAGCCGGGGCGGTGGCGAACATCCACGCCAGATCACTGAGCATCTGGACGTCGTTCGGTTCGAGCCGCACAGCCGACGAGAGATGGCTGATGGCCGCGCCAACCTCCTGCCGGCGGAACAATGTCTGACCCAGTAGGCCGTGCGCGGCAGCGTTGTCCGGCTCGAGCTGCACGGCCAGTGAAAGATGTCGGATGGCCTCGTCAGCCTTGCCCGCGCTGGCCAGCGCCTTGCCCAGGCAGTACTGGGCGGCGGCATCGTCCGGCGCTAGCCGTACCGCCTCGGACAAATGCACCGTCCCCTGCGCAACATTGCCTTGATTGCACAGCAGGGCCCCAAGGACGCGATGCGCGTCGGCGGTTTCCGGTTCGAACTCCACCGCCAGCGAAAGATGCCGGACGGCCTCATCGATCTGTCGTTGGCGAAACAGCAGCATCCCGAGGTTGTAGTGCGCGCTGCCGCTCTGCGGGTCAAGGTGGATTGCCTCGTACAGGTGAGCCTTACCCTCCTCAACCATTCCCTGCGTAGCCAGAACGCCTCCCAGGTTACTGTGCGCGACCGCGTTCTGGGGATTCAACTGCAATGCCTTCCGGTATTCGCGGATCGCGCCGGCCGTGTCATTGGCCGTCAGGTAGGTGTCGCCGGCCCTCACATAAGAGACGTCGTCAACGAACTGCTCACGAATCTCCTTGATCGCGGTCGGCTTCACACTGACAAACTCCGGTATGTTGGCCGCCCTATCCGGGCTGGTGAAGTGTTCCAATAGCACCGGTGGGCTGCTGTAGCCTTGCTCGTCAATCTGCGTGAGGAAAAGCTGCGTGTAGGCTGAATTGGCCTTCGAGGAGAACACCAGCCACCGCCCGTTCGGCGACCAACTGTGCCACGAGTTCATCCGATTCGTATTGCAACGCAGCCGGCGGGCCTCACCACCCTCGGCCGGGATAATGTATAGTTCGCTGTCCGGCTGAAGCAGCATGTAACTCCTGGCCTTGCAGAACACGATCCACTTGCCGTCGGGAGAGTACCGCGCGAAGTAATTGCTCATGCCGTTGTGCGAAGCGCCCTCGAGCGGTTCGGGTTCCCCGCCCTTGCCGTCATTAAACGGAATTCGGTACAAGTCGAACAAGAAAGGTCGTCCCTCTTCGAGGAATTCCCGGCACTCCTCCTGGCTGAGAAGCACGGCCCCTTTGTCCTTCCGCAGGCGATAGGCCTCGCTTCTGGCAAAGACAATGTGCTTCCCATCGGGGCTCCAGGAGGGATTGCTCTGCACGAACGCCCGGTCATCGGCACCGGAAAGGGCCCGAAAGGTACCCGTCTCCTTGCAATATACGGCCAGAATGCCCTTGATCGGGAAAAAAAGCTGCGAGAAGGCCAGCTCCGGTCTGGGAACAAAAACGGACCGATCTTTCACTGTGCTTACTACATACTTCCCGTCCGGAGACACTTGCGAAAGCAGGCCGAACGTGGGTTCCCCATCATCCCGCCGGTAGTCACTCCACGTGATGAGTTCGCTCTTGGAGAGGACTATGTGCTCCTTGACGGGCGCAAAGGCATACGAACCCTTGTCATTGGCGTAATCCACATCCATGCCGAGGACCGCGCCATCCGTAGAGAATGAATGACAATTGCCGCAGACGGGCAGCTTCTCCAAGACGATCGGCGGCTGCTGCTCCGAAGAAACTGACCCGAAGCGCCAGCGAATGCGCGTCGGATCCTTCACGGCATCAATGAAGGGCAGGTTCACCTCGCGGTAAAACAAGGGCGCGCCGACCTCATCTTGGGATGTGCTGATCGAGATCCTAGCGCCTGAGAGGATCTTCTCGGGCGCGGAGCGGTTGACGCCGAGAACCGTAACCCTGGCCTCCTGCTCCAGCGACCGGCGCTTTATGGACTCCCATTGCCGCGACTGGGGCGTCCATTCCGTAGCGTGAGTCAGGAAACTTGCGCGTGGCTGATCGTCCGCGAACGCGATCGTGATGAGCCAGGTGTCGCAGGTGGAGTTGCCGTCCTCCCAGCGAAACGTTGGCGGTACGATCTCCGGCGGGAACACCGTCTCATGTAACGGATAGTGAATCGTCAGCCCGCTATACTCGGCCCCCTGCTGATAGCCCGCCAGTATGTCCGCGATTTCCACGTCGGAGTTGCAGGAAACGATTGGCAAGATCAGCACGCCGGCGATAGTCGCCGCGCGAATGCCCATCAGGAGGTGCAGGAGTGGTTTACCCATTGATCTTTCCCTGGCGGATCTCGTCTTCCCCGTCGGAGTAGCTTCGGCGAAGTCCATAGTGTGACTGATATCCCGTGTACGCTCTCCGCTCAGTCCCCGGCATCATACCACGTCCACGACACCACGGGTTCTCTGCCCGCGGCCAAGCGCGCCGGTAGGCTCGCAGGGATACCGGCTTACGCGTGCACGCTGATACTATACCGTGCTCAGCTTCGGCATGGGCGAATAGGATGAGGGCTATGCGGGCACGGCCGGGTGCTGCGCGATAGCCGCCAGATGATCAGGCAGCCGGTGCTGCTCCGCGTGCCGCAGGTCGAAGGCGGCCTTGGCATGGTCGGGCGCGACGGCGAGGCAGGCGTGCAGCAGGTCGGCGGCCCGTGACCATGCTTGCTGCACCAGCGTCAACTCGCCCAAGTGAAACGTTGCGCGGCGCACGTGCGTCGGATCATCCCGGCGCGTCTCGTGGAGTCGTGTGAGCAAGTGGTCGGCGGTGGGCAGTTGCCCGGTGCGCTTAAGCACGACGCCCAGACGCCACGCCCCGTCGGGATCGGCGACGACGTCGAACGTTGCCGCGCTGGTTTCGGCCGCCTGTCCCAGGGAATCCGCAAAGGCCGCGATCTCATCCGCCGCGGGTGGGTCGGCGTACAGGACGGGCGTTGCCACCGGTGGGCGAGCGGCAGCCGCCTCGGTCAGGTCTTGCAAGTGACCGTCCACGTAGGCCTCGATGTCGTAGTGCTCGAAGGCGTGCTCTCGGGCCTGACGGGCGCGCGTTTGCCACTCCGGCAGATTCGATAGCGCCTCGCGGATCGCATCGGCCAGCGCTTCCGGGTCACCCGCAGGGAGCAGCGGGCCAAAGCGGCCGTCAGCCAGGATGTCGCGCTGGCCGCCGGTGTTGGTGGAGATCGCCGGCAGGCCGGCGGCCATAGCTTCCATCAGCACCCTCGGTAGGCCCTCCGGCAGGTGCGAGGTATGTACGAAGAGGTGGGCGCCGTCGTAGAAGTCGGCCACGCGCTCGGGCCGCAGCAGGCCGACGAATTCGGTTCGAAAGCGGTGCGAGGCGTGCCGGGTGGCCAGGTGCCTCAGAGTCGAGACGTACGCCGCGCTCCCACCCCCGACGATGCGTACCACCAGCGGCCAGGGGCAGTCTTCGTCAGAGGCAACGCGGGCGGCCGCCCCGATCAGGTCCGCCTGCCCGCGCGCGGCGGTGAGCTGCCCGACGCTGACGATCACAAACGGGGGCGGCGCGGCCGGCGGCGGCATGCTGCGGAAGGGCGACAGGTCGATCCCGGCAAGGCGAACACGGCAGCGGGGATGCCCAAAGCCGGCAGCCCCGTAGCAATCCTGCAGCGCCCGCGACGCGAGCCCGACATGGGCGTGATTCACTTGCGGGCGTGACAGTCCCAGGCAGCAGAGTCGGCTGACAGCCGGGGGCATTTCGACGCCGAGCCGGCGCGCTACGGCGGTGAGCGCGCACAATGGGTCGCGCGCGTATCCGTCCCGCAGCCACAAGTCCTCGAGTGTCAGGTGCACCGGGACGCCCGTGCAAAGCAACGCTGCGATGAGCGACTGCGAGGCGAACTCCATGCCCCAGACGTCGAGCACGTCGGGCTGCGTCCGCCGTAGCGTTGCGGCCAGCGACCGGCGATCCGCCAGCTCGCAGTGGAGCAGGCCCGACAGGTCTTCGGGCGGATAGGGCGGACCCCAGGCTAGGTGCAGCGCCCGGGTCACGGCCCGTGCCGGCGGCCCGGCCGCGGACACGCCATGGCAACTCGTCAGCACGTGCACGTGATGGCCGCGGCGACGCAAGCCATCCACCACGGACCGGCAGCGTAGCTCATACCCGCCGATGTGGTGCGGCGGGTAGAAATTGGACAGCACCAGGATTCGGATCGGTGAACCTCCGTTCGGCAAGGCGTAGCGTTGTCCACATTATCGGCGGTTTACGCGGAAGAACTTGTCCGAACGCGTGTCGGGCACGGCCGGTTCACAGACCGGCCGGCTGAAGCCGGCAGCGCACTGGCTCCGATAACGATAGCGGCGGAGCGTGCAGCGACCGCGCCCGCCAGAAACCGGGGTGAAGGAACCAACATGCAGACGGCGGCGAGGCCGATCCGCGTGAATTACGGGTGCGGGGATACTCGGCTGGACGGTTACGTCGGGGTCGATGTCCGCCCGTGCCGGGGGGCTGACCACGTGCTGCCGGCATGGGACACCTCGCCCTTCGAGCCCGACAGCGTGAGCGAGATCTTCTCCCGGCACATGCTGGAACACCTCGGTCCGGACGACGCGCGCCGCGCGCTGCGCGCCTGGCTGAGAATCCTGAAACCGGGCGGGCGGCTGCGTCTAATCGTGCCGGATCTCGCCTTCCACGCTCGTCAGCTCCTCGGGCAGCAGACAAGCTGGACCGAAGAGCCCGGTGAGAACCTGGCCCACGCACTGGCGGGTTTCTACGGTTGGCATAATCCGGCGCGGGGCGGGGCCAACGAAGACGCCCACCGCTGGGGGTACACGTGGGAGACGCTGTCCGGGCTGCTGCGCGACGTCGGCTATAGCACCGTGCAGCACGTGCAGACCGGACCGGACAGCGAGCCGTGGCACCTGCACGTGACAGCGTTGAAGCCCGAAGGGGAACGACCATGCTGACGGCGACCGAGGGCGTAGCCGGGCAGTCGGTCTCCCCCGCGGTTGCCCGGCAACATGCGCGCGCGGTCCTCGACGACTGGCGGGGACGCGGCCCGATCGTCGTCTTCGGAGCCGGAGCCCATACCCACAAGATTCTGCCGGTGCTGGAAGAGTACGCCGACAGAATCGCGGGCGTGGCGGACGACTCGCCGCAGTGCTGGGGCCGGGCGGTTGGACGCTGGACGGTCGGCTCGCCGGCCAAGCTCATCGACGACACCGTCGCAGGCATCCTGGTCTCTTCCGACATGCAGCAGGCCACACTGGAAGCGCGGCTCCGGGCGGACTTCGGCCGACGCTGCGCGATTCTCACCCTCTATCGTTCGGGAAGCGACGGTGACGGTGGTCCCACGCTGCCGTTCACCGGCGAGCGCCAGACCGGGCGGACGCTCGCGGAGATCGAGCTGGGCCACCGGGCCCGCTACTATTGGGCGTTGCAGCAAATCGACCAGGGGGCCAACGTCCTCGACGCCGCCTGCGGGAACGGCTACGGCAGTTACATCCTGGCCGAGGGCGGCCTGCGCGTGCTCGGTGTCGATGTCTCGGAAGAGGCCGTCGCGTTCGCGCGGCACTACTACGCTCACGCCGGGGTCACGTTCGCGGTCGGAGTGGTCGATGACGGCGCTTCGCTTCGCCGGCTCGCCGCGGACTTCGCTACGTTCGACGTGGTGGTCTCGCTGGAAACGCTCGAGCACGTCGATGATCCCGAGGCGTTTCTCCGCAGTGCGCACGAGCTGCTTCGGCCGGGCGGGGCGCTGTTCTGCTCGACGCCGAACGCCGAGGCGATGGCGCTGGCCGACGCACCGTATCACCGGCGGCACTTCACCGTGGATGAAACGCTGGAGCTGCTGCGGGCGGCCGGATTTCAGACGTTAGCGTGGTTCGGCCAGGAGGGGTTGCAGATTCTGAAGGGCCGCTGCACACTCGACCAGCGCTACCGACTGTTTCATGGTATCAAGGGTGAATGTCTTCGGTGCGCACTGTGAATGCCTACACAGTGCTATCTGTCACGCTCTCGGACCACGCGAAATCCAGTACCTTCCCGCGCCCCCACGTGTTCCGGATCAACGATCTGAAAGAGAAGCGGCCGGTCAAGCAGCGGCATCAAGTTACGCTTCGTTGACGCGATCGCCGGTGGATTGTAGACACCCCAGTATCCACCCCGCAGCACATGGCCCGATCGCCCCGGTGGCGGTCCCTGAGGATCTCGAACGACGGCCTCGGCCGCGGCTCGCAGTCGGTAGGTGTCAACCCGATACCAATCGGACACCCATTCAAGCGCGTTGCCGTGCATGTCATAGATGCCCCAGGCGTTCGGCTTGAAAGACGCTACCGGCGCTGCATCGTCGTCGCCCCTGCCGTACCAGGCATACTCGTGCAGCGAAGCAGGATCATCACCGCAGCAGAAGGTGGTGTTGGTCCCTGCGCGGCACGCGTACTCCCATTCCGCTTCAGTTGGCAGGCGATATCGCACGCCTTCACGTTCTGAGAGCAGTTCGCAGAACCTATGGGCCTCGTCCCACGTAACGTGGACGACCGGACCATCTGGAAGTGGTGATGTCCGGGCGTACGGCTCATGGTCGGGAAAGATCAGCGCGAACTGGGCGTTCGTTACCTCGGCAACGGAAATAAAGAAGCCTCGTGTGATCTGAACTCGATGCGCTACCTCCCCCCACTGCTCCGAGTAAGGAGCAGAACCTGGGCCCATCACGAAGGTTCCGGGTTGGATTTCCACAAACTTCATTCCCACGCTGTTCACCCGCGCCTGCGACCAGACTTTCGCGCGCATTTCGTCGCTGGTTCTCGCCAGGCTTCCGAGTCGTTTGACCGCCGGATACCAAACGTCACGCCGCGGGCTTTTCGATAATTCGACTAACTCATCGGGAATCTGCTGCTGGCGTGTGGCACTGACCGCCTGTGGTCGGCCAACAACGCACCCACCCACCAAGGCAGCCGCGGCTCCAAGAACAACGTAACCGAGACTTCCCATTTGCCGCCTCCGACAACGCGATTGTACGGGGATTGGCCGCTCGACCGCTATCGCGCACGCCAGACTCCGCCCGGAATCCCTCGTTCTCAGCGGCTGATCCCGTGAATCTCAGCGTGTTGGCTCCCGGGGAGGCGTTTCCGCCAGGTTTCCGCGGAGTCCCAAGCATCTTTCCACGCCAGCCCCCACGTTCGTCCTGGAGCGTTGCTGTCATCCGTCGTCCACCAGTGCACGGGCAGGCGAGCTGCCCGTGGCACCCGTTTTGAGATGCTTTTCTAAGCTGGCGTGTTGAGCCCGCCGGCGGCAGGGCAGCCTGCTCTAGCTTCGCCGGCGGGACACGGGTAGCACGTGCTCGCGTGCTTGTCCGGGCCGTAGAGTCGGTGGACGGAGATTCCGACTTGCTCGAAGCGGGTGCGTCGCGTCCAAAGTTCCTCCTCGGCGCGATCGGAAGAAAGGATCACCGCATCGATGCCAAGCTCGCCGGCGTCACTTGGAGGATGAATCTTGAAAGGCCCGAGGTGGGTCCCGTGGAGGTCCACGTTGTCATCAAGTATGGCGACTACGCGAACGGGTGTGTTCCGCAGGCGGTCTCTAAGCCGGCGCGTGTGTTCGCCGGCACCGTACAGGGCCACACGCTGAACGCCCTGGGTGGTGAGTGAATCCATGACGCGCAGCATGCGCTCGGCGGCGAGCTCACGCTGCCGGTCGCTGCGACCACGCCGCGCCACAGGCTCCGGCAGAATCCCGCTTTCCAGAATCGCCCGGACGAACTCGTTCCGCGGCACGCACTCTTCGTTGAGATAGAGGAAGTCCTGCCAGTCGAAGTCGGGGTTGTCGAAAGAGAGATTGAGCCGTCGCCAGTCCATTTGTTCGCTGACGTAGCCCCGCTCGGCGGCCCACCGCCAGAGCTCGGCACCCGGCAACGGCACGGTGAGGTAGCAGCCTTCGACGGTCATTTTGCCTTCATTGCGGCGGACGAAGTCGAAGGTCTGCTGCATATCCGCGCGGGTTTCGCCGGGGAATCCGAACATGAAGCTGGCCCCGCAGGCCAGACCGTGTTTGTGAGCCAGGTCGATGGCGCGCTGGTGGGTGGCGACGGAGCACTTGCCGCCACGCTCCATGCGTTGCAGGACCGCGTCGCTGCCGGATTCGGCTCCGAAGCGGATGGCGCGGACGTTCATCACCTTGAGCAGTTGGCACAGCTCGTCGTCGACCAGGTTGGAGCGGACGAAGCCGTGTAGGGTCAGGCGGCGGTTCAAACCGGCCTGGTCGATTCGCCGGGCCATCTCGCGCAGGCGTCGCCGATCGGCTACGTAAAGGTCGTCGAGAATGTAGATGGAGCGCACGTGTGGCGACGTCTGCACGATGTGTTCGAGCTCGCGCACGACGTAGGCCGCGCTGAAGCGGCGGAAGCTGCGCCAGTGCTGCTGCGTCGAGCAGTAGGCGCAGCGAAACGGGCAGCCACGCGACGTGAAGATGACGGCTTCGTCGGGGCAGGTCGGGTTCCGGCTGCGCACTGGGAACGGCAGCGTGTCGATGTCCCGGCGTAAGGCACGCCGGCCCGTGACCGCGACATCGCCGGAACGTCCGTGGTAGCAGATGCTCGGGATGTCCCGCAGTTGCTGCTCGCGCCAGCCGACAGCGGGCGTGAACTGGCGCATCAGATCGAGGAATGTGTCCTCGCCCTCGCCGATCACACCGACGTCGATCGCTTCCGGCAGCCGGTGCGGCAGGGCGCTGATGTGGTGCCCGCCGATCACCATCCGTGTCTCGGGGAGCTTCTCGCGGAAGAGCGCGGCGAATTCGGGCACCTGCCAGAAGCAACTGGTGACTGAGCTGATGGCGATCAGGTCGGGCTCGTATTCGACGAGGTCGTACGGTTCGGCCGTGATGCGATAGTCGAAGGGTTGGTCCCAGTGCTGCCTAAGGACGGAGATCACGTAGCCGAACGCGAGCGGAATCCCGTAGCTGCGGGGGTCGTTGCCGGGTGCCTGGATGAAGCCGATCTTGAGCATACGGACTTCACGAAAGCGGTTGCACGTTGCTCGGTCCGCCGCGGCTCAAGGGGCACCAGTGAGGGCGGTCTCGACCGGGGGCGGATCTCCGGCCCGGCGCGGGCCCAGTTGTTCGGGCTCGTAGATGGTCAGCAGTCTGTAGCGGCCCTCGACCAGCGGGCGCAGCCGCGCGACCAGTTCGTCCTGCCGCATGTCCGAGGAGACCAGGACCGCCCCGATATCCGCGGTCGTCATCTCAACGGGGGAAACCACGTTCCAGCGCCCCAGCCGCGTGCCGATGCGGTCGGGATCGTCATCGACGATCGTGGCGATCGGCACGGGCGAATCGATCAGGGCCGGCATGACCTTGCGGGTGTGCTTGCCGGCACCGAACACGGCGACGGGGCGACCGTCCGCCGCGTGCCAGGCCTTCAGCGTTTGCAGCGTCATCCGTCGGGCGACGTTCTCGGGCACGTACTGGCGTACGAACACGTCGGTCTTCGGGGTGACGCGGATCGTGGACGGGTCGCGGACGAAGAACCCGTCGCGGATCAGGTCGTACTCGCGCAGGACTTCCAGGAAGCGCCGCCGCGGCAGCGCGCTCTGGTTGTCGTAGTGCCAGTCGGTGTCGAAGT
>Ga0307378_10005329_pt1 | contig 17956 bp, 13 predicted proteins | sample UN1MG_FD_202238 | JGI IMG/M metagenome (GOLD analysis project Ga0307378, IMG submission 202238) | Soil microbial communities from Risofladan, Vaasa, Finland - UN-1 | ecosystem: Environmental > Terrestrial > Soil > Coastal area > Acid sulfate soil | place: Finland: Risofladan, Vaasa | collected... | reverse complement strand
AATCGCGTGCAGCGAATCCTCAAGCGGAACGGTGCATCAGGCGGCAAACATGTGAAAAACCGGTTCGGGGCACTGCTCAAAGGCATAATTCGCTGCGAATGTTGCGGCTACGCAATGGTGCCCACCCTCACGACGAAGAACAAGACGAAGCGATATCGCTACTACGTCTGCTCTGGTGCCCAGAAGCGTGGCTGGGACACATGCCCCACGAAGTCGGTGCCGGCTCCGGAGATCGAGAAGTTCGTCGTCGATCAGATTCGGTGCGTTGGCCGCGATCCCTCTCTGCTGGAGGAGACGTTGCACCAGGCCCGGACTCATGGCGACGAGCGTGCCCACGAGCTTCACATCGAGCAGCGTGCTGTGGAGCGCGAGCTGGCGCGGCACAGCGACTCTTTGCAGAAGCTGGTCCAGGAAGGATCGCCCGACAGCCTGGCGACGGCCAGAATGGCCGAACTCCAGGATCGCATCGGCACCGCCGAGCAAAGGCTTACGGAAATTCGGGAAGAGCTTATCCTGCTCGAACGCGAGCGACTAAACGAGAACGAAGCAGAACGCATGCTCGCCCTCTTCGACCCGGTGTGGGACACGCTCTCGCCACGGGAACAGCAACGGGTCGTGCAGCTGCTGGTGGAGCAGGTGAGCTACAACGGCGAGGAGGGCACCGTGGCGGTCACGTTCCATCCCACTGGCATCAAGGCACTGGCAACAGAATTCGGAGAGCAAGCATGACAGAACTGACGGTGAAGAAGCAGGTCTATTTCAGACGCGGGCGCCGTACCAGGAAGAAGATCAAGGAAGGCAGAAAGACCGAGCCCAAAGCCGTCGGCAGCGTGCCGCGCATCTCACGGCTTATGGCACTCGCCATACATATGCAGGAACTCGTCGAGCGGGGAGAAGTCGTCGATTACGCCGACCTCGCCAGACTGGCCCACGTCACCCGCGCCCGTATCACCCAGATAATGAACCTGAATCTGCTTGCCCCCGACATCCAGGAAGAAATCCTCAATCTTCCGCCCAGCAACGACGGCCGCGACCCGATCGCAGAACGGAACATTCGGCATATCGTGGCAATTCCGGATTGGCGCTTACAGCGAAAGATGTGGAGGATCGCCAGGAGAAGAGTGCATTCTTAGCCCTCGTGGGCTTCCATCGGTTGGGGCGCATATTTCCCCAATTCCAGCCGTTTCGATACCTCCCTAATCCATCTAAGTCATTGACACGCATAGTGATAGGCCGCTTTGCTGGCCTTCGCCCATGAGCTATGTCATGTCTGCCAAGATGATCGTGTGATCAGGTAGCAGGTGGTTCTACGTCCTGGGCAAGCTGGCCGTTTGTGGCTGCCTGCCGAGGGCGGGCAGAAGAGGCAAATTGCTGAAGAGCAGGAAAATATGCTTGATTTCGTCTCACCCTCATGATACACTATAATCTCGCCGGCAAATTTGCCGGCGCAATCCTGAGTAATTTGATATGACAGTTTCTTCGCTCGACGATGGCTCCGATCGGGTGATGCCATACGCCGACCAACATTCACAGGAAGCGGGCTTCCGCTTTGGAGACAAGGGGACTCACACGAGCCGCACGATCATGCTCCGCGAACTGGAGATGCTCTTGTCGTTCTGCGGTCCAGATGCAACTCGTGATGAGTATATCGCGGCCATCCAGCACGATAATTGCCTCGGCAAACGCACGGTGTCCACCAGAAAACTTTCGAGCCAGAGGCTTTCGGAGCTGTACGCCCTTGATCCCGATGTGCTGCTGTTCCGGGCAATGCGCCGGTGCTGGTACGCCGATCGAGGGGGACAACCGATCCTCGCCATGCAACTAGCACTCGCCCGCGATCCACTGTTGCGGGCCAGCGCGCCGCCCGTGCTCCGGATGCGGACTGGCGAGGAACTTGCCCGGCAACAGATGACCGACGCGCTCAGCCAAGCCGTAGGCAGCCGACTGAGCGAAAGTACTCTTGACAAGGTGGTTCGCAATGCGTCTTCTTCTTGGACGCAATCGGGGCACCTGAAGGGGCGCGGTCGTAAAGTTCGCCAGACCGTGGTTCCCACGGCGGCGACCACGGCTTTCGCGCTCTTTCTCGGCTATGTCGCTGGCGACCGTGGAGCAGCTTTGTTTGAGTCGCTCTGGGCACGCGTGCTCGATGCACCGGTCGGCGAACTCATGCGATTCGCTGCGGATGCCAGGCGGTTGGGCTTCTTGGACATGAGCCAGTCAGGCGGCGTCGTCAATGTATCGTTCTCTCGGCTTCTCAACGCGGACGAAAGGCGGTAAGCCAAATGGGAAGGATTGAGGAACTCGCCAGTCGATTCCGTGGCCACATCGGCGCGCCCTGGCAGCGCAATCTCGCGGGCGACCAGAAGGCGATCTTCGTGGTCTACCCGAAGGTCGACGAGCGAAGACTGCGGGCGCGCCTTGACCTGTTCGAAATGGCAAGCACCTCAACCGGGCACCAGTGGAAAGCAATCGACCTGACTCAGACTTTCGCATGGTGGATGGCGGAGACCGAATACCGCGACGCCTATTTTGAGGAACCCGAGACGCTCGCGATGAAACTTCGCAGCGATTTCATGCAGCACGCCGCTGACCAGCTTCGCCAGGCACTTACGGCTGACGACGTCGACGAGAATTCCGTGGTTGCGGTACAAGGCGTGGCATGTCTTTTCGGCTTCACCCGCGTATCGTTGGTGCTGAAGGAAGTGGTTAAGGATATCCGGGGCCGGCTCGTGGTTTTCTTTCCCGGTGAGTACGAAGCAAATAACTATCGGCTCTTGGACGCGCGAGACGGCTGGAATTACCTGGCTGTGCCCATCACGCTACATAACGGACTGAACGACTGATGAAAAACCGAGAACTCTTTCTACGTGATCCCGCGGTATCGAAGTTGCTGAATGACGGCGTTGCAGCCGTGCGTGAGGCCGCGAGCGATAAGGAAATCGAGACGCTCCGTTACGAGCTTGAGCATTTCGTCTGCGAGGGCCAGTACGAAGACGGCTTGATACGAATCCTGGAATCTTACCTTGGCAACGCCAACTCGACGACGCAGCCGGCTGCTTGGGTGAGCGGTTTCTACGGCAGCGGCAAATCACACCTCCTGAAGATGTTCCGGCATCTCTGGGTGGACACGACCTTCGCCGACGGCTCAACCGCCCGGGGCTTGGCCCGCCTGCCGCAGGAGGTACAGGACCTTCTGCGGGAGCTTGATATGCTCGGTAAGCGGTGCAGCGGGTTAAACGCCGCATCAGGCACGTTGCCGTCCGGCGGAGGCGAGAGCGTACGTCTGGCCGTTCTGAGCATCGTCTTGGCTTCACGGGGCCTGCCCGAGGCGCTGCCGCAGGCGCAGTTCTGCATGTGGCTTCACCGGAACGGCATCTTCGACCAGGTGAAGGCGGCGGTCGAGTCGGCCGGCAAGAAGCTCTTCGACGAACTGCACGACCTGTATGTCAGCCCGATCCTCGCGAAGGCCGTTCTCGACGCCGACCCCGACTTCGCGCCCGACCTCAAGCAGGCCCGCGCCGCGCTGCGCTCGCAGTTTCCGCACGTCGCCGATGTTACGGACGGTGAGTTCATTCGCCTAATGCGCGAGATTCTCAGCATCGACGGTCAGGTACCATGCACCCTCATCGCCCTGGACGAGGTTCAGCTCTTCCTGGGGAACGACCCCGATCGGTCAAAGGCCGTCCAAGACTTGGCGGAAGGTCTCTGCAAGCAGCTCGACAGCCGGGTGCTTCTCATTGGCGCCGGCCAGACCGCCTTGGCCGCAAGTGACCCTCTCCTGCAACGATTGACGGGTCGGTTTACGATTCGGGTGCAGTTGTCGGATACGGATGTCGAGACCGTCACCCGCCGCGTGGTGCTGGCGAAGAAGGCCGACAAGCGCAAAGCGGTCGAAGACACCCTCAGCGCCCACGCCGGCGAGATCGACCGCCAGCTTGCCGGCACGCGGATCGCCGCGTGTGCGGAGGACCGCGAGATCATCGTGGACGACTACCCGCTGCTGCCGGTGCGCCGGCGCTTCTGGGAGCACGTGCTTCGCGCGGTGGACGTCCCCGGGACTGCTGGACAGCTTCGGACGCAGTTGCGGATCGTCCATGATGCGGTCAAGGAAACCGCCGAAGCATCGCTGGGTACGGTTGTCCCTGCCGATTTCATATTCGGGCAACTGCAGGCGCACATGGTTCAACACGAGGCGCTCCTCCGCGAGATCGACGAGACGATCCGCAACCTCGACGACGGCACCGCCGACGGTCGGCTCGCCCAGCGGCTCTGCGGGCTGATCTTCCTGATCCGCAAGCTCCCGCGCGAGGCCGTGGCCGACATCGGCGTCCGCGCGACGCCGGAGATGCTGGCCGACCTGCTGGTGAGCAACTTGTCGAACGACGGCACGCAGCTTCGTAAAGGCATCCCGCGCATCCTCGACAAGCTCGTAGACGACGGCACGCTCATCAAGTTGGACGAGGAATACAGCCTCCAGACGCGCGAGAGCAGCGAGTGGGATCGGGAGTTCCGCAACCGCCAAACCCGCCTGAACGGCGATCTGACCACACTGGCGAGCAAGCGTGGCTCCCTCATAAGTACGGCCTGCAGCGAGACGCTCAAAGGGGTCAAACTGACGCAAGGCAAATCGAAGGAGCCCCGAAAGCTCGCGATTTACTTCGGGGCGGACGCGCCGGCCGGTGGCGGCACTGACATCCCCGTTTGGATACGCGACGGCTGGGGTGAAAAAGAAAGTACGGTCCTTAGTGACGCCCGCGCAGCCGGAAGCAGCAGCGCGATCATCTACGTCTACGTCCCCAAAGCCAGTGCCGATGACCTCCAGAAGGCCATCGTCGAATACGAAGCGGCCAAGTCCACACTGGACTTCAAGGGCACGCCTACGTCCCCGGAGGGCCGCGAGGCTCGCGACGCTATGGCGACTCGCATGGGCACGGCCGAGGCCACGCGCGGCCACATCATCCAAGACGTTATCAACCAGGCGAAGGTGTATCAGGGGGGAGGCAACGAATGTATGGGGCTCATGCTTTCGGCGAAGGTCGAGGATGCGGCCCGCGCATCGCTGGTCCGAATGTTCCCGAACTTCAAGGATGCCGACGACAATCGGTGGAGTAGCGTCATCAATCGCGCAAAGAACGGCGACGAAGGGGCCATGTCCGCCGTAGATTGGACCGATTCGCCTGAGAAGCACCCGGTCTGCTCGGCCGTTCTGTCCGAGGTCGGATCGGGCAAGCGCGGTAAGGAAGTCCGCGATGCGTTCGAGGCCAGCCCCTACGGCTGGCCGCGCGATGCCGTCGACGCCGCGCTGATCGTGCTGCACACGACCGGCCACCTGCGCGCAACGCACAAGGGCGTGACGCTCTCGCAGGGCCAGTTGGACCAGGCAAAGATTTCGGTGACCGACTTCCGCACCGAAACAGCCACGCTCAACGCCCGCGAGAAGATGAAGCTCCGCAAGCTGTTCCACGACGCCGGCGTCGAGTGTAAGCCGAACGAAGAAACCGCCAAGGCCGGCGTTTATCTCGCGGCGCTGGCTGACTTAGCCGACCGCGCCAGCGGCGATCCGCCGATGCCGGAGCGCCCGAAGACCGACCACCTCGACACGCTGCGTGCCCTCGCCGGCAACGAGCAACTGGCGGAAATCCTCAAGCAGCACGACCAACTCGCCAAGCAGGCCAAGGCGTGGGGCAAGCTGGCCGACCTCGCGGCGAGGCGAAGGCCCGCATGGGATACGCTCTGCACGCTGCTCACGCACGCCGACGCGATGGCCGGGGCCGACGAACTCCGCGCGCAGACCGACGCGGTGAAGTCCGAGCGCAGGCTGCTCGACGCGAGCGACCCCGTGCCGGACATCCGCAAGGCCGCAGCCGACGCACTACGCACCGCCGTCACCGCGGCACACGCCGAACACGAGAAGACCTACAACGAGCACATGGCCACGCTGTCCGCCAGCGACACGTGGAAGAAGCTCAAGGCAGACCAGCAGAAGAAGATTCTGGCCGACGAGGACATAACCGAGGCCGAGGCCCTGTCCGTCGGATCCGAGGCCGACTTGATCCGCACGCTGGAACAGACGCCACTGCCGGCGTGGAAGACCCGAACCGACGCGCTGGCGCAGCAGTTCGCTCGTGCCGCCGTCGCCGCAGCGAACCTGCTGGAGCCGAAAACTCAGCACGTGCACCTGTCCAGCGGTGCGCTGAAGACCGAGCAGGACGTGAAGGACTGGTTGGCCGGAGCTGAGAAGGACCTGTTGGCGAAGCTGAAGAAGGGGCCGATCGTCGTTTCGTGAGAACCACCGCAAGGAGGCTGATTATGCCAGTATTTATTTCGCACAGAACGGCAGACAATGAGATCGCACAGCGAGTTGCTCATCGACTCAAATATCAGCACGGTATCACCGTCTACATCGACGACATTGACCAAGAACTTCGTCGCTTGCAAGGCACCTCGGCGATTACGGGCCTGCTGGTGCGCCGACTCAATTCCTGTACAAATCTGCTTGCCATCGTTTCACGGAATACCCACGGCTCATGGTGGGTTCCGTTTGAGATTGGCGTTGCTCGGCAATGCCCACGAGTGATAACGACAATGACCGACCTCGCGGATTCTTTGCTCCCAGAATACTTGCTGGAATGGGCTCGTCTGCGAGGCGAGACAGCCGTGGATATATTTGCTCGGCTCTACAAGGAGCAGAAACAGGTTCTCACTGAACAAGTTCTGGAGAAGCGAGCATCCGACACAGTCCAGGCCGGCTACGTTGATCGCTTCCACAGAAGCCTCAAGAGTGCTCTCGATCAGCGTTGAGGAGAAGAAGAATGACAAACATTGGTAATTACAAATGGGCGGAACTCTTGCGTGGCCAAACACCTGTGAAGTCCAAGGTTTTTGTGAGCTACCACCATCAGCGCGACCAGAAGTATTATGATCTCTTTGCAGAGCTTTTTGCAGATGGTTACGAGATCCTAACCGATACGTCTATCGACCGGAAGATCGGCAGCGATGACGTAGACTATCAACAGCAAGTGATTCGGGAAAAGCATATCTCCGGCAGTTCGATTACAGTGGTGCTGTGCGGAGCCGAGACCTGGAAGCGCCGCTGGGTCGATTGGGAAATCCACATGACGTTGAACAAAGAACATGCCCTTTTGGGAATATGCCTGCCGACCAATCCGAGGAGTAGCAACGGTAAGTTTATAGTTCCGGATGGATTGCACGTGAATATCGTGACCGGCTACGCCCACTTTATACAGTGGACCGAGAACCCGCAGGAGCTGAAAGCGGCCATCGAAGTTGCCAAACAGAGAGCGCGACTGACACGTAACATTGATAACACCTCGCCAAGGATGAAGAGAAGCCGCTCATGATGACCCTGCTCGCCCAGGTTGATTCCGCTCAGCTGCCGGACAAATCCGTCGGTCCTTTCGACCTGAACCTACTGGATTGGACCGGTTGGGGAATTCAGGTGCGTGTCGGCTTGTTCTGGCTTGTGGTGGCTGTGGGGCTGGCAGCAGCCTTGCGCTGGCTCTGGCCATTGGCGAAACAGAGGTGGCTGAAGGGCTACCACACAAGGTCAGTAAAACTATCCTTCAAGGGCGTAGAGCTGGACATCTGCCCTGATACGGAGACGCGTCGGGTCGCCCACCAGGCGTGGGTCGAGATCAAGAGCAGAAAAGTCGGGCTTCCCTTCGAAGAGGGGCAGGATGTGATTGCCGAAGTCTACAAGTCATGGTACCAGTTGTTCGGCGTGCTGCGGGACTTGGCTAAGAGCATTCCGGCAGACAGGCTGCAGGATTGCGATGAAACACGTAACCTCGTTGCGTTGTTAATGCGGGCTCTTAACGAGGGCCTGCGACCACATCTCACGAAGTGGAGCGCAAGGTTCCGCCGATGGTACGATGCCGCGCTGGAAAACGAACAAGACAAGGGGAAGTCGCCCCAAGAAATCCAGAAGGGCTTTCCAGAATACGACGAGTTGGTAGCGGACCTGCGCCGGGTCAGCAACGAATTCGTAACGTTCGCCGATTCCCTGCAGAAGATCGTTGAGGACGGAGAGTAATGCCGACACTCCCAAGCCAACTGCGGAACCAATTGGAGCGCGTGGTAGTCCAGGCCCGCGACGTGGCCGAAGCCGGCGCTCGCGCGGCGCTGGAAGCCCTGGCGGTCCACCACCACGAGCCGTATGGGCACATGTACCCGGCCCAACGCGGGCTTCGCAATCACCTCCGCGCCCGGGCACGGCAGCTCGGAGATCGCCAGGATCGCTCCGGTCGGTTGACCATCGACCACCTGGCCGGCGAGTGCGCCTATGAGCACTGGCACCGGATGCTGTTCGCTCGCTTCCTGGCCGAGAATGGTTTGCTGATCGAGCCGGAAATGGGTGTTGCCATAAGCCTGGAAGAGGCTGAAGAACTGGCCAACGAAGAAGGTGCGGACGTGTGGGTGTTCGCCTCCCGCTGTGCCCAACGGATGCTTCCGCAGATATTTCGGCCTGACGATCCGCTGCTCCGGATTTCCTTCGCGACCGAGCACATGGTCGAACTGGAGCGGCTGCTCGATTCGCTGCCACCGCCGGTTTTCACTGCGTCCGATGCACTCGGCTGGGTCTACCAGTTCTGGCAGAGCAAGAAGAAAGACGAGGTCAACCGATCCGAGAAGAAAATCGGTGCGGACGAGATTTCCGCTGTCACGCAGCTATTCACCGAGCCGTACATGGTCAGCTTCCTGATCCACAACACGCTTGGCGCGTGGTGGGCCGGGAAGAGGCTTTCGGCAGAGGACGCGGAGAGCGCTCAGAATGAGGATGAGCTGAGGCAAAAGGTTGCTCTGCCTGGCGTGGGCTGGGAGTACCTTCGCTTCGTGCGGGGTGCTGACGGCAAAGGCGGGCCGTGGCGGCCGGCTGCCGGCACCTTTGATGGCTGGCCGAGAGCCGCAAAGGACATCAGGGGGCTCGATCCGTGCTGCGGGTCCGGGCACTTCCTCGTCGCCGGCCTGCACCACCTCGTGCCGATCCGCATGGCCGAGGAGGGCTTGTCTGCGGCCGAAGCTGTGGATGCGGTGCTGGGCGACAACCTACACGGGCTGGAGATCGACGAACGCTGCTGCCAGATCGCCGCGTTCGCCCTGGCGTTCGCCGCCTGGACCTACCCGGACGCCGGCGGCTATCGGCCGCTGCCAGAACTGAACATCGCCTGCACAGGCATCGGACCACAATCCACGCAGGAGCAGTGGGTGAAGCTGGCCGAGCAGTCGGGCATCCCCATGCCCACCGTCGGCCGCGAGGCGATCAAGAACGGCCTGCTGAACCTGCACCAGCTCTTCTCGCAGGCGCCGACGCTGGGGTCGCTTATCAACCCGGCCGAGCTTCCCGGCGATCTCATTGCCGCGGACTACGAAACGATCCAGCCGTACCTGACCGCCATCCGCGCCGTGGAGAAGGCCGACGACGAGACACGCGAACGAGCGGTCGCCGCCGCCGGCATGGTGAAGGCCGCGGACCTTCTGGCCGGTGATTACACACTGGTTATTACGAACGTTCCTTACTTGGGGCGGGGCAAGCAGAACGACCTGCTTAGGTCTCATCTGGATAGAGCATTCAAGGACGGCAAGGGGGACCTTGCCACCGCGTTCATGCTCCGGTGTCTGGAGTTTTGTCCATCTGCTGGCAGTGTTGCGTTGGTCGCTCCATGGGGCTGGACATTCGCCACTAGTTACCAAGCGTTCCGTGAACGCCTGCTCAAGTCACGGAGAATAGACCTTCTGCCGAAACTCGGCGAAGGCGGATTCGGAAGCACTGCTGCCGCCGGTGCGTTTGTTGTCGCACCTGTGATTACGAAGACCACACCAAGCAAAGGGCATCGCTTTGCTGCTCTCGACGGCTCCCAGGCTCAACTCCCTGAGGAAAAGGCAGCGGCCCTGACCACAGGAAACATCGTTCTGCTGAGCCAGAGCAAGCAACTTGATAATCCCGATTCGCGGATACTGTTTGAGAACACCGGAACGTCAGAGTTGCTGACCCGCCATGCCAGCAGCTACCAAGGGATCAAGACGGGAGACGATGGGCGCGGAAAGCGATGCTGGTGGGAATTCCCTCGAAAGGGGGGAGACTGGCGATGGTTCCAAAGCACCGTTGACCAGACTCTCAACTATGGCGGGTGCGAGTTCGTTCTCCGCTGGGAGGGCAATGGCTCAGATATTGCCCGTCTTCAAGGGCAGGCGGCGTGGGGGAAAACCGGGGTCGCCGTGAGCCTCATGCGGGAGTTGCGCAGCAGCATCTATACGGGTGAGGTATTCGACAGCAATGTGGCCGCCGTTGTATTGGACAACGAAGACTTGGCCTCTCCGCTCTGGGTATACTGCTCCAGTGCAAGCTTCAATCAGGATGTGAGACGCATCGACCCCAGAATCAACGCGATGACAGGATCGCTGGTCAAAGTTCCATTCGACCTCGCCCATTGGCAGAAGGTAGCGGCCAAGAAGTACCCGGACGGGCTGCCCGAGCCGGAAAGCGACGACCCGACGCAGTGGCTCTTCCACGGCCGGCCGGACGAGGCGCACGAAGGCACGGAACTCCAGGTCGCCGTCGCGCGACTGCTGGGCTACCGCTGGCCGGCGGAACTCGACGACAAGATGCGCCTGAGCAAGCGGGCGCGGGCGCTGGTCGCCAAGTGCGGGGAACTGGCCAAGTTCGCCGACAACGAGGGGATCGTCTGCATCCCGGCGGTCCGCGGCGAAGACCCCGCGGCCGACCGGCTGCTGAAGCTCCTGGCCGCGTGCGGCATCAAGCCGGTCGTCGATCTGGACGACTGGCTCCGTAACGGCTTCTTCGAGGAGCACTGCAAGCTTTTCCACGACCGGCCGTTCATCTGGCACATCTGGGACGGCCGCAAGCGCGATGGCTTCCACGCCCTGGTCAACTATCACAGGCTGTGCGGGGCAGGCCCTCACCCTAACCCTCTCCCGGGGGGAGAGGGGACCAGAGGCCGGCGGCTGCTGGAGAATCTGACCTATGCCTACCTGGGTGATTGGATCGCCCGGCAGAAGGACGGTGTGAGGCGCGGAGAAGGCGGTGCCGAAGACCGCCTGGCCGCAGCCGTTGAGCTTCAGAAGCGCCTGGAAGCCATCCTCGAGGGCGAGCCGCCGTTCGACATATTCGTCCGCTGGAAGCCGCTGCATGAGCAGCCCATTGGCTGGGAGCCGGATATCAACGACGGCGTGCGGATGAACATCCGCCCGTTCCTGGCGTCCGACCTGCCCAACGGCCGCAAGGGCGCGGGCGTCCTGCGGTACAACCCGAACATCAAGTGGACGAAGGACCGCGGCAAGGAACCGCAGCGCCCCAAGTCCGAGTAACCGTGGTTCTGGGGCTGGGATGGCAAAACGGTGGACTTCGCCGGCGGCAGGACATTCAACGGCGAGCGCCACAATGCCTGCCACTACACGACAAAGGCGAAGCAGGAGGCCCGCGAAACGATGGGAGAGGAGAAAGATGCCTGACCCTACCCCTGCCGAATTCGGACGCGGCTACCGCGCTTTCCAAGAACACGAGCCGCGAGATGCCATTTACAGGGTTGCGGCTTTCCTCGTCAATCACTTCTGGGGCCAGCCCCGCGATATGGCTGACGGGATAGGAGCGTTGCTTCTCGTTTGGAATAATGCCTTCTACCGCTACGGTTCCTTCGACTTCAGCCGCCTTGAGGAAGTCCTGCGGGCGAATATGCCCATGATCGAGGGATTTCGGGCGCGCGACATTCAGTCGCTTGCACCGGCCGACGAGGCGGCCATAAAGAAGCTCTTCGCGGCTTTTCTCGACGCTCTCCGAATCAAGGATGGCAAGAAGAAGGATTGTCGAAGCCCCGTCGCCGTCGCCAAAGCGCTGCATATTCTCGCACCGAGTTTTATGCCGTTGTGGGACGACAAGATCGCGAGAGGCTACGACTGCTATTACAACCGGAATCCTGACCAGAAGTATGTGGCTTTTGCCTACCAGATGCAGGCACTCGGCCGGCAATTGCAGCAGCATGTCCCGCCGGATTGCGGACGGACGTTTCTAAAACTAATCGACGAGTACAACTACGCTAAGTACACAAGGGGTTGGGTTTAGCCAATGGCATCAAGTTCTGAAAGAGCGAAGACTCTTCTTGAGGCAGTGCGGGCCTCGCTGGGCGATGCGGCACGGTACAACCCCGGCGATGTTGTTGCACCGGCAGCGGTGCTGTGGACGGACGCCGATGGCCAGTGGCGCCCAGTGGTCGAGCAACTGCGCGGGCTTATGCCACATCTTCTGACATTGGGCGAATATGATACAGAAACGCGGACAGGGCCGGCTATCTGGCTAAGATGCGTTATCGAACCGGCGGTGCGGGCGGAAAAGTTCCCCGACCTTGCCTGGCCGAGTGGCACGGTTCCAGTGATCTACATGCCCCAGGTGAGCCGGCAAACGCTACGGGCGGTGGAGGAATGTCCCGACGCACTCAAACCGTTGGTCGAGCTTCAGTATCGAGGTACTGTCTGGTGCCATAAGAACGGCAAGGACTGGACAGTTCGCGCCTTCCTGGTGAGCGACGAAGGCGGGCTGGTTTTGGATGTGGCCGAAGATCGCTCGACGGTGCATTCGATGCTCGGCTCGCTATCGCAGTTGACAGTGACGCCGGCAGAGCGACTTCGTGGCCGGCGGCTGGAGGCTGAGGACTTCGACAAGCTGATGATCGGTGATACGCCTCGCGATCTGCTGTTGTGGCTCGGCGATCCGGACGGGACACGCAGCAAGTGGGACGAGTCGAAGTGGGCAGCGTTCTGCAACCGATGTCGCGAGGAGTATGGCTTCGACCCAGAAACCGACGGCGAACTCGTCGGCGGTGAGAAGCTCGGACAACGCAAGGATGCCTGGTACGGCGTTTGGGAGCGGTTTGCTGAGTCGCCGGCGTTGTATCCGGGTGTGCCGAATCTGCTGCGTCGGGCGAAACCGAGAGAACTGTTTCTTGATCGTGATGCCTGGCCTGACGAAGCTGAGTCGATGGAAGACGCGTTGCGAGCGGCACTCGTCGAGGTCGGCTCGATGAAGCCAGCCGAAGCGCGGGACCGTTTGGAAGCGTTGGAAGTTGAGCATGGCCTTCGCCGAAACTGGGTATGGGCGAGCCTGGGGCTGTGCCCTTTGGCGGACGCGATGGCTCACCTGGCAATGCTGGCAAAGCAGACGACAACGGTGCTCGGTGGCGATTCGCTCGACGCGATGGCCAAGCTTTACGCCGAAGGTGGGTATCTGGCCGACGATGCCGCGATGCAGGCATTGTCGTGCGTGAAATCTGCTGAAGATAGCTCGGCCGTTGAGGCGGCGGTTCGATGCGTCTATCTGCCTTGGCTTGAGGATACAGCGAGAAATTTCCAGCAGTGCCTGGAATCAGAGGATCTGCCGGCCGCCGGCGGTCAAGAAGCCATAGAGGCTGCTGTGGGCGAGTGCATATTGTTCGCCGATGGCCTGCGGTTCGATATCGGCCAGCGCTTCGCGTCACTAGCGGCTGAACGCCAGATCGAGGCGTCGGCGTCATGGCGTTGGGCTGCGATGCCGACGGTGACCGCGACGGCCAAACCGGCGGCGTCGCCCGTCGCGGGCAAGCTGCAAGGCGTGGAACTCGGCGCGGACTTTTGCCCGCAGATCGCCGAGACCGGCGAAGCGCTGAACACTGACCGCTTCCGAAGGCCGCTCGTAGCCGCAGGCTACCAGGTGCTCGGTGCATCAGAAACAGGTGACCCGCAAGCTGAAGATGCTCGCGCGTGGACGGAGTATGGGGAATTTGATAAGCTCGGACACGACCTGCAAGTGAAGCTGGCGGCGCTGATCGACGACCAGTTGGAGCTTCTATTGGAGCGGGCACAGGCGCTGCTCGAGGCCGGCTGGAAGCGGGTCCGCGTGGTGACTGACCACGGCTGGCTGCTCGTGCCCGGAGGGCTGCCGAAGGTGCAACTGCCGAAGTACCTGGCCGAGAGCCGCTGGTCGCGATGCGCCTCGATCAAGGACAGCTCGCACGTCGAGGTTCCCGTCGCCGGCTGGTCATGGAACGGGCACAAGCGGTTCGCGTACCCGCACGGCGTCCACAGCTTCAAGGCGGGCAACGAGTATGCACACGGCGGCGCGAGTTTGCAGGAGTGCATGATCCCGGTGCTCGCGCTCGCCTCGACAGGCGCGCCGGCCGGCGTGGTGGTCACCGTGGGCGAGGTGCAGTGGGTGGGCCTGCGCTGCCGCGTGACGGTCCAGCCGCCGGCGGAAGGTCTGCGGGCCGACCTGCGGACAAAGCCTAACGATCCCAGCTCAAGCATCGCAGAGCCGAAGGCCGTGGGCGACGACGGCAAGGCCGCGCTGTTGGTCGCCGACGATTCGCTCGAAGGAACGATGGCCAGCTTGGTCGTGGTCGATGCGTCCGGGCGCGTGGTCTGCAAAGAAGCCACCACCGTTGGAGGTGATGTGTAAATGGAACTTGACCATCTGGACCAACTCGCGGCATCGGCCTTCGACGGCTACCTCGTCCGCAAGGACCTCGTTCGCCGGTACAGCCGTCAGTACCCCGTGCCGACCTATGTCGTGGAGTTCTTGCTCGGCCGGTACTGCGCGACGGTGGATGAGCAGGAGATCGAGGAAGGCTTACAGATCGTCGAGCGGCAGTTGCAGGACCGTACGGTCCGCACCAGCGATCAAGAGCTCTTCAAGGCGAACGCTCGTAAGAGGGGCGCCGTAAAGCTTATCGACATCGTCAAAGCCCGTCTCGATTCAAAGACCGATTCTTTCCTGGTAGAACTGCCGAGCCTCGGGATCAAGGACGTGCGGATAGCCGACAACCTTGTGCACGAGCACGAGCGGATGCTGACCGACGGCTTCTACGCCGAGGTGACGCTGGCCTACGACGCGGCCATCGCGGAGGAAAAGCACGGCCGGCCGTTTGCCATCGAGGGCTTGCGCGCGATCCAGCTTTCCAAGTCGGACGTGCTGGCGACGCTCAGGAAGGGTCGCGCGCAGTTCACGGCGGCCGAGTGGAAGGACTTCCTGCTCCGCTCGATCGGCCTGGAACCGGAGGCGATGTCGGACCGGGCGAAGATGGTGGCGCTGCTGCGGATGGTTCCCTTCGTCGAACGTAACTACAACCTCGTCGAACTCGGCCCGCGTGGCACGGGCAAGAGCCATCTCTACCAACAGGTTTCGCCATACTCACACCTGATCTCCGGGGGCAAGGCGACGGTCGCTAAGATGTTCGTGAACATGTCAAGCGGGCAGCGGGGCCTGGTCTGTCTCTATGACGTGGTGTGTTTCGACGAAGTCGCGGGCATCTCATTTGATCAGAAGGACGGCGTCAACATCCTCAAGGGCTACATGGCGGCCGGCGAGTTTTCGCGGGGGAAGGAAAGCATCCGCGCGTCGGGCGGCATCGTCATGGTGGGCAACTTTGACGTGGACGTGGCGCAGCAGCAGCGGATCGGGCACTTGCTGAGTCCGCTGCCGCCTGAGATGCGCAACGATACGGCCTTCATGGACCGCATCCACGCCTATGCGCCCGGTTGGGACTTCCCGAAGCTGAAGGCGGACCAACACTTCACAGAGCACTTTGGCCTGGTGACGGACTACCTATCGGAATGTTGGACAAAGATGCGTGAAGGCACGCGGATATCGGTTCTTCAGGGACGCGTGAACTGGGGTGGTGCCTTGAGTGGCCGCGATATCGAAGCTGTGAACAAGACGATCAGTGGCTTGCTTAAGCTGCTGTTTCCGGATCCGGAAATGCCGATTCCGGACGAGGAGCTGGAGTCCGTCGTGCGAATCGCGCTGGAATCTCGCCGGCGAGTTAAGGAGCAGCAGAAGCGGTGCCTGAAGACGGAGTTTCGCAACACGCACTTCAGCTACTTTATGGGTGTGGATGGAGTCGAGCAGTTCGTTTCGACACCGGAGCTGCACAGTGATGAGGCCATTGAAGCCGACCCCCTACCACCCGGTCAGGTCTGGGCGGTCACTCCCGGTGGGCAAGACGCAGCCCCCTCGCTGTATCGCATCGAGGCAACGTGTGGACCCGGCAGCGGCGTGAAGATTCTGAATGCGCCGGTGCCACCTGCCTTCCGCGAAAGCGTCAGGTATGGTGAGCAGAACCTCTATGCTCAGGCAAAGCACCTCGTCGGTGATAGAGATCCGCGTGCTCACGAATTCTCCATACAAATGAGGGCTATGGACAATGACCGCTCTGGGATTGGGCTCGGACTACCGGTACTCATTGCACTTTGCGGGAGTCTAATCGAGCGGAGCACAAAAGGAGGATTGATCATTGTGGGGGCTTTGAACCTTGGCGGGTCGGTGGAAATGATACCGAACCCGGTCGCTGTCGCCGAGCTAGCTGTTGAAAAGGGAGCCGGACAGTTGTTGATGCCAATCTCGTCCCGCAGACAGCTCTTTGATTTGCCCGACGAAATGGCCACGAAGATCAACATAGAGTTCTATGCAGACGCGAGCGATGCGTTCCTGAAGGCGATCTTGGAGTAGGTGAGTTGCAGAGACTCCTTCTCACTGGCCGATGTCAAACAGCGTGCCCTGGGAGCTCGACTTCTGCTTCAGCTTCGGATAGAAAACACCGATAACCACCCAGCTCTTCGGATGTGCAAGGACGGTGCCGACGTAAAAGTGTGTGTCCTTGTCAGAACCGCACAGATCCCCGAAGAACTTCTCGCGGACCTTTTCACAGGCATCCTCTTGAGATGCCCCCTTGTCCACCAGCCTCCAGAACAATGCTCCCAGCTCCCAATCCTCGATCATCATCCGGTGGTTTGCTTTGCAGCGCGGATCGTCGCATTCGAAACGAAAGTAGAATTTGAATGGGACCTTTCTTGGAGGCACAAGTGTCTTTTCACGGTACTCAAACAGGCGCTGCTGTTTCAGGGCCTCAAGGAATTTCGGCGGCCAGTCTGGGCTATCGGGCTCGATCTCCAAGTCGGTTACACGTTTCGGCTTCAGGATTCCCAGAGATGCATTGTCCGCCTCCTGTTGTTCGTACAGATCCTCCATTGATCTGGACTTTTTGGCCAAGACATATTTAGCGCGCGCGGACCAGTTGCCAGGGCTGCTCGGAACGGATTCTCCCAGTACGAGTGTACTGCAATCGGGCCGAAAGCTTTCCTTGCGGTAGTCTCTGGTAATCCTCGTGGCAGCCACCTGAATCCATTGGTATTTCTTGTACTGCTGCTCGTAGGGCAGATCGCGGAAATTAACAGGATACAACCTGATGAAGTCTCCGGCTTCAGTAACTCCCGCCGTGCGCACCTCGCCGAACTACCCGCAGAGCAACGGCAAAATCGAGCGGTGGCACGGCTCACTCAAGCGCGAATGCATCCGCCGCAAGACGCCGCTGAGCCTCGACGACGCACGCCGGATCGTCGACGGATACGTCCAGCACTACAACAACACGCGGCTGCACGGTGCCATCGGCTACATCGCCCCGCATGACAAGCTGCAAGGCCGTGCCGAAGCAATCCTCGCAGCCAGGCAAGCCAAGCTGGCGGCCGCCAGGCAAACGCGGCGAGCCAGGCACCGCCAGATCGCGAAAAACACTTCTTGACAACCAGCGCCCAGCGTGCTATACTATCGGTAGCCGGAGAAACGGAAGCGGGACTCGCTGGAGAGCGACCCGCCCCTGCCCCCGGGGCAGGCGGGATACGGTCGGGTGGCGACGGGCATCCGTCCGGGGGAGTTGGCGCGACCGACTCCCCCTCCCAATTCCGAAGCGAAGATGTTTTGAGCTTCCCCCATGCCTTCTTAAACTCTGACTTGCCGCAGGCAAGTCGCTCTTTAACTCGTGAGGCCGAATTGTCCAATTCACGGTGAACCAGTACACTAACACCCAGATGTAACAAAGAGTGGGGGCAGGCCAGACTCCGTCCGGGTACTCCGGCTACCCCTACTTCTTCAGTTGGTGGTACAGTTTCCCGGTCAGAC
>Ga0307378_10005328_pt1 | contig 17960 bp, 19 predicted proteins | sample UN1MG_FD_202238 | JGI IMG/M metagenome (GOLD analysis project Ga0307378, IMG submission 202238) | Soil microbial communities from Risofladan, Vaasa, Finland - UN-1 | ecosystem: Environmental > Terrestrial > Soil > Coastal area > Acid sulfate soil | place: Finland: Risofladan, Vaasa | collected... | reverse complement strand
TCTATGCCCGCCGGCCAGGAGCATACCCGGATCAATTGGTTCAGGCGGAGACGATAGGCGCCCTGGCGATATGCCTGGCCGAATCTCTTGCATCCGGGAAGCTGGATCCGCACGGGCTTAGATGGCATCGCGTCATTGTCATAATTTGCCAGCATGACCGGGAAGATGTTGTGCTCGAAATCCAGGGCCTCATCCCGGAAGTCTACCTCAACGCTCGTCGCCCGCTCGTTCATGCCGAGATATTCCTCGCGGAAACCGCTGGCGCCGATGTTGCCCGCGGTGAAGAGCTGAACGGGAGTGGCCGGGCCGTCCCACATGACGCCCCAATGAGTTCCGCGCATCATGGCCTTGCCGCGGCCGCATTCCTCCGGGAGCTTAAGGGCGTCCCAAAGGTTTGTCTCAACGTCGTAGTAATAGTCGAATCGTAGATCGGTAGCCGTGCAGAAGGCGGCCCAGTCCACGAATTCCTGGTAGTACCGGATGAGCCTGGCCGCCGGGTAGCCCTTGACCACATATTCATATTCGGATGTATTGATATTATAGATCCGGCGGCAACGATGGATCAAATCGTAGCATGCCCAGGCCGGATTATATGCCGGCTTCTGGGCATACGTTTCCAAATCCGGGTCCCAGGCCCAGATGTTGTCGCGGGTTTGCAGCCAGGTGATGTCGGGAAGGATGCCTTGCAGTTCGTTGCTTGCCAATGCCTTTAGAGCTACGAGGACCTTACCGGGCCGAATGAAATCATCGGTGATAACGTGCGCCAGGGAGGTCCAGAAAAGCCTGGTCGCGTATCGAGCCGTATCGCCGCTTTTATAAATGCACCGGGCATGTACCTCGTACTGATCCGCAGCCAGGCCGTCGATGCGGTAAACCCTGCGGATCGGCGATGACGTTGATGCCGCGATCTCAAAATATGCTTCTATAGTCCACCACATGATGGCGTATATATATGGTGGTACCGAACCTACTACGGTAATCAAGGTTTTGTCGATCTCCGCGTCGTAGCTGCTTGATACCACCGTAGTATTCACCGACGAACCGCCTTGCCATTTGAGGCTAACATTCAAACCCAAGATAAAAATCGCGGTCTGGTCTCCATTAACTTGGGCCACATGTGTATCGACATAACATGCACTATTATCCTGGCCCGTATAATAAAACTCCCAAGGAATCCAGTCTCCGGCGCCTACGGCCCGGTATTCCAGTTCAGCCCTGACAGTCGCCGTTTCAAACGCGCCATCGCTTTTTTGATGATACAGACCATACGGGCATTCAAGCACTATTTCCAGGCCGGTCCCCGTGTCACCCGTGGTTTGTTGGGCCGACCACCCGCCGCCCTCCAGCAATTCGTAAGCCAAGATCTGCGTCTCGAACGTGTCGTCAAAACCGGGGATCAGGTCCTGATCGTTGGTCCCCAATCGAATATCAAGTTGCACGTCGCTATAGTTCGTAATCGGGTTTGAGCCTGCCCTAACATCGGAGATGCTATCGATTTCCCCCTCGCCGCCCGTCGCCAGATAGTCGTATTCCTGGCAATCCTCACGCTGGACTATCCGCCGTTGCAGGGCCGTCCCGGCGGTCCTGGTTGTGCCGAAAGTTATGCCGACAATGGTTCCCTGGCCATCGAGGGGAGCCAGTCCACCCCACGAAGGTTTGGGCGTCTCCGTGGCTGGAGGAGCGGCCATAGCCGATAGGAGATAGCCGCCGATGAGATTCGCGCCCATTGCCGCCGCCAAGGCCCCAGCTCCCCAGGCGCCCGCGCCTACAAACCCGGCGCCCCAAAACGCGCCGCCCGCTGCTACCGAGCCAATCCCCATAGTGACAACCATGAGCGCGAACCCGGCAATAGCCTGCGCGATCTGCTTGCCCGTATCCCCTCCCCGGACCACCGGCTGTATAACGATCGTGTCGCCGGGCTTCGGGATGACGCGGCTTAAGGCATCCTCGGGGACGATTTCGCGGTTGTGATAGACAACTAGATCGGTGCCAGCCTTGGCCAGGGTATGCCGTATATACCGCGAGATCGGCTGGCCGGGTAAAAAATCAGCCGCCCTGGCGAGGCGGTCCCGGCTTAGCGGATTATGGATCTCCACGATGGAGAGTTTCTTCTTCATGTTAACCACCCCGGTCTATAAAGCCCTTCGAGCTTGCGGGAATAATAGGGATGCGACAGCGATTCGATACAAGATTGTGTCTTCGCGCGCGCGTGGATGAACCGGCCGGGGGCGATAAGGACGCCGGTGTGATTACACCAGACGCCCCCGCCGCCCAGCCGGAAGACCGCCACCGCGGGGACAGAGCAGGGAGGAAAGCACCGGACCCACGATTGGCGATCCAAATCAACCTGCCGATCGATCGCCTCCGCGTCACGCGCGGGGATCAACCGCTCGGGCAGCTCGATTCCATAGCGGCGGAATACCTCGCGGACCAGGCCCCAGCAATCCAGGCCGATCCGGGGGTCCTGGCCGCCGTCTAGGAAAGGAATCCCGATTAAATCGGAGAGATCCGGCTTAGACATAATAGCCACGCCGGGATAGACCGGCCTCGCCGCCGAAGCGGACGGAATTGCCATGGCCCCGGCAAGCTTCCAGGGTTCCATCACACACATCGCCCACGGTGGCGCCGCATTCAATCCCCTTAAAACCGGTAGACAACAAAAACCGGCAAAAGTCCGTGAGGTTCCGGTCGGTCGGAAAGCGGATCGCCACCGGGTTTTCGGCGCCAAGCGTGATGTATACCCATTGGTCGTCACAAGATACTTTCGCATTAGCGTAGGTCTCCTCGATATCGGCGGGTAGATCGAGATGCAGACTATTGACCACGCGCACGATTACGGCGGCCCCAGGCGCGCCGTCCGCCGCTTCGATGTATGATTGCAATATGCGCAAGGCGTTTGATGCCTTGATGCCGAGCGATGGCATCTCCTTGCCGTCTTCCATCCGATCGTCCAAATCGAGCGGGAACCGGGTCCAGGTATGGCCGTCCCATTCGATATCCTCATTATTCGCGGCCAGGCGAATCACGGTTTCGCCGATTTGGATCTCAACTAGAGGGATATAAGCGCCCGGCGAGGAGAGGCGATTCTTTTCCAGCGTGGCCACGACAGATAACGACATGGCTATACCTCCTCCAGAAGCACATGGCCAGACCAGCCAGGCACGCCACCATCGGAATTCAGCCGAAACTCCGGCACCTCGCGGAAGCGTACTGTATATTCAGTATGGGTAAAACTGTGTGTCCAAGTAAACTCCACCGCGCCGAAACGGACTGTAGAGATAAACGCCTTTAGGGTTATATAGTCGGCATCCGTTAGAGGCAGTGCCTCCCACGGCAGATAGAACTGGAATAGATCGCGAGTGTGCCCCGCGCGCGTCTGGACGTAACCGCCCGCGCTTGCCCCCGATCGGATTGTGGTATCGATTGGGATCTCCTTAAATCCGCCCGCGTCGGGGAGTTGGATGCTTGGGAAAGTTGGCATCGCTATCGCCCCCCGCGCAAGGTATCGCCCAGGCCGCCGACGTTATCCGCCGCGGCAGAGATCACCATATTGGCTACCCACCGGCGGCCATCGAACTTCAGCCCGCCAGACGATCCTTTAAGCGGCGGCCCGGATTGGTTGACCATATTGATCGTTATTTCCGGCGCTTGTTGTCCGGCCCCGGCAGGCGCGATAGGAATAACCGTGCCATCCACGGATGGCCGAAAATACTCCTGGTTGCGCTCGTTGATACGGTAGAGGTTACCCGCGGTGACCGAACCGCTGCCAGCCATGCCTGGCGGGAATTGCCCGCCTACGCTCGTCGCGCCCATGGGCGATCCGAACATTCCCGAAAACATCTTCTGCATCATCATATTGGCCATCATAGTTGCCCACGAGCGGGCGATGGACTGGAAGATCGCTTGGGCGTAATCGCCAAGCCCTTTCAACTGCCCGGTCACGCTGTCAAAGAACATGTCGGAGGCCGTGGTTTCCATGATCTGGAAGGCGCCTATCGCGACATCGCGGATATGCTCCAGAAAGGTCTTCGAGTCCTTGGCCGCGTCATCCAAGCCCGCCCGCCAGGCATCGGCAAAGGTCTTCGGATCTGTATCCTCGGATGCCTTGCCAGCCTCGCGAATTGATGCAGCGAGTTCGCGTAATCTGTCCGTTGTCGCGGCTAAAACGCCATCCGCGCCGGCGGCCCTTTCAAGATCTTGGGCAAATAGCTCCCAATCTGGTGTCGTATTACCGATCATATCCGCGAGCTTTTGCTGGGCTTGAGTTAAAAGCTCTTCGGCCTTTGTCTGCCGTTCGGTGGCGTCTTTGGCATTGTCGGAAACCTCGGCATAACCCCAGTATTGGGTAATAAGGTTACCCAGGGAGGTTGCCGTAGGATCTATGCCATGCGCATTGAGCTCAAGGATGGCGTCTCGAAAAATAACGGCCTTTTTGCCGTCGATATCCTGCACATCGCCAAAGACCGCCATCTCGGTATCAAGCGCGGTAAGAGCTGCTTTCGTTTTTTCCATTACTTCCGACAAGCTCCATTTATTCGCATCGCCCTCTGCGTCTACGGTCGGCGGATTAAATGCTTTAGTTAATTTATCCACTAAAGTTGTTAATTCTTTTACTTTCGCCGTGGCTTCGTCTACTCCGTATGTTTTTGCTACAACTTTTAATGCCCGATCGGCTTCTTCTTTAGAAACAAATCCCATTTTAAGGTTATTTGCAATAAATTCGCGTTGTTTTTTTGCTGCTTTTGTTCGTTCATCAAGTTGTTTTTTCCAGTAATCTAAGTCTTGTTGTGCTGTAACAACATCATTTATTTTGGAAATATCCAATGCCGCAAGGCGTGCCTCCTCGCGCATCCTGGAAAAATGTCCAACAATCGCTCCCAGCCCCGCGATAATAGCCCCGCCAATTAAAAACGGCAGGAAAGATGTTCCTAACGCGGCTAGACTGACCCTTAGCGCGGCTATCTTGATAATCAATAGAGCAATCCCGCCGCCCACTAAAGCAATCGTCCCCGCGAACAGTGTCCCCGTGGTTATAAGCTGACGGATCGGCGCGGGAAATTTATGCAGCCATTGCACGCTCTCTTTTAATCCCATTGTAAATGAAAGAAAATAAGGAGTTATATCCCCTGCGATCTGGCGGCCAAATCCAGTAATCCCGGTGCGAATGGCCACTATTTCATCATCCAGTTTTTTCATTTGAATAACCGTTTCCTCGTCAAGTACTGCGCCTAGATTCTTTGCCTCCTGCATCAATCGTCCGATCTCTTCCCGGCCTAATCGCATAAATGGCACCAGATCTACGCCGGATCTGCCAAGCAGTTTCATGGAATATGCCGTTCGCGCCGTAGCTGAATCGGTGTTTTTAATTTTCTCGGTCAACTCTAGAAATACGGATTCCGTACTTCGCAAACACCCCGAGGAATCGACAACGGCTACCCTGAGATCTTTAAATACATCCAATGCTTCGCCCGTGCCGTTGCTGGCCTCGTACATATTTCGAGCTAAGCGAGATAGTCCCGTCCCAAGTTGCTCCATGCTTGCGTGCTCTTGTTGTGCCGCATAGCCGAGCATTTGGATAGTCTCCCTGGAGGCGCCCGTAGTTTTTGCTAGATTATCCACCGCCACGGCGGCCCGTGTCGCGGAAAGGACCATAGCGCCCATGGCGCTGACAATCGCCGTCCCGGCCATGATACCGTATTTACTGATTTGTTGCAGGCTCAGGCCATGCTTTTTGAGTTCACGATCGAGACCGCGGGCTTCTTTTTTCATCTCGCCGAACCCAGATTTGAGTTGGTTTATATCGGCAAAAACGCCGACCGCTAATTTACCGAGTAATGACACGGGGATCACCTCCAGGAGTCGGCGCAAGCTCGGGATATGCCTTCCATCGTTCGTTTTTGTCTATTTGTTCGGCAATTGATTTAGGCGGATCGCCGGTCTCGTTCCATATCATCATCTCCGCGTAATGGAATACCTGATCGATTGTCATGCAATCCAGGAGATAGTCAGGAGAGGCCCACGCATAATAATGTCCCATTTGGGCAAAAAGGCGGCCAAGCAAGATCGGTCCTACTTGGCCGCCATCGTTTTTCCCAGTCGCATCATTTCCAGAGCATTTTTTTCCGCTCTTTCGCGGAGAGGCGCTAGAATAAATTGGAACATTTCGAGGATCTGATCGGGAACGGTATTCATTTCCAACCATGCTCGATTTATCTCCGGGAACGATGGCTTACACGCGGCCACCATTAGATCGTACATGCAATTCTCTAATACAGTCAATTCGTCCGCCTCGAATGCTTTGACGAATGCTTTAAAATGTTGCTCGATCTCCAACGTGGTCCTCGTGGAGACTAGAGAAAGATCGATCTCCCGGACCCGGCCTCGGATTTGAATACCAAAAAACCGCAGGAGGCCATGGATAAAACCCCATACGCACCGATCTTGTCTTTCCGTAAGCCGAATAACGCGCGGCGGTGGAAGGAAAACATCAAGATCGAGGATTTCAGGCGCTTTGCGCTCCATGGTTAAGCCCCCTGCTCATCGGTAATCTTAAAGAGCATATCCTTCGCGCTTCGTGAGGTATCACGCCGGCCTTCCAAAACGATCGGGCATTTCCACGGTTCGCCAGAATCATACGGCGGAAACTCTAGATTGATACCATCGGCATTCCGCGCTTTATAAATCAAGATCGTTAAATCATTGCCGTCAACATCCGTGCTCGTAATCCGTACCACCTTCGGCGCAATTACGACTGACTCGCTGCCGGTCGAAAGGTAGCGGTTCGCCGCCGGGGTATAATCATATGTAATGGTGATGGTCTGAACTAGTGTCGTTACGGTTACGGAATCAAGAACCACGATGCCCCACTTGCCCGCGGCATCCTGAACGATAAAATAATCCGTGTCGAGGACTAGAGCGCCATCCACGCTGCCGGCAACGGAATCAGGAGTGATCTTTGACGCATCGCCATTTTGGTAATCCAACTCGATAAACTCATCATAGCCCCAATCGCCAATCCCGACTACATACGGATGGTTTTCAACGGGATCAGCCGCTACGGTGTCATATGTATCCACGTCGCCCCGGATGGTCTCCAGGTTGAAGAGATTGATCTCGATCTGGTCAAAAGTCAGCCTGCATCGATGGTTGCGCTTGCGGACCTCGATTAGGCCCGTTGATTGAGAGATGATGTCAACGGTCTCAAAGGTTTCCTGAAATTTCACATTATCCACCGCGCCTAGATTGACCAAGGAACCAACATCATCGCCAACCTCGATCATCCCCTGGCCTTGTCTAATTTGTTTAGGGTCCTGTACGGTTGTTTGAGGCATTCTACTCACTCTCCTTCAAGTTATATATCCGTCCGATAATGAATCACGACATCACATGCCCGGCCATACCGCGCCCCGTATTCATCCGTTTCAGCCGGCATATCGTATCCAGCGACCTCAATTACCCCCTGGATGATAGCTATGCCCGATGCGCGCCCCTTGTAACGGATAAAGGCATCTTCAATCGCCGCCTCTACCGCGCCCGCCGCCGGCCTGGTCGCTGCCCAAGCCGTGAACTGAAATCGGGGCGATCTGGTATCGACTACATGATCGCGCGCGGTAGAAATTCGGGAGTATACCACGGCGGGCAGCGTAAACCCGGTGGATGGTAGTTCATCATAATAAATACGGCCTGCTATCAGGCCGTTTAATGTTTCGTCCGCCGCGCAGAATATAGGGATCGCTTCCTCGATCTCCATGGGATCACTCCCCAAGAATCAATTCTTCCAAGATCGCCGCCGCGTCTGATTCGGTGATTTTGCCTTCCGTCGCGTTACGAAACACTTTAACCATTTCAGCCTTCGCGCGCGCTATATTCTCATCAAATGCCGGACGTAATGTTGGATAAGGTTTATTCATGCTCGATCCATGCTCCAGCCATTCCCCATAGTAGCTAATTTGTTGAGCAGTCATGCCGGGGAATTTAGGACCTATTAAATACCCAGCGAATCCCTTCCCGCGCTTCCATTTGACCGCCTTAACATGTTTTTCGAGTTCGCTGGTTTGCCGATGCGCCCGCAGGTTGCTTTTATAAGCTTTAAGTATTACGCGGGCGCCCGCCCGCGCGGCGATTTGACATGCCGCGTCATATCGTTTCTCCACCTTATCGATCGCCTTTTCAAATTCCCCTAGGCCGATAAGCTCCATGCCCGCTTTTCTCACGCTCATGAGATCAACCCCTTGCAAACTATATCGATCTCGATATGGACGCCTTCCAAATCGTCCACGTCGATAATCTCATAGATCTGCCCGGAGCATACTAAGCGCATCTTTTGAGTTATCCCAGCCGATTGAGCTGTGTACGCAACATTAAAAATCTCGGTGATATCATTCCGCCGCTGCTGAGCCTGATAAAACTCCCGTCCCGTATGAGATTTTTTAGCCGCGCGCATCCATGCGAGCACTTTCCAGGATGGTTCGGGATTATTCCACGCGCCAAGGGCCGCAACAGGTTCGAGGATTTGGATGGGATGCCGCCGCTCGCCGATTGGAGTTTGTTTTATCATGCGAATGGCACCCCCCATGAATCCATATCAAGCAATCGTTTGACCGCCTTAAGCGTATCATCGTCCTTCGCCGCATCCTCTCCCCGATGCCCGACAAGCCAGCCCGCGTACAGCAAAATGGCGCTGACCACATCAGCCGGTATCGATGTCATCCCGGTGGTAAACGTTATGACAATCGGATCGATAACAGCCAGGGTCACACTCGGCCAGGACATGCCATAAGCCAACCGGAGGACCCCACGCCGCAAGGAGACCACATAATCCGTATCCTCGATTAGGATTGTTTCCGTGCCATCCACGTCGGTATAGGCAACTTCATCCACGGAGAGCCATGGCCCGCGTTCCAATTTGATGTCGCCGTCATCCGGCCATTCGTCCATAGTCGTTTCCCAGATTTGTTCGCAGTACGATCGGTTCTGGTAATCCTCGGCATACGTCCTGGCCGCTTTGAGATAACCGAGCAGCAAGGCGTCTTCCTCGGCTGCCGGATCGAATAGCAGGGCCGTGACGGCGAATTCGCAGGCCGCGCCTGCCACTGTCGCCACCGCGCGAACCGAGGATTTGACGCCGGCATAGGCCAATTCCTGGATGGCGTTATCATTGTCTTCGTTTACGAGCGTAAACGCGCCGTCTGTCACATCGGCCCAGGCATCGGATCCGTCCCGGTGCTGGAGCTTGACGGCCACGGACCCGCCCACGCCGCAAGCTCCGGCCTCCAGAAGCCAAACCGGCTGTTTATTCGTGACGGTAATGGCCGCACCCAGCAGGCCATATGCGGCGATGATGGCGTGAGAACCGCTGGCGATAGAGATTGCCGGAGCTAGATCGTCAGCGGGCGCGTCTTGGCGAAGATGCCTTTTGAAAACGGCCAAGCTTACCGGCTCTGACGTTGGCGCGGTTAGGCGCTGGAGATAGGTTCGCATCATTATCACCACCAATGGCTTCTGCAAGACCCTTATGCACCAACACTTTGGCAAATTTTTCATCTATGACTCCAACAGGGAAGGTGTATTCGCCCGCTGGACAAATGCCGGGGATATCACGCAAAACACGGATTTTCTTGAACATGCCGATCCCCCCCTTCCAAAAAGGAAGGCCGGGCAATTACGCCCGGCTTATTTTTATAAAGCGGAACCATCGCCAGCCACGACCGCGCCGGTTGCTGACAACGGTTCCCACCAGACATGGAATAACAGAGTGCCATCGGTAGGTGCTTCTGCCGTGATTTCGTAGCCGACATCCAGGCCGTTGACGACTTTATCTAATACTATGCTCGAAAAATCGCCGTGAGCTTCCGTCGGAGTTGCGTCAAACCAGAGCTCTCCAGCGGTTAGATCGTCGACCTGGGTTGCGGCGATAAAGGCATTGGTAACGCCCTCCAAGCCGAATTGAATCAATGAGGTATCGCCGCTCGTGTCATCGCCCGTCTCGGTACACTCAACCGCGATCCGCAAACGAACCAGGCCGGTAACAGTCAAAAGTTCGTGAGTATCAACTGTTTTCCAAGTCGCGTTTGAAAGATCGACCTCGACGGCCAGGTAATTCACGGCGTTATAGTTCAGCGCCGCGCCCTTGATCTCGTCGATGATGCTTCGGTTCGTGCCCGGTTCGGCCCCGCCGGTCCCATTCCGCAGGGAGTCCCAAATATCGCGGAGAACCTGCGCCAATGCCGCGCCGTTGCCGGGAACAGCCGCCGCCGGAAAGGCCGCGATGCCGCCAGCTACAGCCAATGCATTCCAGATGCTCTGATTAGCCGCATCAGGGTTGCCGAGCAAGGTCAAAAACGTCTTTAAGTTGGTCCGGGCCGTAGGATCGCCCAGGTCGGCTGATATAGCGTCATCCACGGCCTGGATGGCCGCGATATCCGCGCTAATGCTTGCGCCAACCGCCGCGCCAAGAGTCGTTTCCACGTTAGTCGCCGCCACGGCTGATTGATGCAGGATTAGAATCATATCATCGGCCTGCACGTTTTGCGAAAACGCCGTGCAAGTGAAGGTCCCGGTAGCGCTCACATAATCCGTTATCTGCCGCGTCTCGTTCTCCGGCGCGGCCCCGGCGCTATTTTCGTTATGCAAAACCTGCATATAGTACCGGGTGTTAAAAAAGTCATCGCCGTAACCGGCGAGGCTTGTGCTGGGAATAACCGTTGTGCTATCCACGGCGGCGTCAACCAAGCCCCACGCGAAAGCGCCGGTTTTACCGACTGCCGCGAGAATGTTAGTTAGCCTGGTGGCAACGCTGGTATTAGCGACATCGCCAAGAATCGCCCCAAGGGTCGCCGTACCACCGCTATTAATTAAAGCGCCAATCTTTTGCAGCCAGGTGGCGATAGAGACATTGGCGACATCGCCAAGGATTCCGCCGAGGGTCGCCGTACCACCGCTATTAACTAAAGCGCCGATTTTTTGCAACCAGGTGGCGACAGACACGTTCGCCACGTCGCCCAGAATATTCCCCAACTTAGCCGTACCGCCGCTATTGGCCAATGTCCCCCAAAGGCTTTCCACGATGTAGCGGATAGCCTCCGCCAGGGAGATCGTATCCGCTGGCGCGGCCGCGCCAGGCCAAACAGCGATGCCCGCGGTACCCGACATTTCCGCCATAATTGTATCCAGTTTACCTTCGATGCTTGCCGCGGGCGCGATCCCGACATCATCGGCCCCCGCCGCGTCGGCGCTGGCGCCCTTGCAATCAAAAAATTGCATGTCGTTATCGGCTGTTAGCCAGACTACGCCGCTGGCTACGCGGATATGAACATTCCGCATGGATCCAGAGGAAGTCGCCTGGAGCAGGATACCGACCACCGGCCCGGCGGCCTTGTTCTCGATCAAAACGTTTTCCAAAACCGCGTCAACCCAGGCCGTGCCATTCTCGATGGCGCCGGTTCCAAAGTCGCCCACGATGTTAATTCGGCGAAGGACTACATTTGTTGCCCCGGCGATTTGGATATTAGATTGCTTCTGCGTCCCTCCGCTGCCTTCATGATAGGTCCAGCCGTCGATCTCCAGGTAATCAGCGCCAGCGCTGGCGACAATACAATCCGTAGTCTGCTTGTCGGCTGCATCCCACCACTCGCCATCGATAATTTTAAATCCGGCGGCAGTAACATGGATCGGCCCGGTTAAAGCATCGATAGCCGCCTCAAACCGGGGGCTGATCAAAACGACATTGACCGCGGTGACATTCATGTCGGCGCCAACGACAACACCGGTGCCGAATTTAATGGTAGCGCGATTTGAGCCGTTGCCAAGGAAGACGATGGTAACGCCGGCTTTATCGAGCGATAGGCCGGCGGCGGCGATGACATTCTCAACATGACCGGGAGCGCATACAATTATATCATTTTGATTCTCGGTACATTGAGCCATGGCGCCGGTCGTGCCTGCTACGGACGCTTTAGCGGTTGTCCAGGCAAGTCCATCATTGCCATTGTCGCCATTGACGGAATCAACATAGTATTTATTGCTATTGGCCATCCCGAGTTTCGCGGCAATGAGTTCTAACCCTTGCCAGTTTGGGGGGACGTTGTAACCATCCGGTATCATGTTTTTTCCTCCTTATGCTTCCGCTGGACTTACAACCAGCGTGGAAGCATCGATAGTGTCAGGTTGTGAAACCGCCATATTGCATGGATTATACAAGATGCAATAGATGGCGTCGATCTCGCTATTTTGCGTATCGCGGACCACCTCGGCCCGAAGATACCGCTCGCGGGATTTAACCACGTCAACGATCAGAGACTGTTCCGAATCGGAACTAGTGACCGCGATGGCCGCCGACGCGCCGGATAAAACCGCCATCCCGGACGCGCTGTTGATGATGTTTTGCTGAATCCGTAGAGTGACCGCTCCAGCGTCCACGACGGTTCCGAGCTTGCAGATCCACAGGGACCCGTTATATCCTTGCGTATCGACAATATCCGATGTCGGATCCGTAGTCCCCGCCACTTGACTGTCCATGACCTTGACGATCTTGCAATTGCAAAGCAATGATTCCAACATTTTTTTACCTCCTCGGATTTAAAATAGATTAGGCGGCCATTTCAGGCCGCCCACCGGGTTTTTTACATCTACGCCAGTTTAACGCGGGCGAACGCCTCTTCAAGCACGGGCATTCCGTCCATTTCTTCGCGTGCGATGTAGAAAATTTGATTGGTCAGCGCGTACAACTCCATAAGAGCTTGCATCTCCATGGCCAAACTATCGACGATCCAGTAATAGTTAAAATCGCCCAGAATACCTACGAGCAAACCGGTCGTAAACGTGCTCGGAGCATACTCCGACATGTTGACGGGAAAACCGAGGAGGCGATCCGGCTGACCCGCAAGCAGGGATTGCTGCCAGATATACTGCCCATCGGAATCCTTCAGCTTGGCGATTTGTTTTACGCCCGCGCGGTGGAATATCCATTCCAGACGCGGCCAATACGGCGCCTTAATCGAAAACTTGGCTTCAAGCAAGCCATCGGTTTTTATTTCGGACACGGTATTTCCCGTAGACACATCGCGCGATGTGCTAATGCCGTCATCGGACTGCGTGAAAACCCCCAAAGGCTGACCCGCGCCGCTGCCGGTCAACAACGCCTGCTCCTCGTTGATGGCGAAATTGTATCCCATTTCGGCACGGATGTAGGTTTGAATATCGATAGCCGAATTCCGGGTTAGCGTCTTTGATACCAGGATCCCGCCGGTGCCCGGCTTGGGGATAAATTCCCGCTTGCCGAACGCTAGGGCGCTATCCGCCGTCGGGGCTTGAATCTCCGTCCCCCAAGCAAAAGTGCTCATGCGGGTTGTCCGTTTTGGGAATCCCATGCTCTGGGCGCTGGTCAACCGGAATTTACGCGCCATTCTGCGCATGAATAATGCATCGTCTTTGCTCTGGATAATTTCCCCAACGAACTGCTGAGGGGCGACCAAATAAGAAGCTTGGGTAGGACTATCTTGCTGCAATGCGCGATATTCAGCGATAGATCCCGAATCCCATTCGCGGAGGCATTTAGAAAATTTGGCGCGAAGCTCTTTAACGCCATTATCCTCGCTTTTCCGTTCTTCCTCGATCCTTTTGCCCGTCTCGCCCGCCAATCGCTCACGTTCCAACTGGCGTTCCTCGGTTTGGATCCGTCCATTGAGAGTGTCAAATCGCTTTTCCATGGCTTCCAGCTTGGCGCGATCTTCCGCGCCGGGTTCTTTGTCCTTGAGCGTGTCGATGTGCGCCCTGATTTCAGTGGTTAGATTGGCGCGTTCCGCCTTGAGCTCCAGGATTGTTTGGATATCCATCTTTTTACCCCCTACTTAAAATATTGATTTTTTTCTCGACGGCGGTTATGTAATGGCGATTGCCGTCTATCTCGACCGGCTTTTGACCGGCTTGAGAATCTTTAAAAGCTTTATACGGATCCTCGACGCTTCTCGTGCTTGCGGTCGTAGACTCGTAATATGGCCAGCCGGTAAGCGATATCTCGATTAGATTAGCCTTGACGATGGCCCGGGTGATGTTGCTTTCATCCGATTCGTCCCACTCCTCGGCCAACATCTTAAAGCCGACAGAAATATGCTCTTTATTGCCGGCCCGGACATCCTCGTAGGCGTCACCGCCCAAAGTGGTAGCAGGCATTTCCAGGCTATAAAAAAGACCCTCCGCGTCACTTTTGAGGGCCAGGGTGTTCTTTTTGCTCCTGCCGAGGATTTTACCGATATCATGATCGAGGAGAAACTTAGTGTCCTCGCCTGACGCTAAATAATCATCAAAAGCGCCGGCGCGGAACTGCTCCCGAAATTTGTAATACCATCCAATTGGCGACGAAAGATCGTTCCAACGAATGGCGTAGCCCTCGACATATTTTTTGCCGTCTTCAGCCGCCCGGATCTCGAATGTTCGCGCCGCTCTTACCTCAAGTGCCTTTTCCTGGATTCGCGCCTCCATCGTTTATCTCACCGCCCTTCTTGATTCGCGCATCCGCGAGTGCCTCGACTTTATCCACGGGGACTACATTGCCATTCATTACGTGGATATCGCCGCCATCAAAGGTATTCATATCCTCAAGTTCGAGTACGTCATTGGGAGAAAATGCTCCATTTTGAATCATGGCGACATAAAAACTTTGTCGCGTAGCCGTATCGCCACGCAAAAGCCCGCTCAAGTTAAATTTAGCAAAATAACGCCGCCGATCGGATGGAAGTAGGAGATCCTTATAAATTTCCTGTTCTATTTGCACTAAATATGGAGTCAAACAATCAACTACCGCTTCAATACTTTGTTGCTCTATATTGTTGTTCGTGGATCTGCTAAGATCGAGGATTTTATGCAACGGCACGTTGCCAAAAAAACGCGCGATCTCAACCACTTGATGGCGCCGAGCATCCAAGGCTTGCGATTCTTCTGGAGTATTGCCAACTTTCGTATATGTCGCGCCATCCTCTAAGAATATAACCTTCGCCGCGTTTGAAACTCCGGCATATTTCACCATAAATGTATCCTTGAATCGTTCAAACGCTGCATCTTTCATACGGCCCGGATGTTGTACTACTCCACCGGGGTTGGCGCCTTGCGAAAAATATCGCGCTCCAAATTCCTCCATAGCTAAACTAAGACCCAAGGCTTCGCGCGCGATAAAAACAGGATCGAGCGATACATCTTTGCTGGAGAATCTCATATTACGTAAAACGAAGATATTCTCGGGATGCGCGGTATATTCTAGGTTATTATCATCGGCAATAGTATAATAAAGCTCCTTCGTCGTTGAGTTACGATACTTTTTAACCCGATTTGATGGCACATTCCATAAGGCGGTAATTAGCCCATTGCCATCACGCTCAATATAAGCATACGCTTCCGGGCAAAGCAGATGATTGACCAATAGCATCAGCCAAAAATCATAAGCGATTGTTTCCTTGTTCGGAATCTGATGCAACAATGTATAAAGCGGATGATTAACTGCTTTTTCTTTGCCGCGCTCGCTGACTTTGTACAAATGGCACGGCAATGCGGAAACGGTACGAGCGATATAATTAATGCAAGCGAATACGGCTGATACCTGTAGAGCTAGATCGGGGGTTATGCGGATACCCGCCTTTGATTCGCTTGAACCTCCCAATAGATCCAAGAGCCATTTTGTAGGATTGGTCAAGTTTGACATAGGCATCGACCGTTTCTCATTTAGCGTTCGCGTAATAAGGCTCATTAGACCCCCTTCTTTCCAGGCATACCGAACCAAATAAGCGCCATGCCGCCAATGATCCACATGGCTGGAGGATAAATCAGCCATAGGCCGCGTAAAACCATGGCAAAACCTACTAAAATACAGGTTTCTTTAACAAATTCGGGAGTAATTTTGGCTTTTATTGCTCGAAATTTGAACCGAATTCGGCTAATAATAACGCGAACTCGTGATAATTTAAAACATATTTTCATGTTATAGCCTCCTATCCCACGGACAAAACGCCACGCTTATTATAATTCGACCTTTCATTCACAAATGCCCTAGCCCCTGCATCTATTAATGCAAAAATGCCATCAACTCGCCCGGTTTTAATCTTTTTAGTCGGGCGAATATTATCGTTATCGTCTTTTTTGATCTGAATATTATTAAACATCCATCGTAAGACCGGATTGCCGCCATGAACCAAGAGCTTTTGCATGATTAGCGTCTCAATCTCTTTCATAACCGGAGAAAACGCTTTTATGGTCTGATCGATAAGTACAACAGTTAAACCCTCATCCTCAAGTTCTTCGCCTATTTTTTGAACGTTCCATTGGTCCGCGCCAGTTTCTAGAATGTGATATTCTTTGGATAGCTGGATAATATCGGCTTTCACGGTTGCATAACTAATCGCCGATCCAGGCGTTGCCTTCACGAAACCCTCTGGAACCCATCGGTTTCGGTAAGGCACGTGATCGCGATCTTCCGCCTTTTGGATTCCTTCCTCCGGGATCCAAAAATAGGGGAGAATATACCAGCACGGATCGTCATCGACCGGCGGAAAAAGCAAAACAAAGGCAGTTATATCGCGCTTGCTGGACAAGTCCAGGCCGCCATAACATTCGCGGCCCTTTAGTTTCTCCGCATTGATGATCCCCGCGGTTGCATCCCAATCCTCAAGATGCAGCCATCCGGCCATCTTGGCGCTCGTGACCCAAACGTTAAGACGGAGTTGGAGAAATAAACGTTTATCCGCAGGCGATTCAGCCTCTTTCCAATCGGCCATCATATCCTCTAGTTTTGTCGTATGGCCAAGACTGGGATTGGTTTCGCGGAACAGCTTTTCCAACTCTGCCGGCTTCATTTCGCCGATACGTTTTTCGATATCCGCATCAGCGCCGGCGCCATACATTACGACATACCAGCGAGGATTCTCGGTCAAGCCATCCCTGATCCGCCGGGCTTTTTCGTGGATTTCCCAACCGATTGATACCCGATCGGGATCGTCGCCTGCTGTTGTAATAACTATCCATAGGGGTTGTGGTCTGGCCGCGCCTGAATACTTGGTCATAACATCCCACAAGTCGCGTTTGGGTTGGGCGTGAAGCTCGTCAAAAATGCATCGAGAGACATTTAAGCCATGTTTGGTAAACGCCTCATGAGATAAAACTTGATAAAATGAATGGGTTGGCTTATAGACTAGGCGCTTGATTGCCAGTTTAGGAATAATAAGAGGTTTTAACTCCTCGTCTTGTTCGACCATCTCAAACGCCGTGTCAAAAACGATAGAAGCCTGCTGCCGATCGGCGGCGCATCCATAGACCTCCGCGCCCCGTTCGTCATCGGCGCAAAGACCTTGGAGGGCCAGGGCCGCAGCGAACTCGGATTTGCCCTGTTTTTTGGGGACCTCTATATAGGCGACTTGGTATTGCCTATAGCCATCCGGGCGCAATGTGCCGAATATGTCTCGAACGATCTTTGTCTGCCAGGGCTGATCTGTAAATGGAATCCCGTCCCACGGCGACTTGACGTGCTTGAGGCTCCTGATAAATTCAAGAGCTTCATTCGCCTTCACTTTGTTGTAAGGCATTTACCCCACCCCGGTCAACCGCCGTCCGCTGCCGCTGCCGCCGCCGCGTTTTGGTTCGGGCTTGGTTCCTAGCCGAACACGAGATGCCGGCGTCAGGCCGAATTCGGTAATAAAGGCGCGATATTGGGATAGAGCTTGATTCGCCATCGCAACTTCGGGCCGAGGAATCGTCTTCACCGCGCCGGTTTTGCGATTAGTATAAAGACAGGTCCGTCCGTTTTTGGGAAACAGTTTACCAGTTTCAGGATCGCGATCCCGATGCTTGAAAAATTTTTCGCACTCAACCCAGACCGCCCAATTTTGACAGGCCGCCGCCAGGGCTCCGCCATCCACGATGGTGATGAGATTTAATCGCTCCAATTCTGGCACCAGATCTTTCCACATCCGTTTACCTTC
>Ga0307378_10005327_pt1 | contig 17960 bp, 22 predicted proteins | sample UN1MG_FD_202238 | JGI IMG/M metagenome (GOLD analysis project Ga0307378, IMG submission 202238) | Soil microbial communities from Risofladan, Vaasa, Finland - UN-1 | ecosystem: Environmental > Terrestrial > Soil > Coastal area > Acid sulfate soil | place: Finland: Risofladan, Vaasa | collected... | reverse complement strand
AGGAAATTATGTATAATATCGCAATTCCCGAAAAGATTTTCCATCTGCCGGAAACAGAGGTAAAGCGCTTGTTGGTGTGGTATGCCAAGCAGCCTATAGAAATCCAGATTGAAGCCATGAAGCTATCAAGTGATCTTTTTTTTCAGTGGCGGGATAAGTATCCGACTGAAAAAAATGAGGTGAGATTGGGGACCTTCGTGCTTGCGCTAAAAAAGATGCGGCGCTTTGATCACATCATCACGGAGAAAAACCCAAACCATGACCTGGAAAAAATTCGCAAGGTGACCGAGATGAAAGCGGATCGGTTCCTGGCCCGGAAAAAAGCTGAAAGAAAAAGAAAAAAACCATCTAAGAAAAGAGATAAGATTCTAATGCATAGCCAGGAAATTAAGATGCTGCGAGATAAGGGTTTCAGCTTTCGGTTGATCGCTGAATTTCTCAAGGTCAACAGGCGTTTTTCAACCCATTGGACGTATATAGAGAAACTGTGGAAGCAAATAGAAAGGCGGGCATAGTATAGTAGGATGGATAACGAAGCCTAAAACAAAAGCAAAGCCAAGATTGAATAATTTTATTGAAGATATCTACTTGAAACCTTAAATTTTCGGGCTATTAAATTGTTGTCGTCAATAGCAGCTATCAAAAAGTCTGCGCATTACGGTGGAAGTTGATGTGGTTCTCATTTTATTGCAATAATATGATGAAGCGCACTCGGCGCATCTATTCTGGCTTGACGTGGTATGTGACTTCATTACAACAAGCAAATGAAAAAAAAACGCCTAAATTCAACCCCGTTTGTCTTCCCAACCCTGTTTATCCAGCTTATGTCCTGTTTGTCGGGTTTATGTCGGGTTCGATAGCCCAAATTAATCCTGTTCCACCAGCCAGCCCATTTGTGGCCCTGTTGCGGCGGACTTCATAGAAAGTCCCCTTACCACGAGTCCCAATCTTAATAAAAACACCCTTTGCCACAAGGTCAGCAAGATCACGATGGGCTGTACGCTTGGCGATACTTGCGATCTCCTGATACTCCGAGTTGCTGATTTTGCCGTTGGGAAACAGGGGGACATCTTATAAACTGAAAAACTGAAAGCCTTCCCCAAATTTCACATCTTTCGCTCAATTTTTTCTATCGTATTATTGCTGAAAGTATTTTAAATGCTAATTTTAACTGTTCACTGTCCACCTCGTCAAGAAGTGAAATCAACAGAGACTTCCTTTTAGCAGGATCCTCTATCTGCAGAGAATTGAAAATTTCACCCATATCCACCTCCAGTGATTCAGCCATCCTGATCAGGGTGTTAAGGGTAGGATTTTCCTTTCCACGCTCAATGCTGCTCAGGTATTTTGAATTTATCCCTATCCTTTCTGATAGTTGTTCCTGTGTAATATTCTTACTATTTCTAAGACTCTTAATTCGAACCCCTATTAATTCCTTTTTAGTCATCTATTCCTCCCCCTTTTTATCTTATTGAATATTACCAAGGTTGTGGTGAGTTTTAGACAGCCCGACGCCAAGAAAATTATTGACAAAGTCCATGTATTAGATGTAGTGTTGTATTTATCAGGTGGATATTTTTCTAATAATTAACACTGTTGGATTGAACATTAACTCACAATCCCTGATTAACGTATCTCCGAGGGGAACACGCTTCAAACATCGGATTATGTGGAATTTAAGAAGGAAGAAGAGGAATGGAGACAACAAGGGCCATTATGGGCTTGGTACCCACCTCCATAATGCCCAAAAACAAATTCTTATTATCAATAAGATTACAGGGGTACTAGAAACTGTGGAATGGAAGATAAGTTCATTCCCTGCCATAATACTATTAATCCCTTTGTTGATTCTATTAATTGCAATCTATAATAGTCCGGTAAGCGCTGGGCCATATAGCGAATCAGCCCATGGCAATTCTGTTAACACAGGATACGGTACGGGTAAGGGAGTTAATCGGGCAGCTACCGCCTCAGCCGGCTACGGAAATGGCAACTGTGCTCACTGCCATGAGCAGCACGCAAGTATTAATGGGAGTGAACCGGCACCGGCAGGCGGAACTCCATCTTCTTATTTATTATTTGCTGACAACTATACCAGTCAGTCAGACAACTTCTGCTATTACTGTCACAAAGGAGTTGGTTCAGTACAGGAATCCTTTAGCCGGACAAATTATAACTATAGCTACTGGTTCGGAGGAGACACCACAAACCACACAACACCTGATAACATTTACGATACTTTTAATCCTGCCTTGGGATCTTCTCATAATCTTCCGGATATACTGACTTTTGTAAAAACCCAATGGCCTGATACTTTTAAAAATGAATCAAATCCATGTAACGCCTGCCACAATCCCCACATCTCCCAGCGCACTTATCCTGTGGTGAGGCCAACCGACCGCGATAATGTATGGGGTGATGAATCGGGCGAAAAAATGAGCGACTATGCATCAGCAAATGGTGGTCAGTATCAGGCTCCTTATCGATATAATTCAACGAGCACATATGAACCAGACGGCTCTGTCACAACCGATGGCTCCAACCTGCCCGATTATGTGACTTTCTGTTCTGACTGCCACAATTCTTCAAACATAATTTACAGCACAACGCTCGGCCGTAACCTTAAATACATTGGCTGGTCAGAACAAAACCGCACCTACGGTCTTGCAGCCGACTATCACGGCGCAGTTACCAGGTGCTGGCCCGTAGAGGGAATGGTAGAGGCAACCTGTGGTGTGGATGTAGATGGAAATCCTGTTCCTAGGAACTGGGGGGCATTAAAAGAACCTTACTTATCGGCAAACAAGACTAATTATATTCTTTCCTGTATTGACTGTCATGAGCCTCACGGTGCTATCCAAGGCACCAATAGCACTACACCGTATTTTCTGAGAAAAACAGTAAATAGTCACTTCAATAAAAACGCACCTGGTCCCGGCCCATGGACATGGGATCGAGAGTTCTGCCAAAGTTGCCATGTTCATAACACTCACTGCGGCGGCTACGGAGGCTGCCTAACCTGCCATTATCACAGTGCATATGTAAGGTGTTATGCGTGCACATGGTGCGCTGAGGGCGGAGGCGGAGCCAGCGGACACTCGTTCTAGAAACACTGAAATCGTTTATCATGCATATCCATAAAATTGTGGATAGACACTCCCATCTTTGCGGTCACATTTTTGACTCTGATCGGAGGAAAATAATTGGACGAGGCCTAAAAATGTTGACAGTTAATTAATTCGCTTTCTTCATTTCAATACATTCATACTCTTTAGGCGAACAATAATCAATAGAGCTGTGTAGCCGCTTCCGATTAGTTTTACTCATCGTTACTCTCTTGCTTGTGCTTGCCATGAATCCGCCATTAATTCCCTTGATTGCGCTCGCCATTGCGGTTCAAAAATCTTTTTCAGGTGTTTGCTGACACGTTTCGTTCAGTCTTGACGCCGTCGAATGCGATATCCGGCTCATGCTCGATTTTGTAGCCGAGGGCTTCGAACCAAGCGAGGGTAGTTTGTTCCAGAATTTCTTCGGTTAAGTGAGCTCATTCAACCACCTCCCAGTGACCGCCCTTAGCTGGGCCAATACGGCGAATAAGATTTTGCTCTTTAAGTTTTGAAATTTGCTTTTCAATCGCCCTGTTACTGATTCCTACCTGTTCCGAAAGCTCTGCAATAGTCACACCAGGGTTATTCTGTATGATCTCAATGATTTTCTGGGGACTTTTCCGTGGAACTTTTATGTGAACTTTCTCCGAACTTTTCTCCGAACTTCTGCGAACCATTACAGTAAACAGACATCCCTCCCTGTCATTGATAAATTCTATTTGCGGCCACTCTTCCAGTGCTCGCTTGATTCCCGATCCCAGACCTTTGTACGGCAGCAGCCCTTTGGCGATATATGAAATCAGAATCGGGTTGCGGATATTGGAGTTTCCCGCTCTGATTTTTTCCACTGTCAGGTTATTTGGAAGATGTCCGGGACTGATAATTTCGATACGATTGTCAAAGATAAAAAGCCGAATGGGCGCACTAACCAGATAATCCCGATGAACCAGAGCATTGACCAACAGCTCTTCAAAGACAGATTCCGGAATTTCCGGCACGCCGGGGGCATTCACTCCGCGACCAGCCTGTACCTTGTGCAGGTTGCGCATCACAAAAGCCATGGAATCATCAAAATCCTGGATAACTGCCCGGTAAAATCCTCTGTGTCCAGATAATCACTGACATGAATATCATTGCCCGGATACCGTATTGGCTTGACGATAAACTGCGGTTTGATCCATTCCGGCCGCTCGGAAAACAGCAACACTCCCGCCAGATTCAGTTTCCCGTCGTGTGTCGCAAGATTCATATTTTGCAGCAGTTTCAACCGCTCTTTTGCTGAATCGGGAAATTCCTGTTTGTACACATCCCTCAAAAAGTCCCGAAACCGCAACTTATCCAGTTTTTCAATTCCGGCTTTTGTTGGCAGTTCGTCTGCATGAAATTGATCCACACTCTGGAATACCCGCCTCAGCTCTTCTTTAGAATTGACCCGCCGCTTATCAGCTCCACATTTCAGCCATATGACACCATTTTTATCGAAATAGGGTTTGTCGATTCCTTTCGGCACTGTCAGCACAATAACTATGCGTCCATTTTCCATCGCCACATTTTCAGTCTGCAAGGTCAAAGCGCTGCGCACATGCTGGCTGGCGGTATTACTGATAAGCTGATTGATCCTGGCTACATCCTTTTTCGATAGCCCAGAGATAGAGCCATCATCTGCAACACCGATGAAGATCGTACCTCCCTCGGAATTGCCAAACGCCGCCATTTCGGATGCCAGCGAATCGCAGTTCTTTACATCGACCTTAAACTGCCGCATGCTGTCTTCGCCGAGAGCGATTTGGGATTTTAGAGTGTTGTTATCCATCTGATGATATATTAGGAATCAATTACTTCGTAATTTTTATAGAAATCCAAGACTTCTTTCATCATAGTAAGTACATGAATATTAAGAATATCAAACGGAATTCGGACTTGTCAAAATTTTTGATAACTTGCCAGATATCTGTAACACTTTAATCAGCCGCCCAGTTTTTAGGGTCGTCTTCCGGGTAAAGGCATCGGTTACCCGACGCCCTCCCCACAGACCCGTACGTGAAGTTTTCCCTCATACGGTTCCTCGGTTCAAGCTCTTTTTACCAAGCTGTCAACCAATCAGGCGACACCCCGATTGGCGCATAACTTTGCTACCTGCAAGTAATCAAATATTACCTGCGACGCAATTCCCTGGTTTTCTGTTGATATGGTTTGTGATTTCTGTGTATCTCCCATAGTTCCTTCCAGAAAAACGTTACGCCCTGCTTCACCTTCCCTACAGTGGGTCGCTAAGGTTTCACTTCCCCACCTTCCCGCCAGAATTGTTACCCTGACATCGGTACTATGATCCGCTAAGACTTCCAGATGTTTATCCCAGGTTCGTTCGCTCTTCGCTATCCTCCCCTGATTCCTTGTATCGCCCGTCTTTATGTTTGTGTCTTCTGCGTCAACCGCAGAACTCGTTGCATGGCTGGACTCTCCACTGCAACGCCGGGATTTTGCTTTTGCTGGATATCCTGTTACCATCCTTTTACACAAGGAAACATCTGGATCTCCCAAGTTCCCGAGCTACCCCCTTAAGCACATGCCCTGGTCTAAGACCCCGGTGGTGTCCTGAATACTTGCCATAGCGTATTCAGGGCTGCTGCCTTCCGCTCAATCCAAAGCGTCGGCTTTCTCCTACACTCAGCATTCTGAACGCAGGATTATCCTAATGTCCACAACTATACATTTTTCGGGGCTCAATACAGAGCCTGCAATCTTGATCCATCCGGCTTCAGACTCCCATCTCCGGGCGTGCCTGCGGATTTCACTACTGACCTGCCGGCTTAGCTTTAGTCAGGTGGGACTTTCACTGTATGCGATCACCCACTGGATAACATTAACCAATTTCATGGAATTTCTCCCAATCCCAAGGTTTCGGATTTATCTTGGCACGAGATTAGCCTGGTTGGGCAATTGTATCCCAATTAAAATCGACAAATTCAAATTTGTTTCCATCATAATCTATTACCTTGCCCCTATATGCAACGATATACAATGAAATTCGGTATGCCATAGAGATAAGGTAATTTCTAATATTCCAAAATTCATCGGTTTTTGAAAAGTCTACAAGTCCCCCGTGAGCCAAATAAGGCCTAGCTTTTGACCAGGCACTCTTTTGCTTTGAAGTTACGACTCCCGATTCGACTAATTGATTCATTCTTTTTGATATAGACGGTGTATTCAACATGGAAAGAAGGCCTTTTGCTCTGCTTTTTAGGTCAACAGGCCCTCCCCAGCTTTCTACATGCTGCATTAGATTTTTAATGTTAGAATTGGGCAATTTCTTGTCGTCTTCACTATTAGGCTTATCGAAAATTTGAGTAATACAAAATTCTATATAAAGAGATAACGAAATCAAAAAACCTTGCACTGTCCCACGGCTAGCAAGCAAGACTTCAAAAAAACCTTTCGACAATTGCAAAAAATCAAATTGATTTAATTCTGAACACTTTTTGAGGTAAGAAAGGAAAACCTCCCATATATTTTCATTAATGCTTGGAGAACCAAAAAAAACTGGCGGCATCGCCGACATACTTTTTTCGGGTGTCTCTCTGATAAAGAAAAGAGCATCTTTTTCAAAATGACGGATAGTAATGCGTGGATAAATCATCCTCGCCGTAGAAAAAATAAGAGCCTCTGCAATCCAGTTTTCAACGTAAGGTGGGCTGAATCCATCGCTGTGTTTTGCTTTAACAGATGTTCTTTCCTTTTTAGAGCTTTCCTGAAAAATAATAGTTGAATCTTTAAAAGGTATTTCATGGTGATCATTCCATACTTTGGTAGATATTACCTCATCTCCATGAAAACGCTTTTCATGAACGCTGCCTGTTAATGGTAAGTTCAGAGAGCCAATATATACAAGTTCAGTTATCCCTATGTCTTCATCTCCGTCAATTTTGTTTATCCGAGTTGCAAGTTGATCGAATTTGCCAGTAATAGTAAAATTACTTTTTTGGAATAAATTAATCTCTGGAACGGACCAAGCACCGTTCCATTTTATACCGTCGTAATCTTCAATTAACAGTTTAACATTTACAGACTCTGGATCTTCTCCTGAATGTATTTTGGCTATATAATTAAATGTTTCTTTTGTAATTGCTGATTGATTGAATAGCTTAAAAGACAGTTTTCCTGAAGACCCCCCCCGAATTACCCCTGGCCCTTTAAATAAAATAGGTTGATTGTCTCTAAAACGATGGATTTCAATGTCGTGGCAATCCATCTCAAACTTCTTGCTTGAATATTTTTCAATAAGGCTGCGAATAAATACCAACGATCCTCCTCTTCTCTGTATTGCCCAACGCAGAGCTACCCCACCACGTTAGCGGTCGGGTTTAGTGATTGGTTGTGCATGGCCGTTTCCTTTTTAGGAGATTATTAATTATGAAAAAAGCCATAACTATAGTTGAATCAACAAAGTGCCTTAACAAGTCTTCGGCTGATATGGCAGTTTTCGCCGTATGGGAAGGTTTGTTTGTACCAATTAAAGAAGAAAATATAGCAATTAACCAACCTGCGAAGCCCAAAAGCGGCGATGTTCTCATAATACACGTCGATTATTGTTGAGGTGTATATGGCAGTAGGTCTTTTCTGTTTTCATAAATCCATTCCATTAACGCAGAAGTGTTATAGGTTGCGGTCTTGTCGTAAGAATACAAGTTGCCGATGGCTCTTATTAGCATTGATAATGCTTCTAATTCAGGATCTAATTCAATGATTTCTGCGCCGTTTTCATTGAAATGCTTGACACTGTTTTTTTGCTTTATTTAGATCCGCTGCAAGAGCATTGTTAGCTGTCTCTCGGTTCAATTTCATGAACATACTCCGGGACTTTCTTGGCACCCGAAGCAACTATACGATATGTCCTACCGCAGTCTGGACAAACAACATCCGACGATATCGGTCCATATAAAACATCAGAATAGCCAAGCAACGGCTCGTAACGGTCGCACGCGCAATTCCATGCTGCGTTGTTGCCGGTGCGGATCGCGAGGCGTGCTCTGCCATCTCGATAGTGGAGCGGGATTTCATGCTGCTTTTGGCCCATGGTTTATTTCCAATATGCTAAAAGATAGGTGGCGAGGGAACTGGGTCCCCCACCAGCGATAGGTTAGCTGCTCCCCGTTCTTAAAATCTTCTTACAATCTTTTTCTGGAAATCGTTTTTTCATTTCTTCTTCCGAAAGCATCTGCATTCTGATTGGCTGACGATCTTCAACAATACGTTGAAACTGATCATTAACACTTCCAAACCTTTTGCCATCGCTTTTGGGAGGATTTCGAACATCAATTGCAGTAAGTATATTTACGCAACCCATGATTTCGCTATCATCATCGCCTTCGGGCGTTTCTTCATAATCTCGGGGTGATAACTCTTGATAAATAGATTCCAAGGAATCGGCAGCTATCTGCCTAAGCTTATCAAGGTCACCGTCTATTAGTTGCTTAACCGTATCACCAAAAGCGATGGCTTCCTCTTCAGTAGGTACGTAGCCGTTATGTATCACTTTGTTCCTAAATGGCACATGTTTGTTGGGATTTAATAGTGAGGGGGCCTCTTTTGTTAATAGAGTTACAACCGTAGAATATGCGCCAATTTGTCTTTCGGACAATTTAGACAGCGGCTTCCAAGCTTTTTCTATCTGCTCTTTTGGCATGCCAAAGTGATGCATTGCAACACGCCAATAGAACTCATAGAAACGTTCCAAAGCCGATGCAAAAGAAGACACGGCTTCTCTCGGATAACCATCAACCATTGCATTTAACCCCATTTCAAATAGCAGCTCAAACTTAACATTATCTAAAACTACTGCGCTGATATGCCCTTTCCCACAATGAACTTCATATTGTCCATTATCAGACAGCCGAGACACTGGTACTGGCACCTCAATTTCTGCAAAGCCATCAAAATGTTTACTTGCTTCATAAGCACATTTTGGACAAAACAATCTTACTATCATCTATAAGCAACTCCTATTTTAAAGGGCGGCTAACAAAAAGCTGGGCCAGAGGCAGGCGCCCTTTCCTGCCGATTGGCTCCATCGATAGGTTGCCCTCATCAAATGTCAACATTTCACCGACGTCCGCTCCGCCATACGTCATAGCTAACAACCCGCCTTATCAAAAGTGAAGCTTGAGAAACTTACTACTGAAGACCATGTGGTCCCGCATATTATATCGACAAGATGTTCATTCCCATCCTGCAATGCCTTCTTTTGATAAGACCATCTTGGTTCAGATGAGGAGTTAATCGTTGACAACCAACTACGGTGCCACTCATTGTTTTGCAACATAATCCTTGGCCGGATAAAAGCAACTACTTCATCGAGCGGGATAACGCATGCATCAAAACTGAACCAAATGGCGGTTCCATCAGCTAATTTTCCTTCGATGGATGAAGGGTATCGAACCAGATCAAAATAACGTTGAAAATAGGAAAGCCTTCTTCCAAGATCAACGTTGCCGAAACTTGAATCATGGTTTACGCAATGTTTCTGTAGTTCACTTAGATCGTGGCCCCAAGCTGCTTCTTTCGGAGCAACTTTTTCTCCTTTTGATACCAGGTACGCCTTAAGAAATAACTCCATGGTCCTATGAGCACTTACCGGTGCCTCGACGAGAAATCCTGTGAAGAACGTGAGCCTGGTTAATACATAAGAGTGATCAGCGTAATCAACCCAAGCGATCGGCAAATCTGTACCGTACATATTTCTCCAATAGAGGGCCTGGATCAGCCAGAGCGTTAGCGATTGGCTGCATCCGGTGGTTCGGCGGCAATTCTGGCATTTTGATTCTATTGAGGTTCATAATGTAGCTATTCATTGACTTATGAGCTGACGACTTCGTTGATTTCTGCCGCAATCTCTTCAATTGTACTGATCGCTGTATTTCTCGCGAGTTTATCAGCAAGCGATGGACTGTAATCAATCACTTCTTGTTTTGTTATGTCATGCCAAATTGGTAAAACAACTTGCTGCCCTGATACTGACTTGGTTATGATCCCGTCAAGCTCGTAATTGGCCCAACCCTTTTTGATGAATGACTTCGACAAAATAACAACACCGAACTTGCTGTTGGCGAGGCCTTTGTCGATTTTTCTTCTTAGGCTATCTCCAATTTTCAATTCAAACTCATCAAACCAGACCCTTAATCCGAGTTGGCGTAATTTCTCCGCTAACGGTCTAGCAACCGACTCTTTGTCTTCGGATGCATGTGAAACAAAAACATCATACTCGCGAACGCTGTTGTCTTCTTGTGGGTTCTCAGATCTATCAAGCCGTAGCGACGGCACTGAAGAAAGTGGCGCATTTCTTGCGGTAGGCAAAATGCCAGGTAGAACTCTCACAGATGACCTAATTGTCCCTGCATGTCCACCGAGATCAATGGCAACATACCAATGTCCAGAGTTTGGAACCGTCATTCTGTACGGTGATTGCTTGACATAACCACCAATGTACCGATGTTGTCCGTCACGCTTGTAGCTGGAGTAATTTGAACTATCCATCAATCGAACATTTGCGGCGTTGCTCAATTGGATTTCAACGACTTCGCCACCTCGAAGTTGATGAAGGTCATAGTATTGGTGTTGCATAGTTCCTCCGACGATTTCCTGTTGCTATTCTGACAGTCCACCGAACGGCGGCGGATGAGCTGCGAGCATCGCAAGTCTGGAGAGGACGCGATAGCGGTCTCTCAGACTGAGAAGCGCAGTCAGCTCCATTGCCCTTGATAGGCGGAGCGTGAGCGGAGCCGGTCAAGGGGGATGGCGAAGCATCCGCCGCCGATAAGCTGATCGCGAGCATCGCGAGCGGTCAGCTTATCAGACTATATATCTGGAAAATATTTCCATGTATTCGGATATTAATTTAAACTAAAGTAAATATTTCGCCCGGGCTATTTATGGAACTCTTTTCAGTTTATAAATTCGTATACTCAAGAATTCAATAATTTCCATGAAGATGTCACAGCAAAGCCAAATGCGATTACGCCAAAAAGAAGAACGATAGCACCAATAGCAACTCTCATTTAAATCTCCTTTATATACCCATTATGACCTGTAGATACGCGGAAAAGCCAGTCCGTGTTGAAGCTGTTATGACTTCATTGGTTTTTTAATTTTCTCTTTGGCTATCCTCCCATTTAATTCTTTTTCTTGTTGCTTCTTCTTTAGAAATATTTTCACGAATAATATATTCTCCTTCTTTATTCATAGTTACTTCTTGATAAGTGACAAAAGCATAACATTTAATTCCAAATTCTTCATAAATTGTTATTTCAAATCCTCTTGTTTTATTGTCAACATAAATTCGCTGAAAAGAAACCCATATTTTGTCATCATCTATAGTTGGTTTTAGCCCGTCTTTATTTGATTTTATATACCTGATTGAATAAATATTTAAAAGATAAGCAGTTATTCGGCCACGTTGAATAACTTCATCGATATCAACATTATTAAGCATTTGTTGAGGTTTACTACCTTCTACAATAGAGCCTATAGGTAAACCTAACATAAGGATTCCGAGTACATCTCCGGCCGCTTGATTACCTGAAAAAGTATCTAATATATAATCATCTTTTTCATAACATTGAGATTTAAGGCTATTTCTAAAACTGCCATTGTCAGACTTAATCATGGGAACCGGACTGCACCCCATAAACATAAACAAAAAAGGTAGAATAACAATTAAATATTTTTTCATAATTTCATCCCCTTTTTTAAAGAATTATCCATGTCCTTATATTCTGATATTACTTTTCAGTAAACTCTTGGTTATTAATCGGAACGCAGTTTGGTTTTTGAATTTTATTAATCAACCAAAACCCGAAGTCCGGGGAAGCCTTTAATCCCCCCCCTACTCATAATATGCCTACATTTCACAATATTTACAAATCCCACAGAATACCCCCCTATCAAATCCAATCCCCAAAAATAAATTCAACTATCCATAAAAAACCCTCTCAGGCTTTCTGAGGCGCTCTTCAGACGACTTTTTTATACTGGCTCATAATCTTTTTTTCTTCCCCTGCCTTTTCTGAAGTCGGTTGTAAGTATGGTGTGTTAATCCCAAGGAAGGGTTGCGTGTCGCCATACTGTCAAGGCAGGTAGGAAGCCTAACCGAAAAGTGGCATTTTTTCAGTTATTTCAAGCTGTTTGAGGTATTGATTGCATATAAATATCGCAACTATCTGTGAATAAGGCTGAATGTTTGATAGCAGACATCTGTAATATTTACATCACCAGCCAGTCACCGGACATTTAAGGGAACGAACAAAGCCCCTTCTGGTCTGGTGAATGTGCTGGTTCGGCGATTTTTGCCGTTTAATTCATTGATGGCATGGATTAAATAAATCTGTCCCCTTTTCCCACCAATCGGCTATCAGTTAGGTGAGCACCACACGGGGGGATCCTGCGGTGGCAAAACACCCCGGCGCTCGGCTCTCCTAAACACGATCCGCCCCTTCGCATCTCTCTGGGCAATGATCAAAGATTGCAATTTACCGGCCGTAAATTCTGCAACCTGCAACGTTTGTTGCTGTGCGTTGTAAGACTTTTCCTGTGCGCGACTTGCATCCAACCGTACAGCAGCCTTCCACGAACCATCTCGGGCGTCAGTTCTCGTCCAGTGTTTAATTTGATCTGCAACTGCTATCCGATCGTTCAACTTGGCTCGTGGTCTGACTGGCAATGTTCCTCTCGCGGTGCTGTCGCTCCTTATCCATTTCTTGGAACCGCCGATGTCGGTCCATCGAAAGCCAACTTTTGAGATTCGGCTCTTGAACTCAATAAGGTTCGGACTCGAAGCATTCTGTCGAATGGCGAACTTGGAGGGCTCGAGGTTAATCCCGCCTCCGATCTCGACGATATATTGAGACTGCACATCAAGCGCGTTGTATTGGTCAGCGACCCTGTTCAGTCTGCTGCGAACCCGTTCATACTCATCAACGAGTTCGTTATGTCTGCCAACCAATGTGTTGTAGTCCTCAGAAGACGGTTCCAGGCTCATGCGCCTCTTTATCTGCGTAATGGCGGATTCCAGACTCGCTAAAGCAGTTTTGTCTGCGGTGATCCTGGTCTTAAGATTGTTCGCTATCGCCGCTGGCGGAATGTCAACCGTGCCCGCCGCATAGTCGGCAAGTAGCTGAACATCTCGTTTGGAATGCAGCATTTCTCGCACTTTGCGATTCTGGTATTGGCTGAATAGGCTAACTGCCTCCGAGTCGAACTTGGCGCGATTAGCTGTGGATGGCTCAGTCTCACTGCTCAAGTACTTCACAATGTTTGCCGGAGACTGAAAAACCTCTTTTACGGTTTGCTCCAAAATGGGGCTGAGGAAGACAACCTTTGACTCTGAGGCAATCCGCTGCCGATCCGGCATTTCTGCCTTCGGATGCGAGAAGAAGGTTGCTGCTATCAACCGTGTTCTCTCAACTTCGGTCTTGCATGGCGGCAGTTCGACGCCGAGCAGTTCATTGAGATCAAGCGAGGCCGGTTGCGCTTTGAAAAGCCAAATGCAAAGGCCCATCAAGCGCGCCACCGTCGTCAGTTCCGAGATTTCCGGAAATGCCTGCGCGTACTGAACATAGTTCCGGTTCAAATCATCGATGTTTTCGCGAATGCTGGGGGAAAGCATGTTGCGCTTCTTACGTTCAAACTCCTCTGGTGACCCAAAGTCCTCCCTGCTCCTTTCGGCATCCGCAGTAAAACGCGGATTGGTAAGTACGGCATATTCCCAATTCAGATCCGAATCGACCCCAATCGCATCTGGATAGTACCAAAAACGCGTTCCGATCCATTGACCTTTGGCAGATTGCTCACCACTCAAGAGATCGCGTTCCGCACCACATAGAAACGATGGCACGTGGTTACGAGTGTAGTTCCGCAAATCGCGAGAAGAGTTTGGATCGAGCCCGCTTGTGATCGTTTTAAAGCGTTTGTCGGCTTCGAGAACCACAGAACCAAGGCGCGTATTCTCAAGAAAGCCTCCGAAATTGACCTTTGCCTTTGTTGGATCTTTGTTCGGATCAAGGCTGATGAAAGCCTCATTATCCCCGGCATGAAATACCGCTCTGTAAGCGACAGCCAGATCCGATAATTCAACTGGCTTTCCGGCAAGCGTTTGCTTTGGGCCTTCACTTCCATACAATATCAGTCCCTCATCCTTCTTGAGTGCTGCCCCCTGAAGCTCCGGGCCCTCCTCAAAGAAGGAAACTAGGGCATCCAAATCAATAATTGCCTTCCGAGGCTCGAAGGCGTTGGCTCGAAATGAATAGGACCTCGTGTTGAGTCTAAGCTCCGAGCTTGCGTAGTCATTGTGGTAAGCGAATACGTCAACGTTTAAGTCCCTATTCCCTAGACCACAAAGCATACTGAGACAATGACGAATGACCGAATAGTTCTGGGAGTAGGCCTGCTTAGGATCGTCCCCCAGAAGAAAGACCTTAGCATGGTTTTTGTCGTCAGTCACAATGTGTATCCGCCCACCCCGAAGAATAGCAACCCAAGCAGGCTGAGGTTCCCCTGGCGCAAAAAAATCCAGTACACTGTGGCAGGGTGTTTGATCCGGACCTTTGGCGATTTCGATGGCAGCCGGAAGCAATTGCGAATAACCGTCAACGAGGGGCTGAACAGCATTCCTCAGTCTGTCGTCGCGTAATGCCGAGCCGAGGTCCTGGCCGGTACGGATGATTGCGTCTCTATCCAACAGGTCAGTATAGCTGATGGTAAGCCATGTAGGGGGCGTAACACCTTGCTCAATATGGGAGGGTATTAGTCGGCGGTTGTTCAGCATGAGCGCGACGACAATAATGAAGCAGATTCCCACAATCACGGTGCCCGGAATAATCCATTTTCTTCCGCGTGCGCTTTTTAGGAGGGCAGCCGATACATCAAGTGGGGTCTTGCATTGTCCGCATATCGGACGGAGTCCCGATGAGTGTGTTGGAATGCGGTTATTTGAGCCGCAAGATGGACAGCAAACGATGACCTCGGGTTCCATCATGTTATCCTTTCACACATAACCGGCCATCAACGGCACGCGTGCATGGCCTTGTTATGCTTTGTTTTTTTCAAGAACATGGGTCTTGTAGAATCCCAGCACTTGCTCACGGAATTTTCTCAAGCCATTATCGGAAAGCGTTGTTTTGAACTGTGTGTCCTTATCAGAACACGAAATGGTTAGGTTTTTGCCTGGGTCGGCGCTGCCGCAAGGAAAAACGCTTAGCCGGATATACAGAGTTTTTCCTTCTCCGTTCTTTGATACAGTCTTCATTTACCCACCTCGCACTTCACGAATGTTGACACACCCGTCATACGCACCTATGTTGGCGCATTGGGCGACCAGTAGCAGTTGCGGCTCGCTGGGCTTCTTCCAACGAATAAAAGGGACCATGCCATACCCCGTTCCTTTTCCCCAGTGGGTTTCCATGGCAGCCTCGCCCATCGTTGCAGTTCCCGCAGGTTCCGCGATGAATCACAGCCTTGTGCTCAGCCGTCCAATTCTCGTAAACGTAATAAGTCATTGCTCTGCGTTCTTATCTATACATAACAAATCTAATCGTCTTCCTGATCGAAGTGTTACCTCCTTCCCGATAACAAGGAGATCCTCTCCAAGAATAGTTGGGCTTTTTTCGATCCATTCTTGAATATCAAAGCGCTCTTTTAAGCCAAGGTCAGCATATTTCGTAGGTGAGAGCTCAATTAATTTCTTATTGTTAATATCAACTTTGTACATAATTCTTTCCTCAAGAATCTAACGTTGAAGTCGGCTGCACCGACTTGTACCTCCTGTAATAATGTAGATTTATAAATCGCTTAAACCTCTTAATATATCGTGACACAAAAAGAAATTTAGTTCACTCATCTCTTTTTGGGATTATAAATTCCTCGCCTTCCGATCCTATTCTAAAGGAGACCTTGGTAATAAGATCAAGATTAGATGCGCTCCAAAAAAGCTGGTATCCATCATAACCAGTCTCTCCCGTTGCCATTATTATAGCATAACCACCAGGTTTTATATATTTTATATAATCGTTAGAACCACAAAGTGGCACAAGAATATGTTTATTATTATCAATATAACAGGCTATTTCGTCACGACCACGGTCTAATCGAACAAGTTTTTCACCTTGATTTTCAATCCAAAAAATTAGAATACGATCAAATGTACTTTTCTGGACAATAAAAACTAAACCATTATTAAATTTACCATAAAAATCTGCTTCGAGCAATGCTTCTGATGGTTTCGTGCTGTAATATTTCATGACTGTACAGCCCGAAAGAAATAAAAATAATAAGACAACAATTAGAATAGATTTAATTTTCATTTTTCCCTCCGCACCCCACAAACAAAAGAGTCAACATAATAATTAGATATTTTTTCATTGGCTTAATATCCCTATTCTTTAACTGCGTTTTTGAAAGTCTGCTCTTTTGGCAACCCAAGCGACTGGTATTTTGCTTCTCTTCGGATTTATATGGAGTTTAACAATTAGTTTTCCATCTCTATTAGATTTCGACTAATTTTATCCACAACATCTACTTGTCAACCGGGCTTCTTGAACAATGGATTGAAATCGACCTTGTCAGGTCGACACAATTCTTAAGGTTAGGCGATCTTTGAATAATCAATGTTCTGGAACGGGTCTTCCTCACTCTTAAGTTTTTGCCAGTCAAAATCGTACCGCAATTTCATCGGCCAATTGGCGGGAAATTTAACGCGAAAATATCCACCTATGCCACTCTCCATTCCGTCGCTGGATCCTTCCAGCGCAAGGAGAGTATCCCCGGGTGAAAAGTCGTTCGTCTCGAACTGTGCGGACAAGAGAACAAGTAGCCCGCAACATGCGTCAATCAGATGCTTGAAAGTAGCCTCTTCAAATGCGGAATGGCGATTATGCTTTGTAATGTTGTAAGCCTGATACCAAGGGAGAGAATCACCGGTTAACCATGCCGAGAATGGCGAGCGAGTTGCGCCAGTCCCATTCCAATTTGGAACTTCGACCTCGTATGATGAAAGAAGATGTGTCGTTTCGATTTTTTTGTAATCGCTCATGTTCCAATCGCCAGATCTACTATAACCATTTTCCTTGAGGATCGCCTTGAAGTTTGCTTCAACCTCCACGCAAGCACGAAGTAATAGTGAGTGAATTCGGTAGGAATAGCATATAAGATTCTTGTCGGCTGGCTCGACATAATCAAATAGCACTTGGAGATCCTTCAAAAGTATTAAAAACGCACGAATGTAATGCTCCGGAGATTGAGAAAATTTGGGGTGAACCATGTACTGCCAACGGCCACCTTCCGTGTAACTACCATCGACGAACTGACGACACGTTCTGCGATATGGACGATCGACTGGCACTGCTATCCCTCCTTCTGTGAGGTTCTTAAAAACCAGTCTATAACTTCCAATTATGGAAGTCAAGGCAAGTCCCGGGTCCAGCCAGATGGAGGCTAAGGGCATAGTATTATCACAACAGTGTATCCGGTGACGGAATCTTGGAAAGTAGTGGCTCCGCTGAGGCAGAGTAACACAAAAGCCCGGAGTAACGAACAGAAATCGAGTCAAGCGTGCATTTGCGAGACTTAGGCGAACAATAATCAATAAAGCTGTATAAATTATAAAATAATTCAATATAACTAAATATCTCTTTGCGTGCATCATTTCTATCTTTAAAATTGACATGATAAGTTAATTCTGCGAGAAGAGTTTTAAGAAAAGTCTCTTTTATGACATTATCATAAGAAATTCCCGAACTGCTCATACTTTTTAATCATTCTGTGTTTCTAAATATTCGACAATTATGGGTATTTATTATCAAAATTGGC
>Ga0307378_10005326_pt1 | contig 17961 bp, 20 predicted proteins | sample UN1MG_FD_202238 | JGI IMG/M metagenome (GOLD analysis project Ga0307378, IMG submission 202238) | Soil microbial communities from Risofladan, Vaasa, Finland - UN-1 | ecosystem: Environmental > Terrestrial > Soil > Coastal area > Acid sulfate soil | place: Finland: Risofladan, Vaasa | collected... | reverse complement strand
TCATATACGAGTTCCCAGAGGACTTCGCGACTGGGCAATACACCTGGATGACGGCGATATTCGAGCAGGGCACTTTCAACATGATAACCGACATCTCGAGCGCCTCGTTCACATTCATGTAGCCGCAAAGCCGCGGCCAGTTTCAGGCTGCACGTTGTGCTTTCGTAGGGGCGATTCACGAATCGCCCTGGTCTATTCCGATCGGGTACCGTATGGCGAAGGGCGGTTCGTGAACCGCCCCTACATGGCTGCGCTGTGGGCACCTATGGGAGCGGAGACACTTCGTGCGCCGTTAGTCTTGACAGAGGGGGGTCTTTATTGTTATCTATGCGTATATGGGAAAGAGGAGTAGGAAGCATAAGCGGAACGTTCCGGCGATGTCTTTTGGGTCGGGAAGCCGGTATGGTTTTGGTCACGTGCTATTGGTGAACGCCATCGCGTGGGCGGTGCTTCTGTTGATCCCGTTTATCGTGGGCAAGTTATTTACAGGGCACGGGGCGGACATTTATCCGTTTTATGCGGTGTTGGGTCTCTGCTTCACGGTGGGATCGCTCCTTGATTGCTCGCTGGACAGGATTTGAGAAGATGGTTTTGAGGTAGGTTAAGAATATGGAAGAAGACAGGCGTGGTGGGACGGTAGTTGAGCTCGTGCCCATGGGTGTCAGAAAGATTGGGTCAGAGTATGATTTCACAGTGCTGACCGCTGGCCGGGCGCTGCAAATACAGTCGGGCTTGCTGCCGTTTTCTCGTGGTGGTGGCAAGAGTTGTATTGAGATTGCGATAGAGGAGATACTCGAGGGCAAGGTCGGGATTAAACCTAAAGATGATAAGCCGTCGCTTGCCTGAGAGATCGGTGTTTGGAGGGATCAGATGTCCGGGCACTCAAAATGGAGCACCATAAAGCGTAAGAAGGGGAAAGAGGACGCCAAGCGTGGCAACCTCTTTACCAAGCTGATCAAGGAAATCACAGTCGCGGCGAGGCAAGGTGGCGGCGACCCAGAAAGCAATCCGCGGCTCCGCAGTGCCGTTGTGTCTGCTAGAGCGGCAAACATGCCACACGACAACATTGAGCGAGCCATCAAGAAAGGGACTGGCGAGCTTCCGGGCGTGTCCTATGAGGACGTGAGTTACGAGGGATATGGCCCGGGTGGCGTTGCGATCTTCATCGAGTGCCTCACCGACAACAAGAACCGAACGGTTTCTGAGATTCGGTATATTTTATCGAAGAACGGCGGGAGAATGGCAGACGTCGGGAGCGTTTTATGGATTTTCGACAAGAAGGGCCTTGTAGTCATCGAGGAGAAGAACGTTGATAACGAGGACCGGCTGATGGATGCGGCGGTTTCGGCGGGTGCTGACGATGTGACGAACGATGATGGTGTTTTTGAGATCGTGGCTGCGCCGGAGCGGCTAGCTGATTTGCAGGAGGTGCTTGCCGCGGAGGGTTTTGAGATACAGTCTGCGGAGGTAACGATGGTTCCCAAGAGCACGGTGAAGCTCGAGGGGAAGGATGCGGTGCAGATGCTTCGGCTGATGGACCGGCTCGAGCAGAGCGATGATGTTCAGAACCTTTTTGCCAACTTTGATATCGATCCTGCGGTTATGGAGGAAGTCGGCTGAAGGTCCTAGGCGTTGACCCCAGCTGCAGGTCAACGGGCTACGGCATAGTCGAGCAGGGCGAGGGTGGCGAGCTTTGCGCGGTCAAATACGGGGCAATCCCGGTCCCTCAGAAGCACTCCTTGCCGCAGACACTTAGCGTCATTCATTCCGAGATAGTGTCCCTCATATCTGAGTTTCTGCCCAATATCGTCTCGATGGAGGCGGTATTCTACGCTCAGAACGTTCGCACTGCGTTCAAGCTGGGGGCAGTGCGTGGCGTTGTGATGCTTGCTGCCCAGAGCGCTGGCCTGCCGGTCGTGGAGCACTCTGCGACCGAGATCAAGCTCGCCGTTACGGGTTATGGGAGGGCGAGCAAGGAATCAGTTCAGAAGATGGTCAAGATCGCCCTCGCCCTTACGGAAACGCCATATCCTGACGACGCGTCCGATGCGCTGGCCGCGGCGATATGCCACCTAAACACCGAAAAACTGCGGGCGCAGGTTAAGGCCTCTTATGAGGCGCAGACCGCAAGTCGTAGATGATTGATTACATATCCGGCAAGATCGTCGAGAAATCCCCTGAGCGCGTTGTGCTCGAGGTTGGCGGCGTGGGGCTCAAGGTTCAGATATCCTTTACGACCTATCAGCAGTTGGGCCAGGTTGGCTCAAGTGTGAAGCTTCTCACTCATCTTCACTTCCGGGAGCCGACGTTTGAGCTGTTCGGTTTCGCGACGTCCGCCGAGCGCGATATATTTCGACTTCTTATCCAAGTCTCCGGCGTCGGCGTCAAGGTCGCCAGAACAATCCTGTCGGGCATTGAGCCCCGTGATGTCCGGCGGGCAATTCTGGAGGGCGATATACCTCGACTTGCGTCCGCCCCGGGAATCGGGCCCAAGACTGCTGAGCGCATCGTCGTCTTCCTACGGGATAAGGCCACTCGAATAGCTATTCCAGCGGAGCCAGGGGCCCCCTCGGCCGAAGGGATTGAGAGGGACGCGGTGGCCGCCCTCGAGTCGCTCGGTATCCCACCCAATACATCCCGAGCTGTCGTCCGCAAGCTTGTCGAGCAAAGAGGGCAATCTGTGCCGCTTGAGGAGCTTGTCAAGGTGGCCCTCAAGGCCCTGTTCTAGCCCGGACGCTTCTGTCGTACGCTGTCTATCCTCTCCGGTCACAGCTTGGACATCTCGAGGCGGGGCCTAACGAGCCTCCAGACCACTGCCTCGTTCATCGTCTCCATCGACATCCGCGATCTTTAGCGGCTCGCTTCTTCTATAACGGATGTCGCATCTCCATCTATGGATATAGACATTCTGAGCTCTGGGTCTCTCATAGGTCTGACTGGTGACCAACTTGTCTCCAGAGCAATGGCTCTAGAACGAGATGAGGTCCTGGTCAAGCACAACCATCTCGTCCCGGCGCGGGCCGGTGGACACCAAAGCGATACCCACGCCCATCTCCTCCTCAATCCGCTCAAGGTATGACATGGCATTTGAGGGAAGCTGCGCTACGTCCGTCAGGCCCCTCGTGGATTGTCTCCACCCAGGAAGACGCACATATACCGGCCTGCACTCCGCCAGAACGTCTATCTCCGGCGGAAACTCCGTCAACCGCTCGCCTCCGTGTTCGTAGCCGATGCAAACTGGTATCTCATCGAGAACGTCTAAGACATCTAGCTTGGTCACTACGATCGAGGCGATGCCGTTGATCCGAGCCGCATACCGAAGCGCAACCAGATCGAGCCATCCGCAGCGACGAGGCCGACCGGTAGTCGCCCCAAACTCCTTGCCCCGCTCGCCAAGCAGCTTACCCGCATCAGCAGAGTCTTCGGTGGGAAACGGTCCCGCCCCTACTCTTGTGCAGTAGGCCTTTAGGACCCCTACGACCTTGTCGATCTTAGTGGGCGGAACTCCCGAGCCAATACACGCCCCGCCGCTCACAGGGTGCGAGCTCGTGACGAATGGGTAGGTCCCGTGCTCGATGTCCAATAAGGTTCCCTGAGCACCCTCGAACAGGATTTTTTTGCCACGGTCGATATAGTCAGCAAGGGCCTTTGACGTGTCCGCGACGAAGGGCCTAATCCGCTCACTCAACGGCCTCAGCTGCTGCACAAGCGCATTCGCATCAAAGCGTTCGCTCAGGCCGCCTCGTTCGAGGATGAGGTTCTTCTCCTTCGTATTGCGACGGAGCTTATCAAGCAAAAGCTGTTCGCGGAAAAGGTCTGCCACCATGACGCCCGACCTCGCTACCTTGTCAACGATCGTAGGCCCAACGCCTCGGAGGGTTGTCTCGAGCGCTTGCTTGCCTCGAAGGGATTCGTCCAGCCTCTCCAGCGCCTTGTGATAAGGGAGGGTAACGTGGCAGCGGGAGCTCACCAGAAGGTGGTCGCCTATCTCAAGGCCTCGCGACCTCAGATCGTCGATCTCCACGAAAAGCTGCTCAACGTCAACCACAACGCCGTTGGCGATTACGCTGATTTTATCAGGGTGAAGAACGCCCACAGGCAAGAGGTGGAAAACATACTTCTCGTCGCCGACTACAACGGTATGGCCAGCGTTCGCTCCTCCAGAGTAACGAACGACTACGTCTGACTGGGCGGCAAAGACATCAACAATCGTCGCCTTCCCCTCATCCCCCCACTGCAAGCCCACAAGCACTAATGTGGTCATGAGCCGGCCCGGTCGCGCTCCTCCGAGCGACGCGCTATCCTGTCATAAATGCCGTCGTAGATGGAGACTATCGTGAATCCGCTGCCAACAACGACCAATAGAAAAGGCACTACCGGCACACTGTCGATAGCGAAGTAGGTTATCACCCCGATAACTAAGAGAAGGCCCCAAACAATCAAGTTGACCAGAATGTAATCACCGAGTGAATACCTCAAAGCAGTCGCCTCGTCCATCCCTGAGGTTGAAGCATTATTAAACATGTCCACTCCGTAAGCATGCTTGACCACTCAACGGTTCCCGCCTCCATAAGTCCGTCCGCCATCAGTGTCCGGCATTTCATCCATAACGGCGACCATAAAAGCCCTCCACATTAAATCCATCAATGCCCTCCACCAACGCTGCCTCCCCCGACAGAATAGCTCTGCGCAAAAACCTTGAGCATTGAACCACCCTGGCCGCCTAAGTCAAGAGCTGTCTTGGAGGAGGAGTTTTCGTAATGGTGCCCGGGCCTGCTCAACTGACGGCGTTCTTCCGGCATCCCCGAAGGGGATTAACGTGGGTAGCCGTAGGCGTTAGCCTACGGAATCGGAACGCATCCCCACCTCCCCAGATCGGCCCTGATGGGGCCGCACAACAGTCCCTTCACACCAGAAACCTTCGTCATAAAACGGCAGATTGTGCAACCCTTTCAGGGTTGTTTTTCTTTTTCTTCGCTGGCCGTGATCCGTAGGCTGACGCCTACGGCTACCCTATAGTCAGTCAAGCGTTTTCTTCACTCGGTTATGGGATGTTTCACTGACGGTGTGGTGTTGCCCTGTTGCAGCAACAGGGCGATTTCGAGGCCTTTCAGGGCGGGAGTATGCCCCGGCTCCGGTAAGCTCCAATTTCAGTCGATGCCGTCCGGAATTAGAGCCACATAGCCGATAAACCAGCTATTCTGCGCTCAAGATTGGGGAAACTCCTGATCAAATGGTCTGCCAAAGAACCAGATGTGCTTGGCCGTTATCTGCGACCCGATGCCATTCCGAACACGCTGCAAAGGCTATGAGCTTCTGATCCGATCGTGCCTAAGCCCTATTAACCCCGCTCGCTTGGAGGCCTTCGGCAGTTCCCCTCGATGTGTCCGAGCAGGCGGTCGATGACCTCCTTGATTGTGAGGTCAGTTGTATCGATCTCAATGGCGTCTTCGGCCTTAACAAGCGGCGAGTGCTTTCGCGTCATGTCATTCAGGTCCCGAAGGCGGAGCTCCTCCTGGACTTCAGACAGTGTTTTGTGGATGCCCATGCGCTCGTAGTCCTTGAGCCGGCGCCTCCCTCTCTCCTCGAGAGAGGCAGTGATGAAGAACTTGCACTCGGCATCCTTGAGGACAACAGTGCCGATGTCCCGGCCCTCGAGCACGACGCCGCCGGCCCTGGCCATCGCCTGTTGCCGGGCGACGAGTTCTTTGCGAACAGGCAATAAGCTGGAGACGCTTGATGCCGCCTGGGCAACGTCCGGCTCACCGATCCGCTCCGTAACATCCCGGCCGTTCAGGATGAGGCGTTGATTGGAGGCGGGACCTGCGAAATCGATTGCAACCCCCGGCAGTATTGCTTCCACGCCCGGCTCGTCGAGAGGGTCAATACCTTTCTCGAGCGCCATAAGCCCGACCGCGCGGTACATGGCGCCGGTATTGATGAGTTTGTATTCGAGCTGCACAGCTAGCATCTTGGCCACGGTGCTTTTGCCGCTCGCACATGGCCCGTCAATGGCGATTTTCAGACGTTTCATAACAATACCTCTTTACGGAGACCAGCTTGGCTCGGTGCAGTTGCCGAGGACAGACACAGTTTCTGTCAGCCCACTCCCATCGCGGTTAATCATGTACAGGGAGCTGAACGAGCCGCCCTTCTTGGCGCTGAAGGCTAGTTTCTCTCCATCAGGCGACCAGGCTGGAGACTCACAATCTGAAAGCCCTTCTGCAAGCGCACAAGTGCCCTCCCCGTCGGGCCCGATCAGCCGAAGCTGGAAAGCATTGTCCAACAGCGACATATACGCTATGAGGCTTCCGTCAGGCGACCAGGCTGGACATTCGTTGTGCCTGCCCTCAAAGGTCAGCCTCCTGAGCCCGCTACCATCGATGCTCATCACGTATATCTGCGGTCGTCCCGTCCTGTCCGACATGAACGCAATCGAGCGGCCGTTGGGCGCGAACGTTGGCGAGGTCTCTATCGACTTCGAGTACGTCAGCCTTGTCAGCTTCTCTGAAACCACGTCAAGCACGTAGATGTCACTATTGCCGGACTTGCTGATGGCAACCGCAATGCGCTTCCCATCAAGCGACCATACAGGTGACGCAACAGCCCCATCGCAGTCCAGCACCTCATCAACCCGTCCTGACACCACGTCCAGCATCGAGAGCTTCGAGCCGCTATCCTCGAAGCTTATGAAGGCAATCCTGTCTCCTCTAGGCGAATAGGCAGGAGAGAGAACAATGCTCGACAGACTCGTCCATTGCCGCATGTCGCGCCCATCGTAGTCAGCGCTAAAAAGCTCCTTGCACCCACTCCAATCTGAGACAAAGGCTAGCCTGCAATGTGCCGTCCCGCTCCTGCCAGAAAGCATCAGCCCCAACTCATCAACGAATTGGTGCAGAACAGCTCGCTGCTGAGCCATCGGCACCGAGAAAACTTTTGAAAAAACCTTCTTCTGTGTCCTTGCGTCTATCACTCTGCCTTTGAACGTAAAACCACTGTCCCCAAAGCTCGCATCCCAAACCACGAAAACGTCCGCGGCACGCCCTGACTGGGTGGTATGTCCCCAAGAAGCTCTCGCCCCAAGCCGGGCACCCCTGACAACCTCTGGGCCAGCCTTCACAAGCCTAAAGCGGTTTGACTGGGTTATGTCAAACTCCAAAACATCGCGCGTCGTCCGGAGAACAGGTTGCGACTTGGCCTCCACCGGCCCGGCAAGACACACCCTAATGAGCCTCGTCCCCGACTCGCTAATGGTGAGGTATATGCCTCTGCCCCGAGCGAATCCATAATGTCCGAACACGGCAAGAGACACCAACGCCGCAACTGACAAGCAGACCGACCAACCGTCAGGGCGCCTCGACAAGAACCGCCTCACGAAGAGCAAGCATCACATCCCCCCACGGCTACTTGTGATATTCGAAAGTAACAAACAGCGCGCCCAATGTCTCTTCTTTGTAACCGTCCGGCAAGGGAGGAAATGGCGCCGCCGCCTCGACCGCCCTGAGAACAGACCGATCAAAGACAGGACTTTTTGAGGAGTGCTCCACCCTCATCTGGTCAATGCCGCCGTTGCGGTGAATTAAGAATGCCACCTTTGCACGCAGCGCTTTTTTGCCGGCAATCGCGTCTGACGGATACAGCCACGCCTCGGCAAGCTTGCTCTTTAGCACATTGAGATAGTAGGGATACTCGAAGCGTTGCCCATCCAGACGCATCGGCGTGGATACCCTCGCAGCTTCGTGCGTTATGGGGTGAGGTTTGGGTCGGGCCTTTTGCAACTCACTCTTGGTGTTCGACTTGAGTATTGACGCGTGTTTAGATTCTGCCTCTTTAGCGGTCTGGGTCCTCTCGGGTTCGGACGATTTCGGGAGCATCTCCGCAGGCTCTTCATCCTGCTGATGGACCACGGCGGGCGCCAGGCGCACCCTAAGCTCTGACGGCACAGGTGCGCAATGGTGCCGGCTGAGCGTGGCTGACAGGAGGAGAGAGGCAACGGTAAAATGCACCACGACAGAGAGAGCAAGAAAAGAGAACCGCAGCCTCTTCGGGCACATCTCCATAAACGGTCCTAAAGAGCGCATCGGCTGAAGGGCGCCTCGCTCAGTCCAGCAACTCGTATTTCCTTAACACATCGCATACTATTCCCTCTATCTTAGCCACGCGGAAGGGCTTTTCCAGAAAGCCATCAACGCCATCATAGACAAGCTCCTCCTCCGTGCCCTCGGAACCATACCCCGTAATTGCAATCACCGGCACATCTGGCCGATTCTCTTTGATCCGCTTCATCAACTCAATGCCATCCATTCGCGGCATCTTAATGTCAGTAATGACCATCTGGAAATCGCCGCTATCGAACTTCTCGATAGCCTCCAGCCCGTCGTGCGCCATCTCGCTGCCAAACCCAAGGCCATTAACAATGTCCGCTAGGAGCTCTACAAGGCAGTCCTGATCGTCAACCACAAGGACTTTTATGCTCGACGCTACTTTTGCCATCGAAGTTCCGCTCACTCTCCTAAGGCCTCACCTCACTCAATAATAACCCAGCTGTTGATCTATATCGTTACCTCTGCAAGAATGCTTAAGAAACACCCAAACAAAAAGTATTGGAGGCGCCATGACCGAATGCATTTTCTGTAAGATAGCCCGCGCGGAGATGAAGGCCCAAGTCATCTACAGCGACGAGGACGTTGTCGCGTTTCGCGACATCAATCCTCAGGCCCCGACGCACGTGCTTGTCATCCCTAGAAAACACATCCCAAGCATCGCCGACTGCGCCCCGGAGGACCTTCCGCTGTTGGCCAAACTCCTCCAGACAAGCGCCAAGATCGCTGACATGGAATCAGTCCGAGAAGGCGGCTACAGGCTTGTCCTGAACGCAGGAGAGGACGCCGGACAGGCCGTCGATCATCTGCATGTCCATGTGCTCGGCGGCCGTAAGATGGCCTGGCCTCCCGGCTGATGCCAAACAGAAGAGAAGACAGGGCCGTGGCCAATGACGGTGCATGGCCGGTATCGAGGAGTTTCCCCATTCTGACTTGGAGTAGTTCAGGGCACGGCTTTCGCTTCTGGGGATTTGACAACGGCTGCGCGTTGTTCTTTTCACAGCAAAGCCTTAGGACATAACCCCACTGCAAATCCCCGAAAGGGGATTGACGTGAATAGCCCCACGTGTAACGTGGGGAATCTGTGCCGGCTGACAAGCCTCTCCTCCAAAGGCCTCGGGCAATCTCTACGAGATTGCCCGAGGCCTTTGGGACTAATAGATTCTTGTCCGTTTCATTCCGTAGGTTCCACCTACGGCTACTCACGTTCCGCCCCTTCAGGGCGTCCTCATGCACACTGTCCACTGGCGTCCGATTGCAGTTGGAACAATGCAGAATCAGACCCATATAGCCAATAAACCGACGAGCCCCGCTGAAGATTGGGGAAACTCCTGTTCTATCAGCGTTACTTCACCACTTCTGATGCGAACAGAAACCGGTGACCGGCCTCTCTCAAGAGCGGCAGCTCCTCCTCGAGGACCGCGACCGTCGGCCGCCTCAGATGACAGAGACCGATAGCGGGGCGCTTGAGCGTTACCGAGAGGGTGAGCAGCCTCTCAAGCTCTGCCTTGATTGCCTGTCGGTCGTTTTTGTTGTCGATGAAGACGTCCCGATTGGACGCTTTCAGGTCCATGCTCTTGGCCATGGAATAGGCAACGCTCTCAACGGTCGTTCTGCTATCGACAAAGTAAAGGCCTCTTTCCTTGAGCTCGCCCATCAGAAGACGCATTACTGTCGGGTCCGCACAGGCTTTTGAACCCTCGTGGTTGTTGACTCCCTTAACGTAGGGGACGCTATCGAGAGCAGCGTTTACTAAGCCTGCGACCTCGCGCTCGCTCTGCCCACACCTTATCTCGAGCTCCGGGATATGAGGGTCCAGACGCCGAACCGGCTCCAGTGGAAGATGCAGCATGACCTCATGGCCGGCCGCCTCGGCAGCTCGCGCAGTGGCGCCGGCAAACGGCGTCCTGGGCATGACCGACAGCGTCAACGGGCAGTCTATCTGAACGAGCCGCTCACAGAGGGCGAGGTTGTAACCACAATCATCAACTATGATGGCGACCTCAGCGGTCCCGCTCGAGACCGTGGCCTGACTGGCCCCAGGCTGAATCTTTAGGGGTGCGCCAATGGACGGACCGGCTCTCGGCGAGGCAGCTCCTGCCCCAGGCATTCGCTGCACGAAGAGAAGGCACTGCCGCTTCACTCGACCGTAGCCCAGATCAATGGCAAGTATCCTCTTCTGCCCACGAGTGCTCTCATCGAAGGCGACGACGTTCGCGCCCACCCCTGACGCCTTTTTCGCAAGCGCCGCACGGAGCAGGTCCAACCGCGCCGAAGCCGGCGCCTCGAACTCCCGATACTCATACTCGTCCACCGTCCCGTCCGCCACGCTCTTCTCAAAAGCCATATTGCTCTTGTGAATCCCGGACTCTATCAGCGCCTCGTTGACCGCTTTTCGCAGCGACTCGGACTTGAGCTCCCGCTTGCTGGGGGAGAACATGCCCTTGTCCTGCGCCCAAGTGTAGAGCTCCACCCCCACCAAAGAGCGGCCATACCTCGCCTGTAGAAGATCGAGCCCGAAGACCGCAACTGCGAATGCAAACAGGCCAGCGAGTATGAAGGCGAACGGCGAGATGGATTTGCCTCTTCGCCTCATTCGTGGCGTTCCTGAAGCCCTACCTGGTTTAGCCCTGCTTGCGCCCTTCGGTTTCCTGGGCTTCGCGGAGCCCGTAGGCTTCCCACCCTTATTACTGGCAGATGGCGGACTCGTCTTCTGCCTGGTCCCCGCACGAGGCTTCCCCTTGGGCAAGCGAGCTGTCATGGCGAAACGGACTCTCCAGTCTCTTCGTGCTTCTTCAACGTATCAAGCGCATTGCATTATACGAAACACGCCGGGCGGAAAGAAGGAATACTCCCCATACGGGATGTGACTGAAACCCTGGGCCGACACTCAATCCTCCTCCGCACGGCCGAAGCCTCCGCCTCCGGGCGTCTCGATGCGTAGGACATCTCCGGGTCTTATGGCAATGTTGCACTTCGATGGCAGCGCTTCGGTCTCACCTTCTCGCATCAATGTGTTCCTGCCTCGCTCGCCCGGTTCACCCCCATGCAAGCCATAAGGCGCAAACTTGCGACGCTCTGAGATGATCGAGGCGCTGCCCACGCAGAGCGATTCGATCTCGCGGACGATCCCGTCTCCCCCCGAGTGTCTCCCCCCGCCGCCTGAACCTCGCCGAACCGAGTATCTCCTCACCCTGAGCGGAAACGCTCGCTCAAGCGCCTCGACAGGGGTGTTCATGGTGTTCGTCATGTGCGTGTGGACAGCGCTCTGCCCGTCCATTCTAGCGCTCGCGCCCATACCTCCCCCAATCGTCTCGTAGTATGCGAAATAATCGCCTGTTCGCGGGTCAGTCCCGCCAAGCGTAACGTTGTTCATCGTGCCACAACCCGCTGCGGGAATGGTCTCCGGGATAGCCTTAGAGAGCGCCCCGAGAACAACATCCACTATCCTCTGCGACGTCTCTACATTCCCAGCGGAGACCGCGGCTGGATGTCGCGCATTCACCAAACTGCCCTCCTCAGCAACTATCGTAACTGGTCGCATGCACCCCGCGTTGAACGGGATGTCCAGCCTCACAAGACAACGAATGACGTAATAAACCGCAGACATCGTTACCGCCAGATTCGCGTTCACGCTCCCAGCAACCTGAGAATCCGTGCCCGAGAAATCCACCTCGATATCGCTTCCGTCAACCTTGACCGTGGCCCGGATGCGTATCGCCCTCTCCGATATGCCATCGTTGTCAAGAAAATCCTCGAACTCATAAACGCCGTCCGGAATCTCCGAAAGCGCTGCCCTTGTAACCTTCTCGGAGTAATCCTGAAGCGCACCGGCGTATCTTTTAGCTGTCTCTACGCCGTGCCTCGCAACGATCTGCTCGAGCCGCCTGATGCCAGTCCTTATCGATGCGGTCTGCGCCTCAATATCGCCCTGGCGCTCCCGCGGTGTCCTCACGTTCGCAATGAAGAGCGCGAGCACGTCCCGCTGCACCTCGCCGGCCCGAACGATGTGCACCGGCGGAATGCGGATGCCCTCTTGATATATGTCGGTCGCGACCAGCATCGAGCCGAACATCGAACCGCCGACGTCCGCGTGATGAGCTCGATTGGCGACATAGAAGTCCGGCTCCTGACCATCCGAAACAAAGACAGGCGCAACGAACGTTACGTCAGGCAGATGGCTCCCGCCGCAGGACGGATCGTTAAGCATGACGATGTCGCCAGGGGCCATCGCTCCCTGGTCAATGGCCGCTCTCACAGAAGCCGGCATTGCGCCCAAATGCACAGGAATGTGCGCTGCTTGTGCGATCATCTCTCCATCACTGTCAAAGACCGCCGCCGAGAGGTCCCGTCGCTCCTTGATGTTCGCCGAAAACGCAGTCCGAACCAGCGACTCGCCCATCTCCTCCGCTACGGAAGAGAATAGGTTCCGAAAAACCTCCAGCGTGATTGGGTCGATCTTCGGCTTCATACAGAAGTTAGAATACCAGACGTTGGAACCATCAGTCGAGCAACGATGGTGCTCTTCACAAATGGTTCCGTCTTTGGCATTCTCGATAAGAGTGGTGCTCGTGAGACATAGGATCAATTGAGAGAAATGGGTGCAAATCATGATTGGGAAACTGGTGAGAGTGAACTTGCGGGAGGTCTGGCGGAACGAGGCCAAGCTAACAACTTGGCTAGCCGAAAACCTGGACTTGTTATCCGAACAGATCGGGATTGAACTGTCTCCGTTGGAGACAGAAAAGGCCGTTGGAACGCTCAGAGCAGATATCTTCGCCGAAGGTCCTAATGGTGAGACAGTTGTCATCGAGAACCAGTTGGAAAAGACAAACCACGACCATCTCGGCAAAATAGTGACGTATCTATCAAATCTTGACGCAAAGACAGCGATCTGGATAACGACGGAACCAAGAACAGAGCACAGAACTGCGATCAACTGGCTCAACGAGATCTCACCGAGTGACACCTCGTTCTATCTGGTCAAGGTTGAGGCGGTCACGATAGGAGGCTCGGAGCCTGCCCCGCTCTTGACGACGATATCCGGCCCAAGTCTTGAGGCGAAACAGATTGGTAGGCAGAAGGGCGCACTGGCTCAGACTCAGGTCAACAGAAGAGAATTCTGGGGTGGATTGCTCGAGAAGGCTAAGGCCAAGACGAAGCTTTACACTAACGTTAGGCCCCATAAGGACAACTGGTTGAATACCGGGGCCGGGAAGGCAGGTTTGTGGTGGTCCTTTGTCATCACTATGGATCGGGGCGTGGTCCAATTGAATATAGACCGTGGGCCGGACAAGAAAGATGAAACAGACAAGATATATGAACAGATTCAAAATGATCGAGAATCAATCGAAAAGACCTTTGGAGACAAACTTTCTTGGAACAGAATGGAAGGCCGGCTCGTCTGCCGGATAGAATCCTTCTCACAGATTGGCGGCCTGAGAGACGAAGAGAAGTGGGGCAAGATACAGGAAGACATGATTGACAGAATGGTGCGCCTCGAGAAAGCACTGAAACCATCGCTGGCAAAGATTCGCGGATGATTCTTCATGTTTTGCACGACCATTGTTTGCGGCAGACGAAGGCCAGACGAGACACTGCGCCGAGTTTGAAGGGGTAACGATGCCAGAAGTTTCCGGCCCACGGGATACTTGCGGTCGGGCGACAGGCGGGTTGATTCTGTCCGTGTTGCTCGCGGCCGCTGTAATCGCCATCGTCGTTTACTACATCACCGGTTCCGGGAGCTCACCCACTTCAGGCGGCGGGATAGACCCCTTTGAAATCGTGGACGAGACACGCGAGAGAGTGGCCCGGACGAACGAACAGAGAGAGCAGCTGGGCCAGTCGTTGCGGCAAGGTGCCGGGATGGGCCGCACGATGGCAGAAGACAGGGTCGCTAGGGGCGCTCTGGAGAATCAGGTTTCCAGGGCGCTGCGCGACTGCGGGGACATAGCAAGGGCGATAGAGTGCTTCCACAGGGATGTGTCCAAGTGGCCAGTCCAAAGCGCCGCCGACGAGGATGTGCGCATGGATTACCTGTATGGGAACGCGGGTCGGCTGCCCGAATTCGTCGCTAACGCGAAGGCTTCGTGGGGAGAGAGAGCGGGAAATCTACATTCATACCTGGTCTCCGACGGGCCCGAGAAAAAGGCCTGGTATGACTATTTCAAGGATACTTACGGCCGCTTCGATGGTTGGAAGGGGCCTTATCTACCTCGCGAGGCGCAGGACCCGTGGGGCCACGCTTACGTCGTTTCAGTCTCGGGCTTCCCCGGCGGCGCAAAGCCGAGCAATCACGTGTGGTGCCTCTCCGCGGGCCCAAACGGCATCGTCGAGACCCTCGCGTCGTCGAATCAAACGCTCGGCGACGATGTTGGTAAGATGATGGAATGAATATAGCACCTACAATCAATCTAGAGTCACTCCCCTAATATCGAGAGGTTTGACAACATGCGTGGCCAAGCCTATCGTAAGCGTCCTGTCTGCGCGTTGCTCAGGCGCATTTGGAGCACGAGATTGCGTTAGGGATTACTCAGTTTGGAGGGATGATGGTTCGGGCAACAGTTGGGATCATAGGTGGTAGCGGGCTCTACAAGATGGAGGGTCTGACTGACGTCGAGCGGGTCAAAGTGAGCACGCCATTCGGCAAGCCCTCCGACGAGCTGGTCTTGGGGACCCTCGAAGGCGTCAGGGTGGCGTTTCTGCCGAGGCACGGCGTTGGCCATCGAATAATGCCCAGCGAGATCAACTTCCGCGCCAACATCTACGCGCTCAAAAGTCTCGGCGTCAATGCGGTGATCGGGGTTACGGCGACGGGCAGCCTTAAGGAGGAGATAAGGCCGCTGGACTTCGTCGTCATCGACCAGTTGTTCGACCGGACATATAGGCGAATTGGCACGTTTTTTGGGAACGGAATCGTGGCGCATACGTCGATGGCGGAGCCGTTTTGCCCTGTTTTGCGTGGCTTTCTGGTTGAGGCCTGCAAGCGGATTGACGTTCGCGTTCACGATGGCGGAACCTACGTCTGTATCGAGGGCCCGCAGTTCTCGACGCGAGCCGAGTCAAACGCGTTCAGACAGCTCGGCTTCGACGTCATCGGTATGACGAACATGCAGGAAGCAAGGCTTGCCCGCGAGGCGCAGATGTGCTATGCGACGATCGCCTGCGTTACGGACTACGATGTCTGGCGTGATGCGACCGAGGATGTAACTATTCAGGAGGTCATCGCGAACCTCAACAAGAACGTGGGTAACGCGATGGCGGTGATAAGGGACGTGGTGCCGCGGATCGACGATGCCCGGAGATGCGGATGTCGTGAGGCGCTGAAAAGCGCGATTATCACGGGTCGGGAGCACATTTCAGATGAGATTCGTGAGCGGCTTGGCTTTCTGATCAACGAGTATTTGTAGGTTTGGATTTGCAGTTCATTTGAGGAGGTGTTTCGTTGTCAATCACAGTCGTAGGCTCAGTCGCCTTCGACGCCGTTGAGACTCGCGCTGGTCGGCGAGATGAGCTTTTGGGCGGGTCGGCGACTTATTTCTCGATAGCCGCGTCGAAGTTCACTGACGTCAATCTTGTGGGCGTCGTAGGTGCGGACTTCGGCCAAGAGCAGATAGATTTCCTTGGAAGATACAGCGACGTTTCTGGCCTCGTCGTGGCGCCGGGCGAGACGTTCCGGTGGGCGGGTCGGTATTCGGACGACATGAACGATCGAGAGACGCTCGCAACGCACCTCAATGTCTTCGCTGATTTCTCGCCGCAGGTCCCCGACAAGTATCGGGCGTGCGAGACAGTTTTTCTTGCAAACATCGATCCCGATCTTCAAGTGGAGGTTCTGGCCTCGTTGGGGCCTGGCGAGCGGTTGGTTGGCCTGGACACGATGAATCTCTGGATCGATATGAAGAGGGACTCGCTCATAAGTGCTCTGAGGCAGGTGGATATTTTGACTATAAACGAGGATGAGCTGCGCCAGCTGCTGAACGAGGGGAACGTCTGGGCGGCGGGACCTGAGTGCCTCGAGCTGGGGCCGGCAGTTGTCGTCTGCAAGCGGGGCGAGTATGGTTCGATCCTGTTCACAAAGAATGGCGCGTTCGTGCTGCCGGCCTTCGGGACTCGCAAGGTAGTCGATCCGACTGGCGCGGGCGATTCGTTTGCTGGCGCCTTCTTTGGCTATCTTGACCAGCACGCTGACTGGCGCACGAACGAGGCGCTCAAGAATGCCCAGGTGCTTGGGACGGTTGTTGCCTCGTTCACGGTAGAGGCGTTCGGTGTTGACGGGCTTGTGGCGGCTGACAAGAGGGCGATACAATCTCGAAGAGAGTGGCTTGCGAAGATTTGTTGCTTCCCGTTTGACTTTGAGTTCTGAGCATCGCTATACTTGAAAGTGAAGTGGTGTATCTAGAGCAGAGTTTGTTTAATTGCCTCTTAGGGCAAGGAGGTTAAGACTTGGTTACGCTTCCTCAGCTTTTGACACAAATAGTTGAAAAAGGGTCCACTGACCTGCACCTCACGGCGGGGACTACCCCTCAGATGCGCATCGATGGTTTGCTTCAGCCGATGGATTACCCTGTCTTGACGACGAAAGACACCAAGCGACTGTCGTATTCGGTGCTTACCGATGCACAGAAGCACCGGTTTGAGGAGGACAAGGAGCTTGACCTTTCGTTCGGCGTGAAGGGGCTTTCGCGGTTTAGGGGTAACTTGTTCCTTCAGAAGGGTGGAGTTGCGGCGGCTTTCAGGACGATTCCTTGGGAGATACTGGGGTTTGAGGAGCTTGGGCTGCCAAAGGTCGTGTCCACGTTCCCGAACATCCCTAAGGGATTGGTCCTGGTTACGGGCCCCACCGGTAGCGGCAAGAGCACAACGCTCGCATCGATCATCGACAAGATCAACCAGGAGAAGCACCTGCATATCGTTACCGTTGAGGACCCCATCGAATACCTGCACAAGCACAAGAACTGCATCGTCAATCAGCGCGAGATCGGTGCGGATACGATGAGCTTCCAGAATGCTCTCAAGTACGTGCTAAGGCAGGACCCGGACGTCATCCTCATCGGCGAGATGCGGGACATCGAGACGATCGCCGCGGCGCTTGTTATCTCAGAGACGGGTCATCTCACTTTCGCAACGCTTCACACCAACTCCGCGGCGCAGACGATCAACCGTGTTATCGACGTTTTCCCGCCGCATCAGCAGCCCCAGGTTCGAACGCAGCTTTCCTTCGTCTTGCAGGCGGTTTTGGTTCAAGCTCTTCTGCCAAACATGAGTGGAAGGGGGCGTTGCCTCGCGACAGAGGCCATGATGCCAACGCCGGCCATCCGCAACCTCATCCGCGAGGACAAGATCCATCAGATATATTCCGTCATGCAGACAGGCCAGGAGCTTCACGGGATGCAGACGTTGAACCAGTCTCTGTTTAGGCTGTATCAGAGCAGAACCATCTCGCTTCAGACAGCGCTTCATAGCTCATTGAGGCCTGAAGAGCTGCAGCAGATGATCGCAACGGGCACGGAAGCGTTAGACGCGGAGGTAATGTCTGCTGGCCGGGGACGCCGCCGCTAGAGGCTTGCTGCGGTGGCTCGACACCGCTTTGGCTCGCCGCGGCCTGACGCGGCGTGTGCTCTGTTAAAGCGCGCGGTTGTATCGATGACGGTTTCCAGGTTCAGGATAGGTGGTGTCTATCAGAGGGTGGTGTCAAGCCGCCACACTCCAAAAAAGCGGTCGCACACACGGTCAATCTGATTATCGGGAACACTGATTCCAGGAGTTTTCGTGTTTTCGGGGAGAGGAGTGTTGGGTTGCAGGCCGCAAGGCGGTGATTTGGGTGTGCGAGAAGTGGAATCGGTGAGCTGGACGCCGC
>Ga0307378_10005324_pt1 | contig 17963 bp, 21 predicted proteins | sample UN1MG_FD_202238 | JGI IMG/M metagenome (GOLD analysis project Ga0307378, IMG submission 202238) | Soil microbial communities from Risofladan, Vaasa, Finland - UN-1 | ecosystem: Environmental > Terrestrial > Soil > Coastal area > Acid sulfate soil | place: Finland: Risofladan, Vaasa | collected... | reverse complement strand
TCATACCGCCTTCAGTCGCGGCTTGATCGCCGCCTCGTATTTCTTCATCGCTTCTTTCCGATGCTGCGCGGTCGGATGCACGTAGCGCATCACCATTCGGAGGCTGCTGTGACCGAGAATGCCGGCGAGCGTCGGCAGATCGCACCCGGCCTCCACCATGCGCGTCGCGAAGGTATGCCGCAAATCGTAGAGGCAAAAACTCAGGCCGGCCTCGCGGCAAATTCTATCATGCACGCCGTTCAGCTTCGTCATGTGCCTGCCGGGATACCGGGGGCTCGGGAAAAGCCACTTTCCCGGCGATCCTAGCCGCCTGGAGACGATCATGACGGTCTCGCCTACCAGATCAAGGGTCCGGCGCGCCGCACGGCTCTTACCGCCCGCAATCCGCAATTGCTCGCCCTCGAGATCGACGGCGCCCTGTGGCAGACTGAGAATCTCCTCGGGTCGGCAACCTTGAAGCAAAATCAGCCGCGCGGCGTCATGGAGATTCTGCTTTTTCAATTCGGCGCACTTCTCGAAATAGATCCGCTCCTCTTCGTCGGTGAGCACGTAGATCCGGATGGCTTCGGCGTCGCTCGGCTTGGTGACCGCCGCGACCGGGTTCGTCTCGACCCATCCGAATTTCAGCGCCCACTTGCGAAAGAACACTGACAGATTGAGCAGATCATTCCGCAAGGTACTGTCGCGGACGCCGCACTCCGCAATGCGCCAGTGTTTGTAGCGTTCGATGTCGCCCGGTGTAATCGCGTCAACCGGGCGCTCCCCGAAAAACATCGCGAGACTGGCGAAGCTGGTACGAATCCTGTGCGCCGTATTCGGCTTCGAGCGATACTCGACGTCCTCGGCCCAGGCGAGAAACTCTTCGGCGGCATCGGCGAACAGCGTCACGGCGGGCTGGATCTGCTGATAGCGCAGCAAGTCGGCCTTGGCCTTCTGGCGCTTCTGTTCAGCGATCTCCTGCGCGCGCTTCACGTTTTGTTTTGTGGCCTCCAAGCCGGTGTCTCCGGTTAGCTCCTGGCCCCCGGTGCACACCCGGTAATGCCAGTGGCCGTAACGTTTTCTGAGGTTCTTTAGACGTTTCACTCTTGGATCCCTTCCGCAGAGATTGTAGCCAAGTTTCGACGTCGCCGGCAGGATAGAAGACCTTGCGACCCACCTTGAGCGCGACCGGCCCTCGAGCCTGGGCGCGCCACTTCGCCAGCGTCTGCTGCTCCATGTGAAGACGCTCGGCGAGTTCAGCCGGCGTGAACCAGCGGTCATTCAAGATGGCCCGCGCGGACAAATTATCCTTGGCCCTCCCGCGCCGCGTCGACGGCGGCTCGAATCCTTTTGAATTCGCATACCCACCAATCCCTCCGCTCGGGCGCTATCTTTTCGCCTTCCCGCGCCGCCCGCCCGCTCGTATAGCCCACGTCCCGAGAAAGTTGCTCCAGGTCGCTCCGCAATTCAGACAATGAGGGTTTTCGCTTTTTCATGGCTTCTCCCCCGCCGCGTCGATGGCTAGTTTGAGCCAACGGTCAAGAAGGTTAAGCCTGCTTTGGATGGCATCCCGCTGAGACTGCACGTCGGCAATCGCATCTTTTTCGGGTGGTGATATAATCATCCCTGGGACTATAAACGCATCGGAAATTCTCCAGTATTCAACGGCCTTGCCATCAATGATTCCCGCCTTCCCTCTATTCGAGCTGCTGCGAGAGAGCAGAATAGGGTCTTCGTCAAACTTCACGGCGTCTACTTCTTCTCGTGTTTCGAGGAATCTCCTGGTCGCTGTGTCGCGGTACTGACGGAATGTTCGGCTCATGACTTCTCTCCCGCCGCGTCGATGGCGGCCCGCAATTGTGCAATGGCCAGTTTCGACAATGCATCGAGTGCCTCTTTGCGGTATCGTTCGGATTTCGCCCGCTCCCCGGCCAGCGCCTTCAGGGCGTCGTCACGCACGTCCATCTGTTTTTCAGAAACAACGTAAAAGTAGTCCCGTTCACGCTTCCATTTCCCAACCTCGGCCTCCAGCGCCGTACATGCCTCCACGAGCCGCGCACTCTCCTCGGCCAGCTCCTTGAGGACGGCGTCACGCTCCCGCAGTGCACACGCAACATCCGCGTTCATCTCCCGCTCATGGCTATATCTGGACAGGTCCGCCAAGAGCACGGCGTTTTCGGCTTCCAGCTCCGCGATGCGCCGGAACTGCGAAGACTGCACCGTGGGACAATCGCAAGGGTGCCTGTTCCCACAGCAGCCGCAAATCTTGTCGCTCATGGCTTCTCCCTTGGTCTACACGAGCAAGGATCGGCGCCCTGGTAACGTCCGCGCGCGACGATCCGGAAACCCGTACCGCGGCAATATAGGCAGTGAACGTCTCCGAGAGGTTTCGTTGCTTCGCCTTCGTCGATTCGCCGGCAGTACAGCATATTGTGAACATCGGCAGGCTTTGGGTAATTCCTCTGCTCTGCCAGCCACGTAGTTACGATCTCTTCAACTTCGCGGTTGTGCTTCGCCCGCAGCAAGGCGAGCTTGACCTCGCGGAGTGACTCCTCGGTGGCCGGTCGAAAATCGAGAGCCTCGAGCCGACGCATCTGCATCACGACGAAAGCCTCGCTTGGTGGAGGTAATTGGATCATATCGAATCCAGTAGTTTCTCCCGCTCCGACTTCCGCTCGGGCTCAGGCGGCGGCGATTTCTTCCATTGGCCGCTTTCAAGGAAATTCCCGAGATTGGGCATAAACCCCTCTCGCCATTGGCGCGTTCGCGTCCACAGCGCGAAGTTGCGCCAGAACGTCAGGTGATCCTCCGGTGTCTTGACGAGACTGATGAACAACTGGCAATCCCAATCAGGTTTCACGACGCCAGGATATTCGCGCTCGAGTCTGTCCCATTCCGGATCGCCATCCGACTCCGATGTCCGACTCCGATATCCGACTCCGATATCCGACTCCGCCTCCGACTCCGAAGCCGCGCACGCGCGCGGGGGGGCCGTCATATGACCGTCATCTGTCGGGCACGTGACGGGCATCTGACTGTCAGGTGACGGGCATCTGCTTTTTTTTGCTCGCATTCTTTGATTGAAGTTGTTGACCTGCAAGTACTTCTTATTCCCCACCGTGTAGAGCGTGACAAGCGGTTGCCCGTCATCTGTCAGCACATTGCTGACATCTGTCAGGCATCTGCCCGTCATGTGACTGTCAAATTTCACGTACCGCCGCGGGAAGCATTTCACGCTGAGGAGTTCCGGGTCAGCCTCATGCCGGCCATAATCATCGACCACCAGGAGCAGATGCCAATAAAAAAGTTCAGCCTCCTCGGAGAGCGAATTGACCGCTCGGCTGTCGAGAATACCTTCACGTAGTACACGGCTCGGCATCAGGAGATTCTCAAAGCACAACAATCTCTTCGATCGGCGTTTCATCGGTGAACGCCGGTATCTTCGCTGTCAGTGGCCGTTGCAACATTGCCAGCCTGCTTCGAAGAACATCCGCAACTTGGGCCACGTCGACCGTCGGATCGAACCTGCGGAGGTCGTTCAGGACGATGTAAGCGTAATTGACGAGCGTCTGCTCGTGACCCTTGGCGCACAGTTCGTTGATCCAGTTGATCTCATCGGCGGTTGTCCAATTGTAATAATCCTGCATCTTACTCCAGTGATTCCAGAAGAGTTCGGTTACTGTTTCGAACCGCGGTAACCACGGCCCGTTGCTGGTCGGTGGTCGGTTGCCAATTGCCGATGAGCGCCAGGCCGATGTAGAGCAGGCCCACCGCGTCGGCGACGTTGTGATTGTCCAGGTCGAGGGCGAACCGCTTGAGGACTTCTTTCAGCATCAGATCCTTGTCAGCGTTCCCCTTGCCGGCGACGAACTTCTTCAATTGCGCTGGCGCGATCTCCAGGTACCGCACGCCGCGCTTGTGCAGCCACCAGCGCACAAGCCAGCCGAGGCCCGCGATTTCTCGGGCGTAGCTACCATTGGAGGCGAACGAGAACCCTTCGAGAATGACCAAGGCATCCGTAGAAACGAACGGCGCGACGCGGGTTAGAATGACATTCAACCTCTGCACGCCATCGACTTTCTTTCCAGGCTGGATGAGGCCGTGACTGATTAGTGGACTGCGTAGCCCGCTATCAGAGGCTTCCGAGAAACGACCAATGGCGTAACCCGTCGCTGTCAGCGAAAGGTCAAACGCGATGATGGATCTTATGTTCATTTAGTACTAGCCTTGCCTTGTCTCGTCTCACGTAGCCGCGCCAATCCGGAACCGACCAAGCCACGCCTCACCTAACCTTGCCCCGCTCCGTCGGGCCTCGCCCGCCTCGCCATATCTCGTCGCGCCAGGTCTTGCCTCGCCGTGACATGCCGTAACTTGCCAGGCCTGCCTTACCATGCCTCCGATGCCTAACCAGGCCGAACCGGGCTACACCCTGCCACACCCCGCCGAACCTGCCAAGCTGGACATCAATCCGCCGAAATCCGCTGCACGGCCCGCGAAGCCTTATCGACGTGACTGGCTGCCGAAGATGCCAGTTTGATATGCTTGGACTCTTTAGCGAGCCGGACCAAATCATCCAGACTCTTCCTCGCCGACTGCAAACGAATATCAGCCTGACTTAATGCGCCCTGAAGCTCCGAGACGCTGTTGACGACGATTCGGGTTGACTGATAGTATTGCTCAGTGGTTCCTTCATCGTTGCCTTGGCCCTTCAGGACAACGTGAACAAAAACCGGCTCTGGGTCAGCCCCATCAGAGCGAACGACGGTGACATTTCGAATCAGTTGGCGCGCTTGCCAAAGCCGATACTGTTTTCCGGCCTCGGAGTCATCCCATTCGAAGATCGGATGTAAAGGGTTTCTGGCTGCCTTGGCCTCTTCAACGACATCTTCAGTGTTCAAGCGGCCTGATTGTTTGCGAATGCGTTCCAGTTCCTTCGCTGCGATTTCCGCTGGTACGCCCCGGAGATTTTCACCGCCTCGGCGGTATTGATACTTCATTGATCCTCCATCCTTCAGTTGACTGCCAAGCCTCGCCTAACCTCACCGAGTCCAGCCGCGCCTCGCCTGGCCTCGCCGTGCCTGCCTTGCCAAGCCCTGCCGAGCCGCGACCCGCCACACCAAGCCTCGCCGCGCCTTGCCCGCCCTGTCTGAGGCCTACGCTGCTGATCTGCCTAGCCGTTTCAGTTCGGCGTTGTACCAAGCCAAAAGGTCTGCCGTTTCTTCGTCGTAGCAACTCGGATTCGCCATTGCCTTTTTCTGGGCTGACCTACCATCCGATTTGATGATCTTGGTCAACTGCGGATTGCCGCCATCGACAACCTCGAATTGGCCGTAATCGCCTTTGCCTTTTTCCGGTCGCCAATCCCCGACGCCGATAACTGTCCCGGCTGCTTGGCCCAAATTCAAAACCGTAGCTGCAACCAGATTCGGGCTCACATACTCGACCGGCACGATGGCAGCCCATTCGGGAATAATCGCCCGCATCCGGATATCGGGCGTCTTGTTCATATCGGCCGACCGAACAGAGGAAAAGAACATCTTCGGAATGCCATAAATCGGCACATAGTCGTGGGGGACGAAGACAAGCTGCCCGATCTCCGTTTTCTTCGCACCTGGAACGCGAAGCGCGGCCTCCCGAATCGCCCCCTTGAATGCCGTCGAAGGCATCGCCAGAAGCGTCGGTGCATCTTCATCCCGTAGAATGTGTGGAGAGTTCTGAAATTCCTGGGATGGATTGTGCTTCAAACCGGCTACCTTGTCAGCGGCAGTCTTTCTGCCTTTTGGCAGAAGTAACTCCCGCTTCGTTTTCTCGGAGAGACGGTTCATGATAAGTGGCCTCCGTCCCAACACGAACATTTCGATGGACTTCCGTTCGAGGCGTATAACCTCAATTACCATTGATTCTTTCTGTTTCCCTGCCATTATTCGTTTCCTTTCATTTTTTCATTTCATCTTCCCGCCGCAATCAAGCTGTATCCTCTTCATCCGGCGCCTCGTCTTCGGCTGCACACTCGATACACAAATCAGGGCTCGATGACTCACAGCACGGCCCAAATGTGCGCCAACAACCTTCGCAATCACGCGTATCGTCGGCGAGTTCTACCGGCTCTCCGCAGATGTCACAGGACACGATCAACTCCACGTTTCTCTCCGCGCCCGTGCGAGGCATTCACGCCAGCGGGTACGGCGCTCCCATGCTCCGCGTGAAACCTCGGCTGACAATAAGGCCACGGCACGGATCGCAATGCACCACCGGGCTACCATCGTCACGGGATCCATTCGATACATGAAAGCGGCAATCAGACCCGAAGACAGCGATAGAATGATGATAGCTTGCACGTTGTTCGTCATCGCTACTCCCGCGCTTCCGTGACTTCAGGTTCGGGCTGCGAAGCTAGCGCCGGCCCGAGGTCAGTCGGATCCTCGTCTTTCACGAGACTCAGCTTTGCGTGCGCGTGCTGGCAATCGACGAGAACCTCTTCGTCGTTCCGGGTGATCCGGTGTTGGTTGCCGTTCTCGAGTGGCAGGCCCAACTCGCAGTAATCGCAGTGGAACAGCGGTCCCTTGGGCTCCTCGACTTCGGCGAACTCCTGATCTGTTACCAGCGCGAGGGGCTCCGCTTTCTCTTCCACAGGTTGTTCCGGAAGTTTCTGCTGCTCGGCCTGGAGCCGCACCGTCATCTGGGCCTTCGCCTCACCGACCGCGCGCCAGTATTCTTCGATCAGCACTAAGTGCGCCGTCGTCACGACCAGAAAGCGCAACTCCTGCCGCTCGACGCCATCCTCTTCGATGCACAACGCTTTGAAGTCGCGGGCTTCGTCGGCGACGATTTCGAGATCGTGCTGTTTCAAGCCGGGAACGGATAGCCGAAGCTCTTGTAGTTGAAGCTCGCCGGCCAATGAAATCGCCTTCCAGCCGTCCGCGTTCAACGTTTCCGACCAGCCCATCTCTTCCGAAATGGGCTTGCTCAGATCGCCGGTAAGATGCAACCGGCTCAATAGAATGCCGTCTTTCCGGCGCACGTCGATGTAGCGGATCGACACGCCCCGAAACGTCAACTTAGTTGCCATTGTTCTCCTTAATCCTCGCCAGCCGGTAGGTCGCCCGGTCTTCGTCGTACAACATCCTGGCGCTCTTTTTCAGGGAGTGAACTGCTTGGTAGATATTCTGCTTACCGATCTCCGGAAGCGCCTCGATGATCTCGCGGGACGTCATGGCCCGCTGACGGACCAAGGCGAGAATTTGCTCGTAGAGAGGTAAGGGCGATGACGGTCGGACCTGCTGTTTCTTCGGTCTTACCGGTTTCTTTTTTTCCGGCTGTCCGTTCACTGCATCGAACTGATCGCGAAATTCCTCGTGACTGAAGATACTCAAGTTGCCGCCGAGGATCACCAGCCAGCTACCGGGCTGGATCGTTTCGGTGATAGGAAAGACCCGTACTTCCTTGGGTTTCAATCGATAAATCATGCTCGATGCTCCATGTATTCGTCCGGTCTGATCTCGAACGCTTTCATCTTGCGGTACACTGTTGTTCGACCGATGTTCAGAAACCATGCGGCCCCGTCGATATTGCCTCGGGTGAACCGCATAGCCTCAATGATTGCTTCCCGCTCGGCTTCGGCCAACGATCTCGGCTGTTCCTTGGCCCTTGCCGTTGCCTGTCCTGCCATTTACTGCCTTTCGCTACGCTGGCGAAGGCGGCTACCAGCGTTAACTTCCTGCCGCCCCAGGTCCGGAACGTCACCACTCCTCCCCCCGGATAAGTCACGGCGTTCCGGAAACTTTTTTACGCAGCCTCAATGACCACGTTCAACGGATCGCCGGTCACCACGTTTGCAATGACCACTTGGAAACCAGCTCCGAGTGCGGCCTCACGAATCGCTGTCCAGGTTTCTTCGTCCAGATGTTCGCCGTCATCGATCACTAACAGCGGCAGCTTGCCGGCGCGAAGCGAACAGATCTGCAAGGCGATCTCAACGCGCCGCGCGGTGTTGACGTTGTGCCATTCGACGCCATCGACGCGAATATCGTCGCCGTCGAACTCGACCGGTAAGCCCTCGAGTTTGGAAGTCTTCGCCTTGTCCATGACCTCCAAGGCCCCGCTCATGCGCTCGTAAAGAGTGCTCTTGTCGCGAACCCGGTCCTCCATTTGATCAATAGTCTTCCGGGCGCCCTCGCGTTGCGCTTGCTGTACGAGGCGTTCTCGAAGCGTTGCCACGTCTTCAGAAAGTTGCCGCAGGTCGGATTCGAACTCGGTTCCGACTTCGGTCAATTCCGCAGCTCGCTCGTCGTGCAATTCGCCAAGCATCTGCTCGAACTTGGCGCGGAGGCCGGCTTCCTCTTTGCCATATTTGTCTCGAATCTTTTCGGCTTTCTGATCGCGCTCGGTCAGCTTCGCCTCGCGCTTCCCTTCGATCTCATCGAGGCGCTGTTGGCAGTCGGTTTCATCCTCGTCTTCGAGCTTCTTCCGGAGATCGCGAATTGTGCCTTCAGCGTCCCGTACTTCGACGCCGATACCACGGCGCGTTTCCTCGACTCGCTTCCGCAGCTTGCCGAATGCTTCGAGATTCACCGGACCTTCTTCGAACAAGCCTCGAAGGATCTCCAGATAGGCAGGTGGCGGTTTCTGCGTTTCGATGTCGCTGATACTGATCTCGACCGGCAATGCCTTCAGTAACTCAGCGATCAGGGCTTCCTTCCCCGGCTTGGTGGTTGTGTCGAGTGATAGCAGCTTGCCGGGATCGACGGCGATCGCCTCTCCGAGTTCCTTTATGAAGGTACGCGGCGACGGTACGTTCAATCCGTTCTGGTCAACGATTTCCAACTCGGTTGATTTCTCGGTGACCGTCTTTGTGATCGTTGCCCCATTGTCCAACAGGGCGATGGCGATGCCTTTCTTGCAGCCCTTACGGATCATCGAAGGATCGTGACCGCCCTCAAACAGCGTCGCGAAAGCGTGGAGTAGTGACGTCTTACCAGTGCCATTCCCGCCAGTGATGCGCGTGATCTGCGCTACTTCGAACTTCGCGTGTTTCGTGGCCCATAGATTCGTGATTTCCAGACTGGAAAGTTTCATCGCTTCGGCCTCCTTCCGAATTGCAGGCGCTCGGCACGGCTGCCGCCGTTTTCGGGAGGTTGAGGCTCCTCGACTTCCCTCCAGGCTGAAACTTCGCCGTTCAGTTCGTAGACCCGCCCCTTGACGTTGATGCGATCGCCATCGGTGAACTCAGCCGGATCCGGAAAGTCGGTGAACGTCTCGAGTTTGTCGGTTTCCGTCTCGGCGGGCGTCGCCTTCGTCTCGTTCGATTCCGTTTTCGCTTCCTTTGCCTGCGGGATATCGTCTGCGGTGACCCGCTTCATCTCTTTGATCTTGGCCTCGGCGACCGCCTGGGCCTTTTGCGTGGAGCCCGAAGAAAGAGCAGCGGACGCCTCCGCTGCCATCTGTTCAAAGTCGGCATCGAGTACGCACCCTTGGCTGACGCCGCCGCCCTCGGTCTGATCGTCGAGCCCGATCGCCATATCCAATTCGGGCGAGAGTTTCTTCAGCTTCAGGTGGCGTTTGATGACGGTCTTTTTCGCCATCTCCTCGTCGCTCTTGAACCACGGCGCGTCTTCGTTGATGACGCGCTGGTGCGTCTGTTTGTCGAACTTGGTGATCTGGCCATACTGATCGCGGATCTTCTCGATGCGTTTCCGGCCCATGAAACAGGCTGACGCCGGCCCCTCGTTGAAACGGATGTAGGAATAGGCCCCGATCCAATCGCCGGGATCTTCCGGCCCGATATAGGGCTTGTGAATGAGCTTCTGATTGTCGCCCAACTCGAAGATGAAGCCATCTCGCTGAAAGACGACCTCTGCGGAGATGTCCTGAATCTTCGCGCTGCGGAGCGCGAGATCGATCAGGCCCTTGTAACCGGGCTGAAAGGTGCATTCGTCCTTGTAGGGGATCAGATAGGCGTGGCCGAGCGGGGTGTTGACTTCGAGCCCCATTTGCGCGGCCAGCATGATTGAATTGCAGATCGAGAGCACCGAACAGTTCTGGAGCTGCGGTGTCCGAGTCATTGCGGTGACGGCCAGCCGGATCAACCGGTCGGCCTTCATGTTTTGTGGTAGGACCGTCTGAATGGCCGCTTTATATTGCGTCAGCAGCCTCGAGACGGCCTGGGTGGGGGTTTCTCCCTGCCTGACTACTTCTTTTCCTGCCATCCCTCATTTCCTTTCTGCCGCTTTCAGGCGGTCTTTTCGTTGAGATCCAGATATTGCAGATCTCGAAGAACTTGCCGGCGAACTTCCCGGCATTTCCATTTGATCCAACGCGGCGCGGCATGGCCGATCAGGACTCGGACCGTATCCAGTTGCCGCCGGGTGATAAAGTGTTCCTCGTCAAGTACTTGCCGGATGACTGCTACCGGCAAACCTTCGGAAGCGGCGATCTTCGCATCGCCGTGGCCTTTGTCGAATCGGCATTTGAGAATCCGCTCTCGCGTCGAAGGTAATAGAGTCTCTGATGTAATCCGTTTCCTTTCAACCACTTCCGATGACACCGGTTTACGTTTCAATTGATCTCGGATATTCTCCATGATGAATTGCCCTTTCCTTTCAAACGGTTGCATGGATTTCGCCGGTATCGAATCGTCGCGATCTTATGGGCATCCTCACGCCCCATCTCCTTGATCTCTCAGGTAGTGGTCTACCGCATCCGCGATGAGATCGACCATGTTCACATCCCGCTCAACCGCCAGGAACCGCAATCGTTTATGGACTTCTGGCCGGAGACGGACGTAGGTCTGGCGTCTCTCGCTGTTTTTTTGCTTGTCTGCTGCTGAATGGAGGACTCCGTGTGGTAGTGTTGTATTGGAGGATGCCATTGGTGGCATTATGGAGTACAAGTTCCCAAGATGTCAAGGGAAAAATCGTCCTAGTGTCCTAAGGTACTGATGTGACTGAGAAAAAAGATGGCCGTGCTGCGGCAAAACTGCCAGCCGAGGTTTACAGAGACATAGCGCAATTTGCCGTCTCGCAGAATTTGACGATCGGTGCCGTGCTGGTCTCGGCGTGGGAGGAGTACAAGGAGGCCCACAACATCGTTGTACCGAAAGTCACGTTCGATCCGGTTCCGCAGAGCACAAAAAAAGGGCGCATGGGGGTTATGGGTCCAAGGAGAACGTAGGTACCATCCCCTTCGGCGTTATCCAAGGGGGTGGGGAAAGGCGATGGCGAAGCGCCGACCAAGGGAACAAAGGATTCGGGAAAACGAGACCGAAATGAGATTGCGAAATCAACAACGCCAGCTCAAAACGCCCCATCAAAGCGTTCCGCCATTGACCATAACCCCAAAAAGGGAAAAGGAAATTCCGCACAATGAGTGGCAGCGCCGGAAAGTCGTGAAAGATCGCATACGCGCACTCAAAAAGGCCCTGGGACTCACGCAACAGGAACTCTCCGAAACATTGAAGCTGGCACACGGAACAGTCGGGAATTGGCTCCAGCAAAACCGCAAACCTGGTTCGTTTGCGTGCTTGCTGCTGGCGGGATTGAGTAAGACCGAGGAAGATCGTAATTTCTTCCTGGCCCTCGCCGAACTCACATCCGAACACCGCGATCTGATCGGCTTGGCATTGCAAACCAAGCCGAGCCCCGATTAAGGCACCGCCATGACTTGCGTAGAACTGGTGGCGAGAACTACATTGCTGGCGTTGCGGTACTTCCAGCGGTAATACAGGACCCGTTGCGAGAAGGCCGGGACAGTCACCGTGCAGCCCGAGGCGCATGAGACCCCCGTGATGCTAGATTCGCCACCCGCCTCCGTGGGCCAGGTGAACGGCGTCGTCTCGTTGACCGTCGAGCCGTTGGCGACGCACGCCTCCAAGCGGGACGTACAGTAGAAATTGGTGTCGTAGCCGAACTCCACGATGGCGTTGTTCACGCTGAGGCTGGCGGGCGGGCTGAGTTGCACCGGAATCGGGATGAACGTGCTGCGGTTCACGGAATCCCGTGGCGGCAGCGGTGGAATCTTTAGCAGCATGAAGAAATTACGATTGCCGTTCTGTGCGCTGAACACCGCAAGGGACGCATCTGGCAACGGACGCGCATTTGCGGTGGTCGAATACCGGAGGCCGGTAAACTGGGTTTCGAGCACCCGTCCATGGCTGGCTACGGTGTCATTGACGGGGCCAAACACGCCGAACTGAATTGTGACGTGCCCCGCCATCGACTTCTCCCCGGCGCAGGCATCGTCCCAGTCCGGACCAAGCGTCGACACTTCGCCAGCAGCGCAGTAGCGGTAGGTCTGCACAAGGTTCGGAACATTGAGGTAGATATCCCCCACCGCCGACCCGGTGACACACTCGTTGGCCACAGTCGCAACACAATACTTGTACCTGTCGCTGTCCGTGATCGAACTGCCTGGGCCGCTGATGTCGGTGAGCAGTCGCGCTCCAGCCACGGCCCATGTGTCCAGATGCTTCGTGTACATGGCGCGTGATTGCCCGTAGAGGTACTTGTAGACGTGCGTGAACCCGGACACCCTCGTTGCCGCCGTGTTGTTCTGGACGGAGAACAGGTTGGTTCCCTGGAATGGCGTTAGATCGTAAAATGTCTTGGTCAGATTGCCGGTGGCTTCGTACTGGATATTGGAAGGGTGCGACTGGTAGGAGTTTCCATCAGCGGGAGCGTGCTTCCCAGCAAAGTTAGGAGCCTTGCTGATGGAATGCGTCTGTTGGTTCCAGTTCGTGTAGTCTTTGATGTCGGCAACCTGGATACTGTGATTGGACTGAACCCGAATCCCGTTCCCGTAAGTTCCGTGCCCAATATTGAGCGCGTCGTAGGGCGCATAGTAGGTGCTGGTGCTGGCGTTCCGATCCAACGTGAAGTACCAGTAATTAGCGTAGCCTGCCTTGCCGCGCATATTGATGACTGCATCAATGTTGTGGGCTGGCTGGCTTCCGCTCCTCTGGACGCGAATAGTTAGGTCTTCAGCGTTCTCCGTCCGTGAAACAACGGTTACATACTCGCTGTCGATCTGGATTCGATCGCCGGCATCAACCTTCAGGAGCGCCCACGGCGCCCGGTCACCGATGGGGTCGCCGACATGCCACCAAGCGGGGGCAGTGGGAAACGTGTACGTGAAAGCGGTACTTGAAAGGTCACTACTGAACGCCGTATCGATGGTGACTGAGTTCCCGCTCACCGCTGTCACGGTTCGGATCTCATCGCCGCCACCGGGATTCGCTTTGATTTTGCTTCCAATATACAGGTGCTCTTTGATGTTCCCGCTTGCCGGGGTGACGGTTGTTCCACTGCTGTTGAGCGCGGTCGGCCCCCACGTTGGGGTCCGGTAGGTGGTCGTGTCCCAGGTGCTATCAACATCGATGTCTTCTTCCCCGCACGGATTACAAGAAGTCATCGCTGTTTTGAGCGTAGTCTTATAAGGGCCGATACCGAAGGCAGTTGCCTTGCCCGCCGTCTGGACCTCGGGACACATGACCGGCTCGTGCCCCACCCACTCAAATGTGTGAAGAGTGTTCCAGCGGGACGCCGAACGATCAAACAGCGAGGCCATAGCCTTGACGAACCCGGTGCCATCCGTCGCCTCGGGATTAGTTCCGCCCAAGCTGCCCACCCAGCCACTTCCAAGGGGGAGCTTGTTCCCGGTGTCGAGAACTGCAATCCACGCGAAGCTGTCCTGTTGCCCCATGCGATTGCCGAGGATGACATAGTTGCCTTGAACCGCTTCCATCCCCCAAGATGTCCCGTAGTACGGCTCGTACCAGATATCGTTGGCGCTGGCGAAAGCCGAGATTAGGGAACTGATCGTGTAGGAGTCACTGATATTTACCAGCGAGAAGTCCGCGATGGGAATACCGCCGGGGTCTTTCTCGGTGTAACTTGTGTTGGTGAAAGTCGCCTTGATTAGATCGTCGTTGCATGTGGCCCATATCACATTCGAGTCGGAACCGTCCCAAGGTCTTGCTCCGAAACCAAACGTGATTGGATAGGCGTATCCGGTGCATCCGACCAAGGAGCCGGTGAAACGAACCGCACCCATATTGCGGATCTCCGGAACGCCGCTGGCAGTTTCTCGAATGGCGTACATCTCGGTGGCTGGATTACCCGAGTTACTGGCAATGCACTTGTACCATCCGCCGTTCGCAGTGTCCTTCTTTGAGCATGTGTTGTGAAACCCGGCGCTACCATTATAGAAGTTCGACGTGCGCCCAACCGTTACCTGCGTCCGGTCAATATAGATCGCCTGGCCGTCGTCGTTCGCCTTCCAAATCTTCAGACCGAAGCCCTTGTTGTTCTGGATTCCGCCCGCGATGAGGAATGGAACGCCCAAGCCTCCGTTGTACAGGTTGACCTCCGAATCCACTACGGCACTAGGACATTCCAAGGACTGCACGGTGAGATAAGTCTTCGTGGTGGAACCGTCGGGGAACACTTGAACGACACTGCCTACCCGGAGCCGGTTGCAGTCGGTCGAGGTCGTGAACGTGACAGAGGTGGTCGGCGTCGAGGAGGCCGTCTTGACCCATCCCGCCCCCCGCGTGTTCCCCTGGTGATGCCAGACGCCGGGTTCCCACCAATCTCCCGCCGTCCCGGTGCCTGCCGTCACATTGCCGTCCGTGGCCGGCAGGACTACCTGTTGCGTCGGGCTACAGGTCTGACCGTTATCCCGCGTCAGGCAGACATTGACGGTACGTTGCGCCTCCGTGCCCCCGGCTCCATATCCGTTGATTGGGAACTGCACGAAGTCCATCACGTCTATGCCGCTCTGCCCGTAGCTGAACGCCGTGATGTTTGCCACCACCAGCAAGGGATTAGTGGTCGAGGTCGAAGCGTAAGTGCTGTCATCAGTCACCACCTGGCAGACGCCGCTCCATCCCGTTCCCGAACAGGTATCCACCGAGAAGGTCTGATCCGTCGTGTAGTCACGTGGCATCATAATCGGCCACATGGGAACGCCCGTGAGCGGGTCGATGATTTTGGTGCGGGTCGTGTAGTTGACGCTCGGAATCAACGGTCTGCCGGAACCGTCGCTCATGGCCTGCATCACCCCTGCGCCGTGACTGTCGCCAAACGGGATATTGCGGGTGCGAAAGGTGAATGTGGTTTGGTCACCGCCGCAGGTCACCCGACCGTAGTGCAGGCGATCCGTCTCAAGGGCGCGGCTGTAGTTCTTGTCGTCGGAGGCCGTCTCGACCTTTCGTTGCCCGATGGTGATTGTCCGGTGCCGCCCGAGGGTGATGTTCCCGGTTCGTGAGTCGCTGTTGGACCCGGAGAACAATGTCGCGTTCACGTCATGGACCACGGGCGAGTAACTGGGGTCTTCGCTGATCTCGACCGTGCAGGCGCTTGTGTCCGGCGCGGCGTATGAGATGATGGCTTGCGTGGCGGTCGTGTCCACCACCCGCAGGTTGTCAACCGCTGCCGCAAGCGGCAACGCCAGAAGTGCAACCAGCCAGCGCATTAGTTCACCGTCACCTTGTAACGAAGTTGGAATGCAACGACATAAGCAATCTTCGCGTCCAGCGTGTCCCCTTCGTCGGCGGAATCCGCCCTGCGAAGTTGGACGCGCATCGCCTCGCCAGCAGCACAGTTCGTCATGGGGATACTGGAGACGGTCATGCTGTAGATCACGGTGTCGGTTCCGGCGCTCCCGGTCTGCGACGCCGCCGTGTTGTAGCTCCACGAGTTAGATTCGCCACCCGCCCTACACGCTGTTTCTACGAAGAACTTGGTTTGCGGGCTTCCACCGAGATAATTAGTGGTGTAGTACAGAACCGCATCCACGGCGTCACCTGAAGACCAATTCGCCGGAAGGATGACTTGAGTAAAGGCCCGTTTTCCCGTCGCGGCGTCGTCGTAGGCAATACTCGGCCCGGTACAACTAACGGCTGCCCCGTTCGTAGCATCCAGCGTCCAGACCCCATAACCCACGACGCTTGGAGTGGCGCTACAGGTCGGCATGGAGAGGTTGTACACCTGACGTATCGTGGTGGCCTCCAGGGCTGGGATCGTGCAAGTCGTCTGGTTGGTATCGTCGGCGCAAGTCACGCCCGCACCGGCAAAGTTGAGCGTCGTCCGCTGCGTTAGTGGAGTGTCTTCGTCGTCAATCGTGGCATAACCGCCGCCGCCCGCGCCGTCGATCTGCTCCCAGGTGTCGGTGTCGGTGCAGTAGTAGCCATTGTGGTTGGTCGTGTCCAGATAGAACAGCGTTCCCTCAGTGCAGGCTCCCGAGGGCACTCCGGCCCCCGTGGAATAGAACGGGACGACAGCCGTGTCAAGGGAGATGGTCGCCTTCCCGTAGGTGTCAGTGATGGACACGCCGGTACCTGCGACAGCCTCTTTCTCGTAGAGGAACGAGCGTTTGTCGAATGTGGCAAGGGTCGAATCAAACGTCGCGGTTGTCACCGGCCAGACATACCCCGGCACCGCCGACGAAGGAAAGGAAGTGATTCCGCTTGTGGATGTGCAACCGGAGCAAGTGTATGTGTTCGCCGCGTTGTAACCGACGATGATCGCGCCAGTCGTATCCAAATAGATGTAAGTCGTGTCCGAAGCCGACCCCGATGTGATGTCCACGGTGGCCGAGGAGGTAAACTGATTGCCCTTGATGTTACAGGGCGTGGACGAAGAACAGCTCGGGTTGATCGTCAGGGTGTCGGCGTCGGTGCGGGTGACCTCAAGCTCATATCGGGTCGCGGAGCCGCCGCCTGCGATCGTGCAATCGGTTCGCGTGGCTCCCGCATTATCGGCGCACGTCACTCCGGTACCGGTGAAGTTGATCGTCGGACGTTGTGTGAGCGGGGTGGTTTCATCCTGTACAGTCTGGTAGTAAGCCGCGCCAGCTCCTGTATCGAGATCGGTGATTGTGCCGTTCGTGCATTTCTTCCAGATCGACGAACCGCTGTCCGCGTAGAGACCGTAATTTCCGCTGGTACAGGAGGGCGCCGAATCCGCCGCTGCCCAGAGTCGGCGCAGTTTGAAGTCGCGGAGTTGGCCGGAGGTGCCACTATTGACTTCCAACAACCCGGCACTATTACGGAACAGTGCGAGATCCACCGTACCCCCGTAGGCCGTCGTCGAGGAAAAATTCAACTGCCTGTCGTTGGCGAGATACATACCCGCGCTTTCGACGCTGATCTTCGCCGTGATGTCGTTGTAACCGGGACCAACCAACATGCCAGTATTTGTGATTCTGGCTATGATGGAATCAGCATTATTTCGCCACTCCTGGAGATTGGTAGTGCTTTGACCCGCGCCGGCCCTGATCGCGAGCGTCGTACTCCCCGTAGTCGGCGTCGAATCGTAGAAGCTGCCACTGAAAGCTGTCAACGTCGAGCCATCCCATGTAAGGTTTCCCGAACAATCGACAACGCCACTGGAACCCGCGAAGAAGACGCGGCCCGCCGTGCAGGTCGTCATCGTCGTTCCAATCTGCGCTTCGATGGCCTGGACCTCTTCCCGCAGCGCGTTATGGTGCCACGCGGTAATGTGGCCCCGGACGTTCGCGCCGGAGTCATGAGTCGTCGCACTGGTACCCGCGAATCCGCGACCCCCGGAACAGACGGTGAGCGTGTTGCCGGCGACCGAGCAGAGCAGCATCTGCTCCTGATCGATGGTGATCACTTCGTCTTGCACGAACACAGAACCGTCGACCACCGGGATCGAGAGCGTGCTGGCATCGATGCCGCTCGACAGCGTGCTGGCGGAACGGTCCTTACCTACGAGAAGATCGTTGTCTGTCGCGATGGCCGAGGGGAACTTCGCCGTCTGCGCGCACAACAGCCCCGTCGCCAACAGGAACAGAAATAGTCACTTCATGAAAGACCTCCTATCAGGTGAGGGTGACGGAGCCGCTCTTGAGCGTCGAGCCGTCGCTGTACCGGACACGCACCTTGAGAGCGTGCGCTGTCTCATCGAGGTAGAACACGACGCCGCGCGTCGGAATGTCGCCATCGGTCGGTGCGGAGGACTCGACGA
>Ga0307378_10005323_pt1 | contig 17964 bp, 12 predicted proteins | sample UN1MG_FD_202238 | JGI IMG/M metagenome (GOLD analysis project Ga0307378, IMG submission 202238) | Soil microbial communities from Risofladan, Vaasa, Finland - UN-1 | ecosystem: Environmental > Terrestrial > Soil > Coastal area > Acid sulfate soil | place: Finland: Risofladan, Vaasa | collected... | reverse complement strand
GAGGGAATACCATGCAGGATCAATGTCTGAAAATCACGTTCCTGGGGCTGTCGATCACGTCGTCGTGGGGAAACGGCCACGCCACGACGTATCGCGCGCTGATCCGCGAATTGAGCGCAATGGGCCACGACGTGCTGTTCCTGGAGCGTGACGTGCCATGGTATGCCGCCAATCGCGACCTTCCGAATCCGCCATACGTGCGCACCGAGCTTTACAACAGCATCGAGGAGCTGCAGCAGAAATTCGCGCGCGAGGTGGCGGAATCAGACGCGGTGATTGTAGGCTCCTATGTGCCCGACGGTGTCGAGGTAGGCCGCTGGGTGACCGGCGTCGCCGAGGGCCTCACCGCTTTCTACGACATCGATACGCCCGTCACGATGGCGAAGCTCGAGCGCGGCGACGAGGAATACCTGTCGCGCGACCTGATCCCCACGTACGACATGTACCTGTCGTTCACCGGCGGGCCGATTCTGGAGTTCATCGAAAATCAATACGGCGCCCGCCACGCCCTGCCGCTGTACTGCTCGGTCGATCCCGGGCAGTATTATCCCGAGGAGCAGCCTGCCCGCTGGGACCTCGGGTACATGGGAACATACAGCGAAGACCGCCAGCCGACGCTCGACAGGCTTCTCATCGAGCCTGCAAGACGCTCGATCGAAAACGATTTCGTTGTCGCGGGGCCGATGTATCCCGCGTCGATAGTCTGGCCCGGAAACGTCGAGCGGATCGAACACGTGCCCCCGGCCGAGCACCGCCGCTTCTACAACCAGCAGAGTTTCACGCTCAACATCACCCGCGCCGATATGATCCGTGCAGGATACTGCCCAGGTGTCCGGCTTTTCGAAGCCGCAGCGTGCGGCGTGCCTGTCATCAGCGACTATTGGACGGGCCTGGAGGAATTCTTCGCGCCCAACCACGACATTCTGCTCGCCTGCGAGCCAGACGACGTTCTGCGCTATATCAGCACCATCACGCAAGGAGAAAGGCGGGAAATCGGCGGCCGAGCCAGGCAGCGTGTGCTCGCGCATCACACCGCCGCACATCGCGCACGCGAGTTGGAATCGTACATCGTCGAGCACCTTCCGGCGACAAGGAGACCATGATGAACAATTATTCGCAAACAGCCCTCGCGGCCGCGAAGCTCGGCCCCTGGTTCCACAACCTGCATCTGCTTGACGGCACACAAACCGCACCCGACCACTTCCTCGGCGATTTCCCGTCCTTCAAGTGGCGCCAGCTCGAGCCGGTCCTCCCGCGCGATTTGCACGGCTGGCGCGCGCTGGACATCGGCTGCAACGCCGGCTTCTACTCGTTTGAACTTGCCCGGCGCGGGGCGCAGGTGGTCGGCATAGACCACGATCCCCGCTATCTCGAGCAGGCAGACTGGGCCGCCCGCCACTATGGCCTCGAAGACCGTGTCAGTTTCAGCAAGATGGACATCTACGACCTGGCTCAGATCGACCAGACATTCGACCTCGTCTGGTTCATGGGCGTGATCTACCACCTTCGCTACCCGTTGCTCGGCCTCGATATCGCCGCCCGGAAAACGGTCCGCCTGATGGTCTTCCAGACGCTCACCATGCCCGGAATGGAAACAATGGACAATACAGCAGACTGCGGCATCGACGACCGCAGCATGATGTGCGATCCCGGTTGGCCGAAGATGGCATTCATCGAACACAGCCTCGCGGGCGACCCCACCAACTGGTGGGCGCCCAACCACGCCTGCGTCGAGGCGATGCTGCGGTCCAGCGGCATGAAGGTGATCGCCCGCCCCGCCCACGAGATTTATCTTGCCGAGCCGGATCGCCACGCGGAGCCTCCGCACGGAACCGAAGCGTGGTTTTTGGCGCCGGACCAATCCCGCGAGAAGCCGGCCGACGAAGCTGAATAAGCCGCCGAGTCATGTTGCAGCGCACACACCTTTCCTGTATAATATAGGGTGTAGCAAATGGCTTGAAGTTAAAGCCATATGACGACTGGCAGCCGGAAGGGCGGGCACAGAGACCCGCCCCTACAAAGACGGTGCAGCCCGCCCGCCTGCACGAACAGGTGGTGTTGTACCGCTTGAATCGCCGCTGCCTGATGCCAGCGAGCGCGCTGGAGTTCCAACAGGAGATGTCGTTAGCTCATGTAGGGGCGGGTCTCTGTGCCCGCCCATCTTCGTGTGGCCGTGTATCCGCATACCGCCGAAGGCGCCCCATAACCGACGCACAATCATAGCAGCAATAAGCGAGAAAGCCAGATCAAAAACCTGAAACAGAACCACGACGTGCGAAACATCGCTATCATCGCACACGTCGACCACGGAAAAACGACACTCGTCGATTTCATGCTCCGCCAGAGCGGCATCTTCCGCGATAACCAGGAAATCGAAGAGCGCGTCATGGACAACATCGACCTCGAGCGCGAACGCGGCATAACAATTGAAGCCAAGAACTGCGCCGCCTGGTGGAAAGGCGTCAAGATCAATATCCTCGACACGCCCGGCCACGCTGATTTCGGCGGCGAGGTCGAACGCGCGCTCAAGATGGTCGACGGCGCGATTCTGCTCGTCGACGCTTCCGAAGGCCCGCTGCCCCAGACGCGTTTCGTGCTGAGGAAAGCCCTCGAGGCCGGCCTGCACATCGTTGTGGTCATCAACAAGGTCGACCGCAAGGACGCCCGCCCCCAGAACGTTCTCAACGAAATCTACGACCTGTTCATCGACCTGGACGCCAACGACGAGCAGATCGAGTTCCCCTTGCTGTATGCCGTCGGGCGCGAAGGCATCACAATGGCGGCACCGGGCGAACGCGGCAAGGACCTGTCGCTGCTGTTCGACACCATCCTGGACGAGATTCCGCCGCCGTCATCCGATCCCGACGAGCCTTTCCAGATGCTCGTGCTCGACCTCGACTACAGCGATTACCTCGGCCGGCTGGCCATCGGGCGCGTGATCCACGGCAGCGTGAAATACAGCGAAGACCTGGTCTGCATCGGCCGCAACGGCAGCAGCGAACCGCTGCGTGTGACACAGCTTCAGGTTTACGACGGCGTGCAGCTCAAGAAGCAGGAGAGCGTCGAAGCGGGCGAAATCCTCGTGCTTGCCGGCATCGAGAACGTCAATATCGGCGACACGATCTGCGCCAAGACCGCCCCCAAGGCGCTCAAGCGGGTGCAGGTCGACGAGCCGACGCTGTCGATGCGTTTCACCGTGAACAGCTCCCCGTTCGCGGGGCGCGACGGCAGGCACGTCCAGTCGCGCAAAATCCGCGAACGCCTCATGAAGGAAACGCTGCTGAACGTGGCCATACAGGTCGAAGACGCCGCAGACGCGCAAAGCTACATCGTCAAGGGACGCGGCGAATTCCAGATGGAAATCCTCATCGAGACGATGCGCCGCGAAGGCTTCGAACTCAGCGTCGGCCGCCCGCAGGTCATCTTCAAGCACAAAGACGGCAAGACGCTCGAGCCGATGGAACACCTCAGCATCGACTGTGCAGAAGGCTTCACAGGAATCGTCAGCGAGAAGCTGATGCGGCGCAAGGGCCGACTGGAAAACATGGTCAACCACAGCACCGGACGCGTCCGCATGGAATTCATCATACCGTCGCGTTGCCTGATAGGCTACCGCAACGAATTCCTGACCGACACACGCGGCACCGGCATAATGAACTCCTACCTCCACGGCTACGAACCCTACCGCGGCGATTTCACGTCGCGGGCCACAGGCTCGCTTATCGCCGACCGCACCGGCGTGGCCGTGGCATACGCGCTATACAACCTCGAGCCGCGCGGCACGCTTTTCATCAGCCCGAACGACCAGACCTATGAAGGCATGATAGTGGGCGAACACAACCGCGACAACGATCTGTGCGTGAACGTCTGCCGCGAGAAGAAACTCACAAACATGCGCGCGGCAGGCAGCGACGACCGCATACAGCTCACGCCCGTCATCCCGCTGACGCTCGAGCGCGCGATCTCATTCATAAAAGAAGACGAGCTGATCGAAGTGACCCCCAGGACCATCAGGATGCGCAAGGTTGTCTTGGGCGAAATCGACCGAAGACGGGCGGCAAGGACCAGATAGACGCCGCACGGCGCACGGATGCCGCGAAATGGTTGAGGCAGCGGCTCGGACACAGCGGGTAACTCACGCAATCGCACCCCCGTGTGGCCATTTTCCCCAATATTTTTGAACAGGCGCGGCAGTCTGTGGTATAATGTTTATGGACGGCAGACCGTTATACCCGCAGAAGTGTTGCGGCCCGCAGTGCGCCCGAATGCCCGCTGCACCGGGGGATGACATTGATGATATTGCGTAATACGCTATTCTACGTCGTGGTGCTGGCAGCTTCCGGCGCAACGGCGGGCGGAGACCCGCCCCTACAGGCGGCCGAGCAGTTGCCCGACGCCGCCTTCGTCACGCAGGCGCGCAAGCTGCTGGGTGCTCCCTGCGCCACGGCCGAAAAATACCGCGACGAGGCCGACGGCGCACGCCCCGACGGCGTTTTCCTTAGCGAGGCAGACGACCGCACGCTGCGCGTCATCCGAACCGCCGAGCAGCATTGCGAGCAGGGCAATTGGTCCGATGCAATCGCCGCATTCCAGATTCTGATCGACGAGCGCGTGACCTACGACGTCTACGCGGGCAACGGCGTGTTCATTCCGGCCGACGAGTATTGCCGAAGACGCCTCCTGATGCTGCCGGAGGAAGCCGCCCGGATGTATCGAACGCTGCACGATACCGCAGCGGGTGAATTGTTTCGTTCGGCGCTGCGGCAGCGCTCGCCGAAAATGCTCGCCGGCCTGGCCGATACCTACCCTGTCTCGAGCTACTCCGCCCGGGCGCTTGTCGAGGCCGCCGACCTCCACCTCGAGCGCGGCGATTTCCCTGCCGCAGTCGGAATGATACGCAAGCTGTTTTCGCGCGTGCAGCCCGGCAGCCCGGCAGGATTCCCGCCCGCGCTGACGCTTGTCAAGGCGGCCGCATGCATGCGGGCATCCGGCCGGTCCGACCGCTCCGACGCACTCCTGGCGCTGGCGCGCTCGGCCGCGGCGAAATCCCCCGACCAGAACCGCGTTGACGCTGCCGCGAAAATCGTGGCCGCCATGCCGGCCGAGCATCCCGATGCGCCCCGCGCGAAAGGCTCAGCGGGGAAGGTCGCCCTGCCGGGCCGTTTGCGCTGGCATCACCAGAAGGTGGACGAAAGCAAGGACCAGCGACGCAACAGCGGTCCCGTTGCGCAGCGAAGCGCCGTCCCGCGGATGCTGTGCGAACCTGCTGCGCACGATGGAATTCTGTACTACAGGACGGAGACCACTGTCTTCGCCCGCGACCTGTTCCGCGGAACCGAATTGTGGACATACAACGAGCCGTTGCACGACCGGACGGGCCGAACCACACTGACCATGCCTTACTACGGCCGGGGCGGCGGCTCGCTGTTCATCACGCACGCAAGCGGCAGGCTGTATGCCAACATGTTTCATGTGGCATACGACAACAACCGCCTGAACTATCGGTACAAGCTGGTGGCGCTCGACGCGAAGCCGGCCGACGGGCGCCCAACGCTTATATGGGAACGCGGCGGACCGGACGACCCCGACCGCCTGCTGCGCGAATTGTCGTTCGCGTCCGCGCCGCTGGTGGTCGGCAACCGCCTGTACGTGGGCGCAATGCAGGTGCCCGGCGACGAGATGTACCTGTGCGCGTTCAACGCCGACACCGGCGATCTTCTGTGGAAGGCTTTCGTGTGTATCGGCCATTCGCCGTGGAACTACATTGCACGCTATGGCAACGGCGCCGCCGAGGTGCCCGTTGAGAAGGACGGCACCGTATACCTCGCAACGAACGTAGGCCTGATTGCGGCGGTAGACGGCGCCACCGGGCGCGTCGCATGGAAAACCGCTTACGGCAAAACCGGCGACACGGCCATGCCCTACTACGCAAGCCAATACAGGCCGAACAATCCGCCGGTGATCAGCGGCGATAATCTGTTCGTGCTTCCGCCCGACGGCAATCAGTTGTACGCGTTCGACTCCGGCTCGGGCCGCGTGCGCTGGAAATTCCCGCTCGGCAACGAATATCATTATCTGCTCGGCGCACAGGACGGCAACGTGATCATCAGCGGCAACCGAATCACTTGCCTCGCCGATGACGGCACCGAACGATGGTCCAATCCCCTGACCGGCGAGCCGTGTGGCCGGGGGCTGCTGGCCGAAGGCTTCGCATTGTGCCCGACAGACGAAGGGATCGAGGCCGTTCGCCTGCAGACCGGCCGCTTCGTCGGCGTGAACCGCCCATACGCATCGTGGCAGGAATGGCTGTCGTTGCAGGATAGTCTGCGCGACGTCGTCAAGTCCGGCAATCTCCTCGTGACCGAGGGCAAGCTGGCCGTCGCAACCGATTCATCCATCCTTGTGTTCGACGAGCGCGTGAATCCCGAGGAGATAATCATCGCCCTGCAGGCCACGCCGGACGACCCGGCCCTGCACGCGCGGCTCGCCTCGCATTACCTGTGGCAGGAAAAGTACGTTAAGGCGGCGGACGAATACGAGGTGGCCTGGCGGCTGCTGCAGCAGAAGGGCGGCGATGAACGGCTGGCCGATACGATCCTCGGCGACCTGTTTACGGTGTATATGGACCTCGGCGACGCAGCAGTCGCCGCCGGCGAGCACGCGGGCGCAATCGATTACTTCGGCCGGGCGCTCGACCGCGCCCCCCACCTGGACGGCCGCCTTCAGGCCAGGGTGCGTGTGGCTGAAGCACAGGCAAGGCTCGGCAGCATTCGCGAAGCGATAGACGGCCTTCAGCAGATAATCACCGGCTACACCGACACACATTTCCACCCGAGCACATACCTGTATGTGCAGGCGCGTGCGTACGCCGAGGCGAGAATCGCCGAGCTGATCAAGCTGCACGGCCGCAAGCATTACGCCCATCTCGACGCCGCAGCCGGGCAGGCACTCGAGGCAGCCGGCGGCGGCCTCGCAGCCGCGCAGCGGGTGATTCAGGATTTCCCCAACAGCAGCGCCATCGCACCGTGCCTGGTGATGCTTGCCGAAAACGCCGTGAACAACGATGACTTCCGAACCGCCGCCGGCCACCTGGCGATGCTGCTGCGGCAGGCGCCCGAGTCGGCGCAGGCCGACAAGGCGCGGGCGTTGCTCGCCAAGTGCCTGCAAGTGCAGGGCATCGGCGCCGACGCCGGCAGCGCTGAATTCACCCTGCTGCCGCCGCTCGAGTCGCGCTGGACGGCGAAGATCGACGCCGGCGCCAACCACGCCGAGCTGATCGACCTGCCCCAGTTGCGGCCTGATATCAACGACCTGTTCTACACCGTAGTAGGCAAGAACATCTATTGCCGACGCACCGCCGACGGCACGCTCGCGTGGTCCAACTCCGCCGGATGGCTCGGCGTCAGCCTGCGCGATACGCCCCAGGCCGGCGGCACCGAGATTGTCGAGGTGATGCCCGAAACACCCGCGTTGCGCGCCGGGCTGCTGCCAGGCGACGTCATCATCGGATTCGACGGCATCGATATAACAGACACGCCCCAACTGATACGCGTCTGCGGCAACACGCCGGCCGGCAGGAAGGTGCCGGTCAAGGTGCTCAGAAACGGCCAGGAGCAGGCGCTGCAAGCTGAACTCGCCGAACGCCCCGCACAGCACGACCAGATGGACCGCGGCTACCGCGCTTATTGCGTGGGGACCGGCAGCGTCAACGGCGCAGACCGCGACGCGGTGGTGATCTCGCGCGACCGTTTCCTGCAGGCGCTCGATCCGATCTCCGGCGATATTTTCAGCCGGTTCCCCGTCGGCTCGGGCCGCTTCAGCCCCTATGGTGTCAGCGATCCGACCCCGCGCGACGGTATGGCGGTGGTGGGAGGAAGCAGGCTGCTCACATTCACGCAGGGGCCGGGCAACGTTGCCTTCAACGTGAGACTGCAAGACGACGACGTCCAGAACGAGGCAGACCTGCGGGACCTCTCAACAGGCGAAACGATCTGGCAGCGCCGGCTGGACCTCCGCCCTGCGTCCGATCCGAACATCGTCGGCGATATCGCCGTGATAGTCGAAACCGACGGTGCGTCCGACACGTATCTCACATGCTACTCGATTGCAACAGGTGACATGCTTTCGCGTGAAGGACCGCTGCGGGCACATGGCAACGTGCTGGACATGATCGACCTGGCGGGCGGACGGCTGGCGGTCGCCATCGGCCGCGATATCTTCTGCTATGAAATACGAGCGGACGGCGCCACGGCCGATTCCCAGATATGGAAACGCCACGTAGGCGGGGCCGAGGTGTTTGAATTCAGGCTCCTGAGCGCCGCGCACAAGCTCGGCCGCGAGCTGCTGCTCGTGGCTACCGGCGACGTGGGAATCGACGTCATCGACGCCGCCAGCGGCAGGTCACTATGGTCGATGGCTCCGCGTGGCGGAGCAGTTCTCGACGAGATCAAGGCCGACGGCGACAACATCTACGTGTGCTCGCGCTTCCTCGATCGCAAACGGGCGCTGATCGAAGCGTTCGACATCGAAACGGGCCGCAGCCAATGGCAGGCCGGCATCGACAATCTCCCTCACGGCACGGCCCTGCTCGTGACCAGTTCGCACATTGTCGTGGCGCTCAACCAGGCAGACCCCGCCGCCGTCAAGGCGGGCGAAGCAAAATTGCTGCTGCTGGACAAATCCAACGGCGAAACGGTGCAGGAGCTTGCATTCGCAGACACCACTATCTACGACCTGAGGATCGTAGGCGGCGTGCTGATAATGATCGCGCAGGATCGGATCGAAGGTTTCGCGCCACAGCGGCCCCGAACATAGCCGCCGGCACGCATCCGCCCTACGATCTCCGCCGGCCCGGCGACCGGCTGCCTTGACTCCGACGTGCCGCTTTGATATGATCTGGAGCTGCTGAAAACAGATGCCCATCCGCTGCAAGACCTGCGGCCGCGAATACGACGTCACGCTGTTCGAATTCGGCAGAACCGTCCAGTGCGAGTGCGGAGAAATCGTTGAGCTGTCGGGTGTCAGAACGCTCGATGAGGCAGGCGAGCCGACGCGGCTGATACTGGTCCGCCACGGCGAGACCGACTGGAACACGCAGTCGCGCGTGCAGGGCCATCAGCCCACGCTCCTCAACCGCCGCGGCAGATTGCAGGCAAGGCTGCTGGCCGAGCGGCTGATCCGCGAGAAGCCGCAGAATCTGTACTCGAGCGACCTCCCGCGCGCGATGGAAACGGCTGAAATCATCGGCTCGGCGCTTGGGCTGGAGCCGGTGCCGGCGCCCGAGCTTCGGGAGTTGTGCTTCGGCGAGTGGGAAGGCCGGACGTTCGCCGAGATTCAGCAGGACGACTCGGCTACGTTCGCCACGTATATATCCACCGATTTTCGCGAGGCGCCGCCCGGCGGCGAAACGTCGGCCGAACTCCGCGAACGCATCATAGCATTCCTCGCGAAGGTGTTCGACGATCACCCCCGCGAGACGACAGCGCTCGTGACGCACGGCGGCCCCTGCAAGTATGCCGTCGCCCACACGCTCGGCATCCATCCGTCGAGTGTTTATCGGTTCGCGATCGACAACGCGTCGATCCACATCATCGAGATCGGCCCCTACGGGTGGCGCCTCACGGCACTCAACGACACCTGCCACCTCCACGGGCCTGACCGGCAGGACTACAACGCGCGTGAAGCGGCAGAATCAGATGCCAGTTGAGAAATCCATACGAGTCGAGCTGTTCGATCTCGAACACACGCTAACCAGCGGCCAGGTCTTCCGTTGCTGCAGAACCGGCGACGGCTGGACAGTCTGCGCGCGCGACCGCATGTTCAGCCTGCGCCAGACGCCCGGCAAACTGCATTTTGCCGGTGTGGACGAGCAGTTCATCCGGCGGTTTCTCGGCCTCGATCACGACCTGCGCTCGACGCTGCGGCGGCTGGCGAAGTTTCCACAGCTCCGCCCCGCCCTGCGTGCCTGCGAAGGCATGCGGATCGTCCGCCACGACCCATGGGAGGCGCTCGTGTCGTTCATCTGTTCGGCGAATTCGAACATCCCCAAGATCGCACGCTCGCTCGAGATGATGTCGAAGCTGCTGGGCCTGCCGATCTCCTGCGGCGAACACCATTGGCACGCCTTCCCGGAGCCGGGCACGCTGGCCGATGCGGCCGTGCTCCGAAAAACCGGTATCGGCTACCGAGCCGAATACCTCGCCGCGACCAACAACGCCTGCCCGCCCGGAATGCTCGAGCAACTGGCACAGATGCCATACGACGAAGCACGCGAGCAACTGAAACGCCTGCCGGGAGTGGGCGACAAGGTGGCCGACTGCGTATGCCTGTTCGGCCTCGGCTTCGGCCAGGCATTCCCCGTGGACGTGTGGGTCATGCGGGCAATGCGCGAATTGTTTCCGCAGGCGGGCACAACCGAACGCGATATCCGCCGGGCGGCAGCCGAGACCTTCGGCGGCGACGCCGGCTATGCTCAGCAATACCTTTTTCATCACCAGCGATCGACCAACCGCCGTGCAACCGGTTGAAGTACTGCAGTGGATACGGACATCATCAGCCCTATGAGCACCAACTACGACACCTACGTCAGCCCCCTCACCGAGCGCAACGCCACGCCGGAGATGTGCCGGCTGTTCTCGCCCAACTTCAAATTCCGCACATGGCGCCGGCTGTGGATAGCACTCGCCGAAGCCGAACGCGAGCTTGGCTTGGCAATCACGCAGCAGCAGATCGACCAGATGCGCGCGCATCAGGACGATATCAACTACGACGTAGCCCTCGAGCGCGAGGCGGAAGTCCGCCACGACGTCATGGCCCACGTCTACGCATTCGGGCAGCAATGCCCCGACGCCAAGCCGATCATCCACCTGGGCGCCACGAGTTGCTTCGTGACCGACAACACCGATCTGATCATCCTCCGCGAAGCGATGCAACTGACCGCGCGGCGGCTGGCGGCCGTCATCCATCACCTTGCCGATTTCGCACATCAGCACAGGAGCCTGCCGTGCCTCGGCTTCACGCATTTTCAGCCGGCCCAGCCGACCACCGTCGGCAAACGCGCCTGCCTGTGGCTGCAGGATTTCGTGATGGACCTCGACGAGATCGAGCACCGGATCGAATGCATCCCGCTGCGCGGCGCGAAAGGCACCACCGGCACGCAGGCAAGCTTCCTCGAGATGTTCGGCGGTGACGAACGCAAGGTTGAGCAGCTCGATATCCTCGTGGCCCGGAAAATGGAGTTCGACAACCGCCTCATAATCACCGGCCAGACCTACACGCGCAAGATCGACTGGCAGGTGCTTGCCACGCTGTCGGGAATCGCGGCATCGGCCGCCAAGATGGGCAACGACATCCGCCTTCTCGCAAACATGAAGGAGATCGAGGAACCATTCGAGAAGCAGCAGATCGGATCCTCGGCAATGGCCTACAAGCGCAATCCCATGCGCTGCGAGCGCATCTGCGGGCTTGCCCGATTCGTGATCGGCAACGCGCAAAACGCCGCCCACACCGCAGCCACACAATGGCTCGAGCGAACGCTCGACGACTCCGCAAACCGGCGGTTGTCGCTGTCGGAAGGCTTCCTCGCGACCGACGGCATCCTGAACCTGTGCCTGAACGTGGCCGGGGGAATGGTGGTATATCCAAACGTGATCCGGGCGCATCTCGACCGCGAATTGCCGTTCATGACCACCGAAACTATATTGATGGCGGCTGTTGCAGCCGGCGGAGACCGCCAGGAACTGCACGAGCGCATCCGCGTTCATTCGCACGAAGCCGCTCGACGCATTAAGGAGGAAGGCCGCGACAACGACCTGCTCGAGCGGATGATTTCGGACCCGGCGTTCGGGAGCATCCGCGAGCAGATACCGGCGCTTGCGGACCCGGCACGCTTCACCGGCAGGGCATCGAGCCAGGTCGAAGCTTTCATAACCGGACAGGTGGAACCGATTCGAAAAAGATATGAGGACGCTATCCAGCACAAGGCGCAACTGAGGGTATGAGCAATGTCTAAGCAGGAAGAAAAAACGTGTGTCGTCCGTGAAGTCGAAAGCGATCTGGAAGGTCAGATATTCGAAGACCTTCTTCAGGAGGCAGGCATTCCGGCAATGGTCCCTTCGTACGGCGACTCCGCATTCGACGGCTACGAGCGGTCCGCGCGCGGTTGGGGGCGGGTGATCGTTCTCGCCGAAGACCGCGAAGCCGCTGAGAAGGTGATCGCGGAATATCTTGCTTCGCTCGAGCAGCCCAAGCGGGGCCGCAAGAAGAAGAAGGAAAGCAAGTAACGGCGGCCGATGCACACGGAAGCCTGCGGGCGTTCACGAGTTCCCGCGCGGAGCTTCGACCGGACGACGTACCACCGAACCGAACTCGTAGAAGACCGGCTCGCCCAGCTCTTCGAAGCTGAACAGGTTGAATGCCCTCGAGCCCAGGAAATCGATCACGCGCAGCTCGTCGGTTTCGTGAATGCCCTGCACCACCACGTCGAAGTGGCGGCCGTAGCGCTCGCGAGCCAGCTCGACGGGGATCGTGAACCCGATGAACTTGCGGATGCCTTTCGCCTCGAGCGCGGCGAGCAGGTCGGGGTCTTCCAGTGAATCGCAGTGCGACAGGATGACGTCGGCGCCTTCTTGTGTGCAGATCAATGCAGCAATCATAACACGTTACTCCCTCACCGGGTAGTCGGCGGAGCAGGCAGGTGAAAATGGCGTCGCCGGAACGGTTATTTCTCGCAAGCCACGCCCGCCTGCGGTCTGCTGCCTTCAATAAATAGGAACAGTGAATCGCCGCCGCCGGTTTCACGGCTCGGCGCCCACAAGTGATGAGCTACCCCTCCAACAGCCGCCGCACGCACGTTGCAGCCGAGATCAGCGCCGGCGCCGCCGGATACGCCTGCGGCAGAATTGCGTCGCTGCACGCAGGCATAATAAGCATCGTAGACGAAAGCGGATCGGCTCAACTGAAGTTGGAGTGTCCGCCTGCCGGTGCTGCACCGGGCGACATTGTCGAGGTCGCCTTCTCCGCCGGAGCAGTTCAGCGTTTGCATGTTCTGGCCAGGGCAATTGCCGATCCGAGAAACAATCCCGACCTCCGCCGCTTCAACAGCGAACTCCGCGCGACATTGCGCCACAGGGCCGCTCTGATTGCGGAAATCCGCAGCTTCTTCTCCGGTCTGAATTTCCTCGAGGTCGAAACGCCCGCACTCGCGCCGTCCCCCGGCCTCGAGCCGCATCTGCGGGGTTTCACCACACGCTACGAACCCGAAAACGCTTCGCCCGCAATTCCGCTGTTTCTTCCGTCGTCGCCGGAATACCACATGAAGCGGATGCTCGCGTCGGGCTTCGAGAAGATTTTCCAGTTGTGCCGATCCTTCCGCAACGGCGAGAGCTTCCATCTGCACAACCCGGAATTCACCATGCTCGAGTGGTATCGTGCCTATGCCGGCTGCGATGCGATAATGTGCGACCTCGAGGCGCTCGGGGCGCGGCTCGCCGAAATCGTCAACATCCAACAACTCGGCAGCGGCCAGTGCTGCGAACGCGGACCGCAGACCGTGATTCGAGGCGATCGGGCAATTGATTTCTCGCCTCCTTGGGAACGCCTGACCGTTCGCGAAGCATTCAAGCGATTCGCCGGCATCGAGCTGCCGCCCGTCGACGCCGCCGCCGAATTCCGCTCGGCCGCTGCGGGCGCCGGAGTGGCCGGAATATGCAACACCGACGCCTGGGACGACGTCTTCTACAGGGTGTTTCTGGCGAAAGTCGAGCCGAAGCTCGGCTGGCAGCGGCCGACCTTCCTGACCGAGTACCCCGCATCGATGGCCGCCCTCGCGAAGGTCAACGAATCCGATCCCACGCTTGCCGAACGCTTCGAGCTGTACATCGGCGGCGTCGAAATCGCCAACGGCTTCACGGAGCTGAACGACCCCGTCGAGCAGCGGCAACGTTTCGAGGATGAAATCGAAATCAGGCGGCGGATCGGCGCGCCGGAGCATCCCATCGATGATCGCCTCCTGAGCGCGCTCGCCGCCGGCATGCCTCCCGCCGGCGGAGTGGCCGTCGGAGTCGACCGCCTGATAATGATCCTGCTTGGAAAACAGCGCATCGAGGATGTGATCGCATTCCCCTTCTCGCACGATTTCCCGCAAACGAACAGCGAGTGAACACACGTGGACGATTATCACCAACGTGCCGCCCTTCTGTACCGCATCGCTGATCTGCTGGCGGCAACGGATTCGTATGACGAACTGCTCGGCGGCCTCGCCGCTCAGGGGTTTACGCCTGACGCAGTTGCACGCCTGCTGCATCCTGTCGAGGCGGACCTGCACACCCACTCCAATTTCTCCGATGGCGTTCTGCCGCCGCGGAAAATCGTCCGCCTCGCCCGCCTGATGGGGATGAAGGCCGTGGCCGTCACCGACCACGACAACGTCTCGGGCATCGAGGAAGCGGTGCGCGAGGGATCGGAGATCGGCATAGATGTCGTGGCCGGGCTGGAATTCAACGCCGGCCGGTCGGGCCTCGAGATTCTCGCTTACCTGCCCGACACGCCGTGCGCTGTCGAGTTCCTGCGTACGGAGGCATCGGGCCCGTTGCATTCATATCTGCTGCAGATTCAAGGCGATGCCCACAGGCGCACGCTTGCCATTCTGCCCGGCGTGAACGAATTCCTGCAGCAGAACGGCGCCTCGCCGGCCGATGCCGTAACCGAGGCGGAAATCCGAAAATGGTACTCGGGGCAGGAGCCGTTCTACCCCGGCACGCTTGCGGTGCTGGGACTCAAGCGGCTGTCGCAGGAACGCCGCGACGCATTGGACATCCACGACCCGCGCGTGTTCAATACGAAGGTAATAACGCCGCTGCTGAAGCAGTTGCCGAAAGACGGCCCCGCGATCAGCCTGGAAACGGTCGAACGGCAGGTGGCGGCCGTCCGCGAGGCGGGAGTGCGTTGCGTGACGGTCCTTGCGCATCCGATCGAATTGACCACGAAGGGCAAGCTGAGTTTTGATGAGGCCGAGGCGCTCGTGCGGGACCTGCACGCCGCAGGGAGAATCGACGGGCTGGAGGTGAACAACTCGCGCGACACCGCCCAGACCACGGCTCGATGGCTTGCGCTGGCCGCCGACATCCGCTCGCGCAGCGCGCTACCCTTCTATTCGTTCAGCTTCAGCAGCGATTTCCACGTGCTCGCGCCCGGCGTGGCAACCGGCGAGATCACCCTCGGGTTCGGAAACCTCGATGAGAGGCCCGGCCACACCGAAGGCAATCTCCGCCCGCAGGGAACGTGGCGCGAGCTGGCGGCCGAGATCGGCTACGCGGGCGCATGATCAGACTTCTTAGTTGCCTTTTTGTGAGGTTCGAAGCAACCACAAGGTAGGGGCGGGTTTCAAACCCGCCCTATGTTCAAAACAACGACCAGATGGGGAGGGCAGGTTTGAAACCTGCCCCTACGGTTTCTGGATCGCCGTTGGTTCGAGACGAGGCAGACAACGCCTCGACAGCAATGCCATTGGCAGGTAGGGGCGGGCCGCACGACGCCGAGCCTGCCGGGAGGCAGGCGAGCCGAAGGCCGGCGTCGGGTGTTGCCCGCCCAGCGCGAATCCGGGAGAAGAGGGCGGGCAACACGCTCGAAGACTCGCGCGGCCCGCCCCTACTTGGTCCTCGCCGTATTCTGTCGCTATCACGAACGCGTCGGTCATTCCTCGTTCCGGGCCATGAACCAGATTCCGTTGGCGCACCCCGCAAGCCCACACAGCCCTGTTTTTTCTTGTCTTTTCGCCGCTTCACGGCTACAATTACGGTTGTGAGGCACGGAGTTTTTTTCGATGAATGTCAGTTATAATTGGCTCAAAGATTATTGCGATTTCGATGTTCCGGTCGATCAACTCGTCGAGATGCTGACGGTGGCAGGCTCAGAAGTGGAGGGCTACGAAGCCGTCGGCGACGACTTCAATATCGAACTCGAGATCAAGTCTAACCGATCTGACCTTCTGGGCGCGATAGGCATCGCCCGGGAAGTGGCCGCGATCGTACGCAAGCCGCTCGAGCGCCCGCAGTTCGAGCTGCGCCAGAGCGGCAAGCCAGCCGCTGAATTGACATCGGTGGAAGTAACGGCACCGGACCTATGCCCCCGCTACACCGCGCGCGTCATCACGGGAGTAAAGGTGGGGGCATCGCCGAAATGGCTGGTCGACCGGCTCGAGGCGATCGGCCTGCGGGCCATCAACAATGTGGTCGACATCACCAACTACGTGTTGATGGAGTGCGGTCAGCCGCTGCACGCTTTCGATTACGACACGCTCGCGGAGAACCGGATCGTCGTGCGGCGCGCGAAGGACGGCGAAACCATCACCACCATAGACGACCAGCAGCACCGGCTGACCGACTCCAACCTGGTGATCGCCGACGCCGCACGACCAGTGGCCGTGGCCGGCATAATGGGCGGCGCCGATACGGAAGTTTCCTTTTCCACCAAAAACGTGCTGCTCGAAAGCGCCGTGTTCGATCCGATCAGCATCCGGCGCACGGCACGGGCCATCGGGCTTCAAACCGACGCCTCCTACCGCTTCGAACGCGGCGTGGACCCGATCGGCACCGAATGGGCTTCCGGCAGGGCGACGGCGATGATCGCCGAAATATGCGGCGGAACCATCGCCGAGGGCATGGTCGACGTCAACTGCATCGACCTCGAGCCGAAGAAGGTGACGCTCCGCGTGCCGCAGATCAGGCGCATCCTGGGGATCGACATCCCCGCCGACGCCGCAGCCGATACGCTCCGGCTGCTCGAGTTCGACGTGCTGTCACAGACAGCCGACACCATCGAAGCGGCCGTGCCCAGCTTCCGCGCGGGCGACGTCTCCCGCGAGATCGACCTCATCGAAGAAGTCGGCCGCATCCACGGATACGACAAGATTCCCCTCGAAAGCGGGATGACGATCGAGGTGGGAGCGGTCAGCAAATACGAACGGTGCCAGCAACTCGCACGCGACGTGCTGACCGGCTGCGGATTCAACGAGGCGATATCGTCGAGCTTCCTCAACCCCGAGACATCGCGGGCCATCAACCTGTGGGGCGGCGGGATCGTGGAGCTGGCCAGCCCGCTGCGCGCGGAGGAAGGCGCCATGCGCACCTGCCTGATGCCCAGCCTGCTGCACGTGAAGGCCATCAACCAGAACCGCGGCGTGCCCCGCTGCGAAATGTTCGAGCTCGGCCAGGTGTTCCTCGGCCTGATGCGCGAGAAGGCGGCCATCGGGATCATCGAGGAAGACGGCTTCCGCGACCTCAAGGGCGTGGCCGAGCTGCTGCTGGACCGCTTCGGAATGCTGGGCGGCTGCAAGATGGAAGCGTCCGATTCCAGCGTGTTCAAGCCCGGCCGCGGTGTGAAGATTCTCAGCGGCGATAGAATCATCGGGTTCTTCGGCGAGGTGGCCGACAAGCCCCGCGCACTGTTCGACATCAAGCAGGACATCTGGATGGGCGAGTTCGACTTCGACGCCATCGTCGAGCTGAGCATGCTCGAGCGCAAGAGCGAGGAAGTGCCGCGGTATCCCGCCGTCGACCGCGACCTCGCGATCGTCGTGGACGAGTCGGTGACTTGGCAGAGGATAGTCGAAGCCATCGAATCCCAGCCCGAGCCGCTGAGAGAATCGATCAACTTCCTCAACATCTACCGCGGCAAGCAGATCGAGGCCGGCCGCAAGAGCGTGGCCTTCGCGCTTCGGTATCGCTCGCCCGACCGCACCCTGACCAACGATGAAGTTAACGAAGCCCACCAGCGGCTGATCCAGCATTTGGAACGAGCGCTGGAGGCGAAGCAGCGGGTGTGAGAGTGCAGGCAGAATTGCAGGCGAAAGGGGACGGCCTGTGGATGTGCAACTAGTGTAGTGCGCCGCAGTTGCAGGTGAATATACAATCGTGTTTTGTGGTGCCTTCATTCCAGCCTTCACCCGCTGATGAAGGCAACCCCACA
>Ga0307378_10005322_pt1 | contig 17965 bp, 10 predicted proteins | sample UN1MG_FD_202238 | JGI IMG/M metagenome (GOLD analysis project Ga0307378, IMG submission 202238) | Soil microbial communities from Risofladan, Vaasa, Finland - UN-1 | ecosystem: Environmental > Terrestrial > Soil > Coastal area > Acid sulfate soil | place: Finland: Risofladan, Vaasa | collected... | reverse complement strand
TTTGGTTTTTTTCGGGAAAAAGCTGTAAGAAACGTGAGAAGCAGTTTGTATGCCGAAGATTCCGAAAGTCATATTACTTATTGATACCGCAAGGTCATACGGCAGGGGCCTGCTTGAGGGAATTGCCAAATACTCGAATCTTCATGGGCCATGGATATTTTACTGGAAGGCCCCGTTCTACCGCGAATCCGGCGGCAGAGAGTTGAGTTTACCTCGTTTGCGAGGCTTAAATGCCGACGGCATCATTATGCGTGAGCAGAAAAAAACGAGGGAAATACTCACTTTGGGTTTGCCGACAATCATTTCACCTTATAAAAACCAGTTTCCTGGTTTGCCCAATATCGTTACAGATGATGTGACTATGGGGAAAATGGCCGCTGAACATCTGTTGAGCCGTGGATTTCAGCATTTTGCCTATTGTGGTTTCAAGGACATGTTTGGTGTTCGCAGTCGCGGGGAAAGCTTCTGTCGCTGTGTTGCCAAGGCGGGTTTCAGGGCGTCTGTTTATAAGGAGCCGAAGTCGCGGATTAAGCAGTTGTGGACCAACGAGCAGAATGTTATGGCTGAATGGTTAAAGTCGCTTCCCAAACCCGTTGGGCTGATGGCGTGCAACGATGACCGGGCGAGACATGTTACCGAAGCGTGCAAAATTGCAGGTTTGCACGTGCCGGAAGAGGTTGCCATTATAGGTGTTGACAATGATGAGTTGGTGTGCAATCTGTCGAGCCCACCTCTGTCGAGTATTGTTCTGAATTTTGAAAGGGCTGGGTACGAGGCCGCAGAACTGCTTGATAAACTGATGGCCGGCAAAAAAAGGCTCAGCAAATCAATAACGGTCAGCCCGATGCATACGATTACCAGGCAGTCGACGGACATCCTGGCTACAGAGGACATCGAAGTGGCCGGTGCGATACGCTATATTCGTCAAAATGTGAACAGGGCGATTCAGGTTGATGATGTTGTAAATGTTGTGACGGTGTCCAGACGCGGTTTGGAGCGGCGGTTTCGCAATGTTCTCAACCGTTCCGTTCTGGATGAGATTAAACGTGTTCGTATCGACCTGGTAGCCAAAATGCTGGTAGAGACGAATCTTTCGGTATCACAAATTGCGTTGAAGCTGGGGTACTCCGGGGCGGAGAATATCGCACGGTACTTTAGACAGGAAAAGGGGATTAGTCCAATTGTCTACCGTGAAAAGTATGGCCGAAGATAGCTCTTGACCGTCATTGACCAAAAAACCTGTGGCAGGGGTAGTTCTGTAAATCTTTTCAACTACAGCAGGGAGGTAAATCAGGGCATGTGTCGCAAAATGATGAGCTTTAGTCGCAAAATGACGTTTACTTTACGGCCAAAACAAGTATAATACTGAAAAATACCGGATTGGAGTTTTAATCCGGATTGGAGTTTTAATAGGCAGAAACAGAGGTAGTCTTCCTGTTATAACTTTAGTTTGTAGTATTTTTATATTCTAAGGGAGCGTTGTTATGAAGAGACGCGGAGCATTTACGTTAGTCGAGCTCCTGGTGGTAATTGCGATTATCGCGGTGCTTATGGCGATACTGATGCCTGCGTTGGCCAAGGTGAGGAAACAGGCGAAAGCGGTTATTTGCCAGACAACTCTTAAGCAGTGGGCTCTTATTTTTTCCATGTACGCCGAAGACAACAACGGTTATTTCCACGGTGAACTCGGACAAAATTACATGGAGCAGGGATGGATTCCTGCACTGAGACCCTATTACAGCGGCATGACCGGAAGGGGTATCGCGGAGAGTGACTCGCAGAGGGAAATACGCCTTTGTGCGGCAGCGAAGGCCAGATTTCGAAGCGATGGAAATATGGGACCTGATGCGGCCTGGGGGATATATTCAGGGGGAACAGATGACGAAGGTGCCTGGTGGGCCTCCAAAGGTGATTGCGGCAGCTATGGTCTGAACGGTTGGATTTGCCATGAAGAGGAAGGCGTTGGTCCCCCATACGAAAAATGGAACTGGAGAAGACCCGATGTCAAGAATGCAGGGCGCATTCCGTTTTTTGCAGACTGCGGCTGGGTAGACGGCTGGCCCGAACACATAGATGACCCACCCCTATGGAACGGTGAGATAGGTACCTACATCGGTCAGGCAATGAAGCAGTTCTGTATGGACCGACATGGCGGCGGTACGGTAAACGCCGGTTTTCTGGATTGGTCCGTCAGGAAAGTTGGGGTAAAAGAGCTTTGGACTCTTAAGTGGCATCGAATGTTCGAGACAGACAGTGTGTGGACCATAGCCGGCGGTGTCAAGCCGATTGACTGGCCGGAGTGGATGAGGAATTTTAAGGATTACTAAGGCAGCTAAGCGCTGTACTTGTTGTTTAATTGCTTTAATGGAGGAGAGAAATTTTGAAGCTGCCATTTTGGTGAAATGTTGTGTAAGGAAGGGAGAAATTTTTGCTCCTGTGGCTGGAGCCATATGGTTTGATACGTAACGAGGAAGTTAATTTTAATAATCATTTTTTTTAAGGAGGAGTATTATGTCCAAAAGATTATTGTATTTAATTTGTGTGGTTTTTGTTTTTGTTCTGACCCTGGGCGGGGGCGTTTTGGGCCAGGATGCCAATCACCTCTGCTTCTGGACCAACGCAGGCCCGGACAGCAACCTCTGGAGCGATGTCAACAATTGGTATACGGTGGATTGGAATGATGTGGATGATACCTGGGTCAAAAGTTCTGCAAACAGTGTGCCGGCAGCGGACGATGTTGCTTGTATTGGACGAGGAGCCGATTGGTTCCCTTATCCCAACGATGTGAACGCACTTGGTGTCATAGGAAACTGCAGGCTTGATTCCGACGCCGTCTGCTATCAGTTATGGATTGGTGCTGATGCGGACGATTCCAATCAGGCAAGCCACCTTGAGATGACAGGCGGCAGCCTTACGATAAGGGTGAACTCCGACGACTGGGTTGGCCTTGGGATTGGGTGGAACGGCACCGGCTCGATGACTATCCACGACGGTATCGTGGATATCGGCCCTACTGGATTTGAGGGTGGAAATCTGAATATCGGCGGCTACGACACTGGAGAAGCTACATTCACGATACTTGGTGGTGAGGTCTACTGCTATCACCTCGATTGTAGCGATGGCGATGTAAGTACAGGACACCTTAATCTGTATGGTGGAACTTTATACACCACCGCCGATGTGGAGTGGACGGAGTTCTGGATGGGTGCTGCAGGTTATTCCCCAAACTCAACGTGCGATGTCACTGATGGCAAGGCGATAATAAAAAGCAGCGCAATTAACGAGACGGGCCCCGAGCAGGAACTTGACTGGATAAATATTTGGATAAGCGAGGGTAAAATTACAGCCGGTGGTGGCGACCCTAATGCCGATTTGTTTGTAGACTATGATATTGTTAATCCCGGCAGGACCACGTTACAGGCTTTTACACCTGAGCCGGGTCAGGCCTATCACCCGAATCCGACTTTTGGTTGGCGCGTGAGTTTGGATAATCCTACCCTTACCTGGACACCGGGAGATGGCGCTGTTTCACATATAGTGTATTTCAGCGATAGTTTCGACGATGTGAGCAATGGTACAGCACCCAATACTCCTACCGGTGTCGCCAGCTATTCTGCCGGAATTCTTGACTGGGATACTACTTACTTCTGGCGTGTCGATGAAGTCGGTGCCAGTGAGACAGTCGAAGGTGCCGTATGGAGCTTCAAAGCAGATACTCATCTTAATGTGGATGACATGGATTCATACATCGATACTGAAGATATAATCGATACATGGGTCGATGGCTACACTACTTACTTGAACACCTCAATAGTCAGCCTTGAGACAGGTATTGTTTTCAAAGGTCAATCCATGGAGTTTTTCTACGAGAATGATATTGGAGGCAGTCCTTCCGATCCCAGGTATGCAGAGGCCGAAGCACCTGTGGCTAAGTTGGACATCGGCTCTGATTGGACCATTGCCGGTGCAAAGTCCGTCCGACTGAGATTCTATGGACAGTCAGACAATTACGGTGAGCCGATGTATTTCGGTGTCGAAGATTCGAGAGGTGCCGACAGCTATGCAGAGGTTACTTACAACGATGGTGATATCAACGCCATACAGGTAGAGCAATGGCAGGAATTTAACATCGACCTTCAGGACTTAAACGACGCCGGTGTTCATTTGTATGATATACAGACGGTATATATTGGTGTCGGTGTCAGAGGCAATACCACAAAGACCGGTTTAGGTTATGTGTACTTTGATGAGATTGAGCTTTGGCCCCAAAGATGCCGTCCCGATGTAACTTTTGCCGAAGGCGATGTGAGCGATGCCTGGAAAGCACAGCAGGGTGATTGTTATATTGACGAATGGGACCTCTGGGGACTTGGGCGTGACTGGCTGCTTAAAAGTGACTGGGTCAGTGCATCAGAGCCGCCGACGGGCCCTGTGGCACACTGGAGATTCGATGAAGGAGCCGGAACAGTCGCCACCAATATTGGCAGTCTTGGCACAGACTTCAACGGTGAGCTTGTGTATATGGATTATACCAACTGGGTAACTCCGGGAGTTCCGGTTCCGGATAACCCTGACCCTAACTGGGCGTTGTACTTTAGTGGGGTTGATGATTATGTGAACGTTCCTGACTTCAACAGTGCCCCCGGCGGCTTCACTACCGACAGTGCGACATTGACGGCCTGGGTCAAGCGAGATGGCGACCAGGTCGACTTTGCCGGTATTGTCATATGCACAAGGTACGGTTCAAACTGGAACGATTCGGTCATCATTGCCGGACTTTCTGTCGGAGCAGAATGGGACGAGCCGGTGTCGACCAATAAACTGAAATACCACTGGGAGGAAGATGTTGGCTGGAATATCCCCACCGAGTTGTTGATACCAGACAACCAATGGACGTTCTGCGCTGTTTCCGTTCGGCCGACAAATGCGTCTGTATATATGATGCCGCTAGGAGGTGCTATGCAGTCTACCGTGGTGGATCAGGAACATGTTGAAACCACGTTCGACCAGCCGATTAATATAGGCCAGGACCGAAGAGATTTTGACGATGCCAGGCGCTGGAAAGGATGGATAGACGATGTCCAAATCTATGATTATGCTTTGACTGATGAAGAGATAGCTTATGCAGCTGAGGGTTCCGAAGGGGAGTTTTGGAAAGAATTGGAACCATGGCGGGCAAATATTTACGATGAGGATGATATCATCGATTTCAAGGATTTTGCGGTCATGGCAGACAACTGGCTTGAAGGGCCCATACTCTGGCCGTAATCGGTGATGATAACGGCTAAGTATTGCTGAATATTGAGTCGGCAAGTTCGTAACAGTTCAGGGTCTATACTGATTAACTCAGTATAGACCCTGTTGTATTTATGGTGTCATTTACGAAAACTCCACACATCTGAAATACAAAATGGGGAATTAACTTGGCAAAACTGCTTAATCAACTAATGTGTACGTCTTCAGCAAAAATGAGACAAAATTAGCTTTCAATTAGGAGACAGGTTTATCATCACCACGAGGAATAAATGCACAAAAACCGTTGGCAATTTGGTCTAAATATGGTATAATCAGGTTTTGGAACTATTTTATGAGGAAGGTGTTAATGTGAGGAAGTCTCGTAAAATCTTAGTTGCGGTTATAGTGCTTTTTGTGGTTTTGGCGGGGGTTGGCCGGGTTGTTCAGAAGAAGCGCGGGGCCAAAAAGGCTGAGACGGTCCAAATCGCAAAAGCGGAACTCGGGGAACTGGTGGAGTTTGTGAGCGCTCCGGGAGAAATCGAACCGCGCAAGAAGGTGGAGATTAGCGCGAAGTTTTCTGCGCGTATCATAGAGCTTCCGGTAGAGGAAGGAGACGAGGTAAGCCGCGGTGACCCAAAAGCAGAGCCGCCGGTTCCAGGCTCCCTGCTTGTTCAGCTGGATGCGAAGGACCTTGAAAGCCAATTAGTTTCTGCAGAGGCGGGCAGGGCAGCGCTGGCGGCGCAGGTAGAAGTAGAAAAGGCAGCGATTGCGAGTCAGAGGGCGTCGCTGGAAGGGCTTGGGGCGACGCTTGAAGAGGCGGAACGAGATTCGGCGAGGAAGAAAGGTCTGCTGGAATCACAGGATATCAGCCAGTCGATGTACGACCCGGTCAAGTACAGGGCGGATGAATTAAGGGCGCGTTTTACGGCAGCGGAGCATACGCTGAAATCGGCGGAGTTGAATATATTTGTTCTGGAGCACAATCTTGAAGGGGCGGACGCCCGTATTGCGCAGGCAAAGGAGCTGTTGAGCCACACGACCATCCGTTCACCAATCGATGGTGTTGTTACACGTATTAATGCTGAGGTGGGCGAGATGGTAATGACCGGTACGATGAATAATCCGGGTACGGTTATTATGGAGGTGGCGGACCTTTCGCAGATGTTAGTAGTAGCACAGGTTGATGAAGCCGATATCGGCGGGCTTGAGGTCGGACAGGAGGCAAAGGTTGAGGTTCAGGCGTTTGCTGACATAGATTTCAAAGGTACGGTTGATACGATAGCACTGATGCATAACTGGTCTGAGAACCGAACAAAGTACTTCAGGACAGAAATACTGCTTGATAACGACCCTAACGTGAAGAAGCTATATTCGGGTCTGACAGCGGATGTAGATATTCAGACACGTAGTCATCCGGATGTTATCAAGGTCCCGAGCCAGGCGGTTTTGGCACGTGAAGTTGACAGTTTGCCTTTGGAGATACGTGAGAAGAATGCCGAGCTTGACAAGAACAAGACTCATGCGACGGTAGTTTACCGTTATAACGACGGCAAGGCTGTTGTAACACCGGTTAAGATAGGTCCGAGTGACCTGACGCATACAATAATAACGGCTGGGTTAACCGAAGAAGACCGGATAGTAGTCGGGCCGTACAAGGTACTCGATAGTCTAAAGCACGACCAGGACCTAAAAGATGAGCGTGAGGTTAAATCACAGGCCGACGAAGCCGGCGAGAAAGCCAACGCCAACAAACCTAAAAAATGACCGCAGAAAACGGCAAGTTGATAATCCGACTCAAGGACGTGAAACGAATTTACAAGGTAGGTGTCGAGCGTATACATGCGCTTGACGGCATCGACCTGGAACTCTATGAGAATGAATACGTTTCAATCATGGGCCAGTCAGGTTCCGGCAAGAGCACTCTGATGAATGTGCTTGGCTGTCTTGACAAGGCGACTTCCGGATATTACGAGCTTGACAGTCATGATACGACAAGACTAAGCGATGCGGAACTGGCCCGTGTTCGGAATGAGCGGATAGGTTTTGTTTTTCAATCGTTTGAGTTGCTCGGGCAGTTAAGTGCTCTTAGGAATGTTGAGATGCCGTTGATTTATTCGCGAGACGGCTGGTTCTCACGGCACAAACGCGCTAGGAAAACTCTCGAGCGTGTCGGGCTCGGTGAGAGGATAAAACACAAACCCAATCAACTGTCCGGCGGTGAGAAGCAGCGTGTGGCTATTGCAAGGGCGCTGGTCTGTAACCCGAGTATCCTTCTGGCGGACGAGCCTACTGGTAACCTTGACAGCAAAACGAGCGAAAGCATACTCGAGTTGTTTGACCAGCTTCACCGGGAAGGCCAGACCATCATTATGGTAACGCATGAGGAACATGTTGCCAGGCATACGAGAAGAATAATCCAGCTCAAAGACGGTCGTATCTACAGTGATGAGCGGGCAGAAAAAGATATAGGCAGCATGGGCGATTCGGGCAGCGATGTGGAGGGAAAGGTTTGATGAAGGCATTGCTTACAGCACCTCTGGTTTTTATTCAGGTCGTGTACCAGAGCATGTATCTTGCGCTTAGTCAAATCTGGGCGAACAAGACGCGGTCGCTGCTTACGACGATTGGGATTGTAATTGGAGTAGCATCGGTGACGGCAGTAATTGCGGCGTTGACGGGTCTGAAGACCAAAGTTTTGAGCCAGGTCGAGACATTCGGGAGCAATACAATAATTGTTTATCCTCGAAGGCCTGACAAAGGGCCGTTGAGCCATCTTTCCTGGTGGAATGTTCGGTTCTCTGAGGAGGAGTTTGATGGATTGCTTGAACATTGTCCTTCCGTGCAAAGATACACCCGAACAAGTTCGACTCAACAGAATGTTCGTTACGGAGAAAGGTCGGTAAGGAACGTAAATATCAATGGAGTTGAACCTTCATGGCATGAAATTGAAAACCGTCCTATTGTGATTGGCAGAAAGCTTTCGGTGATTGATGAGACACGGCCGGTTTGCCTGATAGAACCTCAGTTACGCGACAAACTTCGGCTGGACAAAGACTGCATCGGCGAATCGATTCGCATCGGTCATAATACGTTTCGTATTGTCGGAGTTATTGAGAAACAAGACCGACTGCAGTTCGGAGGCTCGGACCGTGAGGATTATACGGTTACTATTCCCTTTAAGATGAGTTTTAAGTTTGGCAAACCGTGGATTATGTCTTTGGCCGAGAGTAAATCAACTGAGATGCTTGAAGAAGCCGTTGCGGAGATAAAGTTTTTTTTGCGTCGCACGCGTCGCATCAAACCGGGTGACCCAGATACATTCAAAGTCGAATCGCTTAAGAGTGCCATAAAAACCTTCAATGATATAGCCCTTGTAGTGACATTGGTAGCCGGAGGGATAGTGGGTATTTCGCTGCTTGTCGGAGGTGTCGGCATCATGAACATAATGCTTGTTTCGATATCGGAGCGCACGAGGGAAATTGGGCTTCGAAAGGCGGTCGGTGCAAAAAAGTCCGCAATTCTGACGCAGTTTCTTGTCGAATCGGTCATTCTCTGCTTTGTCGGCGGTTTGGTTGGTGTGGGCGTGGGCAAGCTTTTGACCCTGGCGATATCAAGCATAAATCCTCTTCTGGATAAAACGCATATTCCGTTCTGGGCGATAATGCTTTCGTTTGGTTTTGCCGGTTTTGTAGGTGTGTGTTTCGGGATGTTTCCGGCGATTAAAGCGGCCAGACTTGACCCTATTGAGGCTCTTAGACATGAATAAAAGATTTTTCGTGGAACATTGGTTTGTGCTTTTTACCGGATTGAGCCTTTTACTGTTTAGCGGATGCGAACAATATAACGGTAATGAAGAGTTTTACGAAATCCAAGTTCCGGAGGATAAATTACGACAGATAGAAGTACTCGACCTGGAGCAGATGGAGGACGAGGGGAAAAAGGTGCCGGATGTCAATGAAGCGGCAGCCAAAGAACTTGAACTTACTCTGGAAGAGTCCCGGGCATTGGCGCTGGAAAATAATCTGAGCCTCAAAGTGCAGCTTATCAATCCCACCATTGCCGCCCAGCGTGTCAGCGAAGAAGAGGCCAAGTTTGAGGCTGCGTTTACTTCAAACGTCAATTACAGCAAGACCGACACTCCTATTTCCACCACTCTTGCAGGCTCAACGGTGGACAGCTCCAGGGTTGATATGGGTGTTCAGGTACCACTGCGAACCGGTGGTACGGTAAATTTTAATGTCGTTGAGTCACGTATCAAAACCGACAATATTTACTCGACGCTTAATCCAGCTTATACGACGAATCTTTCAGTTTCAATCAGTCAGCCGCTTTTGCAAAATGCCGGCAACCGTGTAAATACTCACTCGATTCGGATAGCCGAGTATGACCGGCAGACAAGCGAGGCCCTGACCAAGCTGGAAGTCATAACGGTCATAGCAGCTGCGGACCGGGCGTATTGGCGGCTTTACGCAGCGAGGCAGGAACTGGCCGTGCGCAAGCAGCAGTACGATTTGGCTCAGGCCCAGCTTGAACAGGCGCAGCGATTTGTCGAGTCAGGCGAGCGTGCTCAAGTGGAGGTAATTCGTGCAGAAGCGGGCGTGGCTGAGCGACTCGAAGGAATTATCATAGCAGAGAACAGTGTCCGTGACAGAGAACGTGAGCTTAAACAGATACTTAACAAACCCGGTTTGGAAACTCAGACTCGGACAGTGTTAATTCCGGCTACTGATGTGGATCCTATCCATTATGATTTGGCAGAGGAACAAATGGTTGCCGCTGCTATTGAAAATCGGATGGAGATGCTCGAGCTGGAGCTGGCCCTTGCCAAGGATATCAGCACGATTGACTTTATGCGGAACCAGGCGCTTCCGGCGGTTACGCTGGGTTATACGTACAATATCAACGGCCTTGGTGCAACGAGGGGCGATGCGTACGACCTGCTTCACGATAAGATATTTGAAGACCATTTCATTGGCCTGCAGGTACTGGTGCCGTTGGGAAATGAAGCGGCCAAAAGTCGTCTGCTGCAGTCGGTTTATCAGCGAAGGCAGCGGTTGGCCACTCGCGAGAGGCGAAAGACACTTATAGAACTGGAGGTTCTCAAGGCGGTGGATCAGCTTGAGGCGAACTGGCAGCGTATTCTGGCCAGCAGGCAGAGCGCAATTCTGGCGGGCAGGGTGTTTGAGGCTGAAAAGAGGCAGTTTGAACTCGGGTTGCGGACTTCCACGGATGTTCTCGATGCTCAAACAAAGTTTGCAGAGTCACAGAGTTCCGAGATTCGGGCGCTGGCCGAGTATCAAATAGCACAGATTGATTTGGCTTTCGCCACCGGCACACTCCTGGGTGCTGCGAAGGTACAGTGGGAACCTGTTGTTCCCGCAGATGGATAGGGGACAGGCGATGGGATAGTCAATATGGCAGACTTTGCGGTTTTTGTGGGCAACTGGCTGGAAGGGCTGTAGCAGCCGGAAGAGATACCTGTTTTGGAAAAAAAGTCATACAAAAACAACGCCAAAACAACGTTTTTTGCCAAAAGCCAGTGACATCTTCGACTTGCGCAAAGAAAAAAGCCCTTGTAAGATTATTGTTTACAAGGACTTGCAAAAATGGGCGGTATTGGACTTGAACCAACGACCTCCTGCGTGTCGAAAAGGAACTCCACTTATAAGTTGTTATCATTTCTATACTTATACGCGTTATTTTGGCACTAAAACAGATTACACACTCACAACACACTGGCTACAGACTCAGAACACACTGGTAACACACTGAAGAGTTACGCCAAATTTACGCCAAAGGCTTTTGTGCAAAACTTTCATAAGGGCTGTTGCAAAATAAAAGATAGGTCACAAGTTAGTATCTTCGGAGAGCAGGCCAACCGGATATTGAATCCGTGTGTCTTTTGAGAAGCATAGCTGCTGCATGAGTACAGTAGGTAGCAACAGTATATATAATCTGGTTGTGTCCACAGAGGCAAGCGTATGTTCAATACTATTTTTTGTGAAAATTTTTTCAAATATGCGTTTTTGGGCAGGAATTTGATATTTGTTTATAGCCATTTTGAGGGATAATGGCATTGGTGGTGTCAAAATGGTGACAGAAATTTGTCGAAGAACATCGACATTCTATTAGGATAGATCAGATGTCATGACGGTCCCATATATGCTTGACAAGCGCAGACCATCCTTTTTCCATAGTACATGTAATTTACATAAGATACAAGGGCCTATGCCGGGTTTACCAGCATAGGCCCCAAGTTAGAGCAAAATCAAGCATCCATACCATCTCAGCTGTTTACCAATCCTGATTACTCAAGCGGGAACGTTATCTCCTCAAGCCAGTACTCTGCCAATTTACCATAGTCCAGGAAGTTGACAATATCACGATTGTTGGGGTCCCATCCGTACGGACCGACCTTCGGCGACAGATTGCCCGGTACATCCAGCGGCACATATATATCCCCTTGCATGCCTGCAAGGACCGCAATCTCACCGGGCGTCAGAGCACAGTTGTAGACGCGGAGATCGTCAATTAAGCCGGCCCATTCGGCGTTCGCTTCTTGCTCGTTTGAGCCGATCGTGACGTTGTAGCTGCTGCTGCCTATGAGACCCGAAGCGTCCTCGCAATTGTCCACTATGCCGTCGACGTACACACACACCTTTGACCCATCATACACTCCAGCGACATGATGCCATATGCCGTCAACCACGGATATGCTTCCAATGACATTACCGTAAGGCTCCAGGGCGCCTCCTGCAAGACCGGTGCAGGCAAACTCGATCCCTTCGCCCGTCGCTGCATCCCTGGCTATCCTCCAGGAGTCGTCTCCCTTGGCGATGATGGCAGGCCAAGAATTCTCGACGGTGTCGAGATTTATCCAGGCCGAGAGCGTGATAGCATGGCGGATCTCGAACACACTGGCCGGGGTATTTGAATCCGGAATCAACACGTAGTTGCCCGCCGAACCGTCGCAGCGCAGGAAATAGCTTTCTCTATCGCTATCATAATCAAACTCCAAATCGCCATAGGCGACGCCGTCGTTGCTGCCATTTGAATCGTCGTAATTCTGCTCAAACTCCCACCGGGCTACCAGGTTGACGTCGGTGGGCGCCGTTGCCGTAAAACTGTCATCGCGCTTGAGCCAATCGCCTGCCATTATATCTAAGTCCTGCTCGTCAACAACACAATCACTGGTGAAATCTCCTAAACCAAAGGAATAGGACGGGGCGCATCTGCGTGGCCAGAGCGCGAAATCATCGAAGTATACGTATCCTTCCCCACCGCCTGGCTCGCCGGTGGGTATTATCTCACCACGGACTCCCACACCAAGATAGACCTTGTAAACATTGGTAAGGTCTACGCCAGCACTATTAAAGTCCTCAAGGTCAATGTTCCACTCATGCCAGAATTCCTCCTGTGTGCCGTTTGCGTCATCGTATGTTACCATCGCTTCATTTGCATCGCCGTCTTCCACAACAAAATACAGCGGCTGGGCTGAATTTCCTGCTTGTCCATAGAAGTACAGCGTCAAGGCTTTTGTCCTACTCACTATCCAGTCTGTGCCAGCTTGAAGGTCAGAGGCAAGTGCTTCGACCTCGGAACATTTTCTCTTGTCGCTGCCGGACACCTCATTATCGTAAATAAACTCCATCGAATTGCCGTCGATAATCTTACTTGCGTCTTCTGTCATAATGTGAAGCGCGGCCTTGGTATCGATTGTCCAGCAGTCAAGCCAGACTGTAGTAAGGGCTTCGTCGTTGACATAGGAATCAAAATCATCAACGATTAGATGGCTGGCTGTTGTGAACGTCAACACTTCACTCGGCCACGTATCTAAGCCGTTGACCTCATCCACCGCCCAGTAGTATTGCGTTTCGTAATCCAAATCCGGGTCATGCTCCTGTGTAAGTAAAGGCAGGATCGTAAGTACAGCAGGGTCAGGGTTGCGGTTATTCACATCGTCAAAATCAGCGCTAAAGTACACATAGTGCTCATCTGCATAAATCCCGGATGCCCAGCTAAGGACCACTGTAGGATTCACATTCGTGGCACCATTTACCGGGCTGGTCGAGCCGGCCTTGGCAAGATTGGCCATTGTAAAGCCCCAGACCTGGCCTAACGTCGGACCGGGGTTCTCATCGATTGCCCAGTAGTAAGTCTGAAACGATAGAAGGTCACTGTCAACGGTCCAGCTGCCGGGGCTATAGGCAGTCTGTTTTATCACGGACACATCGCGCGCTGAGACAAGGGCCTCATTGGTGCCGAAGTACACCTCGTGCGAAGTTGCGCCATCTCCCGCCGACCAGCTAAGAACAGGCCTGCTTATATTAGCAACCGTGCCTTTTACATTGCCTGCCCCATTAGGCGGACTCGAATTCCACGCCTGGTTCAGGTCGGTCAGAAAGGTTTGTACCGTGGTCTTGCCCTCATTTGATACATCGTAGTCTATGCTCAAATCAGCCCGCTTACCGTTCGCATCAGGATAGTTGACGTCGTCAGTAATGATATCACCGTCGCCGACACCGTAGGCAGTGAGCAAAACTTCCCCATAGCCGAGAGTTCCGATGCCATTGGAGTAATCAGTCAATTCTTCGACTTCGTTGCCGCGACTCAGTATAAATTTGCCGCCGGCGATATCTATTAAGCCCGTTGTCCGTATAGCGTCGTTCATGAAGATATAACGGGCGTTAATAGTGCCACCCCACAGGTTTACCCGACCGGTACCATCCCAGGTATGCGGACAATACAGGCCCTGGGTGATATTAATCACCCCGTCGGTCATATTGAGCGTACCAAGGTTTTCCTCCCAGGCACCTACTTCCATATGGCCGCCGACATTGACCGTCCCGCCGTTCATGTGCATCGTGCCCTCACCGAGGCCCGGGCCAAGATAACCAGCCGTCCATCCAACGGTTCCAATCCGAAGGCAACTGCCACTGTCCATACCATTAAAGTAACCCATGCTCTGCAGGATACCATATGGCGCGGAGTCATACTGTTCATCGTAGCCTACCCACGTCTGCGGAGTCCCTATGTCAAGCGTGCCTCCGTTGACTGTCAGTTCGTGGGCCAGGCAGGGGTCCCAGTCGTATATAGGAGGGGTCCAGAGGTTAGGGTCAGGGTCCTCAACATCAAGATCCGGCCAGCCGCTCCCGTTAGGGTCCTGACTGTAGCCCCCGCCAACATAAACACCGTTGGCCTCCGTCGTGCCCGAGCTAATCGCGGGCTCAAAGGGTGGGGGGTTGAAATGCAGATATTCCGGATAGTCTATACGGGGACTTCCCTTTCCAACAAAGACAACTGTGTTCGCATCAGGCACTTGATTCGGTTCTTTCACATAAAATTTTCGTTCCGGGGTGTCAATTTCATCATCGTCGTCAACATCGTCCCAATACCTGTCCATTGTCCACCAGTTGTTCGGTTCATTCCAGTCGTGGCCGGGGCCAAGGTCGCTCCACCAGCACGCTCTATAATCAAACTTAGCCGCTGCTGAAGCGCTGCCGGCAAGAACCAGCACCAAAACAAAAGAAATTAAAAAAATCAACTTTTTACACATGATATTCCTCCCTTTAAAAAACGGGTAAAGTTTGCTTCGGCTACATACCAAAGCTCTATTGTTTCAAAAGGTATCTTAGTAAGTTTTGCAAAATCACCTTCCTCCAAATACTAAGTACCAGACACTAAAAATTTATGGACACTAAAAGTTTATGGTTTGCCAAAAGGTACGTCCTCCTTTCAAAAGCTGCATTTATATCACCTCCCTTGTACTACCTTATCTCCCTCGTGTCAACCCTTTTTTTACCCAAAATCCACTTTTAACCCAAAATTATTTTTTATCGCCCTGGCGGAACCTCCTAACGCCCTTTGGGGTTAGGGGATCGCATAATTTGACAAAATGGGGTCTTATTTTAGTCTCTCTTTCCCCTTTTTTCTGTTTGAAATGATATCTGCGGTTCAATAATACTTATTTGTTATCCTGATTACGCTACTTGTATTGTTTACTACTTATCAGGAAATTGTTTCCTCTGCTGGATGACTTTTTCGAGCTTGTTGCGCAGCTCGGTCCAGTCGGGTTTCAATCGAAGTGCCTCGGTCCAATGGGCAATAGCCTCGTCAATCCTGCCCTGCTTGTACAACACAATCGCCAGATTATCATACACCTGCAGCCAATCCGCTTCGAGCCGCAGAACCTCACGCCAGTGTTTGATGGCTTTGTCAAATTCACCAAGCTCGAAATACACTACGCCGAGATTGTTATGCACATCAGGCCGATCAGGCTCTATATGTAGCGCTGCACTGTAGTGCTCAACAGCTTTATCAAGCATGCCTAACTTGTGGTATGCGCCGCCCAGATTGTTGTGTGCCATTAAGGTGGGTTTCTTGTGGTTAAAGGCCGGGCTTTCAGGATGCTGAACTTCTCGCTGTTTTATCAGGGCTAAATACCTCAAATTATGGGCAATGGATTCGGCAAATTCCCCTTTTTTAAAAGTAACGCAGCCGAACTCCAGATGGGTATTCGGTATATGTGGCCATTCCACCAGCATCTTCTCACAGACGGTTTTGGCTTCGTCGAGTCGCTCCTGGTACATTAGTGTCGCTATTCTTACCCTGTATGTATGATAGCCGATTAAATCTTTTGGGTCTGGTTTACTTCGGTCAATTCCGACACCCGTATTTACCGCAGCCGTACCAACGTACCCCAGGCTTTCGAAAATTCTTCTGGTTTTCTCATCCATCACCAGCCTGCTGTTGGCTAATTCTGCACCGGTCAGTTGGGTTATCATTTCCTGCAATTGACCTTGCATAAATCGTGCGAGTTTGGCTTCTTTCTCCACCAGATTGTTTTCTTCAAGCGGGTCCTTGGGCAGGTTGTATAATTCTGCTCTGGTGGTTTCGATGTACTTCCATCGCTCGCTGACAAGACCCAGCAGAGGGTTACAACCATACTTTGTGGGTGTCAATGATTCGATGTAAACATATCTTTTGGGGTCCGACGGCGGCTTGCGCCGGGAATAAACGGACAGGTCTTTGCCCTGCACATGGGCCGGTATAGGAATTTCCAGATAGCTCAGAATAGTAGGTACCACGTCAACCAGGCTTACTATGCTGTCAATTCTTTTAGGGTTTCGGTTTCCGGGCGGCCTGATGATAAAGGGAACTCTTGCAGTACATTGATAAACATAATAGCCGTGCTCAGCCTCACCATGTTCGCCCAGGCTTTCACCGTGGTCGCCGACTATAATAATCAGGGTTGAGTCGTACAAGTCCAATTCTTTCAGTTTGTCTATCACCTGACCTATACAGTAATCAGAATAAGCAATCTCGCCGGCATAAAGGTCGTCTGCATACTCTGAGGCGAAAGGCTCCGGCGGATTGTAAACAGTATGGGGGTCAAAGTAATGTAGGAACAGGAAGAACGGTTCATCGCGGTGTTCTGCGAGGTAGCTGCACGCGAAGCGGCTTGCCTCTTCGCCCCTGCGCTCCTTGTCCTCGCTCGGACCTACAGGTTGCACAAACCTGTCATTGTAACTGTCAAAACCTTGACCAACACCAAACTGACCATCCAAAATAAACGTGCTTACGATGGCCCCAGTGGTATATCCGTGCTCGCGGAGGATTTCAGCAATGGTTACATTAGATTCGGCGAGGACGTGATCAATATTGTCATGCACTCCATGATAGAGCGGGTAGGTACCCGTTAGCATCGAACTGTGAGCGGGAAGGGTTAAGGGCATCGGTGTGAGGGTATTCTTGAAGAGAATACCCTCTTGGGCGATGACATCGATATTAGGGGTGATTTTATGGGGATAACCGTAGCAACTCAGATAATCTGCCCGACAGGTATCGATACTGATGAGGATAACACGGCGAATCTCTCTTGGTGAAACACCGGGGCTGCAAAAAAACCATACGGCCCCGACAACGACTAACAGCACCAATCCCAACAATATAAGGTGCCGCCGAGGAAAAGTTTGTCTTTTCTTTAATGTCTCACTCATAAACCTTCTAAAAGCATAAAAAGCCGTTTGGAAAATTGTTCCATATCTTCACCTTAAATAGCATTGAATATTGTTTAAAAATATTGCTTTATACTCAATGTTCAGGGCCTTACCTGACCGACTACTTATTCAGGACCTTACCTGATTATATTATACTAAATTTCTTAAAGGGCGTCTGCGAAAAATGGTAAAATTGGTTTATTAGTATCTTTCCAGATTCTTCCAGCGGGAGAACCAATGAAGTCGATATTCCTGGGATGCTTGAGAACATAACACCGGACATCTAAACGTAAATACACCCAAGCCATAGTGGGCATCCTCATCATCGGGCTTTAGGCGAATGGCCTGCTTGTAGGCTTCTATCGCTTCATCGTAGTGGCCAAGTTCAACATAGTCAAACCCCAAATTATTGTGAGCTTCCCACAAGTCGGGATTGATATGAATGGCCCGTTTATAGGCTTCTACTGCCTCATCGTAGCGGCTGAGCTCGTCATATGCCACTCCTAAGTTATAGTGGGTAACCACTAAAGAAGGCAAGGCTGCAGTTTTCGTAGCAGTTGATCATTTTAACTCTGAATGTGTTGGAAAGGGCTTTACAAAGATGTAAAAATGGGGTATTATATCTTAGCTATAAAAAAACCGGATATTTAGCGGAACAGGTGGTGGTTTTTGCGCATCTTATTATGCGTGATATGAGATAGAAAACCTAACAGTGGAAGGAAAAATTTATG
>Ga0307378_10005321_pt1 | contig 17966 bp, 34 predicted proteins | sample UN1MG_FD_202238 | JGI IMG/M metagenome (GOLD analysis project Ga0307378, IMG submission 202238) | Soil microbial communities from Risofladan, Vaasa, Finland - UN-1 | ecosystem: Environmental > Terrestrial > Soil > Coastal area > Acid sulfate soil | place: Finland: Risofladan, Vaasa | collected... | reverse complement strand
ACCGGGATCGAACCGGTGAACCTCTTCCTTACCAAGGAAGTGCTCTACCTACTGAGCTATGAGAGCAAATCAAGGCTGCATCAGGTACAAATGCTTCATCTGGTGATCAATTCCAGAGCCCGCTTACCATTCGGGTTACACCAAGTGCGGAGAGCGAGGGATTCGAACCCCCGGAACGTTTAACCGTTCTCTAGTTTTCAAGACTAGCGCCATAAACCACTCGGCCAGCTCTCCAATTATTTCTTAATGTTTCTAGATTTATATGTTGGTAGTTGGGAATCGCAATTAGAACATACAAATCTAAGATTCTCAATCCTATTATCATTAGAGATTCCATTTCTATGATCAAGAATTAATGGCATAGGTTTGCCCATCCAAAAAGGTTTTTGCCCGCACTTATCACAAACATATGGAATCATATTTTCATTAATAATCCTAGCCTTAAGACGATGTCTTGGGTAAGTACTATTTTCAATGAAAACATTTTCATTAGGAAAACGATTATATTGATTATATCCCATTAAATATTATACATCCATAGTACAATAAAGTTTATATTTCAAAGAACTTTTTGCGGAGGATGAGGGACTCGAACCCCCACACCAGTTCTTCACCGATATCACTGTTTTCAAAACAGATAAGTTCTCTCTAGTACGATCCTCCAAGAAACAATATGTCAAAGTACGTTGTGTGCTTAGATGGACTCGAACCATCGGCCTTCTCGGTATCAGCGAGATGCTCTAACCAACTGAGCTACAAGCACAAAAAAAAGGAAGATCTTTTGGACCTTCCTTTTGAATATCAATAATAAATCTATTACGATTCAACACAAGAAGGTCGCCTCACCCTGGTGGATGAAATAATACTAATCGTATGTATCGAGGACCTTCTCATTTTATTGTTTCTTTATATACCCTTTTATATGCTTTAGATATTCGGGGGTTTCGTAATTATTTACTTTCTTTAATTAAATCTTCTCTAATTTCTTCCAGGTTTTCAAAGTTGTTCATTTCATACATCTGAATGCAGAAGGATTTTCCTATTGCCAGATCTTCCACTTTGTTCTTGAAAAATTTGCTGAGACCCATTGAGATGAATCCCAAACCTATCATTGAAATTCCAAAAATAGTTCCCAAGCTAACAAGCGAACTTAAAATCGAAACTCCTAAAAGAACCCAAGCTACAATCTTGGTAATTTCCATCCATGAAAGAGCAATATGAATCTTTTCATTAAATTCCGCTTTTGAAGCACGAACAAATTTAAAAGGACTTTCAATCAAAGCATTATCAAAATACTTATTGTATTCTTTCCTATTTTTAAATTTGAATTCCGATTTTCTGAATTTGAATCCTGTAAATTCCATTTCTGAGTTCATTTTGTGTTTTTTTGTTGGTTACAGAGTAAATGTACGACATTTATCCATAGAAAAAAAATATTTTCACAAAATAATCGTTAAAAATGTTGAATTATACCCCTCCCATTGAAGTTTTACCACCTGTTCCACCTGAAGTAAACTCACTTTTAAGTTTTCTTTCTGCAGCTGGTCTGTAAACAAATGAATCTCCGGATGGTCTTAGTTTTCCCCTGAATTTATCTTCAGAAGCTTTGACAAGTAAGTCTTTAAGACTATCAAATTTTGCTTTCTTAATAGCTAAGTTAATAGATTTAACCCCAGCATCAGATTTAGCATCTTTTCCAATAGCCATAGCAAATTTTCTTACTAATTCTTCATCATCCTTATCAATTTTTTGCCATTTTTTATAAAGACCTTCATTTAGTTGTTCTTCATTGAGCTCAACAGGTTTTTCAGTTGTATATTCCTGAAAGGATTCTGCTACTAATTTAACTTGTGCCATAATAATACAGATTTTTATTTTCTTTATATATCCTATTTATCTTTAAGATATTCAATCAATTTATTAATATTGGTATCTCCTTTTGGACCAAATAATCCTAAGTTCTTCTCAAGAAATTTTATTCGGGCCTTTTTATATGTATCTGTATCAATATGTGAGTATTCTTTTCTTATTCCTCTTTCCCATCTTAAAACTTTCATCCAATCGGTTCTAAACACTTGATTGTCTGCTTCCCAAAATATCTTCAATAAATGAGACGTAGGTTTTTTCCTATATTTTGTACATTCTATAGCATCATCAACCAGATCAAATCTTCGGTTCGTTCCTATATAAGAATCCCTAAATAATTTCTTTGACCAATCTTCATTTTTTGCTCTGTCTCTTGTTTCATAAATTGCATCATGAAAGAAAGCTGCCAAAATTAATTGTTCAAATTCATCCTGAGTTAATTGATGACGCCATTTTTCAATATATTTAATGACCTCATCTAAGTGAGTTAAATTATGCCAATATCTATTTGTTGCAGTCCAATTCTTATATAGAACAGGAATGGTTCCTGACCTGATATAGGTTTTAAGAAGATTTTGATATCTTTGAAATGGGTTATTAATCATGATCGAAAAAATCATACTGACATGGGTAGCAAATACCAGAGATCCTAAATTCTCTTAAGAAGATTTCCGGCTTGTCTTTAAAATCTTCTTCGCTAGTTGGTTTTCCGCAAAATGGACATTTTCCTTGTTTGACCATATCGACTTGTTCCCCGAATCCGGCCATTCTCATTAGGTCTTCATTCATGACTATAATTTTAGCTAATATACAAAAAAATCCATCTTAGAAAAAATGGATTTTGTTAATCTTTTGTTAAGAATAATATTTATCCACCAGGTAATTATATTGGTCAAAGGTGACTCCAAGTTCTTTTGCAATTTTCTTAGTCCTGCTTTTATTCATTAAGAAAGCAGGCAATGTAAAAATTAAAGTTCCAAATGGAATATAGACCCAAAGAAATGCGGTTGCAACTTCTTTCATTCCAAGTTGGTCAAATACGATTAAGCCAATAGTGGCAATAATCCATGCAATAACTGCAGTCCAAGTTCCGATAGGAGCTGGCTTTCTTTTGAGCTTGACATTATAATAAGTATACATAAACTTCAGAAATTTTGTTTCTGGGTGCTTAGCATAAGCAGCGTCAAATTGCTCTTTGGTAATTTTATTTACATCCATTGTTTTTTCTTTTTAGCTTGATCTTTCCAAGATCTTGATATAAACCATTTTCTATTACATCCTCTATGCGGAGGGCAACGATCACAATTTAGTTCTGGCAAAATAGCAACTGTTTTATAAACATGATTGCTAGTTGTTGTTTTTTCTAGAAATTTCGTTTTCATATAGCTTTGATTTTAGGTTATTCACCTAAACAAAGCCGCTCTTAATTTCCATTTTTCCATTGTGTTTTTCTATTATGCTTCCAAGATCTATACATTCTTACCTCAAATGGCGTTAATTCCTTCCTTCTTTTCCAATTACTATCAGTTCTTGGAGTTTTAGTATTGTGGAATTTCCAGTATCCCCAATCTGGGTAAGGATCCTGATCAATTGTAGTTAATATTTTATACTCTCTACGATTATTAGTTCTCTCAATTACTTGAGATTGTTTTAAAAAACGTTTTCTTCTCATGTTGGTCTTTATTTAAGTTAGCAACTAACTTAAAGACCATTGAATTTTTTCATGAAGTTTATTTTTAATAGAATTAATTTATTATAAAGTTTTAGGTTACGAAAATATATGTAAATAATTGATCCGCATAGCTGAATCCCTCCAAAGCCTGAATATCCCAAGAATCCCTGTTCGAAACAATATTTCCTGCAATTCCAGTTCCGGATACAGTTGTAATATCTATAATAAGGCCGCTAGGAGATTGAAAGTCCTCTACTCCTTCCCAGCTTCCACTAGTTTGATATCTTAGTCTTAATCTAAAAGTTTTCAACTGAGTTTCTGTGTAATTACCCTGAATAAATCCAGAAGTCCAGTTAAATGTATTATTTGAATTACAAGTTAAACTTTTTAAATTAGTCCAACCGATCCCACTATAGATATAATCAAAATACCAATACATATCCATTGAGGAAGATCCTTGATAATAAGTAATGGAAAAACTGCCAACATCTATTCTTAGGAATGTAGTCCCTGTGGATTTCATTCCTATAAATCTGGGGACAAACATCCATTCAGGGCTAGTCAGAAGATTACTTGAAGCAGTACTACCTCCAGTATGTTGAGTTCCATTTTGATCTATCCATGTAGAAACATCAGCTTTCACACAAGTCAATCCATAAAACTCATTCATCTGATCTGGGTTTGATGCTATATTGAAATTCGTAGCCATCCCACCTAGATCAATATTAGAATTGCTAAGAGGATAAGATTTATTCCACTCATATGCAATATCCCTCATTTCTAAAACTCCTGATGCTGGTAAGGTCATAATTCTTTATTAATATTTTTATATATTGTCAATAAATTTTTTTTGATCTTGAGTAAGTTCAAAATTGTTCATGTAAAATTCTAATGCTTCGTGTTCTTTTAATGTATTTAAATAATGTCTATGGCGAGGTAACCATTGATTATATCTTTCAAGAACCTTCATTTGTTGAGCTCTCCCTTGAAATTTATCTTCATCAAATGTTGAGTATTTTCCCATTGGTGTTACGAAATTTAATCGATTTTCATTAAATTGTCCTCCAATCTCATTACATATTTCTTTTCGGTATTCTTGACTTCTAAAAAAATCGTCGTAGTAAATTCTAGTAAATTCCGGCATATAATTTGTTTCTCCGATCCATTCCTTTCCCATTAGCAACCAGCGATCTAAAAAATCTATTAATCTCTCTGGGATTTCAATTATTTGATTTTTAATGCTCTCTATAAATTCTTCTTTTGTTATATTATCTGCGATGATTACTGTGTTTGGATCCTTTCCATAGGGGTCAGTTGTTAGTACATCTTTCGCATGAACTATGTTTTTAAGTAACAAATTGGCATCATGTCTTCTTCCAGTTTCTAAATTTCTAAATAAAAAATGACTTATTGCAGAAAACCAATTCAATAAATCTCTGAGTAAAAATATTCGTATAGAATGTGGATATAAAGAAAAATCAATATCTGATATGAACCCTGCAACATTCTCTGGAACCATATTTTCTAAATTTCCATAGTATCTTTTTTCACGATTGAAATCATTTGTCCATGAGTGTATGTTTTCCCTAATGAAATTGTGGCCACTTCTTGAAGCTGCTACATTTAAAAAATATCCAAGAGAAAAATTTTCTCCAATTAATTCTAATTTTTTACTGTCCGGAATTTTTTTAATTTCGACTGGAATATTTGGCATTTTTAAATAATTTAATTTATTGAATTGAACCAAGATCCCGATCCGGAAACAGTACCTGAACCGCTTACAATACTTCCTCCAAGAATTTCAGTGTTCAGATATGACAATGGCCCAGCACTCCCAGTATTTCTTAGAACTTGTCTAACTCTTATAATATCATTATAATTTACATTTATTATATTAAAAAGTACATTATAGTCCGTTGAGTTTGACGATATCCCTCCAACATAAGTCCAAGAAACTGTAGAATTTAGGCTACGGTAAATGTCGCAATAAGTAGAGGTATATGCATATCCACTCCATCTTAAGTTCATTGTTATAACCTGCGGTGATGTGTGTCCGCTGTGATTTACAACCCTATGAATATCTTTCCAAGATGAAGTATTGATCGTATAAGTAGTGGTTCCCCATGATAGAGTAATAGTATCCCCAGCAGATGTTCCACCAAGATTGTTACTAAGTGCTACTTGGTTTCCTGCAGTAATAGATGCTAACTGAACTCCTCCATAACTCAATGCAAGCTGAGCATTTGCCGATAAACTTAGTTCTGTATTAACCTGGCTAAATGATATTTGATTTCCTGGTGCTGGTAATGCCATAAGGATATATTTTATTTTATATATCCACAAAAAAAGAGAAGGTGTTATTCCTTCTCTTTATCGGTTTCAATTTCTTCAGTCTCTGGAGGATCATCCCTCCTTAATACTAAAGCAGTTATAAAATATACAAATGCTACGGGAAATATTCCAGTGAATAGGGCCATGAATACCCAGATAAGTCTCATTACTACCGGATCTGCTTCAGGATCAATATATCTTGATAATCCCCCACATACTCCAAAAATTCTGCTGTCTTTTCCAACTGTTCTTCTTACTCTATTATACATGATTTTGATTTATATTAATTAGACAAAAATGGTTTTGTCATCCACTCTTCTATTTCCAATGGTTCTTCAATAAAATTAGTAAATGGGTGGGTCATCCATTCCTCAACTATAAGGTTTTCTTCCTGTAAATCTACACGGTGATTTCTTACAGGAGAGGTTATAGATATACTTATAAATCCCATTAAGATAATTGCTAAAATTAAGATTCTTTTTTTCATTATTTATTTCATTTATTTAGTTTTATTCATAGGATATAGTGTGAATATTATGCCAAACTAATTAAAAGATTATAAATGAAATTGTTATAATTATTTATTAGAAATAATCCCACAAAAAAGGTGTCCATTTCTGGACACCTAGTGTTCACATTAGATGTGGTAGCGCCGACAGGATTCGAACCTGCGAGCTCCGAAAAGCAAGGGATATGAGCCCTCTCCGATTGACCACTCTGGCACGGCGCTATTTGGAGCGAAAGACGAGGTTCGAACTCGCGACCCTAACCTTGGAAGGGTTATGCTCTACCAACTGAGCTACTTTCGCATAATGGCGAAACCATACAGCTACCATCTTCGTTAAGCTAACACGATTTCTCATGTGCACATAGTGTACCAATCGCCATTTGAGCGGTAGATGGGGCTCGAACCCACGGCCTCGACCTTGGCAAGGTCGCGCTCTACCAACTGAGCTACTACCGCAATTTTTGTGACCCCGAGAGGATTCGAACCCCTATCTTATGGTCCGTAGCCACACGTTCTATCCGTTGAACTACGGGGCCTTATTATTTATAGACCGTATTCGTCTTTAAGATCTTTCTTGACCTTGTTTCTTTCAGATCTCTTTAAAGCTCTGGATTCTCTTTTGAAAGCTTGAATCATTAGCTTTCTTTGTTTAGAGGATTCAAATTCCTCTTCCATTGCTTCTCTTTTTCTTTTCTTGAGATCCTTTCTCTTATATTTATACTCGTCCATTAGTACTCAAGCATTTTTGCTTCTCCGTATAAATCTTTAACTTTTCTGAGCCATTGTTCTGTTTTAACTTTAAACATATGAACTCTTCCATTTTCAACCCATTTACAAACTACCCCTTCTTTTAACCCCATTGCATTTTTTTCGATCATTTTCTGTACATTGGAATCAAAAGTAAGATTAAATAGAAATTTTACTGTATCCACCCATTCAAAAGCTTTTTTAAAGTCCGTAGGCGGAACATAATTTTTCTTATAAAGGAATACATCAAAGATCTGAATATCATGGGGCTCAGTCCATACATGTGAGCCTGCAAAACTATTTTCGCCAAAGAACTCTCCGTAGACTGTTATCCGGTCTACTCCTCTAAACAATTTATTATCCATGAATATTTTGTTTAGATCCTCTACATATTTATTCTCAAATATTCCTATTGCCTCTGCAAAAGGGCTGTTTTGATGAATCAATTCATTTCTTGTCCCAAATTTCTTAAAGCCATAGGTGAATCGACTTTTCTTTGATAACTTCCTATCCCATTCAGCACGAATATTTGATCCATCTATTTTATCAAAGCCAAATACATACTTTCCGAAATCTTCTTCAGACCATTTTGGTATCGATGTATAGGCTTTCATTTCATTTTACTTGTATAAATGTTCCGTCTTGTTTTTCTATTCCTTTTCTAATCCATCTCATTAAATGGATTGTTTTCATCTCTGGTTGTAAATAAATTGCTTTCCATTCATCTTCCATTGAATCTAGAGAAAGCATATAAGCAGATTCTTCTAGATCAATTAAATAAATAACCTTTCCCTCACATACATGATATAATGTAGCGACTGGAACTTGTATAATTTCTTTCAGTGAATGTGTTGTCATTTATTCTCTCTGTTTTTTCCAATATGAAATTTTCCACAATATGCGCATCTATAAGTACTAAAATGAGTATCCCTTTTTTTACCCATAGCTTCAGCACTTTTTAATGCAGTTTCTTTTGTATTATATCCAACTTTTTCCTTTCCTGTGTCTGCTCTTTGATGTGAATTTATATGAAATAATCCCCAAGCATTCCCCGTAATACAAAAATTCCTAAAAGCCCTTTTGAATGGCCCTTGGTCTTTTATCGCTAATATCAGATTTTTTAATTTCATTTATAAATTCCTCTAATTCTTTATGTCTTTTATTAATTTCTTCATCCGAAATATCTTCTTTGATATAATCCGATTTCATTTCTTCAAAAGAGTTATATTTTTTTAATTCATTCATTATAAATTCTCCTTGCATCCTTTACTATACCTGTGGAACTGATCACAATAGTGAAATGGCCCACCTGCATCATCCTCAGCTTCCAGGTTATATCCTAATTTTTCTAACCTTTTTCTCTCTTTCAGAGCTTTCTCTTTTTCATCTTCATTATAATAAAGATCCACATATGTGTATTTAATTATTCTCATTTCACTCTATTATTAGTGGCCTGAACGGGAATCGAACCCATATCTAAGGTTTAGGAAACCCCAATTCTATCCGTTGAACTATCCGGCCAAATTATGGCGTATTGGTTTTTAATTTCTTGGTCTCTTGAATAGCGGTGAGCCGCTAACTGATATTGCTCTCGGGTATGTCTCCACCCTCAGTAGTACTCGGTGTCCCTTTGGAGAGGACTGTGAGTTGCGGCTCTACCCGCAATTTTTACCACTATTCAATTTGGTGATCCGGGTGAGACTCGAACTCACAACCTACAGCTTAGAAGGCTGTTGCTCTATCCATTGAGCTACCGGACCATCTTGGTAATATACGAAAAATATCTTTTATTTGATAATTTCTGCTGCTCTTTTTGCAAGTTCTGGAGAAACTCCTCCATATTCGAATTGATATTTGCCTGATTCAGCAGCTTGCTGGAGTACTTTTATCGCCTGCTCATTAGTTAATTTATTAGTAAGTCCTAATATAACATCTTTAGCTTCTTGGGGAATTCCTTGAATATCATAAACTGAATATTTAAGTAAAGCATTAAATACAAGTTTTTGATTTTTGTCTAGTTTCTTCATAAAAGTTTTATAAGCTTCAGCTGGCTCCATTGGCTGAACTTCGATAAACAAATCTATTGGCTTATTCCCTTTCTTTGGATCATCAGGTACATTAGATTTTTTAAGGGGTTCAGAAACTTTTTCAAGATTTTTAGATTTTACAGTAATTTCATCTTCCGAATTATCTAAATAAATATCCTTATTTTTTTCAATGTCATTATATGCTCCGATGATGTTTTTACTAGAATCTCTTCCTCCATCCCCTCCGATTGTTACTCTAAAGAAATTTTGAATAAGGTTTGAAGCTACATTTTCAGGATGAATTAGGAAAACATCCGTAACATATTCATTATTATGTAAATCCTGAAGATTCTTTACAATTTTTCTAGGTTCATCACCTGATTCATCATAAGAAACATCAATTTTTTTATTTTTAGCTTCAGACTGTTTAATATCCTGAAAATATCTAACGACTCTTTTATAGTCATTATATTTGTCCAAACTATCAATAACCTTTTTAGCATCTATTTCTTTTAATCTTTTTATAGATTGATAAGCAGGCTTTCCATCAAATTTAAGCTCCTTTGGATCTATAGAAATCTTTAACTCAGGCATCAATTTGGAAAATTTCTGATCCCAGATATTTATAATATCTTTGAACCATTTTCCAAATTCATTAGGATCTTGCTTGTATTTGTCTTTCATTAAATAGAAAGCTCTAACAAAACCCTTTAATTGTTCTCCTGGATCTTTACTTCTAAATTCGTCCCTTAACTTATCTACTGATAATACTTCACCGCTTTTAATAGCTCTTAATACTCCAGAGTCATCTACAACATCTTTTATCTTTGACATTGTAAATCCTTTTCCTCCAGCGGGAGCTCCTAAAACTGCTAAAGCAACAGGATCGTCAGATTCATTTAAGAATTCACGTAAAGATGAAGAAACCAATTTTGTCATTATTTGGGATTTATTTTATATATTCCCGTCTTCTTCAGCTACTCTCAATTTTTGAATATAGATAGCTTTTTTCTTTTGCTCTCTTTTAGTAACAGAAGGCTTAACAAATTGTTCATTTGCTCTAAGATTAGGAATAAGTTTTGTTTCATTAACTTTTCTCTTAAATCTTTTAAGGGCTCTTTCAATATTTTCGCCTTCTTTAACTTTGATTATTAGCATATTATATCTCCTTTATTAATTATTTTTCATAATTCAATATCTCCATTCATAAACTTTTTCAAATCTAATCTGGATTTTGTACGGTTATCATAAACCTCATTCCTTGTATAGTTATAGGTTCTAACCACTTGCTGAGTTCGGATCAATTCTTTTCTACGTTCATTTTTCATTTCCTGCAGTCTTTGATCCTCTTGTAACTGAATCTTTTTCTCAAGTCTTTCTTTAGCAAGCTCTAAATTTTGTTGTTTACTACGTGTGTCCTGGCATCTCTCTTGCAACCCTGTAGGCACATGAGTTATAACAACACAAGTCTCAACTTTATTCTTGTGCTGCCCACCAGGACCAGAGCCTCTGGTGTAGATGATTTTTAAATCTGTGTTTTTCATGATATATGTATTCTTGTGGGTCTGGAGGGATTCGAACCCCCGACTTTCTCCTTGTAAGGGAGACACTCTGAACCAACTGAGTTACAGACCCGTTTTAAAATAATTCTTTGTTATCAAATGGTATTAATAATTCGGGGCTAATATAATAAAAATTTCTTTTATAATCAGCATATCCCACATAATTACATTGCCAATAAATTTTTTCTTCTCTTCCTACTGGCTCTAACCAATAATAATAAAAGTCCTCATTAGAAAGTACTTTTGGAACAGGCTGATTAAAGTGAGATTTCATTGAAATTTGTATTTGATCCAATGTTAGCTCAATATAATCTCCTCTCCCTCCATGAACGATTCTTTCATATCCATTAGCAAAGAGAACGCCATCTTTAAAATATAAATTCCTTTGAATCATATCTATTATATCGTTGGCGGTCCCTACGGGATTCGAACCCGTCTGTCCATTGCTGGTTCCGGCGTGACAGGCCGGCAGCCACACCAAGCAGCTCCAGAGACCAATAAAATCGAGAAAATCGAAAAGAGTGTTAAGCCTGTTCGGCTTCGACTGGAGTTGAACCAGTTACCCATTGATTAATAGTCAATTGCTCTACCAAGTGAGCTACGAAGAAACTCTTATTCATTACTACGATTTTGTGATCCCTCTGGGGCTCGAACCCAGGACCCCATCCTTAAAAGGGATGTGCTCTACCAACTGAGCTAAGAGATCATAACTGAGAAAATTAACTTGAGTATTTTTTCCGTGCTACCGCTACACTAACCCGCCATTGAAATTTGGTTGCGGGCCCAGGAATTGAACCTGGCCTGGCCGTTTATGATACGAAGTAACTCGCTGTTTTACTACAGTTATTAGGTGCGGGGGTAGGATTTGAACCGTTTTTTACGACCTCTGGGTTATGAGCCCAGCGAGCTGACCTGACTGCTCCACCCCGCATATAATCCTTTTTCTTTTAAATTTTTTATATCTTGTTCTTTTTTTCCCAGAGTACGACCCATTATATTATAAGCTTTAAATAGAGTTTTCTCGGTTGTGAATCTTGGAATAATAACTCTTGAAAATTTTTCCTTTAAATAATATTCACATTTCCAAACATCTCCTTTTTTTATATAAATATTATCGTAAATAATATCTAAAATATCTGCTGTGCAAATATAAGGACTATCATCCATTCCAGCCCATGTTTGAGATCTAAAATGATGTGTATTTAAATGAAATATATTAAATGTATTTTTTTCTTCTCCGGGTTTTAAACGACCATCTATCATATCCGCTGTATAAGCTAAGCTTAACATAAAATTAGAAGAAAAAGATTTAATATATTCAACTAATTCTATAGGATCTAAAAAATCATTATCTACACTAAAAGTATCATCCTGGGTAAAAAATAAATGAGTACATTTTAATTCCTTTAATTTTTCTTTAAGTTTCGAAATAGTTTCAGAATATGGTATATTATTAAAAATCAAGTATTCTGAATTTTTTACTTTGTTTATTCTTTTATAATATTCTATAACTCCATTTGAACAATTATGAAATGAATGAATATTAATATCACATAAATTTTTAAGTTCAATTAATTTTTTATCTCTTGAATAAATCTCATAAAGTTTTAATCTTTCATTACCATATGTCTGTGTAAATGATACTAGCATATACATTATAGTCTGGTAGCGGCGGAGGGATTCGAACCCTCGACCTGGAGGATATGAACCTCCCGAGCTGACCAACTGCTCTACACCGCAATATATTTTATTTATTTGTGGAGACGAAGGGTATCGAACCCTCCACACAATGGTTGCAAACCATTATCGCCGGCGCCTTGGTACATGCGTCCCCATTAAACTGAGAAAGATTGCGGTGAGTAACGTTTACGGCGTCCTATCTATTAGACTACTCCCCAAAATATATTTGGCTGGGGAGTCAGGAGTTGCACCTAAATTTCCGGCTTGGCATGCGAAGTAACTCGATTGCATTACTACAGTTTGCTCCTGCGGGAGGGGTCGAACCTCCGACCTAATGGTTAACAGCCATTTGCTCTACCACTGAGCTACACAGGAATGTTTGAGGGCCAGGTGGGCTTCGAACCCACTTTATTTCAGTATTTTCAATCATGGGTTAACAGCCCACCGCTAAGCCAATTCAGCTACTGACCCAGATTCTTTAATATTGTGTTCAAAAAATCTTTTTTTAATGGATCTGGAATTTGGATATTATGTTGATAAAATTCATCCAATATTTCTTTGACAGTAAATAATCCTTGCGAAATACCTTGACTCCATTCATTTTTCCATAATCCCCAACTTTTCTTTCCTATTATAACACCCTTCAAAATATTAGGATGTTTTGTTTTAATGCCTTCATAAATTTGAGTTTTTGTATAAACCCCATTATCAAAGCTTTTAAAACAGAATTTTCCATCTCTGGAATTTTTATCATATTTAGTTGTTACTTCAACTCCGCAGAAATCTAGAATTCCGCATCGATATGATTTTAAAAAGAAAGAGAACATTTCATTGAAACTTTCTGAATGTCTCGTTCTACGTTTTTCTGATCTTGTAAGCCCCGATTTCGACGGGACTAATGTGCTTTTCGCTTCATAACCTCAAGTTTTAAGTTAAAAAATAATCTGAGAAATCTAAAAAGAGTTTTATTTAAAACCAGTTTTTGGCGGTTTCATTTGGAGTCGAACCAAACATTATCCACGAAGTATCTCTTCTTTTACTACAGATTGCGGTGACGACCGGGCTCGAACCGGCGACCTCCTGCGTGACAGGCAGGCATTCTAACCAACTGAACTACGCCACCAAAGCTTCCCAACTTTACCTTGTCCTCGTCAGAACCTATATTTCTATAGTGATGGATTCGAACCATCTTGTTAGGGGTGTGCTCCCAGAGGGACTCGAACCCTCAACCCCCTGGTTAAGAGCCAGGTACTCTTCGCAATTGAGCTACGGAAGCATATTGATTTTTTGTTTTACGTGGGAAATCTAACCCATGGTGGAGGATAAGGGAGTCGAACCCTTGACCCCCTGCGTGCAAGGCAGGTGCTCTAGCCAACTGAGCTAATCCCCCATTGGCGAATGTAGTAGGATTCTAACCCACTTTGGGAGCTTATCCCCAACTTAAAGATCTTTGGGCATATTAAAACCCGATCATACATCCGAATAATTTTCACGTCCCTAGTTGCCCACTCTAAGGTACACCTGTAAGGCCAGGTACATTGTTTTTCTGGTTAGGACAAACACTCACGCGACCAGATCTTTTTGGCAGGAGTAGAGGGATTCGAACCCCCGTCAGCGGTTTTGGAGACCGCGATGCTACCGCTACACCATACTCCTATGGAGGCAAATCAGCCTACTAAATAATTTGGACGTAAGCCTCAATGCCTAAAAGTTAACAGAGAAAATTGAGAGGGCGTTCTGCCATTTCTGACATTGCCGGAATCGAACCGGGCTTTCTACTTGGAAGGTGGATGCTCTACCATTGAGCTACGATGAAACCCTATTCATCACTACTGTTATATTTTAATATTATCCTATTATTTCCCATAATTCATTTTCTGATCCATCCCAATCTTCAAGTGCTTCAGCTAATTCTTCTTCTGATCTTGAAGATGCATCCCACATAGCTAAAATGGGAATAAGTTGTTCTTTTGTACCGGTAAATTCAAATGGTACTCCTCCAAAATCATGGGGGGATCCTTTTAATTGTTTCCAGTCTGCTCCAGATTTTTCAATGACATCAAGAAAATAATCAGTATCTTCATTAATTCCTCTAGAAACTAGTTTATTTTTATCTGTGAATACATTTGCAGCAGATAATTCAATTGTTATCTTTCGGTTGAATACTTTATCTAAAATTTCCTCTCGGGAACCAGTTTCTGTTCCTCTTACGAATTGTGCTCTCATAGAGTTTTATTTTATATATTCAAGTTGAGCAGGTGATGAGAATCGAACTCACATCTCCAGCTTGGAAGGCTGGAGCACTGACCATTGTGCTACACCTGCGAAAACCTAGTTTTTTCCGAGGCCGGACGGCCAGGGGAATCCCGAAGAAACTAGGAAAACTTCATAACGTGATCTTTTTTATAGAGAAAAATCTAAAACTCCATCAAAGATGGTGCCCCTGGAGGGACTCGAACCCCCAACCCCCTGGTTAAAAGCCAGGTGCTCTCGCTTGCGCTCGCCAATTAGAGCTACAAGGGCAAAAAACCAATACGTCAAAGATCGTTGTGGACTTAACCACGAACAAGGTAGTAAATCTTGTTGTTTGTGGGGGAGATCGGGCTCGAACCGATGACCTCTGGGTCTTCACGCCAGCGCTCTACGCATTTTGCAACCATCTGAGCTACTCCCCCGTGATATTATTGTGGTAAGAGCCAGGATCGAACTGGCGACACCTGGATTTTCAGTCCAGTGCTCTACCGACTGAGCTACCTCACCTTATTTTAAAGAACGAATTTTACTAAACAAAAAAAGCGGAAACCTTTTTGGGTTCCCGCTTTTGAATTTATCTATAGTTAGTCTATTACCAATCTACAATATCCTTTCGCGGGAATCCACATCCATTATCTCTACCGGCTGCTTTATCAAAGCCCATCCAGTTTACGAAATTGACGATATTTTTGCGTGTTTCCATTGAAAGTTTCATTTATTAAGTTTGTCTATATATTACTACAAAAATTCAAAAAGTTTTACCCTATTGTAATTTTTTTATTTATTCGCTAAAGTACGAAAAAAATCTTATTAAAAAAATATTTTTCGTTAAAAAATCGTTAAAAGGTAAAATAGACTCCTTCAGCACCTAAGTGCAAATAATCTAATCCTACCAAGATAGCAATAGAAGCGAGGACTACAGCAACACCTACTATAAGTGCGAGTCGCCAATTCATGCTTCGGATTTGATGTCTTTTATAAGACTCCAAAGATTCCTTAACATTGGAAGGAATAGATACCACCTCTTTTACCAAAGTCTTAGGATCATCTACTAATTCAATTTGCATTGATTTACGGATCCTTTGTTTACCTCCTGGTCCATCATAATTAATATTCCAGGTTTTTTCGGTTTCTCCAATAAGATATCCTGTGAATTGATCACCATTACTATAAGTTACCTTAACTTTATCACCTATCTTTAACATGACAATATATTTTTATTGTTGCTACTTTATTATATCAAATATAATTAAAAGTTCTTTACAGAAAAAATGATTTTTGTTAAGGCTTCGTTAAATTATGGGTTTTGTAGTAAAAACCCACCGAGGATGTTCACAATTTTCGGTCATTTCTGCAACCCCTAAAGCAACATTTGGAATTTCCCATCTAACTTGACGAATTTCATACCAATCCATTTCATCTGACATTCCTCCCCGACCCCTTTTTTCGATATAATGAAATTTATGAGAAACCTCATCTTCTGTAGCGGTAGCAATCTCTTCTCTTTCTGGATTATCTTTAATAGCAGGAACTACTAGAATAAATTTATCCCCCTTCTTTAATATTCTTTTCCATCCGATATTTAGAGCAGTTATTGGATTTAATCCTTTTTGAAAATCCATATTAAAGTTTTCTTAGTTTTTCTTTATTAATATTGAAATTCATTGTAATATCATCCGTACATTCATAATATCCTACCTGACGCCAAACTTCATAAGAATCTTCAATAAGATCTGTATTCTGAATCACATTCAAAATTTTAATAAGATCCTTAATTGTATCTTTTCTCCATTGACCACTCCATGGAGACACTTTCACATCATACTGTGAAATCTCTAGCAAACTCATATTACATCCTTCAAATAATGGTTCTAGAGCTGCGACAATATTTTTCTTTATTAGCCTCATGATTCAGTAAACCTTTCGAAAATTGATTTAAAAACTTCGGGTTTCAATTTAGTTCCCCAATCCAATATTGATTGAATGTCTTCATCTTCATCATTTCCGGTACCTACGCCGATATAAACATGAAGTTCTCCAATTTCATTTTTAGCAAGTACAATACCGATTGTATTCCTACCAGTGATCCATGATACTTTAATTATTTCCATGATTTTTGTTTTTTGGTTACCATATAAATTGTGTCTGGGACAGGAAGATACATGTCATATCCAATTTGTTCAATTCGATCAAAAACAAATTCTTCCACCTTTGGTTTCAAGGCATCTGGTTTCCAGTCTATTCCCTGAAAATTAGATTTTTGTACAGTAAAATCTGTTATTACTGCAAATCCTAAAAGAATACCTAACCATAGTCCACTTATCATGACAGCAATATACAAAAAACCTCCCAGATAAAAAAATATTTGAGAGGTTTTTTTGGAAAAATTAATTTTTATTCTAAATAAGGCTCCGCATGTCCTTCATTAATAAGTTGTTGATTGATAGAATTTTCCCATTCTAAAGCAACACCCGGAAGATATACTTCAGCAAGCCATCTTCCATATTTTCCTTTTTCATCTTTATAAGTCTTGAGAATAACTTCTTTATCTAGAATAAGCTCTCTAACTCTATCTCGAGCTAGAATACCCATATCACGTTCTTCTCCTCGAACTTCCCAAGCATCAATTTTTAACCATCTGATTACTTGATTTTTAATCCAGACACCAAATCCTAGATCAATATCAACTCTCATAGTATCTGCATCGTAAACATCTATGACTTTTGCTTTATATTCGTACATATTTTTTTATTATATGTATCTGACGACGAATGCCATCCAAAGAATATGGATTAAATTATCCACAATAATATGACCCCAAACTTTTACAGATTCATGTTGAAATCTTCCAAATAATTTATTAAACCATCCTATAAAATTCCAACGATCTTGTATAAAGTGCTGTACTGCAATTAAAAGGAGTTGCCATAGGTTAAGTTGTGTGAACAAAAAAGGTAGCATATACAAGCTAACATGAAGCAAACACCACATGCTACTGGCCTTCTTGTGGACCGATATCTTGTCATTTGACAATAGGTAATCTCCTATAAAGTGAGCGTAAAGCCAGTGTAAATTAAGTCCTAACATTATTCAGTTTTTATCCATGCATCTTCCACTTCAATGTTCTTTTTAACCTTTGCAATATATTTCCATGGATCTGTAATATAGGGTTTTTCAATAACTTTTCCATTTGAATATTTGATACAAACAGTTCTATGATCATTCATGAAATTTCGGGGGGATTCTCCAAAACCTAATTTTAAGCTAAATCCTTTTAATAGATCTTTCATATCTTTGTTATAAAAGATCTTTGAGTAATT
>Ga0307378_10005319_pt1 | contig 17970 bp, 9 predicted proteins | sample UN1MG_FD_202238 | JGI IMG/M metagenome (GOLD analysis project Ga0307378, IMG submission 202238) | Soil microbial communities from Risofladan, Vaasa, Finland - UN-1 | ecosystem: Environmental > Terrestrial > Soil > Coastal area > Acid sulfate soil | place: Finland: Risofladan, Vaasa | collected... | reverse complement strand
GGCCGTCCGCTGGTCAGGAAAGCGATGTCCTTTACGGACATCGCTTTCCTGACCAGCTTCACATCGTCGGTCTATGCAATCTTGGAATCAAGAAAGAGGAACGGCAGGGAAAACGCTGGCCTTAACATTGTGTCAGGCCCTGAGGCATCATCTCACTTGTGTTGGCGTTGGCTTTGTCCTTGGCCTCGACCTCTGGCTTATTTTCTTCCATCGTGATTCTCCTGAATACTCTGTGAACTGTATTTGCGCTTCCGTCTTTTCCGTCCTCTCCAAGCTGGGTGCCAGCCGATCCGGAAAACAAGTCGCTTCAAGGCTAAAAGCCTGTATTCTTGGGATAACATTCAACTTATTCCCATTTAAGGCAAATGGGTGACACCTAGGATCTGGATATTCAGAGGAGCGCATCAATATTTTGTTGATGCATCGTGAAAATTTGCCCTTCACTATTCGCCCTCGCGTTTCGGTGCTTCGATGGCCTTCGTGGCAAGCTTCGAGAGTAGTGCTGCACGATTTTCTAAAAACAACAGGAAGCCGTCTCCCTCAAGCGCAGTCCTCGCATCGCCTGTGATGACGTGGGAAGTGAGCGTCTGGTCCCATGCGGAGTTCTCGCTTTTGTAGAGGGCGAGATACGTGCTCGGCGCTTTCGCCCCGATCTTGATGTTTAGATCCTCTGGTACGATAGCGATGTTGACGATGGAATTGACCTCCTCGGCACCTGGCTTTCCGCGCATATACGCTTGGGGAAACAGGTGATGGAAATGTCTGCTGTTGGCCCGCTTCAACGCGCGGTTCTGCAGGATGATCTCGGAGGCATCACGAAGGTCCAAGGGGCGTTGCGCGGACAGCAAGCAAAGGATGCTCTTGCAGTAGGCATTACCCAGCCTGAGACCGGTGTCGCGGATGTCTTGGGGCGTCACGGCGACAGGCACGTCGAACTTGTCCGTCCTACCGGCGATCAGCTCATCGATGACGCGGATATCCTCAGTGAGCTTGGACTGGGTTGCCGAGGAAAGGCGGTTCGAGAATCCGTTGAGGTAGAAGTACCGAGTCAGCCAGGCTGACTGAAAGCCGTCTGGGTTGCGCATCCCATTCTTGAAGTAGAAGTAGGACAACGGAACGAGCAACGAAGGATAGGGGAGCAGGCGAGAGGCTGTGACTCGGATCTTCTTGCGCACGAAGTCGATGGCTCCGCGCATGCTATCCACCAGATTGGGCCAAGTCTCCCGCATCTCCTGGCGGCCGATGGTCAGGATGGCCTTGCGAGTGCAGTCCTCCTTGATGAGCGCGCCTGCGAGCTGGGCGATGATTGGCTCTGGAATATCGTCGAAGCCCACGTCTTCAAATTCGTCGGTGAGTTCGTCGAATGCCTTTCTCAGGTCGAAGCCACCGCTGTCGCTGGGTGGGGACCAGGTGCGCGCGACAAGCAGATCGAACACGGAAAGTTCGACGCCGGTGTTGTTGATCCTCTCGAACAGGTCGCAGACGATATCGAGGTCACCGCCCTCCACGAGGGTGATGGAGAATGGATAGTTAAGAAACGTGGTGCGGATCTCGTCGAAGCGTTTGCGCCGAGGAGAAGTAAGTCCAACGTACAGGTCCCCGTAGTCGCTGCCAAGTAATTCGGAGAGGAGTACATTTCTCTCGCCATCCGGCTCACGGGAGAAAAAGACCTCCTCGGTCTCCGGAGTCGAATCCAAATCCACGCAGATGCGATAGGCTTGCCCGTTGACCTGGGCAGCCTTGAGCGCCGCATAGAGCGATGTAATCCGCTGCTGGCCATCCAGAACGTACTGGACCGGGTAGCCTGCCGGCGGGTCGTCAAGGTCGAGGTTGCCGATGTTGCGTAGCGCGTTGATGAAGTCTGAGGACTGCCAGAACAGAAGGGTCCCGATGGGATAACGGCGGCAGATGGAGTCGAGCAGGAAGAGGGTCTTGTCCATGGGCCACACGAAGTCTCGCTGGAACGCTGGGATCTTCACCAGACCCTGCTCGATCTTTGCGATGAGGTCGGGGTACTGGTACGTGTCGGGTTTGATGGCTATCTTGGTCATCTCATGTGCTCCTGTCGATCCGGAAAACAAGTTATCTCAAAGCTAACAACCTGTATTCTTATGAGAACATTCAAATTACTCCCTTGAAGCAAACAGGTGGCGCCTCGGATTTGAGCCTATCCGTGATATCACCTGTTACTCGATTCTGAGAGGGATGCTCCTAGCAATTGGAAAGGTTACTGCAGTTTATTCTAACCAGTCAAGTGGAAAGATAGCGGAAGTATTTTGTAGAAGTCACCTGGTTATCATCAGCCCAAGTTATTTCAGGCCAACTCCATCCCCAAATGGTTCACCAAATAGCTCAAGCAGGAAGCCGAGAAATAAAATCACGGATGCCTTCAATATGTTGACCAATTTCAGATTGTTGGTGTTGATTTTCAAAATCTTCACCAGGATGTGCAGCGTCGTTGCGGAGTTCTAACCAAGTTTGCACTTGAGTACGTTGTGGTCCGGGATAGACACCTTCGTCTAGTAAGTCTTGGTTCAATGCACTGGCTTTTCTCCAATCTCCATTTTGCTTCTTCACAGGTACGTTGTTTTTCGCTGCTAGTTTTCTCAGATGTTCTTCAAGGGTTATCTCTGCTACAAGCATCGATGCTCTAGTGAGGCCACCTTTGTTCAAGAATTCGGCTTGGCCAAGAAAATCCTTAAATAGGGATGCATGAATATTCTCATCATATTGGTCAAACCCTTTTTCTTCTTCGATGTCCTTTCGCAAAGAATGAATAATGCCACTCATATACCTAATAGGATCCGCCTTTCGCTTTTCAGGGAAAAGATCTACAGCCTCGGCTTTGTCTCGATGTGCCGAGCCTCTCGGAGCATATTTCTTAATGCAATTGAGGTAGGATACAACCTTGGAAGTAGAACCAGAAGTGCCGCCTACTGAATCACGAGCCATCACCTCATCAATGTCTTTCAATGCCTCTTCTTTATCAAAATTCATAAACACCACCTTATTGATGCCAATTCATTTCGACACACAAATTGCAAGCTTTGAACCAACCAACCCTATCCATTGTTCAACGACTTCTCGAGAAAAACGAATGTCATGAATAAGCACACCGAGTTCGATATTTCTTGTCTGTCCACGATTGGTAAAGTTGGCAGATCCGACAAGTGAGATCTTCTCATCGATTACGACACACTTGGCGTGAAGGCTGGCCAGGGAATCCGAATGCACGGTGCGTGGGTCGTAGTAGAAATTCGGATAGGGTGTGCCAAAGGGCCAGTTTTGGGCAAGGAAGTCTTGCAAGAATTTCTTTGCATGCTCTTCTGGTGCGACACCAGGGGGCGCTCTAGGAATATCCAGGAAGAACTGAACCTTGAGACCTTGCGTTTTCATCCTGTGGTGGAGGGGCTCGAAGAGGTCCTTGCCGTGATCAAAGCTGTAACCGGCGATGAGAACCTGTTTCTCTGCCTGGTCGAAGAGATCTCGAATCACAACCCAGGTGTCCCTTGCGGTGCTGCCGGCGGTCTCAGGTCCGGTCCAAACGAGGTCCAGTTTGGTTCTCTCGGATTCCTGTCTCTCGGACAGGACCAGATCGAATACCGATAGAAGGGCATCTTTTCCAAGACTGCCAAGACTCTCAAGCGCATCGGCTGCAAAACCAAATCCCATTGCCTGAATCGCTGTCTTGGTCAGCGGCATCTGCAGACTGCCGCTCTCGATCTTGTCGCGAATGGCGCGCAAGGTGAAATCCGAGAGCTTGGAGAAACCGCGAAGAGGATTCATGGACGCTCCGAGAAAAAGGCCAACTCCGGGTCGTGGCCGATGGTGGGGACCACCAGGGCCCGATCCAGATAACGGTTGGAACGCTCGCAAGCGCATTCGGCGATGAACAGACACCCATGACAGGCGGCGCCCTCCAGATGACGCTCGGAGAGTTCGTCGGCAGGGCTGTGGCTGGCACAGACCGGGTCGTTGGAACACAGGACGCCAAGGTCGTACGCCTGGCGAAGATGAAAACGGATGTTCCGTCCTTGTTCCACAAGGCCCCCTAGAGTTCCCTCGCTCGAAGAACTTCCCGCCGATAACAATATGCCCGCCATGGGCAAGTCAGCCACAGCCGGCGCACAATAAATGCGCTCGTGCATGGCCGTTGCCGCATAGCCGCACTCGAGCGAAATGGCCGACATCAACAGGTGCGACAAGGAATGCAGGAGATAGAATCGAACCCCTGGAAATTCGGGAGGCTTCTTGAATTCCTTTTTCCAACGATCGAAGCCCTTCTTGAGATCAACCAAACGTGCCTCGACCGCCGGACTCTTCTCCCATTCGACCACCGCATTATCATCGAGCCGAATAAATACGCCCTCGCCCAAAATCTCGGTGGCCGGCAGCCAGTCGGTATGCAGGCCCAGAGGCGCCGGTTGCACATCCAGGGAATACTCACCCTGCAGGTCCGGTGTGATTGGCTCGATACGAGTAAAACCGATCTGCGCGCGGACTTCCCGAAGCTTCTTGGCGAGTACCACTTGCTGGATGCCCGCCGGTAGGTCGATGTTCTTTGCGGTGCGGGCAAAGAACTTATCCTCGGCGTTCGGAAGCTCGCCGGCGACTTCTTCGGAAGAAGCGATGAACGTCTCGTACTCCGCCATTCGAAGCGGCTTACGTGGTTGTTCGGAGCCCTTCTTCTTGGCTTCTATAGCGGCTAGAATGTCGCTGTCGCTGAATCCGGACAATTCCTGTTGCATTTTGGGAATATACTTCAAGTGCTCCCAATTCTCGGCATTGACGGCCTGGGCGACATCCCAGACTTTAGCCAGGGAGTCGTCCAACAACTTCTCCTGCTCGGGCACGTGCAAGGCGCTCATGGTCAGCGAGAAATAAGAGTTGGTGGCCGACCGGACCAGCAGGCGCAAATGCTCTGCGCAACTTTCCTTGCTGCCAGAACCCAACCAGGGCCTGAGACCCAGGCAAATTGGATTGGCCTCCTGTTCGAGAGCGGTATTCAACGAACGTACCTTGCCGCAAGCGCATTTGACCTTGATCTCCGAAAAATCGCCGCTGGCGCCTTCGAGCAACTGAAGGCGCGGGGCGTCGCAAGGGCCGTCCTTTCCGTGCACGAACAACACCCAGGGAAAATCCTGCACATGGCCGTTCTTGCAGGCGCCCACGAACCGGACCGGCACGCACAGTGAACCCTTCTTGCTGCCGCAACTGTGGAAATAGCGGCCGGATTTCTTCTCTAAAAAACGCTTCTCGACCAGGGTGCGGCAATCCGGATTCTGGCACACCAACCACGAGGGGAACTCCTTGATCTGGATGCCCTGCTTGAGCAAAGGTTCGCGATCGTCCCCGATGGGGGGCTGGCGAAAGGCCTGGTGCTTGTTCAGCTTCCAGCCCCATGTCTGGAACAACATGGCGATCACTTCGCTCAAGCGGGGTTCGTGAATGGGCTTGGTCTTTTTCGCATCGCCGTATCGCCACATGTCCAAACCGCCAACGATGATGGAGGTGTCGATGAGATCCATCATGGCACCGGAGCCGAACGTGGTGATCAACTGACTCTGCCGGACGGTCCCGTCGGGCGGAATGCGCTGGTTGAGAGGGAAATAGCCAGGCCTAGACATGATCCCCTCCCTTGCGCGGCAGCCACAAGTGAACCACCGGCTCCACGTCGCGCATTGAGGTCTGGGCCGCGAACTTGGCCTCGTCGGTCCCCTCGGCCGGCTTTTCCTCGTCCAAAGTGAGATAGAGCATTTTCTTGTCGCCCTTCTCGCGGTCGAACCTCGAATAGGAGAGCGTGCCCGCGCCCTCCTTGGCGCTGTGGACCAACGTGCGCCAGGAATCGAGCAGGTTCTGGGCCCTCTTGGCCACCAAGTCGGCCAGGTGCGATTCGCCGTCTAGGTGCTGCGGCAGACTCTCGCTGCGTGTCCTCAACGCCGCCACGGCCCTTTCGGCCACCGCCAGGTTGGTCTCGATGTCCATGACGCTCTTGGGCCGGGTCAGGGCCGGATCGAGTAACCGGGTCAGGGCGACGAAGGTGCCCGCCAGCCCGCGATCGAGCGCCGGGCCGGAAAACGGGGTGACGCTCATGGCCTCGACGAAGCGATAGAACGAGTTGTGATAGGCGGAGAACCGCTCGTAGTGCGAACGGTCCCTGGGCTTGTGCACGTTGAAACAGGTCACCACCAGACCCGGCCACTTGGGGTTGCGGCCCACCCGGCTGGTGGCCTGGATGTATTCGCTGGTGGTCTTGGGCTGGCTGGCCACCACCATCAGGCCGATGCGATCGATGTCGATGCCCACCGAGATCATGTTGCTGGCCAGCAGGGTATCGACGCAATCCGGGTCGGTGTGGGGCTTGGCCAGCCGATTGCGCGTCTCGGCGATCTTGGCCGTGGTCTCGCGGCTGGTCAGCTCGACCGGTTCGCGAAGCCTGGGCCTGGGGGCATACCAGATCGATTGCTTGGCGCCCAGCGGCCGGCGCTGGTCTCTTGTCTCGCACAGGCTGCGCACCTGGTCCTCGACCAGGCGGCGCATGCCGCCCAGCTCGCGCAGCGAATTGAAATAGCCGATCAAGGTCATGTAGGCGTCGGCGGGCTGATCGCCGGCGCCTTTCGGGTCGTGCACTTTCTGGCCCGAGGCCAGGAGGGAAAGGTAGCTGCGCAGCAAAATGGCCCGAAAGGCCCTGCCCGAGGCGGCAACCCCGACGTACAACCGGCCTGGTGCATCTGTATCCACTTCGGAGAAATAAGTATCGTTCACGTTTACGCCCGGGGGCGGAAACACCGCGGTGTCGTCTCGGCCAAACAAGGCCCGGATTTGCATGCCGGCGCGGCGGATGGTGGCGGTGGAGGCGATGATCTTGGGCAAGATGGGTTTGTTTTCGGGCCCCGTTCGCACACACAAGGTCTCGATGGCGGTTTCGAACAGGCCCACCATGGTGCCCAGCGGCCCGGAGATGAGATGCAACTCGTCCTGGACGATCAGCTCGGGGGGCAGCATACCCTGGGGCAGGGCGGTGGCCCCCTTGGGGTTCTTGTCCAGCGGACCGAAGAACTCCTTGCCCTTGATACTATTCACCCGTCCGAAGAGCATGCCGGTCTCGCCGCGCCAGGGCAGCATGGCGAACTTGTCCACCGTGGCCACCAGGAAGCAGGGCAGCTCGCGGTAGACCTGTTCATCGACGAACAGCACCGGCAGACCTTCGGGATTCTTTCCCAACGAGTAGTCGCACTTGAAGTCGCTGCATCCGACCGAGACCGATCGGGGCGCCTTGGCGGTGCCCTCGATGGTGAGGCTGTCCGGATTCAGGGGCTTGCCGCACCAGGGGCAGGTGGGCAGCGGAAAGGGGGATTCCCGGGATTTGCCGTTCTTGTAGGCGAGGATCTTGTCCCGGACGTCCTTCATGGTGTTGGCCGTTGCGGTACGTCCCACCCACAATCCAACCGAGAATCGCTCATCGCCGAGGTTTGCCGTGTCCTCCGCGCGAATTATTTCCATCGCGCAGATCAAAGTGGCCGCGCGGCCGAGCTGATCGAGGGTGAGCAGTCTCAGGGTGTAGCGAAGCAGAACGGATACCCCAAGCCCCTTGTCCGCGCGATCTCGCCCGCGCAAGCGGCGAAGCAATAGTAGAAACGCGATCACGCCCAGGTAGGCCTCGGTCTTGCCGCCGCCGGTGGGGAAGAAGATCAGCTCGACAATCTTGCGATCGGCGTGTTGCTCGTCCATCAGTCCGCGAAGGTTCAACAGCACGAAGGCTAGCTGGAACAGGTGCCAGCGGGGTACTTTACCTTCCTTGTAACGCTCCGGGTTGCGCTGGCGCGCGGCCATGGCCATGGCGCGGTTGGCCAGGCGAAAAGCTTTCAGGGCCAGTTCGTCCTGGGCCAGCAGGTCGATGCCGTCCTGAATACGGGCGGCTGCCTTCTTGGCTTCGTTGAGAAGGGTATCGCGGGTCTCTTTTCTGAACTGGGTTTGGAGCTCTGTCACGGACTGATCTTGGATCCAGGTTTGGTAGGCCTCTGGAAGCTTGGAGAGGGCGGCCTGCATCGCCGCAGCCGAATCGATTTCGGCCAGGGCCTCCATGCGGGTTTCCATGTCTTTTTCTTCGCGGGTGATCACCGGCCGCACTTCGGCCCGGGGCAGCCAGGTGGTCTTGACGGAGGTGACCGGTTCCCCCTGGGAAGCTGTCACCGAGACGCCGTGACCCACGGCGTATTCGCATTGCTTGCGGTAGTGCAGGTCGTTGATGCGTTCTTCCCAATCTTCGGAGAGTTCGCCCCGGCGATTGGAGCGGGCGGTGAATCCGTCTTTGAACTTGAGTTCAAGCGACACCTGGAAGACGAAATGTTCATCCTTTCGCGTCTTGCTTTTGGGCGGGGGGCGGCGGTTTACCAGGAAGATCGACAGGGCCAGGGTGCCTTCGGCCAGGCCGGGCGCGGCGGCCGTGCCCAGCTTGCCGACCAGTTCCATGCCGGAACCGGCGACGGGGATACCCTTCGAGAGGGTCTCGGGGTCGAGGGGCACTTCGATTTCCCTGGTTTCCCGGGGGTGGCGCACCCAGATCTGTTTCCGGGGCTCCTTTTGGATCTCGGCCATGTAGTCGGCGTATCGGACTACGGCCTGGATGGATTTGCCCGCAGATCCTGGAGGCAGGAGGACCGACAGGCCGATGGATGCCTGGAATCGTTTCTTTTGCTTGGGTTCGGGTTCTTCGACGGTGGTTTCCTCGTCGTTGGCGTCAGAACCGGCGCCGGATGTCTCGTCAGAAGTAGGATCTTCCGTGTCGCGTTCGCCCTCGGGGGCTAAAAAGCCGGTGAGGTACCAGCGGGAGGGGGGAATGGGGAGGACTTCGTAGGCCAAAGGGTTGTGCAGATCGAACGGCCCCACCAGGTCGGCCTCCAGAGCCTGGACCAGGTGGTCGCGAACCTCCACCGAGGTCTGCGGTTTCGTCTCTTCAGTCATCGCTCACCAGATCGAGCTGATTCTTGTTCTTCTTCTTTGTTTTCCTAGTTGTCTTCTTTTTCTTCTTTCCAGTCAATCCCTGCTTTTCCTCCTCGGCCGCCCGCTCGGCGTTGAGCACGAAGAGCTTATCGATGATCTCGTCCTCGAAAGCTTCCATGGCTTTTTGTTCGGCCTTGTTGGTGGGGGTGGTGTAGGGCGGAATTTTGATGCCGATCCAGCCATACGCCGCGATCACCGCCTCGTCCATCTCGATGTGCAGTCTTCGAAGCTCCTCGATGCGCTCGTCGTGACAGTCTGGATCCTTGAGCATGTTGTAGGTCTGGGTGAGCCCCTTCCACTCGTCTTTCATGAACTGGGCCCGGAACTCGTAGAGGCGTTTTCCGATGTCCTCGAGTTCGGGAATGACGATGCGAGGATCGGGTTGCGGGAACGGAAAGGTGTCGAAACAGTCGGAAGCTGCGTATCGCAAGTCGGTTTTCATGGATGACGAAAGAAGCCATGCCCAGGGTGAATGGATGCGGGATTGAAGAATGGAGAACTGGGAGTGATCGGGAAGCGGGAAAACATAAAGCGATTCCGCAAAGATCCGACTCGGAGGCTGGAAGGTGAGAATCAGGTGCTTTGATACGCGCGAGCACACCAAACACCGCGGCAGGGGGCGAATGGCATCAAACAGGGCAGGTGTGTATCTGCCAAATTGCCACCAAAACTGTTTTCTTCGCCTACCGTCAGGATTATTCCGTAGTCTATCTCTTTCGGGTTTGACTTTGTCACGAACGATTTGAATCAGGTCCGGCCATTGCTCCGCCTCATAAAGGCTCATTTGTTCGAAATTGATGACATAACGGTGATGCTCCTGAATAGGACTGGTGTTGATTTCCTCACCGCCCAAGTATGCGAATATCCGGTCCTCATTCCTTTTGTTTCTGGCAACAAGGTCGTCCTTGGCTTCGTTCGTTAGCGTGAACCCCATTCCAAGGACTACGCTGCCCTGAAAGCTCTTGCCATCATTGTTCTCCAATTTCTGGGGATCCGGTCTCTCCGGCTTGGGGCGCAACCTGGAATTGACAGCTGCAACATGTTTACCATCCAGACGCGGCGTGGTCACGCCAGAACTGACATTTCCTTTTGCAAGATGCACAACCGATACTGTTACAGCTGCATCGCCGGGCCAAACCACACTTCTTTTTGCATCATAGATACTGTAGTCGTTGTTCATGAGAACCTGAAGCGATGTCGAGCGGGTATCACCCTGGGCGATTGTGTTCGTAGCAATAAGGCCTATGGTTCCGTGAGCGCCGAGAAGCATATCGGCTCGTCTGAAAAAATGGGCACAGTAGTCGGCATTCCCATGGGCACCCTCATGAACAGTTTTCAACCAATCCAACAACTCCGGTCCACCAAATTCATTGATGTTGTTCTTGCCGGCAAAGGGCGGATTCCCGACAAACGCATCCATTAGTGCCGCCCGATTGACCTGGTCATCATCCAGGGGGTCCGGTCTCTCGGCGAAGAAGATCTCGGGGAACTCCACCATCCAGTGGAACACCGGCAACCGCTGGTTGATCTCCCACTGCAACTCTTTCAGTTCATCGGGTATCGGCCCGCCGGAGCGCAACCAGGCTTCCACCTGGCGCAGCCTTCGCTCCCTCTCCAGCAAACGTTCCTTGTCCTTGGTCGAGGAGAAAAACGCGCCGATTACCAGATCGCCGATGAGACGAACCCGGTCCAATGCATCCTCGGCATCTCCAAGCAAACGAAACTTCTCCTTGGTGGACAACGGGTCGCTACTATCCGCCAGTTCGAGAATTTGCTGGCGTAGCTTGATGGCCTCGGAGAGAGCTTCTTCGAGCGCCCCGTGGCACAACTCGAGCTGCTTGCCCGGCTTCCAGTGAAATGACCTGATCTGCTCAAAATCGAGCCCCACCAGACTGTCACCATGACGAAGCGCATGATCGACAAAGGTGAACGGCTGATCCTTGGCCAGAGTCACCAACCAAATCGACAACTTGGCCAGATTGACCGCGAACCGGTTCTTGTCCACCCCATAGATGCATCGCTGCGCCACCAGCCTGCGGGCATGATTGACCACGTCCCCGTGCTGATCGGCAATCTTGTCCAGACGTTTTTCCCGCGTCCAGGCGGCGATGACCTGGTCTCCGAGATACCGGCAAGCCTCTACCAAAAACGCCCCGCTCCCCATAGCCGGATCGCAAACCTTCAAATTCAAGATCCGCTCGGACGAAGGCGCCTCGCCCATAACCTTGATCAACGGCTCCAGCGTTCGTTCTACAATAGGCGCCGACAACGACCGCGGGGTGTAGTGCGAACTGGTGCGTCGCCGCTCATTGCCCGGCTGGATCACCAGCCGCCCGGCCCGGGCCACCTCGGAATGCTTGATACGAAAGCTTTCAAGAATCTCTTGAGCTTTGTCTTCTTCCTTAACGCTGCCCAACTCCTTGTCGATCTTGGCCGCATGCGCCTTGACCAGTCCTACTTCGGTCTTGAGCCACTTGGCCCGCTGGGCCTTGGGCACCTCGATAACATCCTTGGCCGACAGCCAGACGGCCTTGGCCCTATCGGGCTTCAGACAGACGGCCGGAGACAACATTCGTTGTACGTGATACCCCATGAGCGCCTCGTAGACGCTCCCGATCTGTTCCACGTCCAACGTTCGATAAGAGAGTCTCTGCCCTTCCAAGATCAGCAGCTTCTGCAGAACGAGAAATATGGTCTCGTCGTCGACCCCGGGCACATTAACCTGGGCGCGGTGCTCGGCGATGGTCATGGGTGCGCTGCCGCCCGGGCCCCATCCCTCGAGGAACGGATACTGATGCGGATCGAACAGCTCGCCGCGGCGGGCGGGCATGTACAGGTCGCCGTGCTGTGCCCCGAAGAAGATGGCCCGAAAGAGAGACAGCAATCGCCCCCAGGCCCCGAAACGCCGGGACATGGCGTCCGGATAGGCTCCCTGATCCGCTTGCAGTTCATCGAACAGCCCCAAGATGCTCAGATTCTTCGCATAGAACTTGCTTTCCACAGGCAACAAGTTGCGGTCCTCGGCATACAGCGCGAACACGATGCGCAGCAACACGGTGAGCAATCCGCCGTAAAGGTGATCGTGCTCGCGCTCGAGCGCATCCTGCAACAAGGCGGCATACTGCTTGTCCCGCTCGGCGGCGCCCTCGAAACCGGCAAGCAGAATCTGCAGGGCCTCGAAAACCTGGTCGGCCAGTTTGTTGGTGACGTTGATCTGGCGCTTTCGTGATTCGATCAACAGGGCAGGAAGCTGGTGTTCAGCCTTGAACCCGAAGAACCGATTGGCCGAAAGCAGCATGACCAGAGCGTCGAGGATGATCCGGCCGCCCACCGTGGCCATGTGATCTACGTGAAAGGTGATGCTCCCCGACGATTCTCCGTGGGGCGCGTAGAGCAACCGGACCGACCGGCGGTTGGTAAGCAGGCCGATGGGCACCCGGCAATAGCGAAGCAATCGATCGAACTTGGCCGCCGGAGGATACTCCCAGGGGCCGGTCTCGGTTTCCGGCTTGTCAAAGGGCAGCCCATCAGGAATTTCCCACACCATGGCAATGTAGGGTTTTCCCGCTGCAACCGCAGGGGTGATCTCGCCGTTTTCATCTTCTTGCTGTTCGAGTTTGATCTTCCGAAGCGCAAGCGTGGGTCGGATTGTCTGCTTGCCCTCGTGAACGTACAGGCGCAACTCTTCGGGCAGCTTCCCGGCGGAGTCGTAGAGATCCGACTTCCAACCCAGCAACCGTTGCAAGAATGTTTCTACATCGCGGATTCGTTGCGGCTGTTCGCCCTCTTCGCTTTTTTTTGTTTTCTGCGGCTTTTCTTCAACGGGCTCCAGGAGCTCGAGCAATTCTTTCTGTAACGATGGAGGATGACGGTGGATGCACTGGGCGTCCACCAGGACGGGGATGGAAACCACCAACCCCTCGATGGGCTGAACCAGCCCGAGCCATTCTTCGTGAAACCGGACGTCCGCATCGCTCATGATCGCGTCTCCGGCCAGAGGTAGACCAAACCCACCGGCTCCAGGCGTTTGAGAACCACCTGGTAAAGCTCCCGAATGGCGACAGGCTCGGTCTCGATTTCTTTATCGATATCGGTCAGGCGCCCTTCCATGTATTTCTGGTCGTCTTCGTACTGGCGCCGTTGGGCTCTTTCCGCCTGGGTTTCCTTGAAAGGCAAGGCAATCTGCACCCTGTCTTGAAGGGTCTTTTGGATAGCCTTGCGCTGATCTTCGAGTATACCTTTCAATGCCTCAGCCTCTTCGTCGGCGCGCATGCCCAGTTTCAAGGTTGTGTCGTGAGCCCGCGCTTCGGCTTCGGCCTGTATTTGAGGCCACAGGGTGGCGAAGTCTCCGGGAGCCGCCTTGCGTAGCCTATCCTGGACCGATTGGGTCACCTTGAGATTAGGCGAACGTGAAAGCATTTCTTCCAGAGTCTCGATGGCCTTGCGATCGGCCTCGTCGGCGAACGGCTTCAGGTGCTTGGGCCCTCCGGATTCCAACCATTGGGCCGCGACCGAGATGAGTTCGTCGTGCAGCCGCACCGCGCCCGGCCCGAACAGGGAAAGGCGACCGAAGGCGATGACCCGGACAAGGGCGTCGTTGGGATTGGGCACGATGGTGACCCGGCTCAGATCGTAGGCGCTGTAGCCCTGGGAACGAAAGCGCGAGAGAACACGCTGCACCAGGGGGTGTTGCAGGTGCAGGTGGACGATACCCGCGTTGATGCTCTTAGGCGGTTCGAAGACGACCGGTTGCGGTGGGTGCTTTCGCCACTCCCATAAATGCTCGTCGCGCTTTCGTGGGGGCCGCAGGGTATCTAGTGTGTTGGCCCAGGAATCGGACAACGGAGGCAGTTTGAATGCCTCCAGTTCTTCGATGGGCTGGGTCGGTTCGAGGTTGGTGGCACCGGCTAGTTCGAAGCCTACGTTGAGGGCGTCTTTGAGAAGCTCTGGCTTGAACTCCATTATCTTGCGCGAGTTGTTCAGGATCAAACCCGAATCGTCGATCTCGGCCTTGAGTTTGGCCGTGTCCGAGCGGCTGGATTCCAACTCGGCCTTGACCACCGGCTGTTTTTCGTCGAGTTGTTCGGCTTCGTCCAGCGCAAGCGGTGTCTCTTCGCGGATGCCATTTTTATCTAGCAGGGTGGCGTAGCGCTCCATCACCACCGCTCCCAGCGAACCCAACTCTCGCTGGATCAGGTCAACTTTCCTGATCAGCGTTTGCAAAACGATGTCTTCCTTGCGCTGGGCGTAATGGAAGTAGTGGCAACGGACTTCGGGCTCGTTTTGCAGGGTGCGGTCGATTCGACCGTTGCGCTGTTCCATCCGGGCCGGGTTCCAGGGTACGTCGTAGTGGAACAGATCTGCGCAGTGCCCCTGGAGGTTGACGCCCTCGCGAGCTGCGTCGGTGGCCAACAAGATACGAACGGGGTGTTCGCCGGGCAGGCTGTTGAAGGCTTGCTGCACCTCTTCGCGCTGGTCGTCGGACATGTGGCCGTGGAATTGCATGATGCGTTCCGACCCCTGGTCGGTGTCTTCGATGGCCGCGCTCAGGATGTGCAGCAGGTGGCGCTTGGTGTCTTCGTATTCGGTGAAAATCAGAACCCGTCGATCCGACCATTTCTTGTCTTTCGAAGTCGCTTCCTTCCCCGCCAGATGTATGCCGGGACACAGGTTTTGTTGCATCCAGCGGATCAGAGCATGCACCTTGGCGTCCGGCGCCCCGCGGTGTTGTTCGGCAAGCTGCAACATCTCTTTGAGCAGGGCTTGCGCCTTGCCCTCGGGTGTTTGCAGAATCGCTGATTGCGCCGCCACCTCGGCGTCAAGGTTGTCCTCCTGGGCGTCTCCGTCGTCGCCGTATTCGTCTTCTTCATCCAGACCCGGCATTACAAGTTGGATATGGGCCTTTCCTTTACCGACGTGTTTGGCGTGTTTCTGCAAAGTGCGAGTAAACGCTTCGACACTAGAGAGCAGGCGCTTTTGTAGGCTGATGAACACCAGCTTTCCGCGGCCCTTTTCGGGCTCCATCAGGTCTCGGTACTGTGCGAGCTTCTTGGCCAGGTCTAGTTCGATGTCGGACCCTTTGCCAACTTCCGAAAGATCGCCTTTTTCGCCAAAGCGAGCCTTCCAGATCTTGTCCTCGTGTTGCAGGTCGATCTGGATCACCTTGCGCTCGGGGAACCTCTCCACGTCCAGCTTGCGAAGGTCGTTTTTCAAGCGGCGCACCATGATTGGGTCGAGCTGCTTGCGACTGGTCACCGGCACGCCCCGGGTGAAGCGCTGGGGGTCTAGGATCTCAAGAAGGGCCGAGAAGGAATTGGAGTGGCCGTTGTGAGGGGTGGCCGAGAGGAACAGGCGGTTTTCGAATCGAGGGGCCACATCTCGTACCACCCGGGTGATGCGAGAATCGGTGGCGTACTTGCTGGCCGTCGCCGGTGCCACCGTGTGGGCTTCGTCGAGTATCAGCAGGCTCTTCTTGACCCGGTCGCCGATGTGCTGGATCAGCGGGTCTCGGTATTCAGGGCGCCGGAGGGTCTGGTAGGTGATGATGAAGCGGTTGTGGGTGCCCCAGGGATTGACCGAGAAGCCGCGCTCTTGACGCCTTCTGGACACGAAACGACGGTTATACATCTCAAAGTGCAGGCCGAAGCGCTTTTGCATCTCGTCGCGCCATTGCAGCGCCACCGAAGCCGGGCACACCACCAGCACGAATTCCACCCGTTGTCGTAAGAGAAGTTCTTGAAGAATCAGGCCTGCCTCGATGGTTTTTCCCAGGCCGACGTCGTCGGCGATGAACAGGTTGGCCCTGGGCAGTTCCAGGGCTTTCTTCAAGGGCGTCATCTGGTGGTTCATGATCTTGATGCCGGCTCGGAAGGGGCTTTGAAAGAGTCTGGCATCGGAGGCGGTAACCGCGTTCCATTTTAGGGAATGAAGATAGGCCGCGAATTGGCGGGGCGGGTCTATCTGGTTGATATCGCCCAGGCCGTGGGCCTCGGGCTGCAGCACCTTGGCCCCGAGTTCCAGTTCCCACATGACGCTCAGGGGCCGGCCCTGGTTGTCGTCGTCCAGGCAGACCAGGTCGACCCGGGTCATCTGGCCGGGTTCGGGCGGAGCCGCGAAGTCTTCCACAAGCCATTGTCGATGGCGCACGTGGACGATGTCGCCTTTCCTAGGGAGGAAGGGATCGGCAACTTTCGGCTTTTTCAGTTGAGCGGGAAGGTCTTCTTGTTCCTTGCCCCGGGCTTCCAGAAGTCGCCCTGCCAATAGTGCCCGGGCCCGACCGGTGTCTTCCAAACCGTGTGCCCGGCACGTGGCCTTGAGCTCTTCGCGGCCTAGCCAACCCAGTAGCGTAGGGAAATCTAGAGTACCCTTTTCTTTTAAAAGTTGGATCTGCTCTTCCTTGTTCACCAGGGGAGGCACGGCTACCCCGAACTCACGACCGATTGTGACAATGCGGCGTTTGGTGAGGATCTGGAGAACCGAATCTATTGATGGGGGCGTCTTTGCCATCAGCGACTATCCCGTCCTTATGTGATGCCGGATTGTGTCGCTAATTGGTTGGTAATTCAAGTTGAATCAGGAAGTCTGGTAATCACATTAAGGTTGGCGCACGCTCTTGACGGAAAAATTCGCAGGTGGGATGATTCTGGCCACTAAGACCATGTTCAATCGACAGTGCTGGATTGGAACACAGCTATTTGTGAGGGATCGGCCATGATCGTAATTCACAAGGGAAAGCAGTATCAGGAGTACATTTTCAAAAAGGAGGAGGACTTCGAGAAAGAGGTAATACAGAATCACAAGAAGCTGTTTAACGAGCATTCGATCTTCATCGACTCGAAAAAGAAAATCAGTTCGGGTTCCTTGGGAAGCTCCATTCCAGACGGATTTTTATTCGACATGTCCGATCCGTCCAACAGGGAATTCTACATCGTGGAGTTCGAACTGCAGAAACATGACTTCTACAGACACATCTTCCCACAGATTACCAAGTTCTTTGCCTTCTTTAAGAGCCCTCAGCGGCAAAAAGAACTGGTCGAGAAGCTTTTCTCCGTCATCGAATCGGATGCGATACTCGAGAAACAGTTCAAGTCCTACCTGGGTCGTGTCGAGATCTACAAGTTCATCAGTGACGTGATCAAGTCGAGCCAGAATATCCTTTTGGCTATTGATGGCGAGAAAAGCGAATTGCGTGAGATTACCAGTACGTACTTGGAAACCTGGGGCGAAATGGTCAAGCCGATGGTCATCAAGAAATTCGTCCAGGGCAGCCAGCATCTGTACACCGTCCATCCCGAATTCGAATCCATCGACTTCTCAATACCAGAAGAAGAGCCGGATGCTGAGGAAATGGCAGGCGTCTACACCGAAGAATTCCATATTAATGTCGTTTCTGAACAGGTCAAGAATGCTTACCGTGCCATCAAGAAGAGACTCTTGACTAAAAAGAGCCCTTTCGTCTTGAACTCCCAGAAGTACTACATTTCCATCAAGGCTCCGAAGAACATCGCTTTTTTGAAGTTCAGAAAGTCCAAGATCCGCATGGTCATCCTGATGTCCGAGCACCAACTCAGACGCCGGATCAAGAAGCACAGCATCCGAAGGCTTTCCGAAGGGGTCCAGGGCTTCTACAACGGACCCTGCGCAGCAGTGGATATTGCCGACACGAAGAACCTGGATGAGATCATTCGAGTGCTCAGGGAGATTGCGGAAGGTTGTTAAAAACATTTTGTCTACTCAAGAACTAAAACGTCTTGATCAAAAACAAAATGATAGGTCAAGGGATAGGATTTTCAATAATACCTTCGGAATAAACCGAAAAAAAACTTCTGAAAAAGGCTGGGAAACTTGAGGGACGGCATAATAGGAAAAGCGGCGTCCTTCCTGATAGGTTGTTGGTGCCAAAACCCAAACCTAAAAGGAGGAGCCGCTAATGAAGTACAGGTACCATATTGGAATGGATGCGCATAG
>Ga0307378_10005316_pt1 | contig 17981 bp, 11 predicted proteins | sample UN1MG_FD_202238 | JGI IMG/M metagenome (GOLD analysis project Ga0307378, IMG submission 202238) | Soil microbial communities from Risofladan, Vaasa, Finland - UN-1 | ecosystem: Environmental > Terrestrial > Soil > Coastal area > Acid sulfate soil | place: Finland: Risofladan, Vaasa | collected... | reverse complement strand
CTTTTTCGATTCGCCGAACGTATCCCTGGACATCGAGGGTAACCCAAATTCCTTTTCTTGGTGCAATCCTGAGAAGCTCTCGCTCAATGTCAAGTGGGTGCAGTGGACCCAAGTGAATGTGATCGACCCAAAACTGACCCACTCAGCCCAAAAACGTGCTTTTCCGGGCAGGAAGACATTTCAGTATGACCGTTAAGATGTTTCTTAAAAAGAAGTTACAACAACGCGCCCGGCAGGACTCGAACCTGCAACCTTCGGATTCGAAGTCCGCGACTCTATCCAATTGAGCTACGGGCGCAAAAATCCTAAGCGTTTGTAATGTAACAAGTTACTGCGCATCTTGTCAATTCCAAAAGCACTAAAAAGAGCAAAATACGCAATTTGTGTCAAATTTGTGTCAAACAGCTTTCACTTTGGCAAACAAATTTTTCAATACCTTGTTTGCAAATACAATGTCTTGAGACTGCACGGTCAAGTAGTATTTTCTTGTTGCAGCAATGTCGGAATGTCCTGCAAGCTGCTGAACTACCCGGATTGGTAATTGGCTGGCGTCCATACCATAAAATCTATCCGAGTATGAGAATCGAAAACAGGCATTACTTTTGGGCAGGAGCACGCAGTAATTCAGATGGACATTGCTGGTTTGAGGATTCATCGCAGCCTTTTTGGTTTACAAAAATGGTTGATTTCAAATGATGGACAGGCATTGGACATCATACATATCTGTTGCCGGCATGAAAATTAAGCAACTCTTGAATATCGATGGTGCAATCCACCTGCTTCCGGGATTGATATGACCTTATCTTTTGAGGGTGGCTCTTGCCAAATGCATGATAGAAATACCCAGAAAATTCTGTCCCGTTTGCAAAGCTTTGGTCGCTTAATGGTTCTTAGCTGGACGGCCAATTCGGGAAGTTCCTGAGCCCTCCAATTCTCTTCATCAGGTTATTTTGCCCGAGAAAGTGACGATGCTCCGGGGCGTCATCTGGAAAGCGGCCTTGCTGTCACTGACCCCCACTTCGCCCACTTCCTGCAGGTTCTCGGATGCCGAAGTGCGATATACCTTCAGCGAAGCCAGGCCCTTAAGATTATTGAAAGCCAGATTCAGTGTTTGCTCCTGCCCGGTGGGATTGATGGCTACGACGGTCAAGTCCCTGGTCTTCTCATGAAAGAAAGCGCCCACCTGGACGGCGCCGAAACCGCCCCTGGCGTCGATGCGTTGGGCTCCGGGCCGGATGAACTTGCTGTAATGCATGGCCGTGTAGGTTTTCGGCGTGTACCTGCTCATCACCATGATGGCGTGGATGGATTCTCTGCCTTCGGTAATCTGCCAGGGAACGAAGGCCGAGCAGTTGCCGGCCACCAGCGCATTGTGAAGGGCGTTGCCGATGCCCCTTTGAATGGGGCTGGGCCAATCGTGGTCACCGGTGCCGCCCTCGGTTATCCAGAAGGGTTTGCCCGTATCCTTTATCATGTCCCAAAACCTGCCGGACGAAGTGGCCGACATCTCCGCCCTGACCCCGTCCTCATACCCATGGGTCGCAAAGACATCAAGGGCTTCCAGGGCCTTCGGATTATCAATAATGGCTTTGACGTAGGAACCTGTGCCTCCTTCATACATGTGGCTGGTCATCGTTTCGGGCCCGAAGATTTTCACATCGCCATATCCATCCGCGTTCAGCATCTCGCGGAGCATGATTATAATGGTGACATAGTCCCTGCCGTCCCATACGCAGCTTTCGAAAGATTGTGTGAACTGTACCTCATTGCCGACGCTCACGGCATAAAAAGGCACACCCTGCCTGTCATGTATTTTCACATACTCCACCATCCACTTACAGAAGTGCCTGAAATACTTCGGGTCGACCCGGTTATTAATGTCTCCATAACCTCCTGCCCGAATGGCGTTGGACCGTTTGTCCGTGATGGATTTGTTCATCTTCATCCAGGCCGGCGGGCTCCAGACCGTCCCGATTATCTTAATCTCCGGATTTATCTTAAGGATACCCCGGCCAAAATCCACGAATATCCTGGCCCGGCCGTTGCTCGCCTCCATATTAAAATCCTCGCACCGGATTTGCCGCCAGTCTTCCGTCGGCTTCTCGAACGTCGGGCCCCACATATTCACGCGCAGCATATTGCAGCCAACACCCTCTACGTAAATTCTCTGGAACTCCTCCGTGCGGTAAAGCTCTCGGAACCTCTCGGACCACGCAATAAGGCATGTCCCGAAACCTTCTATGTTCTGGTACCGTTTGGCCCCATCCACTATAACGTCCACCGAATAAGCCGAACCGGCCGGAATAAAAATACCCAAAATAAATAGAAGTACAATTACCCACACGAACCTGACGCGCATGATTATCTCCTTTCCAGACTCTAACTACTTTCTTGAAGCCGAATTTTATTCCTGTTCAAGCGTTGTAAGAGTTCAAAATTCTAATAGATTGTGAAAAAAGGGCAAGATAAACAAGGTCAGTGCGGATGCGTCGTCGTCGGTGACGATATACTCGTGGACGAAGTGAAAGGCGAGGGCAGCGGGTCGATAGCCGTGGCCGCCTTCGTGACATCGTTGTTCCCGAACAACCCCGCTTCGGTCACCGCGCGGTGCCTCAGGAAAGTAGTCGTGCCCTCGGCCGCCTGCGAGTTGCGGACAATGACTCCGCGAACCGAATCAAGCGCAATCGCTGCCTGCCCGTCACCCGAGCCGGGCTGCCGGCCGCGAAAGCCGTCAACCACCACACGGCTCGTTTCCTCACACCAGAGGGCGTACGTATAATACTCCGGCATATCGGCATCCCAACGAATGTCGACCTGATTCAAGGTCAGCCCGTTTGCCCCGTGGCAGAAGATCCCGGCCAGGTCGTGCCGGAAGATCGCCAACTGGTGATCGAAGGCGGGCCGAAGGTCGATGTTCCCGCCGTAAGACGCACTGAGCGGACCTTTACGGACGTGCAGGCGGATTTGGTCTAAGGTCACATCCTCAATCCGGCCCGGCTCCTGGGCCCAGATCACAATGCCGCTCTCGCTCTCGGCCAGGATGTTCGAGAAAGTGACATTTCGAATCCTGCCCAACGCCCCGTTCGATTCCAGCGCCGGCAACACCGAGATGTGTATCGGTTCACCCTTGCCCCACCAGTGCCCGGTGTGCAGACGGGTCTGAATGATAATGTTGTTGAACAAAACGTTCTCAATGGACCCCTCATGGCGAACGAACAGACCCAGCCCGCGGTTCGTGTCCCGTATCACCAGGTTTTCGAAGACGCAGTTGCGGATGGTGTTCATGCCGTAGCCGACGCGGATGCCGGCCGAACGCGAAGACAGCGTGCAATTGGCTACCGTGACATTCTCACATACGCCGGGCTTGCGGCTGTTCACACTTGTTATGCAGATCGCGTCGTCACCACAGAGAAGCTCGCAGTTGGCGATGTGTACGTTCCTGCAGGTCTCACAGTGGATGCCGTCGCTGTTCGGGACAACAGGATTATTGAGCACCTTAACTCCGTCGACGTCCACGTACTCGCAGTCGGCGAAATTGATTGTCCAGCAGGGGGCGTCTGTCACCACCACATCGCGTATCATCAAGTGCCTGCAGTTATAAAACGCAATGAGCCGGTTTGGTCGCGAACGATAGGTCACCGGCCCGTCGTCGGTGCCGAACTTCGGCGACATGAAGTCCTCGCCCTGGCGGGTGAAGCGGGGTTCGAAATCGCCGGCGGCCGTTCGCGGCTCATCAAGTCGCATGAACGTCACGCCGCGCCCGTCAATTCTGCCCTGCCCGCAAATCGTCACGTTCGTGGCGTTCTCAGCCCACACTAAGGGCCGGGTTCTTCCGCCGTCAATCCGGTAGTCTGCGACCACCTCGCTGCCCCGAAGGACCGCCCCGGCTTCAAGCCGGAGTGTTACGTTGCTTTGGAGCTGAATAGGGCCGGTGCGGTAAACGCCCGCCGGGACGAGGACCGTGCCGCCGTTCTGCTTCACGCAGGCGGCCACGGCCTTCCGGAACGAGGCTGTATTCAGCGTCGTTCCGTCGCTGACCGCGCCGTGATCCAGTACATTAACGACTGCTGCGGTCGTCGTGCACGAGGCCGTCAAAAACAAAAACGCCGCTGCGGACAGAACGAGGGCCTGGAACGATACCATTGTCAGTCGAACCATAATTGCACTCCTTAACTGCCAAATCCGAAATTCGCTCCAAACGGTCTCGTGTCTCGTATTTCGTGAAGCGTATTTCGCATTAGGCATCTATAGTATCCCGTACCTCGCCGAAAGCTGCAAGATTTCCTTATAAAGATGGTCAAAATAATGCTCCGTCACATATCAATTAATAGGATGTCATTGCGAGCCCTTCGCTTCGCTCAGGATAAACTCAGCGAAGCAATCTAAAGTGTAACGAACGAGATTGCCACGGCCGCAATCTGCGGCCTCGCAATGACGACTCCTCAAATCATATGTGACAGAGCACTACCCCGAATAGTCTCCATTAACTCTATACTATAAGAATCATGTTCATTTGTCACAAACTACCTGGGAAATCCGGGTTCCAACTATTTGTTAGCGACTCACGAGTTGAAACGATGGCTCTCTGGATTTATGTAACACTGAAAAGGATGAAACGCAAGACCTCATTTAACCACGATATGGATGCTCCCAGGGGTCACGATACTTACGCTGCAGCCGCTTCGCGGCCTCGGGATTACCGACTATTGTCTGAGATTCCCGATCCCAAAAAATCTTGGTCTCCATGTCATAGGCAATCATTGCTAATTTCACAGTGGCAGTAGAATAATGTCCCTCCTGGGTTGTGCAAAGGGGCTGTCTGCGGTAGTGCACAGCTTCGAGGAAATCAGCCATATGCTCCGCACCCATATCGTTTCCGATCTCGTTCACCGTGCGTTGCTTGTTTTTGCCCTTTGGAATGATGACCCATTTTCTGTCGGTTGCAAAGACGGTCCCCTTCTCACCATAAAAGAAAATCCCATTTGAGACTTCGGGATCATACTCCTGTGCTCCCCAGATTCGATGACGCCAGATCACGGGACAGGTGTCGAAGTCAAAATGGACAGTCAGTATATCAGGTGTAGTGATCTTGCCTTTGAAATAGTAAAGCCCGCCGACAGCCTGGACTGACCGTGGCATGGTCTCTCCTAAAATCCAACGAGTAGCGTCGATCAAGTGGATACCCCAGTCAACTAAGTGGCCGTGGCCATATTCTTTCTCCAACCTCCATGCAAAGTGACCTATTTGCGGGCAATACGGCAACTTAGGGGCAGGCCCACACCACAAGTCCCAGTCCAGAGTTGCGGGCGGCTCCTGTGGCGTAGTGTCCAGCATGCCGGCCGTGTAGTGAATTTGCGCCTCAGCCTGAATGATTCGCCCGATATTGCCTTGTTGAATATACTGCCGCGCTTGCTGGATTGCCTTGCTCTGCCGGCGTTGAAAGCCAATTTGCACTATTCGGTCGTGCTTTTTCGCAGCCTTAACCATTGCCATGCCTTCACATATATCGTAGGCCAGCGGCTTCTCACAGTACACATCGAGGCCCTTTTCCAGGGCAGCAATAAACATAAGCGCATGCCAATGCGGCGGCGTAGCGATAATCACAGCCTCTAATCCTGGAGTGTTCAAAAGCTCCTTGTAGTATTTGAAAGTCCTGGGACGTGAACCCTGCATCTTCTCGACCTGGTCCGCACTGCTCTTGAGGTGCTGGCTGTCAATATCGCAGAGCGCAATTACCTCAACGCCACCGTCTTTGAAAGCAGCTCTCACATCTGCCATACCATACCCACCACAGCCAATTAAACCAACTTTTAGCCTGGGCCTTTCAGTCTTATCCTCCGAACCCCCGCAGAGCATAGTTGTCATGGTCATAGTACTCGCCACAGTCGCCCCAATGAATTTCCGTCGATTCATCTTTTCCATGGTAAAATGTCCCTTCCGCCCGGGCAGGCAATGCAAACATTAACATTCGATATTGTTCTAAAAAGAAACACAATCAATTTGACACAAAACGATCAAGTGTTCCACATACAATGGAACACAATTATGATACTTCCAAAAACACAGTTGTCAATCACGGTTGTCCCTACCGGAAATTCCGTCCTGGTTTATTTTCAAAGGTTTACGTACAATCATCAGAGCACGATAAACCATTGTAGATGTGGGTTTTGAGCTGCAAAAGATGACTACCCCCGTGAGAAGCTACCCACTGACCTAACTCCCATACACCGAGCAATAGCGTGCCTGTTCGAAAGAGGCGGGATAGGACTAAGGAAATCTCCACGCTCCCTGGGCCCTATCGAAAGGTCTACCCGAATAGTCTTCTTATGTCTTCATCTGTAATTCTTTCATCAGGTCTTATAGGCTCTCCTCTTCTCCTCCTTAGGTGCTCAAAAAACTCCTTCACATTTCCTGGAGCTGATTTGATCGCGAGCCCCAACGAATATCTCATCAAGGAGATATCTGCTCCATTAAGAACTCCCTTTATAAGCCCGGTTTCTATGTCCTCCTGGTTTTCCATCTCCTTGTTAAATCTGTCTAATACACTCTGTAAACTGCCATATTCCATCTCTTCCTCAGCAATCAACTTATTGGTTATTCGAGAGTATGGCATTTGCATGGCTCTAAGGAGATGTACCGCTTCAGGGGGAATTGCATTTGCATGTTCAAAACCTTCTGTGAACTCAGGTCCACCGTAATGCGGGGGCAATACTATGTGGGGTCTCTGAAGGAGAATAAGGCCTTTCATTACAACGGCCCTGTCCTTAAATCGGCCGTGTTCGGCCACCAGTACATAAGGCAATTCCATATCCCCGAAGGTAAAAAGCATCCGTCGGTATTCTCGGATTACCTCGGTGGATCTCCAGTATTCGTTGAATTTCTCTCTGTCAAATTCGGACATTTCTACCTTTTAAACGAAACAACAAAAACACACCCTGGACAGTACACGGAGAAAAACGCCTTGAGGATAATCCAAGATGCAAATCGCCGGGCAAGGCTAACAGGGAGAGTGAATTGTCATCCGGCATAGCCGTTATTCTTACTCCTGGTTGTTGCATAGCTTCTGCTTCATGATCCGACCCATCTTGAATTTCACCGCTCGTTTGGCTGGAATATGAACTTGTTCCAGAGTTCTGGGGTTCCTCGCGTCTCTGGCTGCTCGTATCCTGGTCTCAAAAACACCAAAATCACGGAATTCTAAGCGGTTTCCCTCTACAAGCTCTGCAACTATTTCGTCGAGAAAATGCTGAATTACTGACTTAACCAACACGCGCTTTGTTCGAGTGCTCTGAGCAATTCGGTCGACGAGCTCTTTCTTTGTTACTGTTGACATTGGTCATCTCCAGAGTGATTTATTATAACAGTCTTAAGACTCCAACTTGTACTTAGAGTAGTCTAACAAACAAGGCCCTTCTAATCAAATATTTTGTTGTTTTCTCTCTAATATTACAACGGCCATATATGCCAAGACAAATCAGCGGGAACCATTAATAACAGAATCAAAGAGGGGAGCTCGGGTCCCTGGCGGGGGTTCCGGGAGTGGCCCTGGTTCGGCGCTCCCCTCAAATTAAGCCCTCGAAGGTCGGTGACCGCAGATGCCCCATTTCCGTCAGCCCGAAGTAACGAACTCTGCACCGCCAGCCCGGCAATCGGCATATAGACCCAGAGGGACAATCCACTGGTTCCTGCAGTTTTGGTGCTTGCATCAATTCAGCCAGGAAATCCTGCCGCTGCTTTCTGGTAAGGCCGCTGCCGACCTTGCCCTTAAACGCCTACAATAGTGTACTATCTATAGAATCTTGCAGGGTAGACTCCAACGAGTACCAACAGGTCTGGTGTGAAAACAGCAAACATATGCAACGTAAACATTTAGCCCTTAGGAGTGAGTTTGCTCCGAACCGGGTATGCAAAGTTAGGAATTTATGTGTTCAGCAGCACGGTAAGCGTATGAAAGTGTTTAGGTGGTAGTATCCATGCCAGGAAATCAGTATAAATCATTGATTTTGCAACTCTTAAGTAGTATAATCTTTAGACAATTATGGTGCGTATGCATTTTGTGCTCTTTGGGAGTATTATAAAAAGAATACCTGTCTGTCTACAAGATTCAAGCTTTTGGCTACTTGTTGAATGTTTTTCAGGCAGAATGGTCGGTCGTTTCATATCGGTGTGATGACGGTGAAATGCAATCACGGCAATGACTACGAGTATAGGCGAATGTACCAGTGCAAATTTCAGAAAAGTTCGACTTTTTAGTTCAAGTCTCCCATATTTCGTATATAACTCTTAAAACAAATGCCGATATAATTCGTAGTTAGTTGGCTATTTTATTATCGAAAGCCTAAGTAAAGAAGGATAAGGTCGGTTTCAGCGAATTTGAAAAAATAGTTAAATGCGGAGGGATTTTCATTGTAACATCACTTTTACAGTCAGCGAAACCTGGATATCCATCGATCAATTAAGATAAGTGACCTGATTACATCGTTCTCCTCCTGCTAATTTCCATATATCGCAAGAAACCCCCATATAACCCACTTCTACTCGTGATAGGTATTTAAGTATGAGAGTGATGTTATGAAGATACTTCTAATCAATCCGGAAATACCACTTACTTTCTGGAGTTTCAAAAGTGCCTTGAAGTTCATCTCGAAAAAGGCCATTTTGCCGCCTCTGGGATTATTGACGGTTGCTGCAATGCTGCCCCAAGATTGGGAAATAAAGTTAATTGATATGGCCACAACGAAATTGCGGGATAGAGACATTCAGTGGGCCGACTATGTATTCATTACGGCTATGCAAATCCAGCGAAAATCTGCGGATCAAGTAATTGAGCGATGCAGGAAAATTGGAGCCAAAGTCGTTGCAGGCGGCCCTCTTTTTACCACTCTTCCCGAAAAATATTTGCATGTAGATCACCTGGTTCTCAAAGAAGCCGAATTGACTTTGCCGCTGTTCATAAGAGACCTGCAAAAAGGTTGTCCCAGGGAATTGTACAGCACGCACGAGAAAGCCGATTTGCGTGAGACCCCGATACCCCTTTGGAATCTTATTGACATGAAGAAATACGCATTGATGTGCATCCAGTATTCGCGGGGGTGCCCTTTCAATTGCGATTTCTGCGATGTTACAAGGCTTTTCGGACACAGGATGCGTACGAAGACCACAGAACAGGTGTTGGATGAATTAGAGAGTCTGTACTCTCTTGGCTGGCGAGACGAAGTGTTCTTTGTAGATGATAACTTCATTGGAAATAAGGCCCACCTAAAAACGGAATTACTTCCCGCTATCATAGGCTGGATGAAAAAGAGGCAATACCCGTTTCCCTTTAATACACAGGCATCCATCAATCTCTCAGACGATGAAGAATTGATGGGATTGATGGTTAAGGCCGGCTTTGACTGTGTTTTCATCGGGATTGAAACTCCCAGTGAGGACAGTCTGAGCGAATGCAACAAGGTCCAGAACAAAGGCCGTGATTTAGTTGCCTGTGTCAAAAAGATCCAACAGTCCGGCATGCAGGTTCAGGGTGGTTTTATTCTCGGTTTTGATAGTGATATGACTTCGGTTTTCGATAGTCTGATTCAATTAATTCAACAAAGTGGAGTAGTGACTGCTATGGTTGGGCTGCTGAATGCCCCGAGGGGAACGAAACTCTACCGCAGACTTATGACTGAGAACAGGCTGTTGAAAGACGCTACAGGTGATAACACGGATTTTTCAATGAACTTTATTCCCAAGATGAAGATTGAGGAGCTTCTCAAAGGGTATAGAAAAGTTGTGAGCACGATCTATTCACCGAGGAACTATTATGAACGGATTCTGACATTTCTAAGGGACTATAAGCCTGGGAAAAATAGCAAGGTTAAATTTCGCTTTTGTGATATTAAAGCATTTCTGAAATCTATATGGCATCTTGGAATAATGGGTAAAGGCCGGCTCTACTATTGGAAACTGATCTTCTGGTCAGTCAGAAGGCCGAGGTATTTTCATCTGGCTGTTACACTCGCCATCTATGGATTCCATTTTCGTAAGATGTTCGGAGGCTATAGTCAGTTTCCTGTTTAACTTGCCCCTCAAGCCGTTTGGTGCACGATCTCCGATTGGGCAGTTACACATCCCCTGACTTTTCTCAAAATCTTCCAGACCAGTCCCACCAGCCAATCAGGCAAAGTGCGCGCGCACGCAGCACCGCTAAAACGGCCCCATTTTCGCGAGTTTAAGTTTACAACCATCCTGATATGGAACCAGAAGGCTTGTTATCTGCCAATTCAACAAAAATGTCTATCTCATAAGTTCTTTACTATAAGTGAGTTATAGAAAATACGAAATTTTTGAACATTTTCAATAGCCGATTCGATCTCTTGCGCAGTGTCGGGGCATTCTTCTCCAGATTTGACAAACAAGGCACATACAAACTTTGATTTTCTCCTGATCCCTTTTCGGTTTTTTTGCAACACAGTGTTTTTTTAAATTACCGAAAAATTGTTGACTCCTAATTGAGATTATGTTATTATAGGACTCTTAGTAGGGAAGCCCGATTCAGTAGGGTATGAATGGGAAAACCCAACTCACAATTGCGACAAGTAAGAAAGGAGAAATAAAATGAACACAACGGTAAGATTATTTGGGACTAAAGTGAGGAATCTCATGCTCAAGACAATGTACAGGCCACATTTTCACATCATTCTGCTGCTGACGGGCTTGCTGTGCTTCTGTGGCCCACAGGCTATGGCCCAGCCCGATCCTCTGGATACGGAACTCACTAATCCGCCGCCCTTCATTGCCGAACTCGTGGAGAACACCGAACTGACGCAAGAGCAAGTGGAGCAGATGCGAAGTGACGGCGCCGGCTGGGGCAACATCATGATTGCTGCACTCTTGGCCGAACGGATCGCCGCTGACAGCGGTGGCGTATTGACATTCGATATGGCGCTTGCCAATGTGCTCGATGCGCGCGCCGAGGGCAAGGGATTCGGACAGATCGCCAATGAGAACGATCTGAAACTCGGGCGCGTGCTCGGGGATGAAGAGACACCGGACGCAACTAATCCGCCGTCCTTCATTGCCGAACTTGTGGAGAACACCGAACTAACACAAGAGCAAGTGGATCAGATGCGAAGTGACGGTGCCGGCTGGGGCAACATCATGATTGCTGCACACTTGGCCGAACGGATCGCCGCTGATAGCGGTGGCCTATTGACATTCGATGAGGCGCTTGCCAATGTTCTCAGTGCGCGTGCCGAGGGCAAAGGGTTCGGACAAATTGCCCATGAGAACGATCTGAAACTCGGGCGCGTTGTCGGGAATGAAGAGACGCCGGACGCAACTAATCCGCCGCCCTTCATTGCCGATCTCGTGGAGAACACCGAACTGACACAAGAGCAAGTGGATCAGATGCGAAGTGACGGCGCCGGCTGGGGCAACATCATGATTGCCGCACGCCTGGCGGAACAGATTGCCGCTGACAGCGGTGGCCTATTGACATTCGATGAGGCGCTTGCCAATGTGCTCAATGCGCGCGCCGAGGGCAAGGGATTCGGACAGATCGCCCATGAGAACGATCTGAAACTCGGGCGCGTGCTCGGAGATGAAGAGACGCCGGACGCAACTAATCCGCCGCCCTTCATTGCCGATCTCGTGGAGAACACCGAACTGACACAAGAGCAAGTGGAGCAGATGCGAAGTGACGGTGCCGGCTGGGGCAACATCATGATTGCGACACGCCTGGCCGAACGGATCGCCGCTGACAGCGATGGCTTATTGACATTTGATGAGGCGCTTGCCAATGTGCTCGATGCGCGTGCCGAGGACAAAGGATTCGGACAAATTGCCCATGAGAACGATCTGAAACTCGGGCGCGTTGTCGGAAAAGGCAATAAAATTGCAACCGCTGCTTCGGGCGCTCCCGGGATAGTAGGAGCCGGCGCCGGTCCGTACTTAAATACCGAGCGCAACAGGGAACGGGAGAGGAATCAAAACACCTTCAGACGGCTCATTCGCTTCATGGGCCTTGGCGATAAGGGAAGACCCGAAAAACCGCCGAAACCTGAAAAACTCGAAAGACCGGCACGCCCGGATAGACCCGAAAAGCCCGAAAAACCTGAGAAGCCCGAAAAACCGGAACGCCCGGAGAAGCCAGAGAAACCCGAGAAGCCGGAAAAAGGACCCCGCTGGTGAAATATCGACTTTTTGCATTGACCCTTTTCGCATGGATCTGGGGAGCACTCATTGGCTCCCCAGATTTTTCCTTTGCTGATACTGCGCCGACATGGCAGTACGGATTTTCTTTTTCCTACCTGACCGGTGATTACGGTAAGGACGAGGACACGGATATCTACTACACCGCGGTGACCATCAAGCGGTATCTGGAGAAGGGAGACGTTACGCTGACGGTTCCCTACCTGGACATCTCGGCCGATGGCGCAACATTTGTAGGCGGCGAGGTGGAGCCTATCGATGGCGGCGAAAGCGGATCGGGCCTGGGCGATATGATATTGAAAGGTCGATACTACGCAGTCGCACAGGACGCACTGTTACCCTACATCGACCTGGTAGGAAGTATAAAATTACCGACGGCTGACGAAGACAAAGGACTGGGAACCGGTAAAACGGACTTCACATTTATGGCCGAATTCGCCCGGAGACTGGAGAATAAAGACTTGATAGCCCTGTGGGAGCTCGGTTACACGTTTGTCGGAGAGCCGTCCGGATACGACGCAGATAATCGGTGGCTTTACAGCGTGGGATTGGCTTACGAATTTGACCCTAAGATTACCCTCAGCGGCTACCTTGACGGCCGTACCGCAATTTTCGAAGGTAACGATGACCCACTCTCTGTCCTTTTGATTAGCGAGTACAAGTTCCGTCCTGATCTTCGCTTTGACACTTTATTGGAGATCGGTTTGAACGACGGCGCTCCCGATTTTGGCATCACGTTTGGCCTGCGCAAGCGCTTCTAACCTAATACATTGCAGCAGCGTTCACCGTTTCCTGGGTGCCAGGTCATCCGTCTTTCACATCGCTACTTAACAGGAGAGAATGTGCGTTAACTGCAATTATCCTTGACCCCTTATCTTTTTTACTTGCTATCTTGCTTGTCTAATCTCAATGGTGCAGTAGCCAGTGGCACTCCACTTTCTCTCCAATATTTCCCGTCGATGTTGTTTGTAGGGCTCATATCCATCATGCATGACAATTGTCGAGAGATCCACTCCCTCATAACCCACAACCTCTACATTCCAGTAAGCCAGCAACGAGTCGAACTGTCCAATGCAAACCTCACTATAAGAAGCGTATCGCCAACTGAAATACGATTGAGGATCGGCTGAGAAAAAACTGGTTCACCCCAAGAGCTCCAACAGCCCAAACTGGCCCGTGAAAGGCCGTACAACCGCGCTACAACCGGAGGCCTCTTTATTTGCCAATTCAACAAAAATGTTCACTTTATGAATTCTGTAGTTTCGGTGAGTTATAAAAAACATGAAATTTGTGAACGTTTTCAATGACCGGTGCCGGTTGGTGACTGGCTGTAAGTAGTGAACGTTGGCTGATATGTCGTAGCAGGATGCCTCAAAAAAAATTTTTATGGCGGCAGGGATTTTAGTATTTGACTTTGAGCTCTTCATAGGTGGCCGTTACGACCTCCTGCATCATACGTGACCTGTGCAGGTGTATTTATCCCTTCGCCGTCACCGCCTGCCGGTTTGGGTTGTTTTGACGAAATCTACCGTCACTTGCTGGGGATCGGTCAAGTGAAGCGTTTCATCTCGAGCTGCAAGCCGACCACTGAAATCACCAACAATAAACAATATTGGACTGCCTCTGATAGATGAATTCCGAGAGCGAAAAGCTACCCGGTTGGCGGCGACGTAAATAGTCCCATTTGCGGGAATGACCGTGCCACCGCGGAACGTAAAAAGAGGGGTGTTGAGATCTTGCCCACTACTCAGTTTCCAGCCGGAAATATCTACCGCAAAACGATTGGGATTTTGCAGTTGTATGTACTGCTCGTCCAGATTATCACTGGCAGGGTTGGTATCAATAATACCGAAGTTAATAACCGTACCGGCCGGTTGGGCATCGGGTATTCCATTGGCCCCGGGAGCTAAGCCGTTGAATAGTTGATGCCGCCGCTCAGGCAGGTAGTAGTACTTCAGCTCTTCGACGGCTTCCAGCAACGTTTGGGGGCAACATGGAGCCGTTGAGCCATTACCCCAGGCGTGCGAGCCCCATTTAGCGGCGTCTAAGGCCGCGTCCGGAGCAATGAGAGCCGCTAACATATCAATACGCGGCTCAAAATACAGTTCCTCCTCCGGCGTGTCCGGTGCTTTGAGAAGCTCATCCATGAGCGTTCGTATGCGGCGCAAATACATCTGTCGTGTTTCCGGGGTGTTAAAAATAGCGTCTGGCAGACGGTTGTTTGTGCCGACAAACAGCCCCGTATTTGGAACAAGGTTCTCGTTCCAGTAAGTCTCCGCGGAATTCCACACTCGTCCGAAGCTCAGGTCCACGTCCCACGGCCACATCTGCCATTCATTGCTGGCGCCCGTATCGCGGTAAAGGTAGTAGTTTTTGTGGCAGCAGTCGATGTCTCCAGTGATTATGTGTACAGCCAGGAAGTTGACGACCTGTGCGACGTCCACATTGTCATAGAGATATCGGCGGCGCGCTTCGCCCCCGAGGCTGAGGCCATCGTAGAGTTCCAACAAATCTGTGTTGTCTTCATACTTGCGTGTCTTCTTTTCGGCGCCGCTGGTGGTGTGACTCGCATTGTTAAATATGTTGTACATCTTGTAAAGGGCTCCCTCGGCATTCAAGCCCATCCGAATCAGCCAGTCTTCATCGCCGTTCTCCATCACATGGGCTGTGCCCCAAAAGTCGCCGTTTTGTTGGACCCGTACCGGAAAAACCCAGTGGTAGGGACTATTCGCGTCCCGATATGTCTCATAGGCCAGTATGTTGCGCATGTGCGCCTTGTCCGGATAGGTCGTCATCAGGTTGATGTCATCTGCACGCGGCTGTCCCTGGGCCCATTTGAAGTTATGACCAGGATGGAAATCGATGTCGTAGCTCTTTTTCGGAAAACCACGACTGGATTGACCATGAATATTGATCAACACATTATCGTAAAACTCACCATCGTAAAAGAGCATGCAGCGGGTTCCGGCATCGGTGTTGGCGGCTTGCGAATCCCGGATAAACCAATGCAGCACCGGTAGCGGATTGGTCAGGCCTGGATCCTCCACTATAGTCCCGCAATACTGCGGGGAATTCAGCGGATCAATGTATGCCGGGAATCGTGAATTGCGTCCGGCTGTGTCTGTGGCCGTAATGTACCAGCTGACCATCTGCCCCGCTTTAAACCTCCAAGCTGGGATTCTCACACTGTAAAGCCCATCCTCGCTTACGTCATCGCCGCCCGTACCATCATCCAGTAACGGAACGCTCCCTTCGCGATTAAACATCACACGATAGTACAACATGACGGTGTCAATGGGATCGAAGGACGGCTCGATCCGGGCCGTGATCTGCAGGTCATCGTTTTCGGTGGGTATGCGCGGGTCGTGGTCCGTATCGGAAATGATCGGCCCCAAAATATCGATACCGATGTTGTTCGTCTTTCCAGGCGTCGGTACCGGGAAATACTGACATGACGACCCGTCTGCTGTAGCAAGTGTGGCGAGCAATTCGGGAACGATCAGCAGGTCCGAGTCATTCGTCTGATAGTTCAGCCCCTGCACGGCCAGCAGGTTGGTCCCCACATGGAGAAAGTCGGATTGCGGGATAGTAAAATCAACCGATTGAACAGCGATGCTGTCGGACCGATTGGTTGATGCACTGGAGTTCCAACTCTCTGAGCCCGGGCCCGGGGCATTGATCCGTGCCACCTCCTGCCCGTTGATATAGGCAATCATTCCATCGTCAAAACGCATGCGCAAGGTCAAAGCTCGGATCGCCGAGGGATCCTCCACCACGAAGGGCACGCGAATATACACCGTGGTATTGACGTTTCGCATCGCCGAGACATCCAAACCAATCAGTCCCGTGTAATCATAACCGACACCGGTGGTGCCTGTCTGCCAGGATGAATCATCCGAGTCTTCTTGCGTCCAGGGACGCAGCGTCTCCGAACGCCGTGGGTTCGGTTCCAGGGCATTGTTAAGGGGTATCAGGGCCTTGGCCGGCGCCCCGGGCATTAAGAGCATTGTTTCCGCGGTACTGCCAATGGGGCCGTAAGAAATATCGGGGGCCTGTTTCGGATACCACGGAAAGAACTCCGAAACCACGGTCTTACCGTCCGGACGGACCAATCCCAGATACTCGCCACTCCCTTTTAGCTTAAAATTGGTGTGCAACACCGCCAGGGGATCTCTCCGGTTCTTTCCGGAGGCAAAGACAACCAAATAAGTATCGGGCGCGAGCATCACCTCCGGAAACGCCCACTGCGTCATGTTGTTGACGTCATCCGTCAGATACCACCCCTCCAGGTTGACCGAGTTCATACCGGCATTGTAGATCTCGATCCAGTCCGCTTCATCCCGGTCCTCGTCATCAAGACCACTATCGTTCACGGCCATGAACTCGTTTATCCGGATTAGCTCCTGTGCCCGGACCATAGTAGAAAGGCTGAGGGTGAGATTGAATACAACGAGAAAAGCAAGAGTCCGCGAATATCTCATATGAATAGCATTCCTCCTTGTTCAGACCAGCAAACCATAAAGCACCGCTTTTAACAGCCGATAAGCTTTATAACTACACAAGATATTATAACATACCGAGCGGTATCTCACAATAGTCCCTACCCAGGGGCAGGGATTCCGAAAGGAGTCAGTTGTTTGGGCATTTTAAGGTGGCTAAAAGCTGCTTTTGTCCCTTTGTACTTTTAACCCACCCCTGTGCTGGGGGGATTTTTTGTACTTTCCCCCCTATGGAGGGGATAAAGGGGCCCACTCCACTTTATAATTTGCTCTCTCTTAATCTTTTATTAACTTTCTCACAAATCTCCCTGAATTTGTCCGGCTGAAGCCTACCATACAAATCGGACAACTCGACGCCCCGCGTCGAGCGTATTTAGCCCCGGTCTCTGGCCGGGGGTGCAGGGGACGAGGAATGCTAAATTTTCTTTGACTTTCCCCTTCTTTTGTGTTATTTTCTGTCCCTAAAAGCGTTATGCGGACATCTTGAACAGCGCAGCGAAGAACCCGATTTATCGGGGTCAGTGCCGTAAGAAAACCACAGGATATGCTAATGGTGGAATGGTTTAAGAATCTAAGTGAGGGTTGGCAAACGGCCATATTTGGAGCAGGTGTAGCTGTTGCTCTTGCAGTTATCGGTGGGTTATTCGCATTATTCAAATGGCTGTTTGGTAAAAAGGATGGCCCTCCCCCGCAGGAAAAGACTATAGATCAGAAAGGTTCGGGAAATAAAGCCGCCGTTATCGATGGTTCCGGAAACACTGCCAACATTGCTGGAAGAGATATTCATACTGGCATAAACGAAGACGTACTAAATGCTGCATTGAAGGCACTTAATGCGGTACTGTCTATGGTTGACACAGACCAGAGCAAGAATCTTGTGTCTGAACTTAAGAAGATCTCAGATGAGAAGCTAAGCACCCCTATTGAACTGGTACAAGATAAACATAACAATCAACAGAAGCTTCAGTTAGAGAAAGAATTCCAACTCTATGGTGAACTTTGGAAAGCGCTTGTAGATGTGCGTTCATCAATAATCATTACACCTACCCTTGATAGGATGCCAAAAGGAAAATCGCCTTATGACGTATACAAGGACAGATATGATGTTGCCGTTGATGCCTTTAACAAAGCTAAGAACTTACTTGAAAATAATCGCCCTTGGCTACGCAAGAAGTTGTCTGTAAATTTTTTCATTTTGCATAGGCGGTTCAGTCGTTCACTCCTGTGTTCATGTTCAGATATCGTTTTCCAGTGAGCCATCGTTCATCCGTCTCCATCAATACTGCT
>Ga0307378_10005314_pt1 | contig 17983 bp, 20 predicted proteins | sample UN1MG_FD_202238 | JGI IMG/M metagenome (GOLD analysis project Ga0307378, IMG submission 202238) | Soil microbial communities from Risofladan, Vaasa, Finland - UN-1 | ecosystem: Environmental > Terrestrial > Soil > Coastal area > Acid sulfate soil | place: Finland: Risofladan, Vaasa | collected... | reverse complement strand
CTTCACGGCATCGGCGACCTGGACTCCTCGGCCGTCTACCCGCGCCAGGTGATGAAGTCCGCCCTCCTCCGCAACGCCGCCGCCCTCATCTTCTGCCACAACCACCCGAGCGGCGACCCCGAGCCGTCCCTCTGCGACCGCGACTTGACCCGCGACCTCGTAGCCGCCGCCCGCCTCCTCCAAATCAAGGTCCTCGACCATATCATTGTCGGCCCCCGCCCCGGGTATTTCAGCTTTGCCGACCAGGGACTCATTGACGACTTCGAGCGCATGACCGCCCCCTTCATCCGCGAGGACCCCGACGACTACGACTATGAGCCGATCGACGGCGTCGGCTTCGCCGACCCTGGGGGCCGCTCGGCCCTCCGGGCATCGTCCAAGCGCAACCCCCGCAACCTGCCCTGTCCGACGTGCGGAGAGAAGAACCGCCTGACTCCGCTCGACCGGGCGCGCGGCTACCAGTGCGACGCCTGCGCCGACCGGGCCGAAGGCCTGGGGGACTGACCCATGAGCCACACCATCCACACCACGCCCGCCTTCCCTCGCACCCTTCGAGGCCCGAGGGGAGGCCGTCACATCGCCCCGACGCCCTGCGCCGAGTGCGTCAGCTTCACCAGCTGCCGCCCTGGGGCCTGCTCCGCGCCCTACGGCTGCGAGTCCTGGGTTGACGAGGACGGCCGCCGCGTCGACGTCCTGGCCGACCTGGCCTTCGCCGACATCGACCCCGACCCCCGCCATGAGGGAATCTACATTCCCCCCGTGGGCGGCCAACCGGGACGGACGATTTACGGAGACTTTGCCCCCGACGCCGAGGACGACGAACCCGACCCGGACGATCCGAACCCCTACCAGCCGAGCGCGGCCACGCTCCAGCAGATGAGCGGCATCTTTCCGACCGAGACCGAAGACCCCGGCCCGCTCTTCAGCGGCCGGAAATCCAATTGAAGAAGGACAAAAAAATGCCTTTCACGAAAACGGAACCACGGGAACTCAAGCGACGGCTGACGGACCACTTCCGCCACCCGTTCAAGGCTCGCCGCAACCGGGGGACCGCTTCCCACTGGATTGACGTGAGCTGGACCGACGGCCCGACGGAGAAAGAGGTCCGCAGCTTTCTGCTCGCGTTCGACGACTCCGGGCGGGACGACATCATGACAGATCTCTGGTGCGGAAGTCAGTATACCGCGGCCAGCCGCCACTACTCGCCCGAGGCTTTCTTTTGGGCCGTGACCGAGGTGGAGCGGGAGTTCGGGGTCAAGATCAAGGTGAAGGATTACATTTTCAAATACAAAGACACCCGCACCCGCTCCCAGTATATCGAGAGGGAGAACGATTTTATCCTTCCCGGTATTCTCAACTGCCCCGATTACTACGCCAGCAGCCAGGTCAACCGCCGCTTGTATGAAACCGACTTCCGGCGGCTCAATCTCCCCCCCGCACCGCCTCTCTACGGGGCCGAGCTGGACGCCTGACCATGCGGCCCCACATCATCGACGCCCTCGGCCTGACCTGCCTCATCATCGCAGGCGGCTGCGCCCTGGCCGTCGTCTTCGGCATCGTCGAGGGGGTCGCCACCGCCCTCGTCGAAGGCCGCGGCATCTTCGACCACCCCAAAAGGAGGAAACATTGACCACCACCTACACCCGCAAAGACCTTGACCACGAGGCTCGGCTGGCCATCGCCAACTTCCGCCGCACCCTGCCCGCCTCCGTCCGGCGCACCGTCATCCCGTTCGGCTGGCAACTGCTCATCGGAGAACGCGCCTCCCTGCTGGCGCTGTTCAACGACGAGAACGGATTGCACAGTATCAACATCGCCATCTAGCCGAGGCCTCCGGGCTCCGGCCCGGGGCAAGGAACTAGAGCCGGTCCCAAGTCCGGCTAAGTAAAAACGAAAGGAAAAAACGCCATGATCAACAAAGAAAGAGCCGATGCCGCCCTCGCCGCTCTAGGGCAGCACACCGCCCAGACCTTCCAGAACGCCGTCCCCGCGCCGGTCGAGACGGCCGAGATCGAAGAAGCGATGATCGACCTGATCGCCGACCTCAAGCACCTGGCCCACCGGGAGGGGGTCGACTTCAACGCCGTGCTCAGGATGGCCGGACAACACTACTTCGAGGAGGCGAGAGCATGAAGAAGCCCGGGCCGCTCAGGACCTTCCGCGTCTACTTTGCCGAGGCGATGGCTTGTGTTACAATCAAGGCCGCCTCGGCAAAGGAGGCCCGCACGATCGCCCAAGACAACTATGACCGAGGGGAGCTGACCACGGAGAACGCCGCGCTCCGGCTGTTGCCCGAGGGACGGTCCATTGAGGCCGATTTCTACGACCCTGGCGATAATCCGCCTTACATAGCTAGCGTGGAGGAGGAAGAATAGCATGAGCACGACATCGGCAGACATCGGGATCCGGCTCAGGCCTGAGGACAAGTGGCTCAAGCCAGCCCTCGAAAAGAAGGCGGCCGCCCTCGGCATGAGCCTCACCGCCTACCTTGTCCTTGTCCTCAAGGAGCACGTTAGAAGCAAGCGCAAGCTCGGGATCTAAGCAAGCCGGGGATTCCCGGCCCCCTCTCGCCCCGGCCCTGAAGCATAGCAACGAGAGGGGGCCTCTTTTTTTTGTGTGCCTAAATTTGTGCCAGTGTTTGGCATCATCAGGCAGGCCTTGACGCCTACTGACAGCTCGGATATGGGGAACTATATGGGGAAACAGGGTGTGCCGAAGGGGGGACTCGAACCCCCAATCCCTTGCGGGAACTAACCCCTCAAGCTAGCGTGTCTGCCAATTCCACCACTTCGGCAATTATTTCTTTTCGGCCGGCGACCCCGGCGCGGGGGGCTTCTGCGGATCTGTCTTCTCGGCGGGCGGGGCTGCTTTCTCCTCGGTCCCGGTCTTGTCCGAGGGCTTGGCCGCCGGCTGAGCGGCCTTTTCGGCCGCCTTCGCCGGGGCCTTTTCTCCGCCGACGACGGAGGACCCCTGCCGGCCGGATATGATCCAGAGGCCGAGCGAAGTCAACATGAACAGGATCGCCGCGACGGTCGTCACCTTCGAGAGCAGAGAGACGGACCCGCGGCCCCCGAAAGCGGTCTGACTGCCGCCTCCGCCGAAGGCCCCGGCCAGGTCCGCGGCCTTGCCCGACTGCAGGAGGACCGCTAATATCAGGATCAGACAAACAATAATGTGCAGGATGATGATTAAAGCGCTCACTTTTCTTCCCTGTAGGCACGGAGGGCCTCCCCGGCGATGCCGATGAAATCGACGGCATCGAGGGACGCTCCTCCGACCAAGAATCCGTCGATGTTCTTTTCTTTGAACAACGGATAAGAATTGGCCGGCTTGACGGAGCCGCCGTAGAGAATTATAGCACAGGTGGCCCTGTCATTTCCATAGCTTTCCCGGAGACGTCCCCGGATGTGGGCGTGGACCTCCTCCGCCTGGGCGGGGGAGGCTGTTTTTCCCGTGCCGATGGCCCAGACGGGCTCGTAGGCGAGGACGATCTCCCCCATTTCGTCGGGGGAGAGGCCCATGAGGCCGGCCGAAAGCTGGGCGTCGATCCGCTCGGTCGTCCGGCCGCTTTCCCGCTCCCCGAGGACTTCCCCGACGCAAACGATAGGCGAGAGGCCCGAGCGCAAGGCGGCGCGGACCTTCCGGTTGACCGATTCGTCGGTCTCCCCGAAATACTGCCGCCTCTCGGAATGGCCGACGAGGACGTGCGCGCAGCCGGCCTCCTTGAGCATGGGGGCCGAGATCTCGCCGGTATAAGCCCCCTTGTTCTCCCAGAAGAGGTCCTGGGCGCCGAGCCGGACGTCCGAGCCGGCCAGGGCAGCCCCGACATCGCCGAGGGCCGTGAACGGGGGGATGAGGATGATGAGGCTTTCCCGCAGGCCGGGCATGGCCGCGGCCACTTTTTGAGCGAGCGCCCGGGCCTCCGGGCGCGTCAGGTTCATCTTCCAGTTGCCCGCGACGAAGGGACCTTTCCCGCTGCCGGCCATTTAGTTTTCCAGCGCGGTTATCCCGGGGAGGGTTTCGTAGGCGATGTATTCGAGAGCGGCGCCGCCGCCCGTCGAGATATGACTGATCCGGTGCATGACGCCGGCCTTCTTCACCGCCGCGACGGAATCGCCGCCGCCGACGATGGAGACGGCTCCCGATTCGGCGATGGCTTTGGCGATGTCGATCGTGCCGTGGGCGAACTCCTCGATCTCGAAGATGCCCATGGGGCCGTTCCAGAAGATCGTCTTGGCGCCGGCGATGATCGCGGCATATGCGGTGACCGTCTTGGGGCCGATATCGACGCCCATCATGTCGTCGGGGAAGGGCAGGGATTCCACGGTCCGGGTCACGGCTCCGGGCTCGGCGGACTTGGCCAGGACATGGTCGAGCGGAAGATGGAAACTGACGCTCTGCGTCCGGGCCTTCTCCAGGATCATGAGGGCGATCTCTCCCTGGTCGTCCTCGACCAGGGAGCTTCCCACGCCGAGGCCCTGCGCCTTCAGGAAGGTGTAGGCCATGGCCCCGCCGATGAGGATGGTGTCGGCCTTGCCGAGCAGGCTTTCGATGATCTCGATCTTGTCCGAGACCTTGGCTCCCCCGAGGATGGCGACGTAGGGTTTCTCGGGCGTGTGGACGGCCTTCTTCAAGTATTCGACCTCTTTCTTCATCAGGTAGCCGGCGGCCTTGGCCGGGACGAACCCGGCGATGCCGACGACGGAGGCGTGGGCCCGGTGGCTCGAGCCGAAGGCATCGTTGACGAAGATATCGATGCCCTCGGCGAGCTTTTTGGCGAACTCGGGGTCGTTCTTCTCTTCTTCCTTGTAGAAACGGACGTTCTCGAGCAGGAGCGCCTCGCCCTCGCCGAGGCCGCGCTTGAGGCGGGCGACCTCGTCGCCGATGACGTCGGGGGCCAGGACGACCTTGTAGGGGATGAGCTCGGCCAGCCGTTTCGCCGCCGGCTTGAGGCTCAGTTTCGGATCAACTTTGCCCTTCGGCCGCCCCATGTGGGACGCCAGGACGAGCCGGGCGCCGTGATCCAGGAGATAGAGGATGGTGGGCAGGGAGGCCCTGATCCGGGTGTCGTCCCGGATTTCGCCGTTCTCGTCCAGGGGGACGTTGAAGTCGACGCGCAGGAAAACGAGTTTTCTCTTGACGTCCAGGTCGGTGATGAGATTCATGAGCGTCTCAACGGGAAATGAATTTGGCCAGGTCGACGAGCCGGCTGGAATAACCCCATTCGTTGTCGTACCAGGCGATGACCTTGGCCAGGTTGCCGTCGATGACCTTGGTCGAGAGCAGGTCGACGATGCCCGAGTGGGAGTTGCCCGTGAAGTCAACGGAAACGAGGGGCTCGTCCGTAACGCCGAGGATGCCCTTGAGAGGGCCTTCGGCGGCGCTCCTGAACGCGGCGTTGATCTCCTCGGCCTCGGCCGTCCTCTTGAGGAGGGCGACGAAGTCGACCATGGACACGTCGGGGGTCGGCACGCGGACGGAGATGCCGTCGATCCGGCCCTTGAGCTCGGGCATGACCAGACCCACGGCCTTGGCCGCGCCGGTCGTCGTCGGGATCTGAGAAATAGCCGCGGCCCGGGCCCGGCGCAGGTCCTTGTGAGGCGCGTCGAGGATCTTCTGGTCGTTGGTGTAGGAGTGGATGGTCGTCATGAAGCCCTTTTCGATGCCGAACCGCTCATGGAGAACCTTGACGACGGGGGCCAGGCAGTTCGTCGTGCACGAGGCGTTGGAGATGATGTGGTGCTTCGCCCGGTCGTAGGTCTTCTCGTTGACGCCCAGGACGAGCGTAATGTCCGGGTCGGTGGCCGGCGCGGAAACGATGACCTTCGCGGCGCCGCCCTTCTCGATGTGCTGGGCGACGTCGGGGCGCTTGGTGAACCTTCCGGTCGACTCGATGACGACGGAGACGCCGAGGTCCTTCCAAGGGAGTTTCCCGACCTCTTTTTCGGCCAGCACCCGGATCCTCTTGCCGTTGACGACGATGGCGTCCTCGGTCGCCTGAACGTCGGCCTGGAACCTGCCCAGGACCGAGTCGTACTTGAGCAGATGGGCCAGGGTCCTGGCGTCGGTGATGTCGTTGACGGCGACGTATTCGATGTCCGGATCGTTCCAGGACGCCCGGAGCATGTTCCGGCCTATCCGTCCGAACCCGTTGATACCTATCTTGACGGCCATGAAAACCTCCTCATGTTTTCGGTAGAAAGTGACCCCAAAAATAACACAAATGCGGCCTCATTTCAAGGCCGCGTCGATGGGACGTGCCGCGGCCTATTTCGAGGACCCGGGCGGCTTGCCCGGCTCTCCGCCCTTCTTGCTCCTTTTCTGCTCGTACATGAGGTGGTCGGCCTGGCTCAGCATCTCCTCGACCGTCGCCGGTTGCTCCGGCTCCCGGACGAAGACGCCCGTGCTGACGGACAGGCTGAAGCCGGCCTCGGCCGAGGACCGCAAATTGAAAAGGGCCAGTTTTTCCTCGAGCCGCCGGATGAGGACCTCGACGTTCATGTCGGTCGATTCCATGGCCAGGACGGAGAACTCGTCTCCTCCGAGCCGGCCGACGATGTCGGAATCGCGGAAGCTCTTCTTCAGGATGAAGGCGACCTCGGAGAGGGCCCGGTCGCCCGTCTTGTGCCCGCTCGAGTCGTTGATCTTCTTGAGGTCATCCACGTCCATGTAGATGAGGGCGATCTTTTTTTTCAGCCGGCTGGCGGTCCTGAGCTGCTGCTCGGCCAGGGTCATGAAGCCGCGGCGGTTGTAGAGCGTCGTCAGATCGTCCCGCAGGGACAGGGCCAGGATCTCTTCCTCCATGTGCTTCCGGTCGGTGATGTCCGTCAGGACGGCCATCGTCCCGCCGAACCGGGCGCCCTGGACACGCGGGCCGCCGCTGACGAGGAGCGTGCGGCGGGTGCCGTCCTTGTGCATGAAGACGAGCTCGTAGCGGTCGGAGATCCCTTTCAAACGCTTCTCGTCCGCTTGGCGGACGATCGGGTGCTGGTCCGCGGGGACGAACGAAAGGCCTTCCCGGCCCACCATCTCCGACGGCGTGATGCCCAGCATGTTCGCCGCGGCCTGGTTGGCGAACGTGAACCGGCCTTCGGAGTCGGTCAGGATGAGGCCTTCGGTCATGGTCTGGACGGTGCTATCGCTGAACTTGCGGAGCTGTTCGATCTCCTCTTCCGAGCGCAGCCTCTGGGTGATGTCCTTGAGGATGCCGATGATGCCGGCGATCGTCCCGTCGGGCCGCTTATAAGTCGACTTGATGAAGATGACGTGGTGCTCGCCGTCCCAAGCCTGGAGAGGGGCTTCATAAACCTGGTGGCTGGGCGCTGCGAGGAGAGACTCGTCGTGTTCCTGGTGCTTCTGGACGATCTCGGCCGGGGCGATGTCGCCGATGACCTTTCCGATAATGTCGTTCCTGGACAACCCGAGCAGCTTTTCGAACGCCGAATTGGTGCCCTGGTAAACTCCCCGGGTATCCTTGAAGAAGGCCGGGTTGGGCATGATATCGATCATGAGCTGGACGAACTCGTCCATGTTCTTGTTGGCCTGGTCCCATTTGCCCCTCTCGGCGGCGTCCTGGGCGGCCAGGGTCTTGCGCCAGAACAGGCAGAGGAGGACGCCGCAGACGAGGACGAAGGCGCCGGCGATCCCGACCAAGATCCAATATTGGGAGATCATCTTCGTCGTCAGTTCCCCGAGGTCGAATTTGGCCATGACGAACCAGGGCGAGTCCGGGACGGGCTCGACGAAGCCGAGGATATTCTCGCCGCGGTAATCTTTTCCCTCGACAAATCCTCCTTCGCCGAGAAAATCCTTCGACGCCGGCCGACGGAGATCGCGCATGGGAAGACGGAGCGGGAGCGCGGCGGATTCCCGAAGGCGGGGCGCGGCCAGGGCGAGGAAATCTTCCCCGGACCTTTCGAGGAGGAGCACTTCGGACGTCGGGCTGCGGACGGGAAGGGTCTTCAGGATGGGGTCGAGGGACTTGGCCGGGTCGAAGTTCAGCCGCAGGAGGGCGATCGGCTCCAGGTCCTGCCCCTTCTGCGCCAAGACGGGGATAAAGAGATCGAGCGAGCGGTTCCTGGTCGTTTCGTCGAAGACGATCGTCCCCAGCCCGGCTTTCTTGGTCTGCCAGACCTCGTGGCCCATTCGTATCGATTCCGGCGTCGATCGGACGTCGGCCGATACGGGGACCTTGAGAACGACCTTGCCTCCCGGGAGGACGAGAGTCGCCCATTCGAAGTAGAATTTCTTTCTGAGGCCGGAGAGGCCGTCGAAGATGGCCTGGCTGGTTGGGCCCGTATTCCGGCCCTCGATGAGGTCCTGCGTGAGCCGCGCGTGAGCGGGATCCTCGGAATAGGCGATGGCCAGGGTCAGGAGACCCTCTCTCCAGCCCGCGACCTGATGAGAGTCCAGATCGGCCAGGGCGGCCAGCTCGTCCTCTTTATAGACGCGGGCGTGCTTGATCTGCACGCTGTATAAGATCCGGGAGAGGGTGAACAACCCCGTGGCGAGTAGGACGAAAACGACGATGAGCTGCCAGGGGATCTTTCGAGACGCGAGGCGGGGTATATTGGGTTTGGTCAAATCGACACTCTCCGTTCTGCCTTTCAGGCTGCGCTCTTGAGATGGTTCCACGTATGTCCTAACACAAGCCCCGGGCGTATGTCAACATATTGAGGGAGGAGTTTCCGGCCCGCACAAGCTGTTGGGGCCGGCCGCCGAACGCCGCATTTCAATGTTTGCCGGCGGCCTCTGCGGATATCTTCCGATATATGTTAAAATTGCTTTGAGATCGAGCGGCCGGCCGAATTCGAATGGGGCCGCCGGAGGAGCGCTCATGAAGATACTGACCGCGCGGGAAATGCGGGAGATCGACCGGACCGCGATCGAGGAGATCGGCATCCCGGGGACCGTTTTGATGGAAAACGCCGGCCTCAGGGTCGTCCGGGCGCTCAAGAGCCGCTTTCAGAAACCCGAAGACGAAACGATCGTCATCGTGGCCGGAAAAGGCAACAATGGGGGAGACGGGTTCGTCGTCGCCCGCCACCTCTTCAATTCCGGCGTCCGGCCCGAGGTGCTTCTCTTCGCGACCAAGGAAGAGGTCCGTGGCGACGCCGCCGTCAACCTGGCCGTCGTCCTCAATTCCGGCATCCCGATAACCGAGATCCGATCTCCCGCCGAATGGAAAAAGGCGAGGGTCAAGGTCTTTCACGCGACCGTCATCGTCGACGCGTTGTTCGGGACCGGCCTCCTCAAACCTCTCGACGGGATCTTCGCGCTGGCCGTCGGGGACATCAACAGGTCCGCCGCTTTCAAGGTCGCCGTCGACATCCCCTCGGGGCTTTCCTCGGATACCTTCGAGATGATCGGTCCCTGCGTCAAGGCGGACCTGACGGTCGCGTTGGCCGCCCCCAAGATCGCCCACATTTTCGCGCCCGCGGCCGGATGCGTCGGCGACCTTGTCGTCGCCCCGATCGGGGTCCCGCCCTTTCTTTTCGAGAAGCCCGAATTGAAGCTCGAGCTGGTCGAGGGAAAAACGGTTCTGCCGTTTTTCAGGAAAAGACGGAAAGACACGCACAAGGGCTCCTTCGGCCACGTCCTCGTCGTCGCCGGGTCGGTCGGGAAGACGGGCGCGGCGGCGTTGGCGGGCAAGGCCGCGCTGCGGATGGGGGCCGGCCTGGTCACGGTGGCCACGTCCCAAAGCGCCCTTCCGGTCGTCGCCCGGTCCATGGCCGAGCTCATGACCGAGCCGCTCGCGGAAACGGTCGAGAAAACGATCGCCAGGGAGGCGCTGCCCCGAGCGCTCGTTCTCCTCAAGGGGAAGAACGCTGTGCTCCTGGGGCCCGGGCTTTCCACCCATCCGTCGACCGCGGAGTTCGTCCTCGGACTGCTCCCCAAGATCAAGATCCCGTGCGTCATCGACGCCGACGGACTCAATATCATCGCCGCGAAGCCGGAGATCCTGCGCCGCCTAGCGGCGCCCGCCGTCCTCACCCCGCATCCCGGGGAGTTCGCCCGGCTCGTCGGCCGCTCCGCGGCCGAGATTCTCAAGTTCCGCCTGGAGCTCGTCCCCGAATTTGCCGCGAAGCATGGCGTCACGGTCGTCCTCAAGGGCTATCGTACGCTCATCGCTTCGCCCGACGGCCGCGCCTTCGTCAACCCGACGGGGAACCCCGGCATGGCCAGCGGCGGAACGGGGGACGTCCTCGGCGGCTTCATCGCCTCTCAGATCGTCCAGGAAAAGGACTTTCTCGGGGCCGTCCTTTCGGCTGTTTTCGTTCACGGCCTGTCCGGCGATATCGCCGCCGATAAGCTCGGCGAGAGATCGGTCACCGCCGGCGACCTCATCCGCTATCTCCCGCCGGCCTTGAAGGCGTTGGCGGAAGAGGAGGCGGGATGACCCGTACGAAGGCCGAACCCGAAGCCCGCGCCCAAGTCTTCACGACGCGGTCCGAGGAGGAGACGTTCCGTTTGGCCAAGGAGCTGGCCTCGGGGTTCAAGGGAAAAGAGATCGTCCTGATGACCGGCGAGCTCGGAGCGGGGAAAACCGTCTTCGCCAAAGGGATCGCCGCGGGCGCGGGGGTGACGAATACCGACCGGGTGTCGAGCCCTTCGTTCACGCTGGTCAATATTTACGAGGGGAAACACCGCGTTTTCCACATCGACCTTTACCGCCTCGAGCGCGAGGCCGAGATCCTGGACCTCGGCTGGGAGGATTTTTTGGGGGAGGGGATCGTCCTTGTCGAATGGGCCGAGAAGTTGAGCCTGTCCGTGGACGGCATCCGTGTCCAGATCGAAGTCGTCGTCGCCGACGTCGGCGGCGACGACGGCGAGCGCCGGATCACGATCAATTCTTTGCCAATCCCGCCAGCGCGCGCTTGAGTTTCAACGCGATCTCCGGGATCGCTTTGACCTTCCCCTCGAAAATGGACTTGGGGGAGACCGCTTCCGTCCCGTAGAAGTTTTGGTTGGCTTCCCGGTCCTCCTGGAGCGACGAGCCCTGAAGGGTGAGCCCGGCGTAGAGGCCGCGGCTCCGCGAGTAGGCCAGGATCTCGGCCTTGAGCTTGGAGTCCGTGCTGGCCTCGGCCGACCGGCCGAGGGGTCCGGCGGCCACCCCCGCGCCGGCGCCGAGGGTGAACGCGCCCTCGGTGATGGTCTCGATGCTCCGGGGAGTCCGGAAGACGAGGATAACGTCGGCCGACTCGATCCCCGCTTGCCAGCCGATGCTCGCGCCCTTGATCTCGATGAATGACGGGTTCGTCCAGCCGCCGTCCTTCGTTCGGACGAGGAGAACGCCCTTGCCGTGGCGGCCGCCGATGACGAGTCCGGCCTTGATGACGTCGGGGATAATGGCCAGCCCGGCGCAATCGGCGATAAGGTCGACGGGGATGCTCTTGTCCGATTCCTTCATCATTTCTTCGAGGACGCGGATGGCATCCTCGACCTTCTTGATCTGGCCGGCGGCCGCGCTCTGCCCGGCCGCGCGGCCAGGCAGGGGGATCGCGCCGGCAAGGGCCGTGGAGAGGGCCAAGACCACGGCCAGCCGGCACGAGGCGATTTTTCCGAGAATCATGTCGATCTCCTTTCCTGACCTAACGCTTGAAAGCCTTTTTCAGTTCCTCCGCCGCGCGTCGCGCGCCCGGAGCGCCGAGGATGGCCGAGATGACGGCGATACCGTCCGCCCCGGCGGCGGCGAGCGCCACGGCGTTGGCCGTGCCGATCCCGCCGATGGCCACGACCGGGATCCGGACGGCGCGCTTGATCCGGCCTATTCCCTCCGGACCGAGCACGGGCAGCGCGATCTCTTTCGTCGCGGTCACATAGGCCGGGTTGGCGCCAACGTAATCCGCGCCCTCCCGCTCCGCACGAAGCGCTTCCTCGGGGGTATTGACGGAGGCACCGATGATCCTGTCCGGGCCCAGGATCCTCCGGGCCTGATCAACGGGCATGTCCTCCTGACCGAGGTGGACGCCGGCGGCGCCGCAGGCCAGGGCGACATCCACCCGGTCGTTGATGAGAAGGGGAACGCCCGATCGTGCCAGGAGGTCCGCCGTCATGAAGCCAAGATCGAGAAGATCCCGGAAGGGGAGGTTTTTCGCCCGGAGCTGGACGATGCTCACTCCGCCGCGGACGGCTTCCCCGATCAGACCGAGGAGGTTCCGGCCCGACGCGTACTCCGCGTCGGCGACGAGATAGAGGGAATAATCGATAACCATGCGGGACTCACCTCCTAAGTATACCCCAACTCATTGACTTCCCGCCGCGTTTGTTTGTAAATTAGGTTCGGCCGCCTCGCCGGAAAGGACATGCCCATGGCCATCGACCTGAAATCCTTCATCCTCGACGTCCCCGACTTCCCCAAGCCGGGGATCGTGTTCAAGGACATCACGCCCGTCCTCCAAAGCGCCCAGGCCTTCAATCACGCGATCGACGAGCTCGCGGCCTGGGCCCGATCCAAGAGGCCGGAGCTCATCGCCGGGATCGAATCCCGGGGCTTCCTCTTCGCCGCGGCCCTGGCCCGGGAGCTCCGTCTCGGCCTGACCGTCATCCGCAAGAAAGGCAAGCTGCCGCGCAAGTCGGCTTGCGTCCTGGCCCCCAACGAGTACGCCGTCGAGTCCTTCGAGATGCACGAGGACGGCGTCGCCCCGGGCCAGCGCGTCATCATCGTCGACGACCTTATCGCCACCGGCTCCTCCTCGGTGAGCGCCATCAACCTCGTCAAGTTGCTCAAGGGCGACGTGGCGGGTTTCGTGGCCGTCGTCGAGCTCTCATTCCTCAAAGGCGTCGAGAACATCCGGCGGGCCCATCCGGAGGTCGAGGTCCATGCCCTCGTCCGGTACTGAGGTCGGATCGCCGGGGAAGGGTGCCGTCTGGGCGGCTGTCCTGCTCGGCCTCTTCGTCTCGAGCTGCGCCCGGTTGCCCGCGCCCGGGGCGGTTCCGCGCCTCGTGGCGCCGGACGATAGCTGGGTCGTCCGAACCCTGAAGAAGATGACCGTCGAGGAGAAGATCGGCCAGATGGTGGCCTGCCGCTTCGCGGGCTCTTTCCGCAACGCCGACAGCGCCTATCTCCGGGAGCTCGACGACCTCGTCGTCAAGTCCGGGATCGGCGGGCTGGTCCTTTTCGGCGGCGAAGTCTACGAGACGGCGGAGCTCGCGAACGCTTTTCAGAGGCTGGCCAAGGTCCCGCTCCTCATGGCCTCGGACTTCGAGCGGGGGACGGGCAACCAGGTCACGGGAGCCACCCTCTTCCCGCCGCTCATGTCGTTGGGCGCGGCCGGCTCCGAGGAGCTGGCCTACGGCATGGGACGCGTCACCGCCCTCGAAGGCCGGGCCATGGGCATCCACATGACCTACGCCCCGGTCGTCGACGTCAACATCAACCCCGATAATCCCATCATCAACACCCGGGCCGTAGGCGCCGACCCCGGGCTCGTCAGCCGCATCGCCGGCGCCTTCATCCGCGGCGCGCAGGACAACGGCATGATCGCCACGGCCAAGCATTTCCCCGGCCACGGCGACACGTCCCAGGATTCCCACAGCCTCCTGCCGACGATCGAGGCCGGCCTCGAGCGCTTGGAGAGCGTCGAGCTCGTTCCGTTCCAGGCGGCCGTCGACGCCGGTGTCCGGGCGGTCATGACCGCCCACCTCGCCGTCCCGGCCCTCGACCCGACGCCCGGCTTGCCGGCGACGCTATCGGCCCCGATCCTCACGGGCGTCCTCCGGAAAAAGCTCGGTTTCCGGGGCCTCATCGTCTCCGACGCCCTCGAAATGAGCGGGGTGACCAACGCCTTCTCGACCGAGGAAGCCTCGCTCCTGGCGGTCCTGGCGGGCGTCGACCAGCTCCTCCTGCCGCCCGAGCCGGCCAAGGTCATCGCCTTTCTCGCCGGGGCGGTCCGGGACGGCAGGCTGCCCGAGCGGCGGGTCGACGAGTCGGTCCGTCGCATCCTCGAAGCCAAGGCCGCCCTCGGCCTCCATCGGAACCGGTTCGTCAGGATCGACGAACTCGACCGCAGGATCGCCTCCCGCCCCTTCCTCGAGCAGGCCTTGAAGACGTTCGAGAGCTCCGCGACCCTGGTGAAAAACGAGCGCGGGGCGCTCCCGCTCGTCGCCGCGGGCGGCACGGTCGCCGTCTTTTCGCTGAGCAGCGACCTCGGCGACTACTTCGCCGGACGGGCGTTCGTCACGGCCATGAGGACAAGGTTCCCGGGCGCGGCCGCCTTCTATGCCGACGCGGATACCGGACGGGAAGACCTGGATGACGCGTACGCCAAAGCCGCCGGGGCTCGGACCGTCGTTGTCGCCCTCTTCTCCAGGGTCAGCGCCGGGAAGGGGAGCGTCGATCTCGAGCCCAAGCACGTCGACCTCATCAAGAAGTTCGCCGCCCTGGAGAACGGTCCGCGTATCGTCGTCGTGTCATTCGGCAGCCCCTATTTCCTGCGGCGTTTTCCGGGAGTGGACGCCTACGTCTGCCTGTACCGTAACACTCCGGAAACACAGGACATCGCCGCCCGGGCCCTCGCCGGGGAGATGGACTTCGGGGGCAAACTGCCCGTGTCGATCCCGGATCTCTATCCGGTCGGACACGGCATCATGTTGAAGAAACGGATCCCATGAGAAAGGACGATCGCCATGACTTATAAATTCCTGGGGAAGACCGAGTTCAGCTTCGGCGTCCGCTGACGGCATCCGGGAAGGGCCCGGTTTGACTCGGGCCCATCGCTGGATTAAGATGGCCGCGTGGAGGAAGGGAGCGGTACCATGAAGCTTGCCCTCCGGTCCAGCCTGGCCGCCGGGATTCTCCTCGTTTTTTCCCTCGGCGCCTTCGCTCCGGCGTTCGGCCTCGAGCCGCCGACCAAGGAGCAGATCGAACGCTACAGATTCGACGGCACGCTGGCCATGCGCATCGCCCAGGCCAAGGCCTTCAGCAATCACAAGCTTCCCCCGCGCACGCGGGACAGACTCGTCTATCGACTGAGAAACCTGTCCCTCGTACGCGGACTGCGGACCGGGAGCCCCGTCGGCCGGATCCAGGCCCCGCCCCCGGCCTGGGAGGGGATGCCGACAACCGGGACCGTCAAGGTGCTGGCCCTGCTTATTTCATTCAATGATTATCCGGGCGTGACGACCCCGGAATACTTCACCTCCCGGCTCTTCGGGGACGGACAGGGCAGCCCGCCCTTCGACAGCCTGCGAAATTTCTACCGCCGCTCGTCTTACAACCAGCTCGAGATCGAGGGCGACGTCCTCGGCTGGTATCAGGCTCCTTACGCCCGGAGCACGGTCGTCGAAACGGACCAGGGCCGCCAAGCCGTCATCAAGGAGGCCCTGAATCATTACGAACAGCAGGGCCACGATTTTTCCCAGTACGATAACGACGGCGACGGGGCGATCGATTATTTCTGCGTCTTCTGGGCGGGCCCGCACGGCGAATGGAGCTCGTTCTGGTGGGGCTACTTCACCTGGTTCACCGACTCGACGTTCCGCCTCGACGGCAAGAGGCTGAAGTCCTACTCATGGCAGTGGGAGCTCTACAACTATCCGAGCGGTAACTTCGGCCCGAGCACCATCATCCACGAGACGGGCCACGCCCTCGGGGTGCCGGACTACTACGACTACGACGACGACATCGGGCCGCGGGGCGGCATCGGCGGCTTGGATATCATGGACAGCACGGGCGACCACAATTGTTTTTCCAAGTTCATGCTGGGCTGGATCACTCCGACGGTCGTCTCCTCGGGGTCGCAGACGGTTTCGCTGCGGGCCTCGGGCCTCTATCCCGATTCGCTCATCTTCATGCCCGGGGCGGTCCCCGGCCGCATCTTCGACGAGTTCTTCATGGTCCAGAACCGCTACCGGTCGGGGAACGACACCAATCTCTTTACCGGGTCCGACGGGCTGATCCTCTGGCACGTGGATTCCCGGCTCGACTCCTGGAACTACGACTTCCTCTACGACAACTCCTATACGGACCGCAAGCTCCTGAGGCTCATGGAAGCCGACGGCCTCGAGGAGATCGAGACGTTGAACGCCTCCGCGGACGCCGGGGATTACTATAAGACGCACATGACGTTCGGACCGGACACCGTCCCGAACTCGGCGCGTTACAACGGCATGGCCACGGCGATGGGGTTGATGAACATCTTGGGGACGACGACACCCATGAGCGTAACGGTCTATTCGAGCGACTCGCCGCCGATCGCCGGCATCGACAATATCGCCGACGGCCAGACGGTCTTCGGGACGATCCCGGTCGAGGTCTCGGCCAACGACGACAGCGGCATCACCCGCGTGGATCTCTTCGTGGACTCGAGCCTGATACAAACCCTCGCCGCGCCGCCCTTTTCCTTCCTACTCGACACCACGACCGTTTCGAACGGGACACGCACGCTCCGGGCCGTCGCCTACGACCTGATCCTCCAGACGGGCTCGGCGTCCGTCTCCGTCAACGTGGACAACATCTTCCCGCCGCTCGGCCTGAAAGCCGAACGGGCGATCAACCGGAGCCTTCTCCTGAGGGAATACGTCAACATCCTGAGCTGGCGGGACGACTCCCGGAACTTAAGCGTTTTAAAGTTCCGGATTTACCGGGTCACGGCGGAGGGCCACACCTTTCTCGCCGAGATCCCGCGAACCTCTACGAACACCGTGTACCGTTACCTCCACAGGGGAGTTAACGGCCAAGAAACCTACACCTATGAGGTCGTCGGCGTCGGTGATCTCGACCGCGAGAGCCCGGCGGCGACGGCGACCGTCCGCTGATCTTCCGGCCGTTATTCGAAGACGAGGATCTCGACCCGCCGGTTCTGGCTCCGACCGTCACGGCTCGAATTGTCGGCGACGGGCATGGCGCTGCCCAGGCTGACGACGGACATGCGATGGAGCGGGATGCGGTGCTGTTTGTAGAGGTACATCATGACCGCTTCGGCCCGCTTCTGGCCGAGAGTCATGTTGACCTCGTCCGGGCCGGTGTTGTCGGTGTGGCCCTGGATCTCGATGAAAACGCCCTTGTTCTCCTCGATGAGCTTCTGAACGAACTGGTCGAGGATGCCCTTGGCCTCCGCGCTCAGCTCGGCGCTATCGAATTTGAACTTGGCGTCGCTGTTCTTGAGGGTCGCCGTCATGACGAGGTTGCCGCGGATGAGCGTCTTGACCTCTTCGATCTTGCCGTCGACGGCCTTGAACTGGTTGTCGTGCTGGGTGATGAGCGAACCGATCGTCGCCAGCTGGTCGTCGTGTTCCTTGATCCGCTTCTGGCTGGCCTCGACCTCCGTGGATACGTTGGTGATCTTCTGGTCGACGGCGGCCGACTCGGTCTTGACGAACTTCTTGGTGGCGCAGGCCGGTCCGACGACGAGCGCGACGAGGACCACGAAACCGGTGAATAAGACGAGTTGCCTCTTTTTCATTAAAGCCTCCTCCTGGTTGGGTAAGCTCGGCAGCATCCGGCTGCCTCGGCCTCTTAACCCCGCTGATCTCTATTATAGTCCTTATCCGGCCAAAAATAAAGGCCGGAAGGTCAATACCCCTGGCGGGTGCGGACCTTGTACTTGTAGTTCGGAGTGGTCACCCGGATGGTGCGGAAGATGTCCGCCGTGTCCTGGTAGGACGTGTAGCCGATGATGTACTGGTGGCTCTGTTCGTTCTTGATCTCCCGGACCACGGAGGCCAGATCGGCCGGTTCGTTCAGGAAATAGGCCTTGCCGCCCGTGGCCCTGGAGAACCGGTCGAGGGTCTCGATGATCCCGGCCGAGGTCAGGGAGGTCGAACGCTTGTGGCTCTTGAGGAGCTGCTCGCTGAGGGGGATCTTGTAGCCGATGGTGTAGATGGGGACGTCGACCCGACGGGCGATCTCGAGCGCTTGTTCGGGGGTCGCCTGGCTGTCGTTCTCGATGCCATCGGTGAGGAGGAGCAGGGCCCTCTTCTCGTTCTTGGCCCTCGTCGCGAATTCGGGCGAGACGGCCACGGCGTCGTTGAGGGCGGTCTG
>Ga0307378_10005313_pt1 | contig 17983 bp, 19 predicted proteins | sample UN1MG_FD_202238 | JGI IMG/M metagenome (GOLD analysis project Ga0307378, IMG submission 202238) | Soil microbial communities from Risofladan, Vaasa, Finland - UN-1 | ecosystem: Environmental > Terrestrial > Soil > Coastal area > Acid sulfate soil | place: Finland: Risofladan, Vaasa | collected... | reverse complement strand
CACCTTGGGACGCCATTTCCCAGCCCTGGCCTCCCATTCCTTATAGGCGGGGTCTTTTAGAGATTTCGCGCGGATTTTGACCCAGTCGCCGTGTATATTGCCCGCCGTCCAGATGTTGATGACCTCCCCGCTGGAAGCAGTTCCAGCCACTGCCTTGTAGCATCCCACCAGCTTCATGCCCCACCGTTTTGCCATAGGCTTGAGCTCCTTCCCCACAGCTTCCATGTACTCATCTTCCTTGCCGGGGAAAACCCGCGCTAAAGTGTGCAGATATATGGTGTATTTGTAATCTCCCTTTTTGAGCTTGGCCAGCGTGGGCGAAAAAGGCGCAGGTTCCAGTATCTTGCCCGTAAAGTCTGTTATATAATCGACAGACTCCCGTTGCCAGGCTTTCATCAAAGGATGCTTATCGTGAAGCTCCTGTATCCGGTCCAGGGTTGCCCAATTATCCAGCTCCCAGAGCGCCAGATTCTCGTTGTAGTGGATACCCATCATAAACATCCCGACCAGGCGCAACCCGTTCTGCTCCGCCTCGGGCAGATAATCGCTGCCCATCACCTTCCAGAACTCCTCCTGAAGCCGGGGAACAATCATTATGCTGTCATATAGATAAAGCATGATAAATCCCTCCTGATTAATGAAGTAACGAATAAGGCACAGGGAGCAAGAACTTATAGCTCCACTCCGCACACAAGCCCGATACCTTCTCCATCCATTGTTGGTACTTCGGGTCCTTGAGTTGAGATGCTTGTATCTTGCCCCAGTGCGCCCAGTCCTTCACTGTCCACAGGCTTATTATTTCTCCGGACTCCCCGCAGGCGCCGAACCAGCGGTAGCAACCCGCCAGCTTCATTCCTCGCTTTTCCTGCAAAGGCAGCAGTTCCTTTTCAAAGGCTTTCAGGAACTCCTCTGTCCTGCCAGGAAGGACGTTGTAGATTAATCGGTAATATAGCGTGTTGCCTGTGAAATACCCCTTCTTCTGGCGCTTTTTGATTTCTGCCGCTGTGGGCGAGAAGGGCAGGCCTTCGAGAAGGCTGTCAAACCACTCATCGCGGTATCTGAACCCTACGCGATGCCAGGTCAACCCGTCGCGCTCATGTATCACGAAATTAGACAGGCCCTCGAGGGAATCTACGCCTTTGGGAAGTTCAGACAGAAAAAAGCTTTCCCGGTGTCTGAAGGCGATTCTGAAAACGCCCAGCACCGTCATGTGGCGATCCAAGCCGGGAATCAAGTCAGTGCCCATGACTTTAACATACTCGTCCATAACGCCAGGGAAAGGGAAAGTGGTCTCATACAGGTAAAGCATACTCACAGTTCCTCTCTTCCTTACATATTTTTTGCTACACCCATCAGTTAGACTTACGGGCTTCCTGGAGTATATTGACTAAGCATACTCACGTTCATTAAAGTCAAGGTGCCCGGAAGATAATATACCTTCTTAATTTTAACCACATTCCTGAGACACAGAATTTCAATTGCTAGGTTCTTGCGGGAAGTATAACTGTTGCCCGGCCATTGACAGTCACTTTGCCATCCTGCCTCTCTACTACAAGCTCACAATCCACCTTGTTTTCGCTATTCTCCACATATTTCTTGATTACTTTACCGCCGACATTTATTATATCACCCTGATAGCTAGGTGCCCTCAGTGCCAGGCTTATCTTCCGTATCCTCCCTGCCGGGCCCGTCCAGTCCGTGAGGCATCGCCCCAGTAGACCTTGCAGAAAGGCAATAGGAACTGTTGGAGCCATATAGCCTGAAGCGCGAGCAAAGTCAGCATCATGATGCAATGGGAATATGTCCCTTGTACCACATACTATCATAACTATGCGATCCCGAGTGAGTTCGAGTGAGACCGTCGGAATATCATTGCCCTCACTGATATCATTCCAGTAGAGGGTTTTCAATGCCATTCCCCGGCCTCCTTGTGGAATATAATTTTCCCTTTCAGGGAGACTGATTTCTAACTATATCCTGTACCTGAATAAAACGTATTGGCTAGTTCCCACTAGTTCATCACGCTGATTGTAATAATAGTTGGTTGTGGTAATAAAGTGTCCCATCCCCAGTCGCGTTTTTTTCAGGGGTGAAATATTTTCCAGCTTGGTTTTATAGCGGATTCTATCTCCACGTTTCATCGGTAAGAAATACTCTTCGGTCAAACTGATGACGGCCGGGATGGGAAAATCACCCAAAGGCAGGTCCAACTGTGCCGGCCCTATATCTGGTGGCATTTCAACAGGTGGCCACCACCGCGGATAAACCCAGGTTGTCTGCATCGCAGGCGGGCTGGTTATATCTCCATATTCACTGGTTTTGGCGTATTCCTCGTCGGTGTAAAGAGGGTTCGCATCCTCAACCATCTCGCACCAATGTCTGATCATAGCTTTATTTACTTCGTCAGGGCCCTCGATAAATCCTGAGACTCGTCCAATGTACTTCTGCAATTCTGGTGACAGCTCGCTCGTCATCTTTTTTGATGGTTTGCCCTATTCGGGCTTGTACTTGCCTATCTCGAGGTCGGGCACAAGGTCCATTCCTATATGTCCCTCTCTCTCCAACCGTGCATACTCCTCGTCAGATACGCCAAGGATTTTTTTGTAGACATATTCATTGTGCTCACCTAAGCGGACTGCCGGGAGCCGTATATGGTTGGGTGTCTTCGACATCCTGTACGTCAGGCCGGGGTATCTATGTGTCCCGCATTCAGCGTGGGTTAACGCTTCAAAAAAGCCCCTGTCTTTCATCTGAGGGTCTTTGTAGGCATCGTTCGGGTGCTCCACCGGGCCGGCAGCCACGCCTTCCTTCTGTAACGCATACATAGCTTCGAATTTGTCGTGCTGGCTGGTCCATTCCTCGATGTGTTTGTCCAGTTCGTTATGATTGTGCCATCTCTTCAGACAATTGGAGAACTTGTCGTCCTTTGTCCAACCGGGATTGCCAATGGCACGGCAGAACTTTTGCCACTCATCATCGGTGCGGATGGTGATGCATATCCATTCATCCTCCCCACGGCAGCGATAGCATCCCTGGATACCACCGTATATATCCTGGTTCCCTGTTCTCTCGGTGATGCGGCGGTTCATGGTATAGTCCATGATGGCCTCTCCCAGTTGAATCATGGTAGCCTCAGTCTGTGCCATGTCGATGAACATTCCCCTGCCGGTCTTGTTGCGCTGATGGAGCGCCATCACAACCATGAATACGCCGATTGTGCCCGACGCTTCATCGCAATGATATATTGCTGAGTTCGCCGTCACGTCTCGGTCAGCATAGCCTCTTAGATAGGTATGCCCCAGGAAGTCATCCTGATGTGCGCCAAGCGAGCGATAATACTTGTAGGGCCCCGTTTGACCGAAGCCTGACATAGAGAGCATGATGATATTCGGGTTCCATTTGCTGATGATGTCGTAGGTGAGGCCGAAGTCCTCCATGACGGCGGGCTGGCTGTTCTCGATGAAGACGTCGCTCATCTGTATCAAGCGCTTGAGTATTTCTTTACCCTCGGGTTTAACGGGGTCAACGGTGCAGGACAGCTTATTGCGGCCATGCACATTAAACATGCAGCTCAGATTCCAGGGCCTCTTGTTGACCTCGTCATATCCCTCCTTCAGATAGGCGGCATAGCCGCCTTTGACAAAGTCGACAGCGTATTTAGGATGCCTCGGAGCAGGTCCCCTGGTACCGACTGCGAGATAGTGAATGGACTCAACCTTGATGACCTCCGCACCCCAATCTGCCAGATGCATCTCAACGACAGGACCGGCCCACATCTGCGTCATGCCGATAACCCTTACGCCTTCCAGTGGTAGTCTGGCCATCTTAGATAATCCCCCCTTCCCTCAATTTCACGAGGTCCTCTTTCGAGTACCCCAGGGAGGTATAGACCTCCACGTTGTTCTGCCCCAGCATCGGTGCAGGACTCCTCATCTTCCAGGGCAACTCTGCACATACGGCAGGCCTGCCGGGATAGGTTAGCTTCCCTACCACCGGGTGCTCGACCTCTGCCCAGAAGCCTCTCTCGCGGAACTGTGGGTCAGCCAGCAGGTCTTCGGTCGTATTGATAGGAGCGCTCAGGACACGGCCTGCCTGGCAGGTCTCAACAATCTCTTTCCTGGTTCGCTCCATCAACCAGGGGTACCAGATGGTGCCCAGAAACTCCTCTCTGCGTGTTTCGTCGAACTGATTCATCCCTCCGTAGGTCTCCATGAGGGACATCTTGAGTACCCTTTCAATTCGGTTGAGGAACATGAATCCGCCGGCCACATCGACATAGCCATCTTTGCAGGGGAAGATACCGTAGGGGTACTGGAGCAGCCCCGCTATGTCCATCCTGGGAGTCAGCTCCGCGTTATACTCGTAGGCCAGGAGTTCACTCATCCTTCTATCGATTGCTCCCATCTGGGTTTCCATAAGGGAGACATCTACATGCTGTCCGACTCCTTGTGCTCTGGCTGCATAGAACGCCATTATAGCGGCTACAGCCGCTATAGCCCCTCCCTGGTGTTGGATAACGTTCATGCCCTTCTTCACAGGCTCACAGTCGCCGACGCCCATGCTGCACATGGCTCCACCCATAGCATAGATGATGGTTTCGGATGCTTTGAAATCCCGATATGGTCCCGTCTGGCCGAAGTTGGAAATAGAGGTCATTACGAGTTTGGGGTTGACCTTCTCCAGTGTCTTGTAATCCAGGCCGAGGCCGGGCATGACGCGGGGGCTGAAGTTCTCCACAAGTATATCCACATCCTTCACGAGCTCTTTAAATATCTTCTTCCCTGTCATGGTTTTCAAGTTCAGGGTGATACTGCGCTTGTTGGTATTGAGGAACAAGAAAAGGCCACTCTTCTCCGGATGAGGGTCGTCCTGATAGAAGGGCCCCAGTCTCCTGGCCGGGTCTCCCCCGTCGGGTCTCTCAATCTTGATTACCTCAGCGCCGTAGTCAGCGAAGAACTTGGTGCAGGCAGGTCCTGCTATGTGCCAGGTCAGGTCGAGCACTCGAACATCTGATAGAGGTTGCTCAGCCATTAATACCTCCTTAATCTGGTGTAGCTACAGCGCAAGCCCTCTCTGCCCCAGTTCATCAACAACTTCATTGAGGTCGAGTTCTTTCAGCCTCTTTTTGGTTTGCAGTCCACTGGCCACGTCCCAGCCTCTGAGCTGATAATACTCGCTCTTCATTCTTTCAAACCCTTCTCTATCCATCACCATGCCGACCCTGGAAGTAATCTCACCGTCTTTGCCCGGGGCCTGGGCTTTGGGATTCATATCGTTACCTTTGAGGGGAGTTGTGAAGAGAGCTTCCGGAATCATGTCGCTTGCCCTTCCTTTGTGTCCCTCCCTGATGTGTATCGCGCGCTGCAAGTTGAATACCCTTTCCCCAATTCGGTAGAGTCCCCGTTCGTCTATATCACGCCCGGTGACTGCAGCGAGCATCTTGCTGTCTATAGAGGGGTCGCCTATGTGGTCTCCCTCCATAGTATGCGTTACCGGCCAAGTGAAGTCGCAGAGTATAAGGCATTCCTTGGCATACTCGCGATCCTGGATAGCAGCCGCCGCCAGAGCCTTTCCGTCATAGGTTGAGAAATCCGCTGCAAGCTCGCTGCCCCAGAACCTCGCAGCTATCTTGCGGAATAGGTCACTGGACATATAAGAGTTTTCGGGGTTATTGGCCCAGTTAACCCACTGGAACAGGACAAGCCCCATCTCGTGCAACTGGTTCACAGCCTGCCTCGGTTCCATGGCGTAGAGCAGGCCGTGCGCCGGGAAAGTGCGGGGGCAATAGCTGAGCAGATGCCCTGCCTTCGATACATAGTCGGAGACCAGTTCTTCGGCTTTCGCGCCCAGCGTGGCGGCTGCCCGCTGAATGCCCTGCGCCAGAACGTCCCCGAAGCCTTCCCGGAGCGACATCTTCCTGACCAGAGCTTCCATGTACTCCCAGCTTCCTATCTTGGACAGGGGGATGCCGGTGTTTTCGTCCGTTAGAATGCCTGTGTGTCTGCACCTCTGGAGCCATTTCATCATAGATTCAATAGCAAGCGCATCAACCCCGTATTCATCGCAGAGCCTGTTGACGTAGAAAGTAGTTTCCGTCGGTTCACTGTAGTACTTATTGACCTTATCGAGATAGAACAGCGAAGAGCCGCACAACGACTTGCCCCTTTTTGTTCCGTCCCTCGATTCTACGATTATCCTTCCGTCGAATCCCGCACAGCCCAGGCAAAGGTCCAGCTTTGTCTTCTGGCCGGATACGACCTCGATATGTGCCTCGGGTTTGCCGATCTCTTTTTGATAGTCCGGCCCCTTCCACAGCAACTGGCGGACATACTTCTTTACTTCGTTGAGTCTCTCCGGACTGGCTGCGGTCACCTTCCCTTTGCCTCTCACCGCGATAGCCTTGAGGTTCTTGGAACCCATGACCGCCCCGAAGCCGCTGGAGCCGCTGGCGTCGTTGTCGGCTAGCAGAATTGCATAGGAGACAAGGTGCTCCCCAGCAGGACCGCAGGCCACCACCGCAAAGTAGCTTCCCAGTTCATTCTTCAGGGTTTCACGTGTTTCGACGGTGGTCTTGCCCCAGAGAGCGGAGGCGTCTCTTATCTCGATAGAATTATCTTCGATAAATAAATACACCGGCTTGTGGGATTTACCCTGGATGACCAGAGCATCGTATCCAGCGAACTTGAGCTGCCAACCCCATCTGCCACCAAGGTTGCAGTAGGAGAACTCCTCGGGACTCATGGCGGGGGCCTTGCCGCAAACCTGCCACCTCGAGCCGGACAGCCCGCTGAATCCAGCCAGCGGCCCGGTAACGAATATCATCAGGTTCTCGGGATCGAAGGCGCTGACGTCGGCTGGCACTTCGTCCCAGTAAATCTTGGCTGCGATTCCTCTACCGCCAAGAAACCTATCGGCATACTCCGTGGTGGGCACGCTGGTTATCTTCCCTGAAGATAAGTCTACCCTCAGGATTTTTCCGGCGTATCCATATTGCTCCCTCATTTTCTTCCCCCAACCAGGCTCTTTTTGCGCTTCGGCTTGAAGATAACCGAGGGCTTCAGGTCGGCTGAATAAGCAAAGGCCACGGCCTCAGTCTTATCCCCGTACTGTGCTCGAAGCTCGTCAATAGGGCCTGCGTCCAGTGCTCTCATGGGGCATCCCGCCACGCAAATGGGTTTCTTGCCTTCCTTCAGCCTGTCCAGGCATAGGTTGCACATCTGCATCTTGGCGTTCTTCTCCGCCCCGAACTGCGGAACGCCGTACGAACACGATTGCAGGCAGAGGTCGCACTGGTCATTGCCCAGGCACTTTTCCCGGTCGACGATAACGATACCGTCTTCTTTCCTTTTCGTGATAGCTTCGGCAGGACAGGCCGCTACACAGGCAGGATTGGCGCAGTGATAGCAAGAGGTAGCAAGCCAGGCGACGAATACGTCGGGGAACTTGCCCTCCTCAATCGTTATGACTCTCATCCAACTGGCTGGCCCGGCCGGCACATCATGCCAGTCTTTGCAGGCGACTACACAAGTGTAACAGCCAGTGCACCGTGTCTGGTCGAAATAAAACCCTGTTTGCATTTTCTCTCTCCTATGCCTTAGCCTTCTCGACTTGCACCAGGCATGAGTTACTGGTAAACGCGCCGCCCGGCGAGCGCTTGTCGATGGTGAGGACGTTGGCACAACCGCCGTGATCGACACCAGCCTTGTCGGGGTTGTACCAGGCACCCTCCGGCAGGTCGGCGATCCCCGGCATGATTCTCTCTGTCACCTTGGCCTGTATGGTCACCTCGCCTCTATTGTTGAACACCCTCACCAGGTCTCCGTCCTTTATACCTCTGGGTTTGGCGTCTTTGGTATTCAGCCATATCACCTGAGGGTCAACCTCCCGCAGCCAGGGTATGTTGTCGAACTGACTGTGAGAGCGCCTCTTGGGATGTGTGCTGATCAACTGGATAGGGTACTTCCTGGCAAGCGGGTCGTTGCGGCTCTCCCAGGGCTCCATGTATTTGGGGATGGGAGGCAACAAAGGGTTGTTCATGTCTGCCATTTGTTGGCTGAATATCTCAATCTTCCCTGATGGCGTGGGAAAGGGGTTATTTTCAATGTCCTCGATCTCCCTCTTGAAAGGAATAGTGGGCGACTGATAGAACTTCTTAACCCCCTTCTTCTTAAACAGCTCAAAGTCCGAAACGCAGGGTTTCATAATCTGTTCCAGCCATTCCTCGTCGGTCTTGTCGTTGTATCCGGTGATGCCCAGCTTCGCGGCGAGTCCCTCGCAAATGGCCAGATGGGAGCGGGATTCGCCGAGAGGCTCAATGACCTTTGGCTGGTAGGCGACATGCGGTCCGGCACCCCATACAGCATCGTTGCGCTCAAGGAAGGTGCAGGTCGGTAGAATGATATCGGCAAACTTCGCTGTGGGAGTCATGAACTGTTCCTGCACGGCGATGAACTCCAGGGATTTCAGCGCCTTGACCGCCTTGTTTACGTTGGGGTATTGATTCAAGTAGTTGGCATTGGCGACGTACACCATCTTGTAGTCACTATAGTAGCCGCCGGCTTTGCCCTTGAGTATGGCATCCCAAATCTCAGAGTTGTGCAGGCGCGCAACCAGACCGGGCCCCTTCGAAATCGGCGTAGGCAGGGCATCTTTGCGCATGGGCGAGCCCGCATCGACCGGGTTGCCTCCTGTTTTCATAGCCGGTCCCATAGGGAACGGGATTTCGCCCCGCTGCGTGATTTCGGAACCCGCGCTGCCGCCGGGTTTGCCGATGTTGCCCGTCATCGCTGCAAGCGTGAAGGCTGCGCGATGGTACTGCTCTCCGAAGGCGGTACGCCCCGGAGCTTTGCTGGGCAACAACGCCGCCGGCTTGGTTGTAGCGTATTCACTGGCTAACTCAGCTATAGTCCGGGCAGGCACGCCGGTGATAGCCTCTGCCCACTCTGGCGTCTTGGGCACGCCGTCCTCCTTACCGAGGACATATTCCTTGAACTTGTCGAACCCCACGGTGTACTTGTTAATAAACTCTTTGTCATAAAGGTCTTCTTTAATCATCACATAAGCCATGGCGATCATGGCGGCGGCATCGGTACCCGGCCTGATCGATATCCAGCGATCTGCCACGAGGGCAGCAGTATCAGTGTATCTGGGATCGACTACGATGAATTTCGTGCCCTTCTCTCTAGCCAGGGCAAGGTGGTAGGCGGTGCCGCAGCCATCTATGATAACGGCCGGATTCATTCCCCAGAGAATCACGAGCTTGGAGTTGGGCAGGTCGCGATGGTCGTTCCCAGTGGGATAACCGTAAGTGGCCTGGCAGGCGAACATCCAGCCCTCATTGGAGGCTACGCCCCACATCAGGGTGCAACCTCCAGCCAGGCAGAAGACGCGCACTGCAGTCCTGGTATTATGCACCTGACCTATGTCCCCACCGGTGGTGAGATAAATCGTCGCTGCAGGGCCATAAGTCTCCTTGACCCGCTTATATTGGCTGGCCACGGTCTCCAGGGCCTCGTCCCACGATATGCGCTTGAATTTGCCTTCCCCTCGCTCTCCAACTCTTTTAAGGGGGTAAAGAAGCCGGTCTGGAGCATAAACCCTCTGGCGATATGCCCGGCACCTGAGGCAGTTCCTGAGCTGCGGTTCATCTCCGTCATCGGTCTCCAGGCGAGTAATCACACCATCCTTGACATGGACCTTCAGAAGGCAAGCGCCGCCGCAGTTCATATCTGTACCGATATAATAGGCCTTTTCAGCAGTCTTCATAGTCACACCTCACAAAAACCTATTGTTCCTCAGCGCCACCGGTGGTGATCACCGGCAGTTTAAGGTGAATTAACCATCGGCAAGCGTCCGACCCGGTAGTGAGGGGGCTGTCCAACAGTTCCACCTGCACTGGGTGTTTTACAACAGCCTCAAACATGGCTTTCTCGAAATTAGTCCCGCATTTGCACCACAGTGGCGTCGCCTTTAGATGACTCTGGCGTATCATGGGGCAGCCGCACTCCCCTCTCGCGGTATGGCTGCCAGTGCCTTGAAAGTACTCATAATAAATGACACTGCCTATCTTCACCAACTTCCTCTCGCCGGGAAAGGCGTTGTTGAAGTTCTTTATGAACGTGTCTATATCAACATCGGTGCTGAGACCTGCGTATGGAAGAAACAGAGAATTGCAGAGCCTGCCCGTAGCCTCGAGACACTTATTCCTCGCTTTCTCGTCGAAGTCGGGCTCGAACATACATTTGAAGGCCTCACCATGAAGTAAGCCGATAAAGAATTCTCGCTGCGCCTTCTCTTCTTCAGACATTTCCTGAGCCATTTTTACCTCCTCAAGAACGCTACTTTCGCCTCGTCCTCGCTGAACGTGCAGATGGCTTCAGATAAGCCCGCCTCTTGCAGGTGGGCGATCCATTGCGGATGCAACTGCTGGTCAATTCCACTTCAACAGGGTGTCCTACCACAGCTTCGATCATCGTCTTGTACCAGTAGTCGCCGCACCGGCACCACCCAGGCTTGGGCTCCTGGTAGCCATCGCGTATCATGGGGCAGCCGCACGACCCCTGACCGCCGAAGAATTCAATGTCAATGATATCGCCCCTCCTCTCGAATTTGCGCACTCCAGGAAATCGCTCCCACATATTCTTGAGAAAGGTGTCAATATCGGTATCTGTGTTCAGCCCTGCCCACGGCAGGAACAGGTTGCATCACAGTCTGCCAGTTGCCTCTACGAGCTTTTCTCTGACTTCCTCATCGAAGTCGGGCTCAAGCATGCGTTTGAAGACCTCAGTCCTGAGCAGGCCTACAAAGAACTCGCGCTGTCCTCTCTCTTCTTCAGACATTCCGTCAGGCAGTTGCTGATTCATTTTTTCACCCCCTCAAGGCATCCCGCGAAGCCAAAACTCAAAAATAGCATTCGCGAAACGATGTCTATTTCATCGGGGACCAACTTTCTGTACGAAGCAGTCTGCTCTCCCATCGGTCACGGTACTTAAGCCCCTCCAGCATCCAGTCTCCTGGCTCCGGCGGAGGCACACCGAAGGGGATTATCTGAGACAATAACTCCCAGTTATGAATTTTCGAGAGCACAATTGCCTCGTGCCAGCGTCCACTGCCGGGGCAGGTGCGCCAGCCAGCTTCAACTGTAATGACAGGCGGTTGTATGGCTGCAACCTGTGCTTGATATACCTTGTGTAGAGCCTCAATATACTCTTCCATTTTACCCAGATAGGGCCAGCCTGTATCAAGCAGATAGACGGCTGGCATGCCATCATCAACTTTACTTCCCACCGAGGCGAAGTCTATATCTTGAAGAGGGGACAAGGGATTGGGCAGAAGCAGTTTGGATACAACCTCTCTGCGGTACTGGCACACATCGCGATTCCATTTCTTCCACTCGAGGTCATTCAGCATGCGATTAACCAGGGTGCCCCACGACTGCCAGTCTCGAACAGCGGTAATTGAGACCGCCGTGTAGCTTACATTGGTCATGACAGCGAGCTCCCAGAACCAGAGCACCTTGGCAAGTCCGTCCTGCTCTACAAGCGGCTTCCAGCGGTCCCGCATAGCCTCGGAGAACTCCTGCATTTTGCCACCGATGACTTCGTGGGTTTCATAAAGATATATCATAGCTCTGTCCTCAGCCTTTCTTAGCTTCATATTTAATGTGGTCGTCGTAGTACCCGGCTATGAGTTTCCTGGTAAAGCTCTCGACAAGTCTCTCCATCCAGAAAAGATAAAAGGGCAGTTTGAGATGCACTGTCTCAGCAATCTCTGCCCCTTGGGGCGTCTGTTTCAGGGTGACGGTCTCATAGGTGCCCCTGCCGAAGCCATCGATAGTTTCATTCACCATCTTCAATTCTTCCGGATACACTGTCTGTAGTTGTCTGAAGCTTCTGGTAATGCCGAGCACCTTCATGGACCACAGGCAGATGCTTACATCACCCTTCTCATACAGAGGCTTGACCTTAACATTCCTGTGCCCGTGCAACCTCTCCACATGCGTATACTCTGCGAAAAGACGCAGCAGATAGTCAGCAGGTTTGGGGATAAAAGCGTTTACTGTAAATACCCTCACGCTCGCCTCCTCTCTAAATGATTTCAACCATACCTTGCCTCGAGGTCTCTCTTATGGTCCATCAGGATGCCCCAGGTCAGTCGCCTGGTGTACCAGGCTACTGGCAGCTCAAGCAGCTTACCCCACATCGGAATCTTGATTTCGATGATGTCCACAATCTTAGTACCCTCGCTTGTCTCATGGAGAGTTGTGCTCTCCAATGTGCCTTTGGCGAAGCCACCAATGGTCTCGTTTGTCATCCTGTCGGGAGGCATTACCGTCTGTTTCTGCTTCGCCGTGCGCGTGAAACCGAGCACCTTCAGCCGCCACAGGGCGATGCTGACATTGTTTTTATCCTCCAGCACCTGGACAGACTTTATAACAGACTTATGCAGTATAGGGGGATGAGTGTATTCCGAGATTTCCCTGAGCACCACATCCCTGGGTGCCCTGATGGTGATGGTTAACTCCACCATTCTCATGACGAAACCCTCCACCAGAGATACCGACAAACCTCAAGAGAGCGTTTACTAATTCTTTTTCAACCCCCTTTATCCCCCAGTCTTGGGGGAATTTTGAGCTTGGGGGACACTCCATATCCCCCCCCAAAGGGGCTTCGCCCCTCTAGACTCCCATTTTGTTCTATTCCTATTTTCCCTTAAATATCGGCTCCCTTTTCTCCCACAGAGAGCGCATCCCCTCCTGGAAATCCTCGGTGCCGAAGAGTATATTCATGATATAGACCTCATAGTCCATGTGCTCTGCCAAGTCATGTTCGTGAAGTCCTCTATACATGGCAGCTTTTGTCATCGCCACTGCCAAGGGTGCATTTCTGGCTATCTTGGCCGCCATTTCCCTGGCCGCTGTAATCAGGTTATCATGCGGCACGACCTTGTTAACCAAGCCGAGCCTTTCAGCCTCTCGAGCATCAATCTGGTCGCCGATAAGCGCAAGCTCCAGAGCTTTGGTCAGTCCCACGGCGCGAGGCAGCAGAAATGTCCCCCCACCATCGGGGATGAGTCCGCGTTTCACCTGAAGCATGCCGAACTGAGCGTTCTCCGAGGCAACCTTCAGGTCGCAGGCTATGGCAAGAACGAAGGCGCCGCCCAATGTGATGCCGTTTATTGCGGCTATCACCGGCTTGGGCATGCTCTGTATCTTGAGCAGAATGGTCAGGAAGCTCCTCTCGTCATGAGTGACAGCGCGTCCTCTGACCGTGCTGGCCATTGGCGGCAGGTTCTGAGTATCCATCGTTGCCGCCCAGTTGAAATCAAGCCCGGCGGAGAAAGCCTTGCCTGCCCCTGTTAAAATAATCGCCTTAATCTCCTTATCCCTGGCAGCCTCTTCAAACGCCATATCTATCTCACCCATCATCTCCATATTGAAGGCATTGCGCTTCTCAGGGCGGTTCAGGGTGATTGTCCCTATACCATTCTCCTTATCAAGCAGCACCATCTTGAAAGGCATTCCCTACCTCCTTCAGTGGCTAGTCGTTTGCAGCCAATATCCGACCCAGAGGACTATCTCCTGTTAGAAGCTCCTCCGCCTCGCGAATGATATTGTCAATCAACTCTTTTACGGTGACTATTTTGGTGATAGCCCCTACTGCCATCGAGCCACCCATAAGGGGCATGGGTTGTTTCAAAGAATGTGGCTTAGCGTCGCCCACCAGTTGGTAGACCTCCCCTTTCCGGGTCAACTCATCCAGTCCCGGCGGCGGGGGTGCAAACACCCTGTTTCGTATTTCAGGGTCGTAAGGGCTGGCGTTCACCAGCGCCTGCTTATGGCGTTCGGCGATGGGGCATTCTTTAGTAGCCATAAAGGCGGTGCCCATGTACACCCCTTCGGCCCCCATTGCCAGTGCTGCCAGAAAGGTACGCCCGTCAGCAATACCGCCTGCTGCTATCACAGGTATCTTGAGCATTTTAGTCGCCATGCAGACGCTGGTCAGGGTGCTCAAATGAATAGCAGACTTCTCGCCCTCTCCCTCGATTCCAACCATTACAATTGCATCGGCGCCGTGTCTCTCCGCCGCTTGAGCGTGCTTTATGGTGCCAACCTTGTGAATCCAGGGGATGCCCGCTTCTTTGATGCGCTTTCCGTGTTCTTCAGCTTTGTAGGCTGAAGTGAATATAGCTGCTACTTTCTCTTCTATAGCGACTTCGCGCAGTTCCTCAATCCTGGGATGGCCTATAAGGGATAGATTCACGCCAAAGGGTCGGTCTGTCATAGATTTGGCTTTGCGTATGTCCTTACGCAGCTTCTCAGGGGTGCCCAGCGCGGTGGCAGTAATAATGCCAAAACCCCCTGCCTCAGAGACAGGAGCTGCCAGTACAGACCTGCCGAATCCACCGAATGCACCCTGAATGATGGGATACCTGCAGCCTAATAAATCGGTGACCCTGGTTTTCCACTTCATACTGCAATACCTTTGCTTCTGCTATGCGCTCAGCTACCAGCTTCGGGGCAGTCCCAGTCCCATGGCACAAATCAGGTTTCTCATGACCTCAGAGGTGCCCCCGGCCATGCTCAATCCCTGACACTGCTGGTACTCCTTTTCGTATCTGCCTTTAAGTGGTGCCCATCGGGACTCCTTCACCTGCGCATGGAGTCCTATAATACTGCAGGCGGTAAAGGTGAAGCGCTGCACCATCTCAGTAGCGAGAATCTTCGCCGCTGCGGCCAGAGGTGCAGCCATTACCAGACCGCCCTTAATCTGGCCCCAGAGTACGGAATAGGAGAAGGCGCGACCTACATCTATCTCGATTTCCATTTGAGCTAATTTATGTCTGACAAAGGGGTTATCAGTCAGTACCTTGCCGTCTCGTTTTGCCTCCTGGCAGAACTCCAATAACTCCTCCAGTTCTCGCCTCAGATAAGAAAACAGAGCGATCATGGAACGTTCGAAGTTTGAAGTCATTTGAGAGGCTACCCAACCCTGGTTCTCCTCACCGACCATGTTGCGCGCAGGAATGCGCACATCATCGAGAAAGACCTCGTTGAACAGGTGGGAACCATCCATGCTGGGAATAGGTCTGATGGTAATACCCGGGCTCCTCATATCGACCAGAAAGAAGGATATCCCCCGGCTTCTCTTCTCCTCGGGGTTTGTTCTGGCGAGCAAGAAGCCCCAGTCAGCACGATGAGCGCCGCTGCTCCATATCTTCTGCCCGTTGACGATGTAATCGTCCCCACTTCTTACAGCACGGGTGGTGAGCGAAGCCAGGTCCGAGCCAGCGCCAGGCTCGCTCCACAGTTGAGTCCAGAAAAGCTCAGCCCGAGCTATAGGGGGCAGGTGTTCCTTTTTCTGTTCCTCGTTGGCGCTGACGAGAAGAGTTGGTGCCAGTAACGTTATGCCCCAGTGGTCAACCCCCGCCCCTCTGTGATAGCCCATAACATCGCTGAATATGAACTGCTCTACCAGTGAAGCGTCCTGCCCGCCATATTCCTTAGGCCAGGGCAGAGAGATCCAGCCTTTCGCTGCCAGCTTTTTTGCCATCTGCCTGTGAAATTTCCAGCATTCATCCAGGCCGAATATGGCCTCCATAGATGTGCCCCACTCCGGTGGAGCGTTCCTCATCTCTTCTTTGAAGAAGTTATCGAATTCTTTTCTTAATTCTTCCTCTGCGGGGGTAAACCGGAAGTCCATCCTAGCTCCTTTCTGGTCAAGCTGCTGCGTTGGCTACTTCTAATTCCTCAATGAAAGCTGCGCGGCCTTTCCAGTATTTCTCCTTTTCCACCAGTATTGCTGTTGCCTGCCCTAAACCCCCAGGTATAGATGCCAGCCCATATCTGGAGTTACGCCGATTCATTTCATGGGACATTGCCCCAAGCAACCATACTCCGCTTGCGCCCACCGGGTGGCCAATGCAGCAGGCACCACCGTTGACGTTCACTTTATCCGGGTCAATGCCCATTTCTTTTATCAAGAGCAAAGGTACGGCTGCGAAGGCTTCGTTCGTCTCCCAGAGGTCTACATCGGCTGCAGACAGTCCTGTTCTCTCCAAAACTTTTTTAGATACCACGCAGACACCATATGGCGCAATCTTGGGGTCGATACCTGCCCAAGCGACCGACCTCACAGTGACCATCGGCTTCAAGTCCAACTCCCTGGCCTTCTCTTTCGACATGAACATCGCTACAGCAGCTCCATCGGTCTCTTTAGAGGAACTTGCTGCATTAATCTTTCCATCTGGCTTGTAGATGGGCGGCAGAGCTCGTATCTTCTCAATGGTTGAATCAGCCCGTACACACTGGTCGAAATCAACAACCTTTGTCTTACCATCAGGCAGCCTGACCTCTACAGGAATCATCTCATGCTTGAACTTGCCGTCTCTCTGAGCCGCAGCAGCCCTTAAGTTGCTCCGTAGTGCCCATTGGTCTAACTCCTCTTTGGAGATACCGAATTTATCGGCAGCATGCTCGGCGCTGAGTCCCAGACCCATAACGGAGGTCGGGTCAATTCTGTCAAATATCTTGGGGTTTGGTTGCCAGCGTACGGTGTATTCCTTGGCAAGCTCAAATAAATCTGCATCAGGGGTGATTACAGGATTGGAGAAATGGGACAGGCTCTCCAGCCCACCGGAGATAATGATATCTGCCGTGCCAGATTGAATCGCCATTACAGCAATGTGGACACCTGCCATACTGGAACAACAGGCTCTTTCAACACTTAAGCCCGGAACCTCAAAAGGGAAACCGGCTGATAGGGCGATATTTCTGGCAATATTTGCCTGCTCTCCAATCTGGGTTGGCGTACCGATGATAATATCATCTATTGAAGCCGGGGCAACCCTGGTTCGCTTCATCAATGCCTGGACGGCGATAATTCCTAGGTCATCAGAACGGATATCTGCAAAAAATCCCGGCTTCTTCTTGCTCGCCCTCCCAAAAGGAGTGCGCACAAAATCCACCATCACAACTTCTCTCAATTCAGCCATAACTTAGCCCTCTGACTTCCTATCGATTGGGAAGCTTTTTTCACTACTTCATTTGCCTTTGAACACAGGCTCGCGCTTCTCCATGAATGCCGTCGCTGCCTCCATGAAGTCCTCTGTATTTATAAGCTTCTCCTGAGATTTCTCTTCGCGCTTTAGTTGCTTAACCAGGTCCTTTTCTTCCATCGCTTTGTACAAATCTGCCTTGGCCATAGCCACAGCTAGTGGCGGATTCTTTACTATCCTTTGTGCCAATTCTTTAGCAACCTTCATCAGTTCGTCGTGAGGAACAACTCTGTTCACCAGTCCTATTCGTCCCGCTTCGGCAGCATCGACCATGTCGCCTGTAAGAATCATCTCACATGCCTTAGGCAGTCCCACCACACGAGGTAGGGTAAACGAGCCTCCAGTGTCGGGTACAATTCCTCTCTTGACAAATACCATACTGAACCTGGCCCTGTCCGATGCAATTCTTATATCGCAGCCCAAGGCTAGCGAAAAGGCAGCCCCAACAGCAGGGCCATTTATGGCAGCTATCACCGGCTTGCTCATGCTCCTTATCCTAATTAAACCGCCTATAACGGTTCCCCTGCCATAGGCCTGATCCTTCTGCACAGGAGCACTGCTTGGCTCATCCTCTTTTTCTCCTACTAGCTTCTCTGGGCTGGTAAACATATTTAAGTCTATGCCGGTCGAGAAATACTTACCAGCACCGGTAATTATCACTGCTCTGACGCTCTTGTCTTCAGCTACTTCTTTTAGTACACTATCAATCTCTTCCATCAGCCTGAAATCGAAGGAGTTGCCTGCCTCAGGGCGATTCAGGGTTATTGTCGCAACTGTTCCCTCCTTCTCCAGAATAAGCGCCTTATAAGCCATCTTTGCTGCCTCCTTGTTACTGCATGTGCCAAGTTAAATCCAATACTCTAACATCGGACAATGGCTGATCAGCCAGCGAACCCACCCCCACATTTATTCAACACACTACTTCTTG
>Ga0307378_10005311_pt1 | contig 17985 bp, 9 predicted proteins | sample UN1MG_FD_202238 | JGI IMG/M metagenome (GOLD analysis project Ga0307378, IMG submission 202238) | Soil microbial communities from Risofladan, Vaasa, Finland - UN-1 | ecosystem: Environmental > Terrestrial > Soil > Coastal area > Acid sulfate soil | place: Finland: Risofladan, Vaasa | collected... | reverse complement strand
CGAACCAGGAAAAACCGCCCAACAAATGGTTTCGCCGCAAGGCGTTTCGAGACAGGGACTTAGGGCTCTTCATGGGCGGCATTGTTGGACACTTGGACGGCGGATTTCGAGGGCTTCCGGGACTGCGCTTTTCGGCCTAACACGTTCGAGCTTACGATGTTAGCACCGAGCCGCAAGGCCATTTTTGGGCGGCCCGGGGTGCTTCCAGTTTCTCCCGGCCCGGAGGCCGAATCGGGAGCCCTCGTGCTCGCGGGGCCGCCTGCCGTTGCCCCGCTCTTGTCGCGTCCTCTGTCGAGAATGAAACACGCGCGAATCCCAGGGCTTGCAGCCGCTGGGCTTGCGACCCGAGCCACGTTCCACGATCGAGGCCGGGATCGAGAGGATGTGCGACTCCAAAAAGGGAAGGGGGGAGACCTCCGGCCGGCGGCTTGTGCGCGACTCCAGAAAGGGTGGCGGGAGACCTCCGGCCGGGGCCTTGTGCGCGACTCCAGAAAGGGTGGCGGGAGACCTCCGGTCGGGGGCGACGGCGGGGTCGGGAGACCCGCGCCGAGCACGTGGCCGCCCCGCCTTGGCCCGCTTCGGGAGCGAGCGTCGCAGGATTTGCCATTGCCCGTCCGTCAGATCGCCGCAATAATATTTGCTTGTTGTGGTGACGGCTTTGTCGGTGTGGGTCCAAGACAAACGGACGAGAGCATCAAGGAGGCCGCTCTCCAGCGCCATCCATCCCCCGGAACGTGCGTCCCACCGCGTCGAGCGGCTTCGCAAAGCTGCTCGCCGAACCTCGTCCCCTCGCTCCCCAAGCCAAGGTCTTGATGCGACATCCCCGACTCCTTTCGGGTAGAAGTGCAGTGTTACTTTCCTAACCGCACTTCGCCGAAATCGCGGATCGCATCAAGGCCAATTTTTCCATCGCAGAAATGCGTAGGGCGCACCAAACGCACCATCCTATCCACAATCGCTCACGATCCGGAGGGCGGACGATGAAGAAGTACACGCACGCCTGGCTGGCATTCAAGGCGATCGAGAGGCTCGAAACGGCGGACGTCCCGAGCGCGAACCGGCCGTACGCCGATCGCCTCATCCGGTGGTTCCAAAGCCACAAGGACGGCGTGATCCAGGGAGCGTGGTATCCCGACATGGTCATCAAGGACATGGCCAACAGCCACGTGCTGAAGCGCACGCCCTCGCAGCAGGGGGAAAGCACGTTTCGGACGCTGCCGAGCAGCTCCCTCATTTACCGGGAGGGGAGGACTTCGGACCTGCACGGGCGGCCGTACGTCGTCGATCCGGCGGACAATCTTCCCGAGCGATGCGAGTCGCTGGCGCATTCGGTGATCGACAACCTGAAGATGCAGGAGATGGAGCCCAAGGGCTCGCCGATCGCGCCCACGGATAACCACGTGGCCGTGATCCTGTTCATGCTCAGCCACTACGTGGCCGACGCGCACATGCCCCTGCACTGCGACGGGAGGAGGTTTTCCAGCGGGATCGACCTCCATGGGTTGATCGAGGAACAATGGGAAGACGCGGTCAAAGAGCACTTCGCCGTCGACTACGCGAACGAGCGATTCTTCTACAACCCCCAGGGCTATCCCCTGTCTCAGGAGAAGCCCGACTACGCCGACTCGTTCCTCCAACGGGTGGAAGAGGATATTCGAGGCCGCTCTTTCTCCATCACGTGGGGGCAGGGGAACGACAACGTGGGCGAGTTCACGGCGGCCGTCTGCCAGTATTCCTACCTCGTCTCCTACTTGTTCGTTCCGCCCGATTACGATGAGACCAACGTGACCGCGGCGAACTGGCAATCCCTGCCGGGCCAGCGATTCCCCTTCGACGAGCTGAGCTTCCTGGTCCTTTCCGACGCCGTCGACGCCATCGCCAGGATCTGGCTCCGAGTGTGGCGCCGGTACATGCAGTGGAAGGAACAGCAGGGAATCCCCGAGTAGAGTCCGTCGTCCGTAGGGTGCCACGCACCCTCTGTGCTGAGGCTCCGGAACGTTTCAGCCGGACGCTGCGATTTTGACAAGCCGACCATCCAGCATACAATCAACAACTGCACCTGACGCCCGCTCAGCGATACGCGAGTACGCGAACGAGGACAACAAGGGCAGGACATGAACGCGCAGCCACTCGGCAACTTCCCCTTGCGCACGCTTACCCATTTTCTCTTGGGACTGGTGGTCGTTATGGCGACGCCGGCCTTCGCCGAGGGGCCGTCGCCCAGCGATGATGAGGATCGGTCGGGGAGCCACTTCGCAGGCATACCGCTCGAGAAGCCGACGGATCGGCCGCTCAGCGCGGCGGCGGCCAGGCTCTATGACCGATGGGGCCCGCTGGCGGATTTCGGAAACGAATTCTACACGACCTTCAAGTACTCTCGGCTCACCGGCATCGGCAAAGACCCGGAGGTGTCGCGACGCGATCCGAGCAAGGTCATCCGCGTCGGCGACACCTATTACGTCTGGTACACGCGGCGGAAAACGGAGCATGCTCCGGTCGGTCTGCGGAACTACACCGACGACACGCCTGACGACGTGCCTGCCTGGGACTGGGACCTTGCGGATATCTATTGCGCCACGTCGAAAGACGGTTTTCACTGGCAGGAGCAAGGCGTTGCGGTCGCCAGGAACACGGGCGGTGACTACGCGGATCGCTCGCTCTCAACGCCGGACGTTTTGTGCGTGAACGGGAAATACCATCTCTATTACCAGGCGTTCACCGGGCGGTTCAGCCGCGAGCGAGGCGATCGTTGCGACGTGAGCATGGCTTGGGCCGACTCCCCGGACGGCCCCTGGCACAAGGTGAATCGGCCGATCATCGAGCTCGGCAAGCGGGGCGCGTGGGACGGCGGCTCGATTCATGATCCCTATCCCCTGATCTACAAGGGGCAAATCTGGCTGTACTACAAGTCCGACGTCTGGCTCGTGGACGCGAGCGGGGACTTCCTCGATCGTCTCGACGCCCCGAACGCGCCCAGGGCCTATCACCGCATGCACGGCGTCGCGATCGCCGACCGGCCCGAAGGACCGTTCGTCAAATCCCCCTTGAATCCGATCGCCAACTCGGGGCACGAAACGTGCCTCTTCCCGTACCAGGAAGGCATCGTCTCGCTCGTCATCAAGGACGGTCCCGAGAAGAACACGGTGCAGTATGCGCCGGACGGGCTGAACTTCGAAGTGAAGGCGACGGTCGTTCAACCGCCGGTCGCCGGAGGGCCTTTCTGCCCAGATGCTTTCGCCGGCAACGGCGATGGGCGCGGGATCTGCTGGGGATTGAGCCACGTCGTGGGATACGGCCCGGGGTTCCTGCTGCGGTTTGACTGCGACCTGCACCGGGACATCGACCGGTCGCCGCTGAAGCAAGGGACGATTCAAGCGGACGAGGCCGGCCATTTCCAGCCGAGGACGACGCTGCCGGAAGGGCTGCGGAGACGATTCGCGGAAGAGGCGATCTCATCGCGTGAGGAGACGGTGAACATCCATATCGAGCCCAAGGTTGACGAAGCCAATCGCTAGAGCAGGGATGGTGCGTTTCGCGCATCCTGCGTCTCGGCGGCCGCAATGGCATGTTGGAGTCGGCGAAATCCCGAGTCGAAGCGGGCTTCCGTGGTAGTCGTGCTCAGCGATGGTCCGAAGCCCGTCCCCAGGACTCACGCCGTTCGATCAATCCGCCGAATCCCCTGCTCGCAGTTGCTTCAATTCATCCCGCATGCGATGCAATAATCGTCGGTAGTCTCTCTCTTGGAGGGGCACGTCTGCTGCGAACGTCTCCATGTCACGGTCGTACTGGTCGCGGACTTCATCAATCCTCGTCGTAGCTGGTAAACCGATCAAGAGTTTCAGGGTGTTTGCCTCGTCTTGCAGTTGGCGGGCGGCCTGCATCGCCTCTTCAGCTTGCCTTCGCTGCATACGGAGCTGCTCTTGTGACAGTTCGTATTCCAGGGAAAGGCGGCGAGAGCGGTACGTCAACCGAATCGAAGTGATGGCGAGCGCCACAATGACAACGACCACGAGCATCGTTCGCAGTCGGAATTGGAAAGGCCCTCGACCGGCTTCTGAAGCTGACGTGTCAGATTCGGCAACCATGTCTGCACCGTGAGGGGAATGGGTGCGTTTCACGCGCCCTGCGCGAGTGCCATCAAAACCGGACGTAGTCCACGGCGATCTTCACCCCCGGCTTGCTGGTCGGGTCGAAGCGGAGGGAGGTAACCAGGCCGCGCCATCGGGGCGACTGGCTGAGGTCGAGGTCGTAGTCGTGGAACTGGCCGTCGCCGGGGACGGCGAAGTGGAGGCTGTTGGGCTCGCCCTGGCTGGAGACCGTGGTCGCCCAGAAGAGCTGGGCCGTCGTGTCGGCGTCGGCGCGCATGCGGATCGTGAGCCGCCCGGTCGAGGCGGCCTCGACCCGAACGCCGGGGCCTTGGAGGATGGGGTCGGGGCCCGTTGATTCGGCGACCAAGAGGCCGTCTTTCACCTCGGCCTTCAGGTAGCCGTTGGGCGTCCAGCCCTCGAAGTCGCCGTCGGTGTTGAACTCCCAGGCGGTCTTCAGCTCGGCCGGCGGCAGGTCGTACGGTCCGCGGCCGACGTCGGAGGGGATCAGGTTGGGCGGGTAGTCGCCGGGCGGGCAGAAGGCGGCGCGGAGCTGGTCGAGGTCCTGGAATCCGTACTCGGCGTACGGCTCGATGTAGCTGCCTTCGCCCCATTCGTTGACCGGGCCGATGGCGACGATCTTCTTCCCGGTCTTGTCGACGTATTCCCGGGCGGCTTGGCAGAGCTTGCCGAACTCTTCGGGCGTGCGGTCGTGGATCACCAGCGACTTGCTCCCGTGCCACGGCTCGGAGGACCAGCCGCTGTCGGCGATCGGGATGTACGTGAGGCCGGATGCCCTCGCGTCGGCCTCGCGCCACACCTCGGGGCTCGTCTCGACCACGTCGGCGAAGGGGAACCGCCTGGTTCCGGCCCGCTGCTGCGCGAGCTGGAAGCCGTGATAAGAGGTGAACGCCTCGTAGCCTTCGGCCTTCAGCTCGCGGCACTTCGCTTCGCTCTCGTGCGAGCTCATGGCCACGAAGTAGATGCCCGGCAGGCCGGCGTCGCGAGCCATCTTCTGCGAGAGGGCGTAGAGATCGGCGGCCTTTTCGGTTCCGCCCACGTCGCGGCGGATTCCGCCCGGCGACCAGATGAACACGGCCGGGCGCCCGTCGATCCGGTAGTATTCCTCCATGCCGAGGTAGTGGTCGATCCAGTACTGGGTGACCTGGCGCCAGTCTTCGAGCGAGTGGGTGTTGGCGGGGTTGTGGTTCGCCCACATGATCGTCCACTTCAGGTGCTTGCGGAATTTGGATTTCATGTAGGCGTCGTGGAGCCAATGCTCGAGGTGGCGGCCGCCCTGGCACCAGTACCAATCGACCATGAAGAAGGTGATCCCGTGCTCGACGGCCCACTTGATCTGCCAGTCGGCGCACTCGGGGTTCGCTTCGTCGTACCAGCCGAGGGCCGGCTTGCGCAGGGGGTAGTCGAGGATCGGCTGCCAGCGGGACATCGAGTGCCAGCCGGGGAAGTAGAACGCGCCGACGTCGTAGGGGCTTTCGACCGGCTTCGGCTCGGGAATGTAGGACGTCTCGGGCACCTGCGGGGCGGGCGTGAGCTCGATCGTCGCGGCGGCGGCGGCCGCTTGGATGCCTGGGGCTTCCAGCTTCACGGCCAACTTGGGCTTGCCCGGCCGCGGGCCTTCGATCTGCCACGCGATCCTCTTGGGGAGCCAGTGGGTGAGCTTGTCGATCGTCTGCCGGGCGTCGCCGAGGGTGCGGACGCCCTCGGGGGCCGTGAGCGTGGCGACCACGTCTTCGGCCGCCTCGCCGCCGAGGTTGCGGACCGACAGCGTGATCTCCGCGGGCCGACCGGCGCGGTTGATGGCGTCGGCCGGGCCGAAGTAGGCGATCTCCAGCTCCGCGGGGCCGCGGGGGGCGTCGGCAATCTCGATCGACTCGATCGTCGCGCGGGCGCCCTCCACGTCGGTGGGCTGGAGGCCGAGCAGGATGATCTCGTCTCGCCAGTGCCCGAGGTGGCCGACGTCGACGTTGTAGGAGTGCATCTTGCCGTCCGCCCGGAGCGGGAACGAGACGTCTTCCCAGCCGAACTGCGTGCTGGAGACGCAGAAGACGCGGCCCGTCGTGCCGCGATCAGCGGCCATGCGGATCGCCACGTAGGGGTGCTCGTCGGCGGAGACGGCAAGGGTCGGGCTCATCAGGACGGGCGATTTGCCCTGGGCAACCGCGTGGAGCAGCCCGTCGCGGACGGCCGGCTCGGCCAGATCGCGCCAGGCGCGCCAGCCTTGGGGGTCGGCGTCGAACGTCCACGCCTTGTCCGCCGAGGGGGACGCAGGCCCCTCGTCCACGATGCGGATCGACTCGATGGCGAACTTGCCGTCGCTGGGCGGGTCCAGGCGCAAGCGGACGATCTTGCCGGCGGCGTGCCAGAAGGGGTGAATGCGATGGACGTGGAACCGGTTGTCGCCGGGGGCGGCAAACCGGTTCGACTTCTTGTCGCTGAAGCCGCCGTACTGGCCTTCCAGGGTCTCGGTCCAGAACAGTTGCACGTCGCCGTCCTGGCCGGCCTTCATCTTGATCTCGATCCGCTGGGTGGGTGTGGCCGGAATCTCGAACACCGGGCTCAGCAGGATCGGGTCCCAATCGGTCGCCTCGCCCACCAGCGCCCCGCCGGTCACCCGGGCGTCGCGAATATGGCCCCCCGCGGCCCAGCCGCGCAGGTCGCCCTCGGCGTCGAACCGCCACTCGATGGCGACGTTCTCGGCCGGCTGCCCAAGCGACGCCGAAGCGCACAGGATCGCCAGGGATCCAGCCAAAAGCGGGAATCGGTGTTTCGACGATCGCAGCATGATTTCATCTCCTTCGGCCGCGTATTCACGGCGAGCCGGATGCATGAGGGTTCTTCAAGTAGTAAAAGTATCCGTCCTCCGCGCCGACCAGCAGGTCGGGGATTCCGTTTCGGTCCCAGTCGACGGTGGTGGGGCTGGTCGTGTGGCCAGCCAGCCGGCGGCTGGCCAGCGGGCCCATCGGCTTCAGCAAGATGTTGCCGTCGCGTGTGCCCTCGTTGCGAAGCCAGTCGATGCTGCGGCTGTTGACCAACAGGTCCACGCGGCCGTCCAGGTCCCAGTCGACGAAGGAGAGCTTGCGGCGGCCGCTGCGACCGGCCACGCCGTCGTTGAGTCGCAAGAGGCCGGGCCCCTTCTCCCCCACGCCGTGGCCGCTGTTGAACACCGAGGGGCCCTCGCTCCAGAAGGCCCGCTCGGGCGGCAGGAGAACGAGCTTGCCGTCGACCTTCTTGCGCTCGTAGAGGGCGAGGTAGCCTTCGTGGTCGAGCATCACCAGGTCCACCAGCCCGTCGCCGGTCAGGTCGACGACGCAGGGGGTCGTCCGCCACTGGGTGGCCAGCTCCTTGCCCTCGGGGTTCCACCAGTTCCACTCCGGCTTGGGGGGCGTGCCGGGCCACTCGACGCGGATCGGCTCGGCGGCGGCCAGCTTGGGCTCGCGCCGCGTGCCGACGTTGCGGTACCAGTGGACCTTGCCCCAGATCGTGTTGGCCACGACGTCGGGTAGGCCGTCGTGGTCCCAGTCGGCGACGCTGATCGTCGTATACCCCCATTTCGTCTCGCACGGGCCCTGGATCGAGCCGTTGGGGCCGGCCTCGATGCGGATCGGCGTGCCGTCGGCTTCGAGGAGCACCGGCGCGGCCCATTGGGGCGGGCAGCCGCCCAGGTTCTCGAGGAAGCCGACCTCGCCGGCCGTGTTGCCGGAGACGAGGTCGTCGTCGCCGTCGCCGTCCCAGTCGAAGCCGACCGGCGTGGCCAGGGCGCCGAACTTCACCTCATGGGCCTCCTGCTGGAAGAAACGCGGCGCCTTGAAGACGGGCATCCGGTCGGCCAGTTCCCCGGTGTTTTCCACCAGGGCCACGCGTCCGTCCTCCTGGCCGACGACCAGGTCGCAGTCGCCGTCGCGGTCCCAGTCGACCGCCGTGGGGGTGATCATGCAGAGGGGCATGGTCAGCGGCGGCTTCGCCTCGCTTGCGCTTCGGGTTGGTGTGTCGTCGCGGTCGACGAGGTATCTGCCCGCCGCGTACTTCGGCTCGGTGCGAGTGCCCACGTTCTCGAACCACGTGAGCTTGTCGACGAACTCGCCGCAGATCACGTCCAGATCGCCGTCGCCGTCGAAGTCCTCGAGGCACGGCGAAGGCATGCCGTAGACGTCGATCGGCCCTGCGCCCGCTTCGATCTTGACGGGCTTCTCGTAGTCCGGCTCGTCGGTCGTGCCCTGGTTGCGGAGGAGATAGACGTAGCCGTGCAGCGGGCCGTTGGTCCACTGGCCCTGTTCGTTGAAGGCGTTGTCCCAGCCGTAGTCGGTCCAGTCGCCCACGCCGACCACGAGGTCCACGGCCCCGTCGCCGTCGTAGTCGGCGTATTTCCACTGGTTGGCGCGGATCTTGCGGCCGGGCTCGTGCACCTGGGTCGACACGGGCAGCTTGACGCGCATGCCGAGCCCGTTGGTGGGCACGTCGACGTATTCCCAGCCGGTCACGAGGACGCGCGGCTTCCGCGGGGAAAAGGTGACAGGCACCTTTTGTGCGAAGCACCCTCCGGGCCGTTCCGGCAAAAGGTGCCTGTCACCTTTTCCCAAGTGCGACACCTGGACGTTTCCCAACCCGCCGCCGATCGGCACGCCGGGCTTGAACACCGGAAACTTGGGATCCCCGCCGGGGTTCTCGAAGAAGTAGGTGCCGTTGTAGGGGACATCGTGGCAGGAGACCAGGAGGTCCAGGTCGCCGTCGCCGTCGTAGTCCATGGGGAGCGGCCAGGCCCAGAGCCCGACGCCCAGGTCGACGGCCAGGCCGGGGCTGTTGTACGCCAGCCGATCGAGCTGCCCTTCACCGAACGGCCGCTTGGGCAGTTTGGCGGCGCACGCGAGCGCCCGGATTTCCGTCGCCGAGAGAGCCCGATCGTAGACGCGGACGTCGTCGAGCCGGCCGTGGAAATCGCGCCCCGGCGAGCCGTTCACGCGGCCGAGGTGCATCCGTCCCAGTTTCGCAAACGGCGCGGACGAGAACTCGCCGCCGATCTTCTTCACGACGCCGTCGACGTAGAGCATCATCGTCGCGCCGTTTCGCGTGACCGCCACGTGGCTCCAGACGCCCGGCGGCACGGCGTCGCCCGGGTCGGCGTCGATCGTCTGAAACTCGCGGTCGCCGGGGTCCCAGACGAAGACCGGGCGCCCGCCGTCGGTCAAGGCGAAGATGAAGCGGGTATGCGAGTCGCCGAGGATGCCGTTGCGGGAGTTGGCCCGATTCTGCGAGTCGGGCGGACTGAACGATTCCGGGTAGACGAAGGCCGAGACGGTGACCTGATTGCCGGCATCGAGCTGGAGGCTCTCGCCGAGGTCGACGAAATCGTCTTCCGCAGGGTTCAGCGCCGCGGCGGTTGCCAGCACGCCCGGTTGCCCCAGCTCGGCCCCGTGGTTGATGCCCGTGTGGTTGCCGGCGGAGTCGGCGATCGCGTCGCCGCCTGTTTCGTCGAGCTTCCAGTGGGCCAGGAGGCCGTCGGCGAGGTCGGCCCGGGCGGGGCCGGCGATTGTGGCCGCGAGAGATAGGGCGAGCACTCCACGGACGATCATCGGCAGGTTGCGTCTCATGGTGAGGACCTTGGTAGTCGGCTTGTGCGCTGTGGGAATTCGAACGGCAAACGGCAAGTTACCCGGTTCGCAGTGACCCGATTCATCGGGTCCAAGCGAGGCGGAGCCTCGCGTTAGGGCGTTCCCAGGCAGAGCCTGGGAACGAGGTCGGCGGAGCGTGGGAACGAGCTTGAGTCCCGGACTTTGTACCACAAGGAGGGTGGCACTTCCAGTTGCGGCGGGCCTCAGCGGGGGCCCCAGCGACGGGTCGCGCGGCGGCCGCTTGCCACGGACGGCGATCAGCCCTCGCCGGCGGCCTTCTGCCGGGCCAGCTCTCGGGCCCGCTTGAGGTCGAGCTTTCCGGTGCCCAGGACGGGGATTTCGCTGACTTGGAAGAAGCTGTCGGGCGAGGGGGTCCAGATGGGAGGCAGCCCGGCTTCGGCCATCGCGCGGCAGATCGCTTCCGGCGGCTTCTCCAAGCCCGTGTGGAGGATGATCAGCCGCTCGCCCTTGCGGACGTCGGGAACCGCCGTGACCATCACCCGCAACTCGTCCTCGCCGAGGGCCAATATCTGCCCGAGGACTTCTTCGATTCGCAGGTGGGGGACCATCTCGCCGCCGATCTTGGAGAAGCGACTCTGCCGGCCGGTGATGCGGATGTAGCCTTCGGCGTCGATCTGGGCGATGTCGCCGGTGGCGTACCAGCCGTCGCGGATGACCTCGGCCGTCAGCTCCGGCTGGCCGAGGTATCCCTTCATCACGTTGTGGCCGCGGATCAACAGCATGCCCGGCTGGTCGACGCCCAAATCCTCGCCCGTATCGAGGTCGACGATCTTGGCCGAGACGCCCGGCACCGGCTGGCCGACCGTCCCCTCCTTGGGCCCGAGCTGGAACTGGCTGGCCATCCGGCTGGGAGGGACGTTGCAGGAGACGACGGGCGAAAGCTCCGTGGTGCCGTAGCCCTCGAGGGGCCGCACGCCGAACTTCTGCTCGAACACGTCGGCCACTTCCGAGGGCAGCTTCTCCGCCCCGGTGACCACCACCTCCAGCGACGCGAAGTCCTGCGGCTCGCAGCGCCTCCCGTACGAGCGGAGGAACGTGGGCGTGGCGATCAGGATCGTGCCGCCGTGCTTCCGACACAGCTTGCCGACCTGGCGGGCCTCCAACGGGCTGAAGTGGTAGATGCCCTGGGCGTCCAACGTCAACACCGACCAGAGGGTGACCGTGTATCCGAAGGAGTGGAAGAAGGGCAGGATGCCCACCAGCACGTCGTCCCGCTTGATGCGCACGATCTGGTCGAACGCCGCCACGTTCGACCCGATGTTGTGCTGCGTGAGCATCACGCCCTTCGGCTGGCCGGTGGAGCCGGAGGTGAAGATCACGGTCAACAGGTCGTCGGGGTCGATCTTATTGAGCCCGAGGCGGCGCTCCAGCCAGCGGACCGGCACGAGCCAGGTTTGGGCGGCCGCGGCCAGCTTGTCCCGCAGGGTTACCTTGTCCCGAAAGTCCTCCAGGTAGACCAGCTCGACGTCGATATCGAGCTTGAGCTTCTCGATCACCGACCGGCTGGTGAGCACGTGGCGGATTTCGGCTCGGGCGATGCAGGCGTTCATCACCTCGGAGGAGACGGTGTAGTTGAGGTTGACGGCCACGCGTCCGTCGACGGATACGGCCGCGTTGGCCACCACGCCGGCCACCGACGGCGGCAGCAAGACGCCGACGTGCTTCTCGTCGTCGGCCAGCACGCCGCGCCGCAGGAGCCGACGGAGGATCAGGGTCCGCGTGAGCAGCCCGGCCCCGGTCAGCTCCGCCCCGGTGGAGTCGGCCACTTTCACTCGGCGCATGTTCCTGCGGCAGGTGCGCAGGAAGCGGCGGGGGGGGATCATTTCTCGGCTCTGTTGCTTGCTCTCGTCCATCGCCTCCAACTCCAAGTCTTGAACGGCCCGGCGGACCTGACGGGGGTCGGCGGCCTCATGGATCGGCCGACCAAACCGCACGGACACCGGGTAGGGCAGTCGACGCGGCCACTTCCAGAAGTACTTGCCCCGCTCGAAACTGAAGATGCTCCCCCACAGCCCGCCCAAATAGACGGGGATCGCCGGAACGCCCGTCCCCTTGAGGATCTTCAGGAACCCCGGATTGAACGGATTGATCTGTCCGGTGCGGCTCAGCCCGCCTTCGGCGAAGATGCAGACCAGGTCGCCGTCCCGCAAGCCGTCCTGGGCGGCGCGGATTGATTGGACGATGGACCGCCGGCCGGGCTTGATCGGGATCACGCGGTAGTCCCTGGCCAGCCGACGGCCCAACCGGCCGGGGATGTAGTCCTCGTGGGCGATCAACCGCACGGGTCGAGGGCAACAGTAGACCAAGAGCAGGCCATCGATCCAGGTGATGTGGTTGGGGATCAGCAGCGCCCCGCCCTTTTCGGGCACGTTCTCCAACCCGGCAACCCGCACCCGGTAGAGAAGACGCAGCAACGTGCCGATCACGACGTAGGTTGCCCGATCGAAGACGATCCAGAAGATCGCCAGGCAGACGGGCACGGTGGCGATCCCGGCGATGAGCCAGATCTGTCGAGCCGACAGCCCGAGCCAGCCTGCCATCAGCCCAAACAAGGCGGACGCCAGGAACATGCCCGAGAAGGCCATGAAGTTGTACGCGGCGAGGATCCTTCCCCGGGACTCCCTGGGGCTGCGATGTTGCAGGAACGCCAGCAAGGGGATGTCGTAAAGCCCGGCGGCGACGCCGAGCGCGGTCAGGCCCGCGCACGCCAAATAGTAAGGGGGCGACAGCGGAGAGCCGGTTCCGTTCGGCACGAAAAACAAGAGCATCGAGAACAGGGCCATCCCCAATGCCCCCAGCGGCACCAGCCCCAGCTCGATCCGGCCGCGCGACAAGACGCCGGCCAGCACGGAGCCGACGCCGATCCCCAGCGTCAGAAGCCCCAGCAGGGGACCGACCCACTGCTGGTCCACGAGGAGCTCGAACTGGGCGAACTTGTCGATGTTCAGTTGAGCCAGCGCGCCGAGCGCCCAGAAGTAGGCACTCCCCAGGCCCGCAAGCAGCAACGGCCGGTTGCAGATCAAGTCGCGGAGATCCCGAACCGTCTGCCCGGCCGGATTCCAGGGGAACTTCCTCCCGGGATTGGCGGGCTGGAGCTTGCCGATGAACAGGCTCGCGATCCAGCCCACGACGGCGATGCCGATCAGCGCCGTGGCCGAGATCCACAAGTTGTACTGACCGGGCAGCAGGTTTCGCTCGGCGAACGTCCCATGGGCAGGCGTTGCGGTCAAGGCGAACAGCACGTTCCCCAGCACCGACCCCAGGATGATGGCGAACATCGTGGTCGCGCCGATCACGCCGTTGGCGGCCGAGATCCGGTCTTCCCGGACGATCTCGGGGATGCTGCCGTACTTGGAGGGGCTGAACATCGCGCTCTGCGCGCCCATCAGGAAGAGCACGAAGAGCATCACGTAGAGATTGCCGCTCTCGATGACCAGGACGCCCAGGATCATGATCACAATCTCGGCCACCTTGCAGCCGATCATCACTCTCCGCTTGCTGAAGCGATCGGTCAGGTATCCGGCCGGGGCGGCCAGCAGCACAAAGGGGAGCAAGAAGCAGCCGGCCCCCGCCGCCAGCACGAAGTCCGGCCCGATCGGCCCCGTGAAACCGGGGAGCACGATCTCCCTCTGATCCACCACGCTTTTGCCGATCGGGATCAAGAGCCAGCGAAACACGTTGTCGTTCATGGCCACCAGGAACTGGGTGACCACCAGCGCGACGAAGCTGACCGACCAGAGGCCGCCCCGCGGAGTGGCACCGGCGCTGGTCGCTTGGGTCGCGGACGTGCCGTCCGACTTGACCGAAGGGGAAGACATCTCGCTCAAGATCGCTCCTTCGCGGAACTCAGGTTTCCTCGTGCCCGGATTCTAGGGGCACCCGGGCTGGCGGCCAAGACGCATGTACGGACCTGGGCGGGTTTTGCCGCCCGATGCAACATTCGGACTGCGCAGGGCAGTTCCGCGAAGCGGCGACTGAGACCAAACCGCCCCCCCAATGTGGCTATTCCCGGCCCGGCCCAGAAAGCCGCGACCGGCGGTCGCGCCCCCGACTGCGCGTCCCTTCCACGAAACGGACCCGATCGTCCCCGTGCGGCGAACGGCACCCGCACGGCCGTTCCATCACCGCGGGTTCATCACCCGCGCACGGATCTTTTCGATCTCTTTCTGGCGCGTCTCCGCGTCCGCCGCCGGGTCGAACGGGATCGGCCCGCCCAGCAGGGACTCGAGCCGCTCGGCGGCCAGCCGTCGGGTCGACTCGTCGTCGCGGGAGAGCAGGGCCAGCCAGATCGTCGGGTCGCCGGCGAGCCACGTGGCGATCTCGGGCGGCGTGTCGTTGTCCATGCGGGCGGCCAGGGCCATCACGATCCGGCGTACGCGGTAGTGCTGCTCGGCGTCCAGTCGGCTCGCGTCCAACTGCTCCAGGTAGGTGTAAACGACCCTACCCAGGCTCCGCAGCTCCCGGTCGGCGGCCTCGCGGCGCGAGAACCGCTCGTCGCCGAGCTGCTCGACCAGGACCGCCCAACGGCGAGGATCGGGCAGGTCTCCCTCGGCGGCCGCACGCACCAGCGCCGCCTCCACCTCCTCGGCCGTCCGGTCCAGGTCCCATTGCGGGTCCAATACGTGCAGCAGGGGAACCAGGTGCTTTCGACACACTTCCGGCCGAGTCACCAGCAGGTGCCAGAGGCTGGCCGCCTCGTAGACGTCCTCCTGCTCCTCCGGGCCGATGCCGAGCCGTAGCGGCTCGTCCGCTGATTGACGGAAATCGACCGTCGCCGAGCCGGAATCGCCTTGGGGAGCACGGCGAATGTGGAGCTGGTCCCGGCCGGTGATCTCCACCAGCAGCCGCTGGTCGGACATCGACAGCTCGTAGCTTGCCGCAAGCTCTTGCCCGGCGATGCGGATGCTCAGCCGCTCCTCCCGGCCGCCGGCCTTCGCCGTATCGTTCATGTTCCCCAGCCGGGTGGCGGCGAACGTGATACGGCCGGAGACAATCCCCGCGCGAAGCCAACCCCGTCGCGACGCCTCGACCAGCTTCGGCGTCTCCAGGGGCTTGGGCGGCGCCTCGGCCGCGGACAGCACGGCCAAGGGAAGCCCCGTCAACACCACCACGAGAACTCGACACACGGCCGACCGGCTTCTGGGCATGGGCATCGTGGCACTCCATCACAACGCAGAACCTGCGGCACTCCCGCCATCTCTCCATTTATACCGCTCACGGCCAAGAATGACACCAACCCGAAGCGCAAGCGAGGGACGCAACCCACTACCTCGCTTGCGCTTCGGGTTAGTGTGACATCGCCCAAAACGGACAAACTTGGCCGTGAGCCGTATAAGCACGGAATGCGTCTCGATCCGAGGCCTACCCTATGAATCCTCCCGGCGGAGGACTCTCAACTCGTCTTCCTCCAGCCCGACGGAGCGGACTTCCAGCCCTTCGGGACGGTCGGCCGGGCAGATCAGCACGGCGCCCAGCTCGGGCCGGCTTTGGCAGTACTCGAGGGCCTTGTCCGCCCCCATCACGTAGAACGCGGTCGACAGCGCGTCCGCCTCCGCTCCGCTCGGGGCCACGACGGTCGCCGACAGGAGCCCCTCGGCGGGCTGCCCGGAGCGCGGGTCGAGGACGTGTCCGTAGCGGCGGCCCTTGTGGCGGAAGTACTGGGTCTGCGTGCCGGAGGTCGCCAGGGCCCGATCCTCCAGTCGCAGCTCGGCCAGTCGCTTGTCCCGTCGCGTCGGGTCGGGGACTCCCACGACCCAACCGGCGGGCGGTGCGTCGGGCGCGGCTTGCCGGATCGGCTTGCGCGACCCTCGCGCCAACACGCTGCTCCGGCCGCCGTGGAGCAGGAAATCGCTCACGCCGGCGTCCATCAGCATTTCTGCACAACGGTCCAACGCGTAGCCCTTGCCGATGCTCCCCAGGTTCAGCTCCACGCCGGGCCGGCGGAAACGCACGGTGCAATGCTCGGCGTCGAGCTCCACCAGGTGGCTGCCGACGTGCTCGATCGCCTCGGTCAGCTCCTCGTCGCTGGGGACGCGCCCGGCACCGCGGGCAAACCCCCAGGCTCGCCAAAGGGGGCCCGATGTGACGTCGAACGCACCGTCCGTCTCGGCGTGCAGGCGGATCGCCAGCTCCAGAAGCTCGAACAGCCGCGGCTCGACCTCCACCGGCCCGTCGGCACCACGGCGGTTCAGACGGCTGATCTCGCTCGTCGGGCGGAAGACCGACATCTGGTCTTCCAGGGCGTCGACGAGATCGAGCGCTTCGAGCGCGGCCTCCGTCCCACCCTCGTGCTGGCCCGCGTTGAGGTACACCTCGAACTGCGTGGCCATCGCCCGCCGACTGATGCGAATCAGATACGCCTCTTCGTCTGCGCCCGCGGGCCAAGGATCAACACCGCGGCCGGAGGCGGCCCGCCGGGCCAAATCGGCCACGGCTCGGGCGGCCGCTTTGCCCCGCAGAAAATCACGGCGACTCGATTCTCGACCCATTTCGTGAGGGGTGACGGGGTGACAAGGTGACGGGGTGACAAGGTGACGTTCTCGTCATGGGCGTGCGCGTCACCCCCTCACCCTGTCACTTTTTCGGGACTCTCCCCGGAAGCCTACTTCTGCCGGCCCTCTCCGGCAAGGTCCGGGACGACGACGGGAGGGGTTCCGGGAAGCTCGTCCTGGGAGATGCCGCCGACGGTCACCTGCCCCCCCTCCCTGACAATCTCGTACTCGTCCCCCGAAAGGGGACTGACTTGATAGGGAGGCCGCTTATTTCCCGAGGCCGCCGCCAGCGCCAGCGCCCAGGCCTCACAGCTCGCCCGATCCCGGGCCTGGACTGCGTGGCCCTTCTCGATATCCACGAGCAAGAGCCGACCGGCAACGAGTGGGAACTGGGGCGAATTGCGCTTCTGGTGCAGGTCCTGGCGGATCGACTCGAAAACGTCGCGTCGCTTGTAGTAGGGCTGCGAGCAGACCTCGATGATCGTCCGCATCGTTTCGAGGTAGTAGAGCTCGTCCTGGTTGACGTTCCGCCATGCGGCCCCCGGCAATTCCCGGAGGATCTCTTCGGCAGCGAACCGCTTGATCTCTTCCTCGGTCAAAAGCTCCACGAGACGGCCTGCCCGGACCGCCTCGTAGGCGTGCATGCCCAGGGCGCGGTCGCCGATCCAGGCGTCGGCGTCGGGGGGCCAAGCCTTCAACGGATCCCCGACCATGGCGTACAACCGGCCGAGCTGCTCGAGGGTGATTTTCGGCCGGCTGATCTCGGGGTGCCCGACGATCGCTTGCAGCACGGCCAGCGCTTCCAGGCGGACGAAAGCGGCCTCGAGCCGGGCGATGGCCTGCTTCTCCGCCCCCAGGCAAACCGCCAAACGGAACATGGACCCGAGCGACTCGATCGCCGCGGCCACGTCGTCCCGGGCGAGTGACTCGGCCGCCTGGAACGCCTCGAGCCGTGCGGAGATCCGCACCACGTCGACGAAGGAGGAGTCGGCCGCGAATCCGGCCACGTATTGGACGCCGAAATTGCACCCCGGCCGATAGAGCGATTCTCGCGCCGCCTGACGTTGGGCCTCATACTGTTGGCGGAAGCGAATCGCCCGCTCCAGGCCCGTCGGATCGAACCGGAACTCCCCCTGCGGGAGGATCGCGCTCGACTGGTTGAAGATCTCCCCGGGCTCCGGATCCTCGATCTTGAGCGGCTCGAACAACCCGGCCAAGCCTGCTGCCACGTTCTCCTCGTCGGGGATTTCGGGGCGGGTCAACAGCTCCGGCGTGGCCTTCTCCTCGACGATCCGGGCCAGCTCCGCGCGGAGCTGGGGGTCGGGCGTCTCCGTCAGCCCGGGGAGGCGCCCATAGGCCTCGACGATCCGGCGTCGCGACTCCTCCTCTGTGGCGTTCCGCCGACAGCCGGTAGTCGCAGGCACGCTCAACACGACGCCAAGCAGACCCGACACGACCAGGATGCGTATCACCGGCCTCATGGAAGGGGCGATCGTGGTTTGAGGTTAAGGACCGGCGAATCAATTACCGTCGCGTTTTCCGATGTACTCCTCACGCTCCGCGTGAGGGTGTGCCGCTTGGCCTCACGCGGAGCGTGAGGAGTACGACACTTATTGATTCCCCGGTCCTAATACTACTGCGCAGGATCAGGCCATCGGCAGCGGATGAGGTCTCGGAGGGAGATGCCCATTTCCCGCAGTTTTTCCAGCGTTCTTCGCGTGTGGCTCCGGCGGGCGGCGGCGATGCGGCGTTGCCAGT
>Ga0307378_10005310_pt1 | contig 17986 bp, 13 predicted proteins | sample UN1MG_FD_202238 | JGI IMG/M metagenome (GOLD analysis project Ga0307378, IMG submission 202238) | Soil microbial communities from Risofladan, Vaasa, Finland - UN-1 | ecosystem: Environmental > Terrestrial > Soil > Coastal area > Acid sulfate soil | place: Finland: Risofladan, Vaasa | collected... | reverse complement strand
CCCGAATAGATGGTTGAGCCCTCGCCCTTGAGGCCTCGTGGACAGCCCCGCACGCTCACCAGTTCGCAACAAGCAAATAACAACAAACTACCTGGTTGACAAAAGCGTTCCCATAGATGGGTCGAGGAACGAGACCCACGCGAAACGTCGCGCTTTCACCCGAAAAGCGTGGGTCTCGTTCCTCGACCCACCCTACGAGAGCGACACGCGTCGACGAACGGAAAACGCTCAGTCATCGAAGGAGTTCGAAGCGATGCCCATCGAAGTCCGCAAGCCCACGCCCGAGGAAGAGGCCCGGATCAAGTCCTGCCCGACCTGGCAGAAGGAGCCGTCGGAATTCCCCTGGCACTATGACGAGCCGGAGACCTGCCTGATCCTCGAAGGCGAGGTCACCGTCGAATCGGCCGACCAGACCGTCTCCTTCGGCCCCGGCGACTACGTCGTCTTCCCGCAGGGCCTCGACTGCACCTGGAAGGTCAAGAAGGCGGTCCGCAAGCACTACCAGTTCGGCTGAGCCTCGCCTCGTGATTGGGGGCGAATCATCGGCGTAGACGGCGCCGACCGGAGGGACGGCCGCGCGCCGGGTCGCCGTCTTCGTGATTTTTCGCGCCGGCAGCTCCCACCGCGACCGCCAAGCAGGTCCCGCCGGCTTGCGACGCGCAGGGCCCATCGGGCTGCTTAGGGGAGTCCGGGCGTCCCCCGTCCTGGGACCTGACCGGGCGTCAGGCTGCCCTTTTGGCAGGAAGGTGTGGCGGGGACGCGCCGGATTGGCCGAAAGCCCACGCCCCGAGCACTCTCGCATCCGCGCGATAAAGTCATCCGCAGCAAAGAGATAAGGCTTTTTTATGCCAATATTAACTGGCTTATCTTTCATTTTGGCACGACAAGTGCATCCCACCCGCGTAGTCCCGGCGACCGCGATTTTCCGCAAGATCGCCTCGCCCGCGGTAACAAACCTTAAAGAAGCAGTCGGCTCGGTCAGTGGTCCTGGAAATCGTGGCCGGATTCGCGGGCGCTGAGACGGGCTGCTGCGGCAAACCGCATCGGAGGAGGAGTGGCTTCCCCCACGGTTAGGGATTGCTGTTGACCAACCCAGCATCCGGAGCACGTGGATATTGCTTGGAAGGCGTTTCTGCCGGCCACGCGGAGTATCGTCGGAGGATCGCCCGCTTGCCGTCGGGTCGCGTGGACGTATGGACGTCCCCGGTGCCGGGCGATCCGGCATTCTGTCTCAGTCCGAACACAACCATCAGGAGAAAACACGATGAACCGATCAATCTTCGGCGTAAGACTGCGGACCTGGCTTGCCGGGCTCGGCGTGCTCGCCTTGGTGGCGGGGCTGGCCTTCTCGGCCGGTGCCGTGCGTCACCAAGCCACCGCGAGCCAGCACAATCAAGTTCCCTGGTACGCCGACAACACTGCCCCGTCCGGCGTCGACCATGCGGCGATCCCGGCGGCGCTGCCGGCCGGTGAAAAGGCCGATCCGGCAGCCGACTTCGCCAACGGCCTGTCGAGGGCCTTCCGCCAAGCCGCGGAAAAGGTCCTGCCGTCGGTGGTGATGATCACCAACACCCCGGCCGTCGAGCAGGCGTCGGCCAACCAGCCCAACCCGCCGGAAAAATGGTGGAACGAGGAACCGTTCGGCGACATGTTTCCCGGATCTCCCGGCCCGGACCTTCGCCGGTTCTTCCGGGAGATGCCCTCGGTGCCGCAGATGCCGCGGCACGGGGTGGGGGGCATGGGGTCCGGCGTGATTGTCGATCCGGCCGGCGTGATCTTGACCAATAGCCACGTCGTCGACGGGAACGGCCAAATCACGGTCAGACTCCACGACGGCCGGGAGTTCGAGGCGGTCGAGGTCAAACAGGACCCGAAGACCGACGTGGCCATCCTCCGAATCGAGGGCGCCGACAACTTGCAGGCCGCTCGGGTCGGCAACAGCGACTCGACGCAAGTCGGCGACTGGGTGCTTGCCCTGGGGCAGCCGTTCGGATTGGAGGGCACCGTAACGGCCGGCATCGTCAGCGCGAAGGGCCGCGGCATCGGGATCACCGCCCGTGAGAACTTCATCCAGACCGACGCCGCCATCAATCCCGGCAACAGCGGTGGACCGCTGGTGAGCCTCAGCGGCGAGGTGGTCGGCATCAACACGGCCATTTCCTCCAGGTCGGGCGGAAACCAGGGCGTCGGCTTCGCCATCCCCATCAACCTGGCCAAGTGGGTCGGCGGCCAGTTGGTCGAGAACGGCGTCGTCCACCGGGCGTTCCTGGGCGTGATCATCCAGCCGGTCACTCAGCCGCTGGCCGAACAGTTCGGTGTGAAAGTCCACGAAGGCGTGCTCGTAACGCAGGTCCAGCCGGAGACCCCGGCGGCCAAGTCGGGCATGCAGGAAGGCGACGTGATCGTCGAATTCGCCGGCAAGGCGGTGTCGAACCCGCAGGAGCTCCAGGGAGTGGTGGAGCGGGCCCCCATCGGCCAGAAACAGCCGGTGGTCGTGATCCGCGACGGCAAGCGGACCTCGCTCCGGGTGACCGTGCTCGAACAGCCGGAAGACTACGGGCTGGCTCGCAGCGAGTCGCGTCGCTCGATCAAGCCGGAGTCGTCAAGCTTCGACTCGCTCGGCCTCCAGGTGGAGTCGCTCACCGCTGACGTGGCCGCTCAGCTCGGGCTGAAAGCTGACAAGGGCGTTGTGATCACCGACGTTCGCTCCGCGAGCGCCGCCGACCGGGCGGGGCTCGAGGCCGGAATGGTCATCACCCAGGCGAACCACAAGGACATCAACTCGGTTGACGACTTCCGCAAGGCAGTCGACGGCCAGCCGCTCGAAAAGGGCGCGCTGTTGCTGGTCCGCACCGACCAGGGCGCCCGGTTCGTCGTCCTCAAGGCGACCGGCTGATCCGCCCGGTCGCACGAAACCTCCTTCCGTCCAGGGCCGGCCGGATGCCCGGAACGCGCCGGCCGGCCCGGATGCGGAGGGTTTCGCCAAGCCACGGGACGGGAAGAGGCCTTTGGTGATGGCAACCGACTCGAGCGCGTAGGGTGCGTGAAACGCACCATATCGTGGTCGGGGGCCGTAGCCAGCATCGAGGTGGTGCGTTTCACACACCCTACTTCGCTACCGGAGCAAGACCACCTCACACCTCCCCGGCGACGGACTCACCGGCAGTTCGCTCTTGCCCACGCGGATCGTCACCGCCTCCTGCGACTCGCCGAAATCCGTGCGGCGCACGAGGACGCGGCCGTCGAGCAGCAGTCCGGAGACGACCGGGCCGGCGGTCTTCGGGACGTCGAAGGCGATCGGCGTCCCCTTTTCGAGGAACTCGCCGTACTCCTGCGCCGCCGCGTACACTTCGTGAACCAGACGGATCTCCTCGGCGTCTTCATCCTTCGGGCACCAGAGGAACAGCGTATCGGTCCCGCGAAGCAGCATGTGCCAAAGCAGCTCCTGGTAGGCTTCCTGGCTGAGCTGCTTGACGCTCGGGTCGGGGTCCTCGGGCGGGGCGGTGGTGTGCCAGTGGACGAAGCTGATGATGGGGACGCCCTGCGGCGTGTGCTTGCACGCATTGGTGGCCACGAGCAGCATGTTGTAGAACCAGCGGTAGTCGGGGTTCTCGAAGTCGTACCAGCCGTAGGTCGGATACCAGGTGTAGACCACCGGCATCGCGAAGGTGTACCCGGTGCCGGGGAACTCGTTGGCCCAATGCCGGTACTTCGCCCGTTGGTCGGCGACGTGCGGCTGGCCCTCGACGTAGTATTCGAAATAATCGTACCAATAGCGGTAGCCGTCGTGTGGATAAAGGGCGTAGTTCCCGACCAGTGCGGCGGGGAAGCGCGACAGAACCGGCTCGGCCAACGCGTAACGCTGAAGCTCGCTGCGTATTTCCCGAAGCACCTTCTGGAACTCCAGGAAGTTGTCCACGTCCTGGAACTGCCGGCGGCATCGGGTGCATCGCTTCGACGCCTCATGGGCCCGGTTGAACTCGATGGGGCCGTCGATCTCCCAGTCGACGAAGAGGAAATCGACCCCGAGGCCGGCCTCCTGGTACGCTTGAGCGAACCACTCCACCTGCTCGCGGATCGCGTCCTTTCGCAGGTCGAGCGTGAACGGGCAGCCCATGTGGTTCGGCCGTCCGCGGGTGTCGAAGGATTCGTCCCAGAAGGGCTTCCCCTGGGCGTCGACGTGGGCGGTCGGCTCGTCCCCGTTGAAGAACCGGGACATGCACGCGTTGGCGTTCACGTTCACCCGCACGCCCAGCTTCTTCTGCGCCCGGGCGATGGGGAGGGCCCGCGACAGGCTCTCCTCGCGCTTGGCCGGCGACCAGGAGGCGATCAGCCCGACGCCCCGGCGATCCAGCTCCCGAACCAAGTGCTCCGCCGTCTGGTCGTCCAGGTCGCCCGGGCTCGTCGCCGGCCAGAGATAGAGCGGCAGGCGGTCGCCCCGCTCGAACTCGAGCGGCTTGGTCACGTCGAGGACGGTCTGCACGCGGCTGGACCATTTGGGGGCGTCCGGCCCTTTTTCCTCGGCGGCGGACGCCCGGATCGCGACGGAGAGCAGCAAAGCGGCGGCAGTGAAGGTTCTCATCGGCATTCTCCCAAACCTGATCGGCCCGTGGTTCCCAAGCCCGGCATCGGCAGAACGATCGCGCAGCGAGAAAAAGGCGCACCCCACGCGAAGTGGTCTCTTCCACGCCTGCTGCCCATTTTCGTCGCAACGGCCGCCGGTGCAAGTACGAGCCCAAGGCTTTGCATAGCGGCCCGATTCCGGATAGCCTATGAGCTGTAACCGGCCCGAGTGCGGCCGACACGTGCAGGCCCTTCCCGTGACGATCAAGGAGACAGCGATGCGTGCAAGTCAAGGGTTTCGTCGGTTGGGCATGATTCTGCTGGTAGGCGTCGGCCTGGTCGCGTGGTCCGGTCCCGGCTCGACGGCCCCGGCGGCCGAGCCCGTGCCGGTCGGCGTCGGCAAAGTCGACATCACGCCCCAGACGCCGGTGCGGATGTACGGCTACGCGTCGCGCAAGACCGAATCGGAGGGCATCGCCGGCCGCTTGAAGGCGTCGGCCCTGGCGATCGGGGGCGATGAGGGCGACGGCCCGGCCGTGCTCCTCTCGGTCGACTGCGGGGCGGTGCCGCCCGACGTCCGCGAGGAAGTGCTCCAGTCCCTCCAGGCCGACGTCCCGCTCAAGCCCGAGCGGTTCATGCTCGCGAACGCGCACAGCCACTCCGGGCCGAACCTGAAAGGGATGGCCTCGATTTCCGGGGAGGAGCACGAGCACCTGGCCCAGTACCGGCGCGAGCTGACCGCCCGGCTGGAGCAGGTCGTCCGCGAAGCGCTGGCCGCGCGCACGCCCGGCCGGTTGGCCTGGACCCAGGGCTCGGTGGGCTTTGCGGCCAACCGGCGCGTGCTCACCGACGGCAAGTGGACCGGGTTCGGCGCGGTCCCCGAGGCGCCCGCCGACCACACGCTGCCGGTGATGCGGGTGACCGACGTCGACGGCAAGCTCCTGGCCGTGGTGGTCAACTACGCCTGCCACAACACCACGCTTCGAGGCAATTTCAAGGAGATCCACGGCGACTGGGCCGCGTGTGCCCAGGAGTACATCGAGGCCGACTCGGGCGGCGCGGTAGCGATGGTCACCATCGGCTGCGGGGCCGACTCCGACCCCTGCCCGCACGGCACGGTCGAGCTCTGCCGGCAGCACGGCCGGGCACTGGCCGACGAGGTGAAGCGATTGCTCCAGGGCCCATTCGAGCCCATCGAGCCGAAGCTCGTGGCCCGACTGTCGCCGTTGGAGATCCCGTTCGGAAAGATGCCGCCGAAGGAGGAGCTCGAAGAGACCGCCAAGAAGTCGCATTCCGCAAAACGGCTGCTCGAGCGCCTCGAGCGCGGTGAGGAGCTGCCCACGACGAGGAGCTTTCAGGTCGCCACCTGGGTCTTCGGCGACGATTTGGCCATGGTGTTCCTGTCCGACGAAGTGACGGTCGACTACGCCCTGCGCATGAAGCGCGAGCTGGACGGCCGCCGGCTGTGGATCACGGCGTACACGAACGACGTGTCGAACTACATCGCCTCCCAGCGGATCATCGAGGAGGGCGGATACGAAGCCCGCAACTCGCTCAGCGCGGCGGTCTCCTACGGTCAGCCCGAGCAGGTGCAACCGCCGATGGAAGACCGGATCGTCGGACGCGTGCGCGAGCTGCTGCCGGAGAGCTTTCGCTCGCCGCCGAAGCCGTAATCAGCGGTTCTCGGCGTGGGCGGTCCGGTCGCCGTGAATTTTCTTGAAACGGCTGCTGCGCAAGCGCAAGAGCCCGGCGTCCATCTCCGGTGACGCGGCGAAGGGCCTACGCCCCGCGGCTCATCCCTTGCGCCGGCAGCAGTTCTTGTATTTCCGGCCGCTGCCGCAGGGGCAGGGATCGTTGCGCCCGACTCGGACGGGTTCCGAGGCGGGCTTGGGCGGGGGCGCGGTCATGGGGCCGAGGCAATGTGCCGTGTCGACTCGCGGCTCTCCGTACGCAACGCGCTGCATCACCCCTTCTTCCAGGCAAGTCCGGATGACCAGGGTCGCCAGCTCCGTCTGCTGCTCCCGGGAGATCCGGCGAAAATCGTCGGGCGTGTCTCCGAATCGCCGCTCGATCTGCCGGAAGAGCTGCTCCGCGAAGTCGCGCAGCACGGGCAAGGCGGTCCCGGTCGTCACCCAGAAGTTCTCGGGCGAGTAGACGTGGCTGGCGAAAATGAAGCCCCGCCCAGCGCTCTGACTGAAACCCACGTCGGTCAGCAGGCCCGTTTCGTCGCGTAGCACGTCCCGCAGCTTCAAGCCGAGCCCGCGAAACACCTGCTTGACCTGAAAGAGGCCGTAACGAACGTCGCGGATCGCCCGAAGCAGCTTCATTTCCTCAGATTCGGGCGGGGGCGGTGAGGCAGCCAGGCGGCGTTCCACCGCGTTGAGGCCGTCGCGCCGCACGTGGTGGATTGCGTAATCCATGAGGACCGACATCGTCTCCTCACTGTCGAAGACGAGGACGTTGCGACGGAGAATCCCCAGCCGTCGACCGGCCTCGTGGATGGTCTCGCCGTCCAGCGACTCGACCAACTGGCGGTTCAGCCCACGCGAGATCTCGCGGAATCGCTGGTACTTGGCCAGCGTTTCGCCGCGGGCACTGAGAAGCGTTGCATCCATGTCGATGGCCCTCCTGGCATCAGTGCGGAGAATCCGGTAAATCCAGCTCCGATGCCCCCTGTCGGAATCGGGCGAGTCGGATGTCGCCCCCTTGGCAACGGAGGCCCGGTTTCGTCGACCGCTCGGGACCGCGGCCCTGGGGGTCGCACGTCAATCACCTCCGGTGAAAAGTATACCGCCGGCGCCCCCCGGGACAAGGGGCGTGGCCACCCGCCCCGCAGGACCGCCGCGGGTGGACGGGAGCCCTGGTCAAAGCAGAAACGAAGCCGGTACAATGGGAGGTAGCCACGGGGGCGCTTTGCGATGGTCGATGTTCGCGCGATGTACGGGTTTTTGGTCAGCGCCGGGTTCCACGCGGTCGTGGTCGGCCTGCTCGCCCTGGGTACGTTCGGGCCGCCGCGGGGGGAGCCGCGGATGCTCGTCGTCTCGCAGTGGTCGTCGCACGATCCGGTCGAGTCGGTCGAGTTCGAGGTGCCCGCCCCCGTACTGGCCGCGTGTGAGTTCCCGGTCGTGGGCCCGGCGACGGCCGATCCGATCGCCGTGACCGTCGGGGACCTGAATCGTCTGGTGCGCGGCGATCTGCCCACCCCGGCGGACGACGACGTATGGGGCCTCGGCCTGCCCGGCGGGTTGCTTTCCGCGTCGGGCGGCGGCGGAGGCGGCGTCGAGGAAGGCGGGGCGACCTTCTTCGGGACCACGGTCCCCGGCACGCGCTTCGTCTACGTGGTCGACGCCTCGCGGAGCATGGCCGGAACTCGCTTCCGCAAGGCCAAGCGGGAGCTGTTTCGCTCCGTCTCCAATCTCCGGCCCGATCAGCAGCACTACGTGATCTTCTTCGGCTACGACACGTATCCGATGTATTTCCCCGAGCCGTGCCCCAGTCTCGTGCCGTCGATCCCGGAGTCGTGGAAGCGATTGAGCCGGTGGATGCGCCACGTCGATCCCAACACCCAGCCGGCCACCAACGGCCGCACGGCGGTCCTGATGGCGCTTGCGTTCGAGCCCGACGCCGTCTACCTTCTAAGCGACGGGGTCTTCACCGACGACACCGTGCCCACGCTCCTGACGATCCACGACAACGAGATCCCCATCCACACCATCGCCTTCGGGAACGAAGACGCCCGACGCGACCTCCGGCGGATCGCCGAGGTGCACGAGGGGACGTATCGGTTCGTGCGTTAGGGGCCGAAGGTCTGCAATCCCCGTAGCACAGGCTTCCAGCCTGTGTCACAGAGCACACGCGCAGCACCGGCTTTCAGCCTGTGTGATAGAGCACACGCGTAGCACAGGCTTCCAGCCTGTGTGATTGACCACGGAGAGTGACGTCTGACCAACCAAGGCAGCACGGCCCGTCGACCACGGGCGGGATGGACCACAGGCAGGATGCCTGTGCTACAACAACGCCGAGAACCAAGCCGATGAGCCAACGCCCCCTCGACAACTTCCGCTCGCTCCTGGACGGCCGCGCCGGATCGTGGATCCCCTTCTCGCTCGACGTGGGCGCCATCCCCGGCTTCAGCCCTCCGATCGAGCGGACGTTCCGCCGGATCACCGGCGCGGAGGACCCGGCCGAGTATTTCGACGCCGACGTGCGTCGGTTCTCCCTCTCGGCGCGGTTCGGCGGCGACGATCCGGCCGCCCTGCACGAGGCGGTCGAGCCGGGCACCACGTTCGACGAGTGGGGGATCGGCCATCGGGCCGCCGACGTGGAGGGCACGGTCGACAAGACTTTCGCGCCGCTCGCCCGGGCGAGCAGCGTCGAAGACGTCGAAGCCCTCCCCTCGCCGGTCATCGAGACCGGCGTCGACACCTCGCCGGTCGAGGCGTATCACGCGGCGGGCTGCGTCGTCTTCGGCTACGCCGGCAGCATCTACGAATGGTCCTGGTGGATTCGCGGCATGGAGCGGTTCCTCGTCGACCTGGTGAGCGATCCGCCCATGGCCGAGGCGCTGGTGCGCAAGATCGAGGAGCACACGACGCGTCTGGCGATCGCCACCGCCCGGGCGGGAGTCGACGTCCTCTGCGTCTACGACGACGCCGGCATGCAGCACGGCATGCAGATCTCGCCCTCGCTGTGGAGGCAATACGTCAAGCCGGCCTGGCGTCGGGTGATCGAGGCGGTGCGGGCGGAGGCGCCGCAGGTGAAGTTCTTCCTGCACAGTTGCGGCCGGATCGACCCGATCGTTCCGGACGTCGTCGAGCTCGGCTTCGACGTCCTCCACCCGGTCCAGCCCGAGTGCATGAGTTTTGAAGACGTGTACCGGCGGTACGGCGACCGGATCCTGCTCGCCGCGACGATCTCCTCCCAGAAGGTCTTCCCGTTCGGCTCGGCCGAAGACGTCCGGCGCGAAGTGCGACGGCTGGCCGAAATCGCCGCGAGCGACTGCCGGTGCATTCTCATGCCCTCGAACGTCATCCAGCCGGAAACGCCGTGGGAGAACGTGGTCGCGTTCGCCGAAGAGGCACGGGCGCTGAGAAACACACGCTAGGCATAGCGTTTGTCGCCTATCGTTCCCACGCTTCGCGTGGGAACGAATTACCGCGACGCTTTGCGTCGTGCGACCGGACGCAGAAGCGTCCACGAGTGCGTTACGACGTAGAAGCGTCGGACCGATAGTCGGTCTGGGCGTTTGCCGATTTCCGTACGGTCACGCTAGCGGAGGACTCAACCATGCGAACGCGACACCTGCTCGGCTTTTGCCTTGTCTCGATTCTCTTGGCCTCACTCGGGACCGCGTTGCTGCCGGCTCAAGAGGCCACCTGGAAAGCGGGCGCCGCCCGGGCGAAAATCACCCCCGAGGAGCCGCTCTGGATGGCCGGTTTTGCCGCTCGCGACCACCCGGCCGAAGGCACGCTCCACGACGTCTGGATCAAGGTGCTCGCGCTGGAGGACGGCGGGGGGCGTCGCGCCGTCGTCATCACCAGCGACGTGTGCGGGTTCTCCAAGACGAGCTATGAGTGGATCTGCGCCGAGCTGAAGAGGCGGTGCAACCTGGATCGCGACCGGGTGATGCTCACCTACTCCCACACGCACACCGGCCCGGCCCTGCGCGAGTGCCTTGTGGACTACTACCCCATGGACGACGACCAGCGGGCGGCCAACGACCGCTACACGCTCGCCCTGGAGAAAACGATCGTCCAGAAGGCGGCCGAGGCCCTCTCCCAGATGACCCCCGCCACGCTCTGGGCCGGCGAAGCGACCACCGACTTCGCCGTCAACCGGCGCAATAACCGCGAGGCCGAGGTTCCCGAGATCCTCGAGCGGGGCGAGAAGCTCCAAGGGCCCGTCGACCACAGCGTGCCCGTGCTCGTCGTCCGCACGCCCGAGGGAAGCCCGCGCGCGGCCCTGTTCGCCTACGCCTGCCATACCTCGACGCTCAGTCTGTACCAGTGGTCGGGCGACTACGGCGGGTTCGCGCAAATCGCGCTGGAAGAGAGCCGTCCCGGCATGCAGGCGATGTTCTCCATGGGTTGCGGCGCCGACCAGAACGCGCTGCCGCGGCGCAAGGTCGAGCTGTGCGAGAAGTACGGCCGGATGCTGGCGGGCGCCGTCGAGGACGTCCTCCGCAAGCCTCCCAGACAACTCGCCCCAACGCTCCAGACCCGGTTCGCCTTCGTCGACCTCGATTTTGAGCACACCATGACCCGCGAGGACCTGGAGGGCTACGCGAGCAAGGGCGGGCTCTACGGCCGTTGGGCCAAGCGAATGCTCGAGCAGTTGGAGCAAGGGGCAACGTTCGCCCAGAGCTACCCCTACGCAATCCAGGTCTGGAAACTCGGCGCCGACCAGCTCTGGATCAGCCTGGCCGGCGAGCCGGTCGTCGACTACGCCCTCACATTCAGGGCCAAGTACGGCCCGACGACCTGGACGGTTGGCTTCGCCCACGACCTGACCGCCTACATCCCCTCACGACGGGTCTGGGAGGAAGGCGGCTACGAAGGCGGCGCACTCGGCGAATACGGACTCCCCGCCATGCGCTGGGCCCCGGACGTCGAGGACCGGATCACCGCCTGCGTCGAGCGGCTGGTGGCGGGGTTGGAGTGAGCCCTGGGAACGATAAAGGATCCGCGCGCCCGTTCTCTGTGCCGCGAGTTAGTAGTCGAGGCGAACGAATGCCGTGATCGACGTTTGGTCCGACTTGACCGCCACGCCGTTGTCCCACTCGAGGTCCAGTCCCTGCGATTGCCAGACCATGCGATGCGTTCCGGTGGTGTCGATCGCCATGTGGTCGCCCCGGACGCCAATGCTCAGACTTCTAGTGACCGGGGTTTCCGCGATCAGGGCAAGGTGCACCGTGCCGCCGCTGGTGTTCTCCATGGTGTACCGGTCGCCACCTGTACGCAGCAAATGGTGATCGACGTTGAAGCCCCACGTGCCCGCCCAATCTCCTTCGAACGTCAGGTCGACCGGCATTCCCAGCAAACACAGCTCCGTGCGAAGCTCACCACCGATGTAAAGCTGGTAGTATTGCTGGTTGAACGTGATCGCGTCGCCCTCATATTGCAGGCCATCGGGCGGGACAACGTAAAAGACGTCGCGGGCCGTCATGTCGAATCGTTGAAACCGGAATCCGGCCCCCGGCCAGACTTCGATCGGCAATCCGAGGAAGCAGTCACTCCATTTGAACTCCCCCCCCAGGTCGAGCATCTGTCCGTCGTTCCACCGTAGGGACGAAAGCGTGAGGCTATCGAGTTGTGAGGGGTCCGCGGGAGTCAGCCAGTCGAAGTCCGCCATCTGTCCGTGGACGTCGTCCTCAATAGGCGTCAGCCACTCGAAGTGAACAGACCAATCCGGCTTCTCCAGTCCGACGCGGAGGCCGTGCCACGTTGAGTCCAAGGACCAGTCGAGCTTACTCAGCGGAGCATAGGCGGGGGTGGTCCCCGGGCCCGTGCCGAACTCGTAGGAAGTATGGCTGTTGAACAACGTGCGGACTTGGTAGTCGATGGTCCAGACCCGACAAGGTCGCATCGCCCCGCAGCCGCCCCCGCATCCGGTGTCGCAGTACTCGCTTCCGGTGTCGCACTCACATTGCTCCGCGCACTGTAGATAGTCAACGGAGCCCGGCAAGGGGGCCAGCAGCCCGGCTTCTTGAACGTCGGCCTCGCTCGCCGCTTGGACGTCGCCGGATACCCAGCGACCGTCTCCGGCCAGAACAAGCCCTGCCTGGCAAAGGACCGCCAGGGTCAACGCGGTCACAACACGGGGTGCCAGCGTCTTCACGGCGTATCCTCCTTGACTGAACGAGCGAACGCCAAAACTCCCATACTGCTATCGTCCGAGGCAATCCTGTGAATGACACGAACCGACGTCGGCGGAATCGTCGATAATCTCGGAGAAATCGACACAACTGACTCAGACGGCTCCCGGAAGGCCGTACGCTTCCGTCCAATTGGACCGCCAAAGAAATCGCCCCATTCGGCGTCGCTCCCGCGAGCAAGAATCATCGTCGCGTGGAGACACGCTTCCGGGCGTCGAGCGAGCCGGTTGCTCCGCTTCTTGCGCGGGCCCGGTCAGCCAGCGCGTCCTCGAGACGCGTATTCGGCCAAGGCTTCCTGGAGGACGTCCAACAGCTCGGTGGCCGACTTTGCCGTGGGTTCCCACGCATACGCGCGGGAACGCACGGCTCGGACGCTTCGCGTCCGCCACACGGGAGGGTCTGGGGGAAATCGCCTTGCGCGCCGTGCGGACGCAAAGCGTCCCAGTGTCCCGTTACGACGCAAAGCGTCGTAACGATGTGCTCGAGGCGCTCGATGTGGCCGAGGTGATCGAGGCGGTCGACGTGGGGGAGGCGGTCGACGTGGTCGACGTGCTCAACGCGCCGAGGCTATCGACCCCGCCCGATCACACTGCCTCGGCCAGGAACTGCATGACCCGGGCACAGCTCGTCCGAGCACCGTGGCCGGCGAGCCGGATTGCCTCCTCGGTCTGGCCGCGGGCTACGGCGTCGCGGATGCGTTTCTCGACGTCCGCGGCGTCCGCGAAGAGCTGCTCCTGGAAAGCCCTTCGCTTCTCTCCAATCGGCCCGCCGAAGAAATCGCCCGTATTGGCGTCGCTCCCGCTGCGGAGCTTCAGCAAGTCGTGGCCGCGGAGGAAGGAAGTGCCGTCGACCATCTCCTTGGGAACCGCCCGGGCGATCGGGAACAGGGGGACGTACGGGGCCCAAGCCGGCTGGGCCATCCAGACGCTGCTCAGCTCGGCGGGGCGCTCGGGATCGACGCGCACGCTCAAGCCCGCGATGCTCGTCGTGCCGCAGATGTCGCGGTGGCGCCCGGCCACGATCATGTCGCGGAAGGTGAGCCGGCCCTTGTTCTCGGTCACTAGCCGGCCGGCCGCCGTATCGCCGCGTCGGAGGAAGGCGACGTCGTCCTCGAAGAAGTGGTGTTGTTCCTCGTGCGAGTTCTGGGCCACGCGGAGCCCTTGCCCGAACCGGTCGACGAACAGCCAGTGCGTTCCGACCTTCCCACCGGCGTACCACCGGTCCCGGATCATCTGTTGGAGGATGTCCAGGGCGTCCTCGGTCCGCTCCGCCCGCTCGGCAATCAGGCGGATGACGTGCGAGTTCATCACGCCTCGGCCGGTGGGCCGGTCTTCGGCCAGCCCGCCCATGTCGGCCGAGCCGGCCAGCCCGTGCTCGTTGACCATCGCGCTCACGGCGATCGCCAGCGGCGTGTTGCCGAAGGCGTAGAACCCGGCCGGGCTGGATCGGTGGAGGACCTTCTTCTGGAAGGCGCAGTTGGTGCCGCGGTTGTCGCGGATCCGCTGGAAGAGCGGGGCGCCGTCGGCCGTCGCGCTCCCCACGGCCGCAAACGACGTGCACTCGTGAAAGAGGATGATCTCCCGGGGCGATCCGCCCTCGTAGACCACGTAGTCGTCGACCGGCACGCCCGCCGCCTCGGCGCAGCCGGCCATCTCGTCCATCCAGGCCGGGGCGAACTTGGCCACGAAGCGGCGAAACGGCTCGATCCGCTCTTGCATCTGGTCGCGCGACAGCCCGCGCTGGCGCCAGCCGGCGATCGCGTCGTGCGTGCCCCGGCGCACGCTCTCGGCGTTCAGCGTGCCGAATCGCTTGCCCACCGTCTGCGGGTCGCCGGTGAGCGAGACCATCGCGTCGTCACACGGCGGCGCGTCCGCAGCGAGAGCGGCGAGTGCAGCGTCCAGGGCCTGTAACCCAATGACGGAGCTGGCCGTGGTTCGCAGGAATTGTCTTCGCGTCGACATGGTCACGTCCTGAATGAGAGAATGAATCGTCGGCTACCACGCCTGAAGAACCCGCTGAATCACCGGCCAGGCCAGCTCCGGGTAGAACTGGTGGCCCCCTTCGGCGGCCAGCAGGGCCACGTGCTCCGTGCAGCCGGCCGCCGTGAACGCTTGCCTCGCGGTCTGGTAGCCCTGTTCGACGCCGTCGAAGCGGGCCAACCCGTCCTCCTTCCCCGCCACGAGAATCAGGTGCCGCGGTGCGATCAGGCCGGCCAGGTCGGGCATGTCGGCCACTTTCAGCAGCCCCGGCAGATACCCGCAGGCACAGTGCCGCCGGTACAGCCACGTGGCCTCGAACGTGCCGAAGGAGCAGGAGACGACGGCCAGGCGGATCCGCGGGTCGACGCACGCGGCGTAGAACGAGACGGTGCCGCCGGCCGAGTTGCCCATGCAGCCGATGCGTGCCCGGTCCAAATCGGGCCGGGTGGCGATGAAGTCCACCGCCCGCATCACGTCGAACACGCGCTGCCCGGTGAGCGGTCGCCCCTTGAGCAGCTCGCGCAGGGCCACGTCGCCGCAGGCCACGCCCTCGACCGCCCGCCGGCCGAACGCCCGCTGCTCGATGGCCAAGGCGGCCCAGCCGTGGGCCACGGCTTGCAGCGCGATGTCGCGTCCGCCGCGAATCGAGGCGACCTCGCCGGGCGTCTTGCCCCGGCCGATGGAGATGTGCATGCCCGGCGAGTGGCCTTGAAGGCAGATCATCACCGGCAGCGGCGGCTCGACCCCCTTCGGCTTGAGCAGATACCCGGGCACCGTCTGGCCCGGCTCGGCCAGAAACTCGACGCGGTCGATCGTATACCCGTCCGTCTCCGAGTCGCGCTCGACGGACGATTGCACGTCGCGGTCCCACGTCGCCGGGATCGCCATGATCGTGCCCAGCCGGCTGCGAAGCTCTTTCTGCCAGCCGGCGAAATCGCGGGCGGGATCGAACGCCAGCTCCGGCCTGGTCTGATCGCGATCGACGAGCGGGGCGCCGGGGGCTTGTTCCCGCCCCTGCGCGGAGGATTGCCGCCCGCACGTCGCGGCGGCGACCACCGTTAGTATCGCGATCCACTGCGTGCGGGCTCTCCGTCTGCGCATGCTTTTCTCCCGTGGCGATGCACTGCCGTCCGTTTCGACGCTTCCCGAGCCGACCTCTCGGACCCGATCACTGCGGTCGGCTTGACGCGGCTTGACTGTCGAGGGCCTCCTTCAGAATATCCAACAGCTCGGTGGCCGACTTGACGCTTCGCCAGTTGTGCCGGCTGCGGTGCTGCATCTGAAGATCGAAGTTGTAGATCATCAGGTACTCGTGAAAGAGCCCCGCGGCGGACACGATCTCGCCGGTGGGGTCGACGAGGTAGCTGTCGCCGTACCCGTAGCCTGCATAGTCCGAGCCCTCCAGCTCCCTGCCGGGTACCACGTTGTTCGCTCGCAGGAAGTAGACGCCGTTCTCCACCGCCCGGGCGATATGGTCGTTGCGTACCATCTGGTAGTGCCGGACCGGGTCGCCCACGAAGTTGAAGTGCGGGGCGAAGATCAGCCTGGCCCCTTTCAGGGCGAGGATCCGGGTCGGCTCGATATAGCCGCCGTCGGCGCAAATGACCACGCCGAACTTGAGCCCCTTCTTCTCGAACACCGGGAACTCTCTGCCCGGGACGAAATAGCGATGGATCGGCATCGCCTTGCTGTATCGGCCCAGCACTTTGCCCTTCTCGATCACGGCCACCGTGTTGTAGAGGTCGTCGCCGCGAAGCTCGTTGAACCCGACCATGAACATCGGCTCGAACCGTGACGTCCGCTCGAGCACCCGGCCCATCTCGGGCGAGTCGATCGCGAAGGCGTTGGCCCGGGCCACTTCCTCCTTGGGGAAGTAGCCGGTAAGGAACGACTCGGGGAAGGAGACGACGTCGAGCCCCGCCTCGGACGCCAGCTCGAGCCCCTTCACCACCGTGTTCAGGTTTGCCTCGAAATCGCCCTGCCGGCAGACGCACTGGTAATGGCCGATCCGGACGTATCGCGCGTTGGGCGCGGCGTCGCTCGGCGCAGGGCTCTCGGCCCTGCCCAAGCATGGGACCAGGATAGCCAGAAACGCGAAGAGCGGGATAAGAGCGTGGCGTTTCATCGCGGGCCTCGTTCGCTTGTTGACTGACCATGTCGCGGAAACACGAACCCGACGCGCCAGCGAGGGAGAAGAACGGAAAAACGCCGGTCCTCGCTTGCGTTTCGGGTTCGTGTGGACTACCGGCATTCGTTGTAGTTCTTGTGGAGCGGGCCACAACTTTGTCCCACAACGTCCGTGCGTCACCGCTTCCCGAGCTTCGCCCGGAAGAATTGAGGAACCGACTCGTATTTCGACGACGCCCCCGGGTACTTCAGGTCGGCCTCGATGCCCAGCGCGTCCATCTTCTCCTTCAGCTTCACGCCGAACGTGACGTGGTGGACCTTCCACCCCCGGGCCCGCGCCGGATCGGTGGGGACGGGGGCGTCCGGGGCCATGCCGTAGGTCATGAAGATGGGCGGATCGTCGGCCGAGATGAGCGAGAGGGCCGACATCTCGGCGACCAGCTTGGCCATCTCCTCTTTGCTTTGCGCCTCGAGCGCCTCGTGGGGATCCCGGTGCGGCTGGTCGTAGCCGGGGATCCACTTCTGCCACAGCTCGAAGTCCATGGTGGTCTGCCCGCCGTTGGTCGCCACGCACGCCAGCCGCGTCGACTCCCGCTCGATCGGGTCCGTACTGTCGGGCTCGGCCATCTCGTCGTGGAACGCCAGCCACATGCAGAGTTGCGCCCCGGCCGATCCGCCGAACGCGCCCACCCGGGTCTTGTCCAGGTTCCACTCGTCGGCTTTGGAGCGGAGGAATTGCAGGGCCCGGCGGCAGTCGTGATGGGCGGCCGGGAGCTTCTTGTGCTGGATGAAGCGGTATTCTACGGCGGCGACGGAGATGCCCGCGTCCAACAGCTCCCGCAACGTGCCCGCATTGAGACCCTCCTTGCTGCCGCCGCGGAATCCCCCGCCGTGGATGTAGACCACCAGCGGCGTGGGCGTGCTCGATTCGGCCAGCCACACGTCGAGCACGTTTTGCTCGTGCGGCCCGTACGACACGTTCCGGCGCGTCGGTTCCGGCTTGGCCCCGTTCTGCCCGAGACAGATCGAGGCGCTCCAACTCAAGATCACGCCGCATGCGAGGAACCTGCGGACGCGGATTCCCGGAGACCCGTTCGATTCGTTCATGCAATTCGCTCCTGTGGTGACTCGGCCAATGCGGTTCGAAGATGTTCGTCGCAGCACGAGCCGACGCGCCACGGCGCGGCGGCGTGGTCATGCCCCTATGGTAGTCGGATGGTTGCGCCGTGCAAGGCTTGCCGGGTCTGGCAAGTTTTCCTGACACCTTCCTGCTCGGGGTGCCTGAGGTCGAGCGCAGCGAGCCCTTGAGGATCGGCCGAAGAATAGCCTCCGGATTCGTGGAGTAGTAGGCACACGCCGAGGCTGTGACCTTTTCGACCAAACGTGTGAAAGCAATGCTATCGCACCGCAAGATCTTGTGACGGTATCCGGGGGGCGGTTCTGG
>Ga0307378_10005309_pt1 | contig 17991 bp, 13 predicted proteins | sample UN1MG_FD_202238 | JGI IMG/M metagenome (GOLD analysis project Ga0307378, IMG submission 202238) | Soil microbial communities from Risofladan, Vaasa, Finland - UN-1 | ecosystem: Environmental > Terrestrial > Soil > Coastal area > Acid sulfate soil | place: Finland: Risofladan, Vaasa | collected... | reverse complement strand
TCCACCTCGATCGGCCGTTCCCGCAGGACAGCTTCTTTCTCAAGGGCTCCGGCAATCTCGACTGGGGGATGAAGAACCGGCTGGCGCGCATCTTCAACCCCAAGTCGGGCCGCACCGTGATGCTGGCCTTCGACCACGGCTATTTCCAGGGCCCGACCACCGGGCTGGAACGCATTGACGTCACCATCCTGCCCTTGGCCCCCTATGTTGACGCGCTCATGCTGACCCGCGGCATCCTGCGCACGACCATACCCCCGACCACCGACAAGGCGATCGTGGTGCGCGCCAGCGGCGGCCCCAGCATCCTCAAGGAGCTGTCCAACGAGGAGATCGCGGTTGACATCGAGGACGCCATCCGCATGAATGTCGCGGCCATGGCCATCCAGGTGTTCATCGGCGGGGAGTTCGAGACGCGCTCGGTGCACAACATGACACGCCTGGTGGACCTGGGCAATCGCTATGGCATTCCCGTGCTGGGGGTTACCGCGGTAGGCAAAGAGCTGGTGCGGGATGCGCGCTACCTGGGACTGGCGTGCCGCATCATCGCCGAGCTGGGCGCGCACTACGTCAAGACCTATTACTGCGAACCGGGCTTCGACACCGTCACCGCTGCGTGCCCGGTGCCGATCGTGATGGCCGGCGGCAAGAAGCTCCCGGAGCTTGACGCCCTGACCATGGCCTACAACGCCATCCGCCAGGGCGCGGCGGGGGTGGACATGGGGCGCAACATCTTCCAGAGCGACAACCCCATCGCCATGGTGCAAGCGGTGCGCGCGGTCGTCCACGACCACGCCAAGCCCGCCGAGGCCTATGACCTCTATTGCTCGCTGAAGCGTAAACGGAAGAAGTGAGCCCGCAAGCCATGCCCCCGGTCACGACGGTTGACATCTTGCGCCGGGCCTCCCCCACCATCAGCGTCGGCGTGCTGAGCGCGGACCTGATGGCGCTCGGGGCGCAACTGGCCCTGCTCGAGGAGGCCGGCGTCCAGGTCGCCCACGTGGACGTTATGGACGGCTGCTTCACCCCCATGATGACGGTCGGCCCGCCCTTCATCAAGGCGCTCAAGACGCCGCTGCTGAAGGACGCACACCTGATGGTCGAGGAGCCGGTGGCCAAGCTTGGCGACTACGTGGCGGCGGGCGCCGACGTTATCACCATGCACGTCGAGTCCACCCGCCACGTCCACCGCGCGCTGCAGCAGTTGGGCGGCATGGAGAACGCCAATGACCCCGCGCGCGGGATCGTTCGCGGCGTCGCCCTCAACCCCGGCACGCCGCTGACGGCGATCGCGCCCCTGCTCGACGAGATCGAGATGATCGTGCTGCTGGCGGTCAACCCGGGCTGGTCCGGGCAGAGGTTCATCCCCGCGACCGAGCGGCGTATGGCTCAGGCACGCGAGCTCATCGCGAGCTCAGGGCGCGACCTCCTGCTATGCGTGGACGGCGGCGTCACCCGCGACAACATCGCGCAGGTAGCGAAGATGGGCGCCGACCTCATCGTCACGGGGAGCGCGGTCTTCGATGGCAAGTCCCCGCTCGACAACGTGCGGTTCATGCTCGATGCTTGTCGCTCGGCGCGCGGAACTGACTGATCGGCGATAAGGGAGATGGCGTGCGCAACCGGTGGTCGGAGCAAGAGGCGTCTGAATACGTCGCCCGCTGCGGCGCGGAATACGGCGAAGCCCTAGCTTTGCGCACCTACTCGGCGCGGCTGCTGGGCGCGGAACCCGGCCTGGTGCTCCACGGCGGCGGCAACACCTCGGCCAAGGGTGTCCGCAGCAACGCACTCGGCGAGAAGATTCCCGCCATCTTCGTAAAGGCCTCGGGGCATGATCTCGCCACCATCGAGCCGGAGGGCCACTGCCCGCTCGACCTCGGATACCTGAAGCGGTTGCGCGGCCTGTCGGAGCTGACCGACGAGGCGATGGTCAACGAGCTGCGCAGCCACATGTTCGATGCCCGCGCCGCGACCCCGTCGGTGGAAGCCTTGGCTCACGTCTTCCTGTCCCCGAAGTACATTGACCACACCCACGCCGACGCCATTCTGGCGCTCACCAACCAGATTGACGGCGAAGAGCGGGTGCGCGAGGCCCTGGGCGAGGACGTGATCCTGCTCCCCTACGTCAAGCCCGGGTTCGGATTGGCCCGGGCCGCGGTTGCAGCATTCGAAGCCCAGCCCGGCGCCTACGCCATGGTCTGGATGCATCATGGGCTGGTGACCTGGGGTGAGACTGCCCGCGAATCCTACGACGCCACCATTGAGCTGGTCACGCGGGCAGAGGAATACCTCGCGCGCGCGGCCGCCCGCCCGCTCATCGTCTCCACGCCGACCGACCGCAGTCGGCGCACCGACCTGGCGACGGCGCAGGAGCGGGTGGGGAAGGTGGCGCCCGTGCTGCGCGGACTGCTGGCGGCGCCCTCGGGTGACGCGGACCGGCCTCACCGCCGCATCATCCTGCGGCCGCTGGTGAGCCGCGAGGCGCTGGACTTCGTTGACTGGGACCGCGGGCGCGCGGTCGCCCTCACCGCTCCCCTGACGTCGGACCACCTCATCCGGACCAAGCCCCTGCCCCTGTGGGTGGATAGCCCGCAGTACGACGACCTCCACCAGCTCCGGGAGCAGCTCCGCCGGGCGGTCGCCGCCTACTGCGCCGAGTACGACGCCTACGTCGAGCGCCACGCGGCACGGCTGGCGCCGGGCGTCAACCGCTTCGATCCCCTGCCGCGGGTGGTGCTGCTGCCGGGGCTTGGAGCCTTCTGCGCGGGCCGGGATGCGGGCGCCGCCGACATCGTGCGCGACATTACCGCCCAGACGTTGGCGACCAAGGCGCAGATCGCCGCCATCGGGGACTACCAGGGCCTGGCAGAGGCCGAGTTGTTCGACATGGAGTACTGGAGCCTCCAGCACGCCAAGCTCCCTGCGGGCGAGCCGCCCCTGGGTCGCCAGATCGCGCTGGTCACGGGCGCGGCGGGGGCGATCGGCTGGGGCATCTGCAAGACCCTGATCGAGCACGGCTGCCACGTCGCCGCCACCGACATCTCCCAGGAAAACCTCGACCGCCTGGTGGGGGAACTGCGCCCCCTTGCCGGGGCGCACGGGGAGGTGGCACAGCCGCCCTCGCCTGTGATTGGCGTGCCGATGGACGTGACCGATCCCGCCTCGGTAGCGCAGGGGTTCGCGGGCGTCATCCGCGCGTGGGGCGGGGTGGACCTCGTCGTGCTTAACGCGGGCGTGGCGCTGGTATCATCCCTAGCCGAGATGGACATCGAGGCCTTCCGCCGCTTGCAGCGGGTCAACGTCGAGGGCACGCTCCTGGTGCTGGCGGAGGCGGCGCGGCACTTCGAACTCCAGGGCACGGGCGGAGATATCGTGCTGGTTTCGACCAAGAACGTGTTTGCCCCCGGCGCCAGGTTCGGCGCCTACAGCGCCACCAAGGCCGCCGCCCACCAGCTCGCGCGCATCGCCAGCCTGGAGCTGGCGGCGCTCGACGTGCGGGTGAACATGGTCGCGCCCGATGCGGTGTTCGCCGGGGGTGCGCACAAATCCGGGCTGTGGGCCGCGGTCGGTCCCGACCGCATGCGCGCTCGCGGCCTGGACCAGGCGGGCCTCGAGGAATACTATCGCAGCCGCAACCTGCTCAAAGCGCGCGTCACTGCCGAGCACGTCGGCCGCGCGGTGCTGTACTTCGCCACTCGTCAGACCCCTACTACCGGCGCGACCATCCCCGTGGACGGCGGTCTCCCCGACGCCACGCCGCACTGAGTGCCTGCAATCCCCAAATTGACGCGCGCCGTGCGCCGTGTCATCATGTTAGCGTAGGCGTTTCCTGTGCCCGCTCCCGTGCGGCCGACGCTTAGCGCGGCGCCCAGCACGCCATGCTGGCATCAGACGCAGTTCTACCCCGGCTTGAGGGCCTGCATCTCAATGTGCAGCGGGCTGCGCTCGCGCGAATCCGGCGCGCCGGTCGCCTGCTTGAGCTGTGCCGCCATCTCGACGGCGTGATTGAAGCAGGAACTGACGGAGCTGATGCCGACGACGTCGGGCCTGAAGTCCACCGTCTCCGCCAGGCTCTCCGTCGGCAGCACCTCCAGCGCCGCCGGGATGGTGTCGGCGTGGGCACGCAGGTAGCTGGCCAGGTAGCCCAGCGCCAGGTGCAGGCCGTAGGAGCGCGGATCCCCGCCCGTCGCCAGGATCAGGGCGACGCGCATAGGGCGACAGCGGCTTGAAGGTGATGGCACGCGGGTGGTTCCTCGACTACCCCGGGGGCGGCACCCCGGGTAACACGCGCCGGCGCGGGCCATTGTGTGGAGACCAGGTTCGACAGCCCCCATGCCAAGCCTTCCCGCGGCGACGACGGGAGCTCCGTTCTTGCCTGTCAGGACAATCCGCCGCGTGGGCTGCGCCCCGCGGTAGCCATCGCCGCGCAGGATGATGCCCATGGGCGCGCCGAATATGGTCATAGCACAAACCACGAGGCGCCGCCTCATGAGGAGGGCTGAGTTGAAAGTCATCGGGATACAGACATCGCCCAACGAAGACGGACTGACCGCCACGATGGCCCGGATGGCGCTGGATGGCGCTGCTGCGGCGGGGGCGCAGGTCGAACTCGTGCATCTGCGCAAGCTGAACCTCGAGGCGTGCCGGCAGTGCGACGACGGCTGGGGGCGCTGCCGGCGCGAGGGGCTGTGTATCATCGAGGACGATCTCGAGAGCGTGCGTCAGCGCATCGGCGCGGCGAACGCGGTCGTCGTCAGCACACCCGTCTACTTCGGCGACGTCAGCGAGGTCGCGAAGTCGTTCCTCGACCGCCTGCGGCGCTGCGAGATTCACACCAAGGACTCGACGCTCAAGGGCACGCCGGTGCTGTCCATCGCGGCCGCTGGCGGGGGCGGCGGCGGCGGCCCGACCTGCCTGGTGAGCCTGGAGCGCTACTACGGGGTGCTCGGCTGGCCGGTCTTCGACGGCCTCATCGTCACCCGCCGCAGCCGGGAGTACATGCTCCACGCCGCCCGCGCCGCGGGGGAGAAGCTGGTCGCGCACGTCGAACAGGAAGCCTCAATAAGGGGCAGAGCACCTGCAAGTTAGAAGCCCTAAGCCGCCTGCCGCGGTCGGGGGTGCCAGCCCGCCGCTCGGCCTCAGCCAGTCGTCTTGTGCCGCCTGTCGGAGGGCAAGGGCGACGGAAGAAAAACCAATCCTCAGAATCGCACCGTCAGCTCGCCCGCGGCCATGCGGTCTTCGAGCCGAGTGCCGATGCCGGTGTGATCAGCGTAGCTGATGAGGTGGTAGTTGAGCTTGAGGGAAGCGCTCGGTGAGAGGCGATACCCGATGCCAAGCGTCCGCAGCGACGCCGCATCCAGCAGCACCGTGCCCCGCCCCTCGCGCACCATGGACTCGTACGCCAGGTTTAGCGTCAGGTTATCCGTGACGCCGTACTCGACGGTCCCCAGCAGGCGCCGCAGCGAGATGTCAGTCGAGGCGATGGCGTCGGGGGCCGTGGTGTCCATGTAGGCGCGGCCCGCCGGCAGCCGCGACGACGCGACGCCGCTGAGCGGCGCGTCCGTCAGCCCGCCCAATGGCACGTGTGGGAGCGAGGCCGCCTCGCCCTCTCCCGCCCGGTAGAGGACGCCGACCCGCGTGCGCGCATCGCCGTAGCTCATTCCCGCGCTGCCGGAATCTCCGGCGTCGGTCAGAGCTGAGGCGCGCTCGCCACCGGCCAGCAGGCGCGCGCCCAGGATCGCCTGTGACGCGTCCTTGCCCAGCATGGAGAAGACGTCGCCGAACTCCCGCAGCAGGCGCAGCAACGCGTCGCTGACGCGAGCACGATCGGCGTCAGACATGCGCCCCGTGGCGTCGAGGGCCGCGCCCAGGCGTCCCTCTCGCGCCAGGGCTTCCAGCGCCGCCATGGGGCGCACCAGGCTCACGGTGAAGTCATACCGCGTGAGCAGAGCCGTGCCAGCGTATTCCTCGGCCGGGCGGGCGTCAATAATCCCGCATTGGGCGAGGAATGCACAGTCGGCGTACCCGCTATCGCCACTCGGCACCTGGTCGAATGGCGAAGCCAGCGCGCCGCACGCCCCCAGCAGCAGAAGCGCAACACTAGCCAGGCAAGCGCGCAATCCTGGCTACCTCCGTGGTGCCATTATATCACGCGCGCGCCCGCAGCGCAAGCGCGGATCGGGCGCGCGCCTGGGAGCCGCTCGACGCGAGATCGCTACCGTCGCCAGGCAAGCGCGCGAAGACTGGACAAGAACGCGCATTTAGACCCGCGGGGTCGCACGGTGGCCGCGATCGGGACGCCTGCCAGCCGGTCTCGCGCCCGGGCGGAGGCAGTGCGGGCGGTTCACCGATCCTCGCAGATGGCGGCCCCGCGTCTCGCGGCTGCGTTCGGTCCCCGGCTGCTGTGGCAGGCTTAAATGTGCAGTTCGGCCAGAGTACGGCTGCGGGGGTCGAGCGTGTCGAGATTGGGGATTTCGTAGCGGTTGCCGTGAGCGTCCTTGATGAGGATGCGCGAGGCCCCCAGCCACCATACGCTCTCGGAGCGGGAGCGCACCTCGAACACGCGCGGGCCGCGGTCGGTGGTGACATGCCAGGTGGCGGTGCCGTAGCGCTCCTCGATGCGGTGGATGGCGGTGACGCGGGAGAGGAAGTACGAGCGATCGAGGGCGGTGCGGACCACCTCCGCCGATTCCGGGTCCAGCAGCTTGGGGTCTTCCAGGATCCCGATCTCCTGGCCGTCGCGGTCGCACAAAATGATGAAGCGCCGCCGCCGGGTGACCGGAAACGCCTCCACCAACCGCACCCGGTAGGCGGTGGTCCCGTCGTGCAGGCGCACCTTGACCCCGCGGTGGCGGTCGCGGCGGATGGTGATCGCCTGGGGGTCGAGCAGAACCGTCGGACGGGATGGCGAGTCGAACGCTGGCGTCATGCCCTTTGCGCCTCCGAGACGAGCGACTGGATCTCCACCAGACGTGAGTACATGCCGCCCGCGGCGATGAGTTCGTCATGAGTGCCCACCTCAACGATGCGCCCGTCGTCGAGCACCACCAGCCGATCCGCCTGCTTGAGGGTAGATAAGCGGTGGGCGATGGCGAAGGTGGTGCGCCCCTCCACCAGGCGCAGGATCGCCTGCTGGATGAGCATCTCGGTCTCGCTGTCCACCGACGAGGTCGCCTCGTCGAGGATGAGGATGCGTGGGTTATGCAGGATAGCGCGCGCGATGGAGATGCGCTGCTTCTCGCCCCCCGACAGGCGCACCCCGCGCTCGCCGACATGGGTGTCGTAGGTGTCGGGGAAGTTCATGATGAAATCGTGGGCGTTGGCGGCCCGCGCCGCCTCAATGATCTCCAGCTCGGAGACGTCGGGCTTGCTGTAGGCGATGTTTTGGGCGATCGTGCCGTGGAACAGGAAAGGCTCCTGCAAGACGACGCCGATGTGTTCGCGCCACGAGCGCAGGTCCACCTCGCGCAGGTCATGGCCGTCCACGCGGATCACCCCGCTATCGGGATCGTAGAAGCGCAGGATGAGGTTGATGAGCGTGGTCTTGCCCACCCCGCTGCGCCCCACCAGGCCGATCATCTCGCCCGGCTGCACCCCCAGGCAGATGTCGTGCAGCACCGGCTCGTCGCGCTCGTAGCCAAAGCAGACATGGTCGAACTCGATCTGCCCGCGCACGTCGGCGAGCACTGCGGGGCGCTGGTCGCCGGCGGGCGTCTCGGCCTCGGCGGGCGTGTCGAGAATCTCGAACACCCGCTCGGCGGAGGTGGTGGCGCGCTGGATGCGCTCATTGAGGTTGGCGAGCGTGGTCACCGGACCGTAGAGCTGCCACAGAAGGCCAGTGAACATGAAGAGGGTGCCAACCGACAGGTTCCGTTCCATGCCGTGACTGGTAAGGTGCATCCCGATGGCCTGACTGCCGCCATATGACCAAACGATGATGGTGCCGATGCCGCTGGAGGCGGTCATCAGGGCCGAGAACGCGCTGCGGGTGCGCGCGGCCGCGACGATGGCGCTGACGTAGCTGCGGTCACGCTGCTCGAAGCGCTCGGCCTCGCGCGGCTCCTGGGCGAAAGCCTTGACCACCCGCACGCCGGGGATGGTGTCCGCGAGCATGGCGTTGATGGAGCCCATGCGCCGCCACGCGCTGCGATAGAAACGGCGCACCCGGCGCCCCAGCATGATGGACAGCAGCACCAGCAGCGGAACCGGTATCATCACCAGCAGCGTCAAGCGCACACTCTGCGCCAGCATTATGCCCACGACGACGATGACCATGAACGCCTGCACCAGGATGTCCTGCAGGCTGCTGGCCACGAACTCCTGGATATGCTGGGTGTCGTGTGTGATGCGGCTCAGCAGCTGCCCGGTCTGGCGCTTCTCATAGAAGCTCACGGCGAGCTTCTGCAGGTGGTTGTAGGCATGGCGCCGGATGTCGGCGACGATGTACTGCCCGAGGGTGGCGATGATGTAGGAATTGCCCCACGTCAGCGCGCTGCGCGCCAGCAGCACCCCCAGCAGCGCCACCACGTACTTCATCAGCAGGCCGTAGTTACGAGGCGTTATCGCGTCGTCAATGATGTGCTTGCTCAACCAAAGAGGGGCCGCCTGGGACAACGTGAAGGCGAAAGTAACGGCGACGCCGAGGGTGAGCGTAGGCCAGTACGGGCGCAGATAGCCGAACAGGCGGATCATCAGCCGCTTGCGGTTGATGCACGCCCGACAGATATCGCCCTCGGGGAGCGGCCGCCCGCACTGCGGGCACCGCAGGGGCGGGCGCTCCCGGCGCTCGCGCTCCACCTCGGTGGCGGCCGTCGTTTCCTCCCCGGCCGCGCGGCGGCGTTCGCGCAGGCGCTCGGCGATCTGGTCCCGCGTCTCATGGAACAGGTCCTCGAGCGCGCGCGAGAACCGGATGAGCTCGGTGCGCTCGCCCCGGCGGATCGCGCTCAGCGCCCCGCCGCCCACATATTCGTCGATCTCCACCGCATCGAGGTCATCCAGCCGCAGATCGTGACGCACCAGAAGCTCGTCGTCCTCGATCTCGACTACCGCCAGGCGCCGGTCCGTCACCACCAGCCATGAGACGCCAAAGCGACCATCCACCAGAACATCGCCGGCCGCCGCAGCCTCGATCGGCTCGTCCGCGGCCAGCCATTCATCCGCCCATCCTCGCACCTCATGGGGAAGATCGAGGCCTCGGGCCTGGGTTGAGCCGTCTTTCAGGTTGTCTCTACCGCGCGCCAATTTGATCCCGTCGTCCCTTACCTGCTATTGGTGTTGCGCATCGCGGTGGGTACCTCCTGCTGCGGTCGTGCGCACCGTGGAGGCGCCGCGGCACATAGGGCTGCAGTGGCGCCGATCACCGCCCCCTGCGCGCGGGTGACCTCCGTCCGCCTGCCACCCCGGGGCTTGGCCACGCTCGCCGCCGGTCACTGCCCAGCACCGCTGATCCATTTCCGCGGGTCAATGACGAAGCTCGTGCCATCGAGCTTATGCACCGTCTCGCGCAGGCCGTCGGGGCCGGCCTCCACCTGCACCACATGGTAGAAGTTCCCGGGCGCGGTCGCGTCGTACAGCGGCGCGCCCGCGCCGCCGGTCAGGACGTATCGCACGCCCCGGTGCTCCGCGACATCGAAGCCGTGGATGTGACCAACGTAAACGCGCTCGACCCGCTTGGCGGCCATCAGGTCCGCGAATTCCCGCGCGCCCGTGGCGAACGAGTGCCAGCTCCACTCCTCGATCACCGACGGCGGAAGGTGGATGAGGACGATCTTGCGCAAGTCCGTCGTCAGCGCCCGGTCGAGCCAGGCCAACCGCTGCGCGCTGATCGCCTTGCTCGCGTTGTCAACGCTCACGAAGCGGTACCCCTTGCAGTCGAAGTGGTAGTCGGTCCGCCCGAACAGATCCCGGTAGAGCCCGCCGCCGGACGGCCCCAGCTCATGATTGCCGATGACGATCAGGAACGGCCAGCGCACGTCGTTGATCTGGCTGAAGAACTGCGCGAACTCCTCCGGCTTGCCGCCGGGCACGATGTCCCCGGTGTTGATGGAGAAATCCGGCCTCAACCCCGCGCTGATTCCCAGCAGGTCGCCGAAGACCTTGGGATTGGAGCGGCTGTCCCCCATCACTACGAACCTGAACGTCTCCCCTGGGCCGCCGCAGTTAGCCTTGATCCGGGCGATCTGCGTCGCGGTCCGCCATGGTCTCGCCGCCGCAAGCAGGTGCGACCGGTCGGCGGAACCGGTCGCGCTTTGCGCCGTCGGAGCTGCCATTCCGTCCGCCCACGCCCGGCCGGTTGCGATCCCCGCCGCGTACCGCTGGGGCGCCGCCACCATGGGACCGACAACCGCCGCCCAGACGGCCAAAGCCGCTGCCATCAATACTCTGTAAGTTCCACGCATCACGGACCTCCTTCAAGCCAGGCTTGTTGACTGCCGGCACGCATGACGCCCCCGGTATCATGGTAGTTCTGCCCGGATGCGCCCGGCCCTGCTCGCCGACGGCGATGGAGCCTGGCCGCCCCCGGCCGGGAAGTCACTGGCGAGCCGCCCATGCTCGGCGTCGTCCACCGGCAGGTGCGCGCGCAGCGTTACGCCAGACGAGGGAGGACGCTGTGGCGACGCACTAGCGAGCGCACCCATGGCGGCGTACCGGCAGGGGCGCGCTTGTGGAACCAGTGCTCGCCCTCGATACCCTCCGGGTAGCGGACCGCCACCAGCGGCCGGTCGCGCAAATGCGGCAGCAGATAGGGGAAAACAGCGACGTAGTATGCGATGAGGTCGCCCTGGCGCAGCCCCGACTGAGGCCAGAAGGTCTTGTCGAGGTGAGTCAGGTGCAGCGCGCGCCCGTCAATCTCAAGCGTGACTGCCTGCCCCGCGGCCTTCAACCGGCGGCGCAGCTCCCGCAGCCTCGGCGACACCGTGACCCCTTTGGATGACGAGCGCCGACGCCGCCCCGTTGCAGCGGCAGCGGAGCCGGCGGCGCATGGATCGCGCCGCCGGCATTCATCCCACTCTCGTCAGCAGGTGCACGCTGACTTCTCGGCGCAGCCCTTGCAGCAATACAGCTTGTCGCCCTTCTTGTAGGGCTCGGCCTTCATTTCGGCGCCGCAGCCGGCGCATTTCTTGACCTTCGAACTGCTACAACCACAACCCATTGCATCTCCCTTCGCGGGGAGCCCCCCCGGCCTGGCACCGCACATCCCGGCCGACGAGCGCTCCCCTGCAGATTCCTGCCTGGGTCAAGGTTATCAGGTCTGCGGCACCGCGGTCAAGGCGAGGATGTCGCCCGTGAGCGACAGACGCCGCCGTTCAACGGATGAATATCTGGTAGGTCTCGACGTTGGCCACCGGGCCGATGATGGCCCAAATCGAGCCGATGGTGTAGTCGCCCAGGATGAGGCCCAGGAAGAATGGGACGGCGGCGCGGTGGATGCGCATACCGCCATAGCGGACCAGCACCAGCTTCGCCAGCCACGCGATGAAGAAGGCGAACCAGAAGTAGTCCATGGCGTAGCTCACGCCCAGCGCGTAGCCCGCCGGGTGGAAGGGCCACCACCCGAACCGCGCGTGCAAGAGCCCCAGCGCGCCGACGAACAGGAAGCCGGCCGCGGTCGCGATGCGGTTGGCGCCCTGGGCGGGCTCGCCGGACTCGATCCAGTGCTGCAGTCTCCCGAAAGCCTCGCTTCCGGCCCACCATTTGAACCCCAGGTCCTTGACCAGCGCGCCGCTGCGGTATGACTCGTGCAGGTGCGCCCAATAGGTCGCCACCATGGCGAGCGCGGTGGTGCCGAACATGACCCACAGCAGGCGCCGGCGGTCCACCGCCGCGACCTCGCCCAGCTTGAACCCTTCAAGCTGGTTGGGCATAGGGTGGTTGCGGTAACAGCGGTTGAGCCAGTGGGTCTGCGCCATGCCCACCAGGTTGCGCGAGCCCAGGGTCTCGGTGCCCAGGGCGGTGACCATGATCTGCGCCGGGTTGACGAAGTAGATCTCGTGCGGCGCGCCCAGCTCAGCTCGCACGCGGGTCATGGCGAGTGCCAGCAGGAAGTAAAGCCCGAAGAAGGGCGCAATCGCGTACCACGACATGCCCGCATAATGCCAGAACGCCGCCACGAATACCGCTCCCGCCGCCAGCGCCAGCAGGGCCGAGCGATAACGCAGCGGCTCGCGGCTGTCATCGAGCGGGCCCCGCCCCCAGGCCGTGGTCCAGACCTGCCGCAGCCATCCGCGCGTCGCCCACAGCAGGAACACCGCGAGCCCCACCCACGCCCCCGAGGCCTGGGCGTTGATGTAAGGGAAGTCCTGCGCGCGGTCGAAGCCCAAGGTCGCCCCGCCCACGTTCTCGAACTTGCGAAAGAGGTAGAAGAACCAGCAGGAGAAGGAGAGATCGAGCGGCAGGAAGTACGCCAGGCCGATAGCGAAAGGGTAGAAGGACAGGGGCAGGTTGCCCCCCGCGGTCCACGGCCAAGCGTGAAAGGCGATCCAGGTATCCGCGAAGCGCACCCCCAGGAAGGGCAGCGTCGGGTAGAACTGGTGCAGACCGTTGAGCAGCCCAATGCCCGCGGCGATGACGAATCCGGCCCACATCAGGCGCGCGCGGAAGAACGTCGTCGCGGCGCCGCCGGTGGTCATCGCCAGCGGCAGTTGGATGATGGGAAAGGCGAGTCGCTCGTGCTCGGTCCAGGCGCGGCGGAAGATGACGTTGAGGCACAGCATCATCATCACCAGCACCATCACCAACGCCGACCACCACCCCAGCGGCGCCAACCACGGGCGCAGGTTGGACCAGCGGTAGATGGTGGAGTTTCCATCGTAGAAGCCGTGCAAGGCCTCGAGGTCCCACACCTGGAGGTGGCGCGGCACCAGGGAACCGAAGGTCTCGGGCCACGGGAGATTGGGATTTTGGTGGGTGTACCAGGCGTAGTGGGTGATGCTGCCGAACATGTTCTGCAGCGTATCGTGGCCCGCCATCGTCACCGACATGACGAGCATGATGTACACGGTCAGCAGTTCGCCCTGGGTCAGCGCCCGCCGCGGCGCCAGCCGGCCCCACAGCAGGTTGCCTGCGGTCACCACCGCGAGCATGAATACCGGGGTCACGAACAGGGGCGTGCAACTGCCGTCGAGGGTGTACCAGCGCACCTCGATGATGATCACCCAGTAGCAGCTGAGGGGCACCAGCGCCGCCCCCAGGAGCACCGCCCGCAGGGTGACCCCGCGGGCCGCGCCGATGCGCTCGTCGCGGTGAGGTGATTGGCATGCGCTGGTCATCACCGGCGTGTTTCGCAGCGCGGGAACCCGCCTCCTGCCTGCCAATGGCGGCGCAGCGACAAGCGAGAGGGAGCTGACGGATGGAACTGGAGCAAGCGATCGCGTCCCGCCGCACCATTCGCCGCTTCGAGCAGCGGCCGGTGGCGGCCGACGACCTGCGCGCCATCGCCGACGCGGGGCGGCTGGCGGCCAGCGCAGGCAACCGCCAGCCGTGCCGGTTCATCGCGGTGTCGGAGCGGGAATTGGTGGGGCGGCTGCACGACTGCGTCGCCTGGCTGGCGGCGGCCGGCGACCCACCCCCGCAGGCGCGGCCGATGGCCTACGTCGCGATTCTCGCCGACCCGGAGGTCAATCGCAACTATGCCTCCGACTGCGCGGCGGCGGCGCAGAACATGCTGCTGGCGGCGCACGGGCACGGCCTCGGCGGCTGCTGGATCGGGTCGGTGCGGCGCGATACGCTGCAAGAGCTGCTGGCCATCCCGGCCGGGCTTGAACTCTATGCGGTGATCGCTCTGGGGTATCCGGCCGAGCGCGCCGAGACCTATGATGCGCCCGCCACAGTGGCGGTGACGCGGAGCGACGACGGCGTCCTGCGCGTTCCCAAGCGCCGGCTGCAGGACGTGCTGCGTTTCCAGCGCTGGGGAGGCTGACGGACGCGCCGCGGTTGCGTCTGACAGAGAAAGGAGATCGCGAAATGGCTTATCTGCCGACGCAGGAGCGCGATCGCCGGCTGGCGGCGGTGCGCGACATCCTGCAGCAAGAGGATCTGGACTTGGCGCTCGTGTACTACGACGAGTTCAACATCGGTAACGGCTGGTACCTTACCGGCTGGTGTCCGCAGTTTGAGAGCGGCGCGGTGCTGGTGCCGCGCGACGGGGAACCGCTGATACTCGGCGGCCCCGAGAGCGAGCCCTTCGCCCGGCTCGACAGCGCGGTCACCGAGACCCGCAACTTGCCGTGCTTCATGGTCCCCGACGAGGAGTACCCCAACGCCGTCATCACCGACTGGCCGGCGGTCTTTGCCGAGGTCGCCGGCGCGGGCAAGATCAGACGCGCCGGTCTCGTAGGCGCCGAGCGCATGCCCGCCGGCGTCTATCGGCAGATCAACGAGGCTCTTCTCGGCGTGGAGCTCCAGGACCTCACCGGAAGCTACGAGGCGCTGCGCGCGATGAAGAGCCCATGGGAGCGGGAGATGATCCGCCAGGCCTTTGCCATGGCCGATGACGCGATCGCGGCGATGCAGGCCCAGGTCGCGCCCGGGGTGCGGGAATACGCGGTGGCGGCGGAGGGCGAGCACGCCGCGCGCAAGGCGGGCGCCAGCGGCTTCGCCTTCACCGCCATCGTCGGCAGCGGCCCGCGGTCGAACGCGGTAGTCCCGACCGCCAGCGACCGGGAGATCGCGGAGGGGGAGATGGTCATGCTCGGCATCTCTCCGAGGTGCAAGGGGTACGCCGGCGTCGCGGGCGTGACCGCGGTGGCCGGCAAGCCCGCCGACGAGCAGAAGGAATGCCTGCGCCATCTTTCCCGCGCCTTCGTCTTGACCAAGCAGATGCTGCTTCCGGGCAAGCGGGGCAAGGAGATAGACGTTCCGGCGCGCTCCTGGTACGAGGAGCGCGGCTGGGTCAAGTACATCGTCTGCCCGTTCGCGCACACCATCGGCCTGCACGAAGCGGAGGGCCCTTTCTTCGGGCCGCACGGCGAGGACGAGATCAGGCCCGGGATGACGGTGTGCATTGACGTCAGCTTCTTCGGCCATCCCGAGTTCAACGGCGCGCGCATCGAGACCGGCTATGAGATCACCGCCGACGGCCCCGTCCCCCTGAGCCCGAAGATGGACAGGTTCTTGTGCGACGAGATCGGAAGGTAGAAGCGGCTGGCCACCGGTTGCGCGGAGCTACGCACGGTCATGCGCATTGACGAGCTGGTTTCACTCTTCGAGCAAGGGCGTCGGCGCCACCTCGTGCTCGGCGACGCCGATGCCGGTGTGCTGGTCGGCCTCGACCTCGAGGGACGCATCTATGCCTTTCTCGACGGCGCGGTGGTCAACCGCGTTAACCCCGACGCGATCTTGCAGCAGAGCCACGCCGGTCAGTACCATAACCCCGGCGGCGATGGCTTCTGGCCCGCCCCCGAGGGGTCGCGCGTCGGCTACTTCTACGCGGCGGGGGAATGGCGCGTGCCGCCCGGCCTCTCCGGCGCGCGCTACCGCGTCCTTCACCAGGACGATAAGAGCGCCGCCATCGCCGCCGAGATTGACCTCATCAACAATGACGGCGTGGGCGTGCCCGTGGAGTTTCAGCGAGACATTTCGGTCGAGAGCTCCCCAGACGCGATGACGCTCACCGTAGGCGACAGCATCCGTTACCTGGGGAAAGCGCTGCTGCGGCAGGGCGACGCGAGGATCGCGCCGTGGACGCTTTCGCAGTTCGACACGTCAGCGGGAATGGAGGTCGTGTTCCCCGGGGTGCCGGAAGCGTGTGTTTTCGACCTCTATGACCCGGCGGACGAACTGAGGTGGGGCGACGGCGACCGGTGGCATGTGAAAACCGAAGGCGGCACGCGCTTTCAGATCGGGCTTGCGCCGCAGGTGGATTGGATCGAGCTGCATATCCCCCAGCGCAACCCTTCGACAGGCTCCTTCGACGTTGCTCAGGACAGGTCAGGGCAGGCTCTGCGCATTCGACGATGCAGCGACCCCGCACCGGACGGGTGGTCCTACGCAGATATCGCCGACCGCCCGCCGCAGGAGCCGCCGGCGGACGCGCCGACCCGGTATAGCATCTACAACGACGCCACGGACTTCATGGAAATCGAGGCCGCCGGCCCGTGCCTGACGGAGTTCGCCCCCGGCGCGGCGATCGGCCATCGCGTCGTCACCGAGTTCCGCTGCGGGCAGCCGTGACGCGGCCGCAAGCAGGTGGCGCCGCCGGACGGTCCAATCGCCGCAGCGTATCCAGGATCTGCTCGAGGCCCAGGATTTTCTCCCGCACGTCGTTAGGCAAGATGAAGTACTGCATTGACGCCTCGAAGCCCAGCCGCGAATCCGATCGCAGCAGCTGATAGTAGCGTCGTGCCAATTCCAATTCGTCCGTGACCAGTGCGCGTAGCTCCGCGCGCCCGCGCCGGGAACGGAGCCGGCTCTCCCTGGAGGCGCACAACCGCAGGTGGTTGACGAGGCTCCGGCAGCACAGCCAGAAGCACTCCGCGACGCCGTAGTCGCGTTGTGCGGCGGCGCGGTGTCGGGCGTCGGCGTTATCCAGGGCGCACCGCAGGCACGCGAGCCCCTTCTCCCAGCCGGCGGCGATCTCGCCGAAGACCTGGGCGACGGTCTCCGGCCCGTAGGGGTCGCAATAATTCTCGGGGTCGTCGCTGGGCCAGAACATCAGCGCCCGCTGACCGGTGGGTTGGAGCGACCATTCCGCGGCAGGCGCAATGTGAAGGCGCGAGCAATACTGCAGCGGGATCGAGAAGGGGTAGCGGCGGAACGCCCGGGAGAAGCGCCGCCATGCCTCGACCACCGTCTCCGCGTTGCGGGGGCCGTAGTAGAGCCCGGCGACGCGCCGCAGCGTCTGCTCGGGGCGCGGCCTGGCGGCGCGGCTCAGCTCCCGCGCCACCAGCAGGTTGGGCGAGGGATAGCCGCCGAAAATCCATGCCCCCATGAATCCCGCGTACCCGTTGTCGCGCACCGACATCATCTTCTCGGCCACCAACTGGAGCACCGGAATATAGGGCGCTCCCAGGAACTCCGTGCTGTTGGAAATGTGAATGCGCGCGAGCGACCGGCGCCCGAGGCGGTCGAGCGCTCGTCTCTGGACGGCGGTGAAAGGCCCTTGACGGGGCTGGCTGATCGAATACTCCCAGACGCGATTCTCCACCCCGCCGCGGCGCACGCGGGTGCCGTACTCGAGGTTGAGCAGGGGCGTAACCTTGGCGGGCAGCTTGCGGAAGATGTAGTCTCGCGCATCCGCCGCGAGGTCGAGCCGGGTGACATCCGCGTCACATTCTTCGCGCTTCTTCAACATCCATTGCCAGCCCCAGTTCCACGCCACCAGCTCCGGCGCGCGCCCGCTGGCGTCAATGCCCTCCTGCATCAACGCGAGCACCTCGGCCACCACCTCGGCGGGGCGCCGCTCGCCGCAGCGCGGGCATTCGCCGCCGCGGCCGTGCGACCAGCAGTGAGTCGGGTACTCGCTGGCCGAGATGTCTATCAGTCCGCGCAGGCCCGGCAGGGTGCGGCACAGCTCGCGGATGGCGTCACGCACCAGGGCTTTGCCGGCGGGCGTGCTGGTGCAGATGTGATAAGCTCCCCGGGGCAGGTGTGTCCCCGCCCCGCGCAGCTCCGGGTGGCGGCGGAAGAACGCCGCCGGCTGCGCGCGCGGCTCGCACAGGTACAGGTAGATGCCCAGCCCCGCCCGCCCCGCGCGTCGAATCAGCGCCCTGATCTTCGGCAGCAGGTCCTCGCGCTTGGCGCCGAACTCGGGATAACCGCTGAGTCGCACGAGGTCGAAGAGGATGATGGGAAACCACAGCGCGTCCGCGCCGAACTCGCGCAGCAGGCGCAGGTGCGTTGGCGTCGTATGCCCAGGGTCGAAGGCGGTGGGGTTATGAGGCGTATCGAAGGGATGCATGATCCGCGGCGCCAGCGCCCAGGAGGCCGTAGGCGAGACCGGGGGCGGGGACACCTCCGCACGACCGTGGTTCAGCGCTTCGAGAAAGGAGAAGCTGT